>Ga0070765_100001794_pt1 | contig 13254 bp, 10 predicted proteins | sample HubBroMetageWFT5_FD_71516 | JGI IMG/M metagenome (GOLD analysis project Ga0070765, IMG submission 71516) | Warmed and freeze-thawed soil microbial communities from the Hubbard Brook experimental Forest, New Hampshire - Hubbard Brook CCASE Soil... | ecosystem: Environmental > Terrestrial > Soil... | reverse complement strand
ACAGCAGGGTCAGGCGGGTGGCTACGGTCATGCTCGGATTTCTCCTTGAAATAGGCAACGCGGCTTATTGAGATTTGACGCATTCTAGCTCATTTTGGGTAGTCGCGGGATTTCGTTGGCTGGGAATTCGATGGTGAGCTGATCGCTGCCGGGAGAGTGTGTGCAGCGGAGGGAAGCGCAATCGTTGGCGATCCAATTGGCGCCGGCGGCGAGGAGGTCCGCATCGGTGCTGGTGGTGCGGATGGCGAGGACTCGGGCACCGGCGGATTTTCCGGAGCGCGTGCCGGAGGCGGCGTCTTCGATGACGACGCAGTCGGCGGGCGGTAGTTGCAGGGCCGCGGCGCCTTTCAGGTAAGGCTCGGGATGTGGCTTGCCGTTCTGGATGTCGCTGGAAGTGACGAGGTGGTGGACGAGGTCCCAGAGACCGGCGGCGCGGAGGCGGACTTCGGCGAGGTTGCGCGCGGCGGAGGTGACGACAACGCGCTGGGCCGAGGGAACGGCGGCGAGAAGTTCGCGGGCGCCGGGGAGCGCGACGACGTCGGCAACGTCTTCGAGCTCCGCGCGGAGCATCCAGCGGTCTTCCTCATCGTGGACTTCGGGGCTTTCGTTGGGAAGAAGGTCCTGGATGGAGGCGCGGCTGGTGCGGCCGTGGGCGAGGGCGGTGACGGCGACGGGATCCATGTTGTACCGAGCGGCCCAGCGGGCCCAGACGCGAGCGATGGCGGCGGTGGAATCGACGAGGACGCCGTCCATGTCAATTAGAAGTCCATTGCAGACGATCCGGGGCACATCACTCCTCTAACTTAGTTTTCCAGCTCAAGCGCTTTAAAATTACCTAACAAAGCGTCTAGGGATTCAGTAAATTTGCATCGTACCAGACATCCACCTGGTTGGGAGCGAGGAGAAATCTATAGCCATAAGGAAGCGCGAGAAATTCGACTGCCTGCGGTAATTGCTCAAAGAGATGAGAAGTATGAACAGGAGAGAAGAAATCAGAGGCGCTCGAGAATTTGCCCATCCAAATGTACCAGCCATTGGAATTCTCGACGGCCCGATGCCGAAGGCCGTTAATGGGAACCTTACCCAAAGTCTCCATCGCAAAACCCAGCACAGAATCTGGATCAGAGGGGACAAACGGCTGACCGTAGCGTTGGCAAAGCAGAGTTTGTAAGCGAACCGCTGCCTCTTGGTCCATTGGATGCCTCGGTTCAACTACCATTTTTGAATCATAAGCGGTTGGAACGGATGGCCGTCAATCTTTCCACAAACGGAAGCCGCCGAGGAAGGCGTTTTCGTTTTTGCCGAGGCGGGCGCCGGCGGGCAGGGTATCGAGCTTTTTGCTGTTGCCGCCGCCGAGGACTACGTAATCAGCGGCGAGCGCTTCCTTGAGGCGCTCCACGACTTTGGCCACGTGGCGGCGCCACTTTTTCTTGCCGAGGCGTTCGAGGCCGCGCAGGCCGAGATAGTCTTCGTAGGTTTTTCCTTTTTTGTAGAGAAGATGCGCGAGCTCCATCGGCTGAAGAAAACCGTCCACGATCATCGCGGAGCCGAGGCCGGTGCCGAGACCTAGGAAGAGCATGTGGCCGCCCTCGTAGCTGCCGAGGGCCTGCATGGAGGCGTCATTGATAATTTTGACAGGGAGACCAAAGGCTTTCGAGAAGTTGAAGGCCATCCAGCCCTTGCCGAGGTTGTGGGGTTCGCGGAGGGGCCGCTCATTGATAATGGGGCCGGGGTAGCCAATGGAGAGGCGGTCGTACTCCCAATCCTTGGTGGCTTCCTTGACTTGCTTCACCATGCTGCCGGGGGTCATAGTCGGCCCGGAAGGGAAGCGGCGCGGCTCTTTCTGGCCGGTGGCGAGCATTTTCACGTTGGTGCCGCCGACGTCGATCACCAGGATCTTGGGGGATTTGGCCGAAGATTTTGGCTTCATCGAAGCTCCTTAAAATTGAGGCACTGCCCGGCGGCACGAGCGACGGGCAGAGAGCCGCGAAAGAATGTGGCGTGTCCGCCGGTGAATGTCAACTGGCGAGCTAATCGGGATGGGGGCAAAGAACTTCTCGCTGTCTTGGGCATATATCCGGGGACATGGCGCATGACGTGCTCTAGAGAATCTACATGAAAAGGGTTTTCACTATAACGGAGGCCAAGGCAAAGTTTTCAAGGTTATTGCGACGCGTCGCGACGGGCGAGGAAATTACGATTACTAAGCGAGGTCTGCCTGTGGCGCGATTGCTGCCGGTGGAGGCGCAAAAGGGCAAGCGGTACCTTGGTTTTTATGAGGGGAAATTCACGGTCCCGGACGACTTTGATGCGCCACTCCCCGACGAAATTCTTGACGCATTCGAGGGTAAAGCGAAACCGCGCCGGAAGAAGGCATGAAATTTCTGCTCGACACCAGCGTGCTGCTGCGGAGTGTTTCTCTCAATGAGAAAATCAATCGGAAGTCTCCGGAGTGAGTGGCGGTCGCTCACAAATGCTTTGGCAGCTCGTCCCATCAGGCGCTTGGGCGCAACGCACGGCTATTTGGGTAGCCGTTTCTTGTTGTCGTCGGGTTGGTCAGTTCCAAACAGAGACAATTCCTTGTCGAAAGCCCTCCCCTGAACTCGTTTGAGCGTGGGGGGAACTATGAGGCTGAAACAGAAAGCTAAAACAAAAAAGAGCACAAATGCGATTGCTTCGGCCACCAAGAAATACCCTGGGTCCCCAGAGATGAACCGCCTCATTACATAACCTGCCACTCCAACGCTAACGGCTCCGACGGCCCAAAGATATTTCTTCTTGGTTGTCAGGCATTTGCCGCAGCGTGGGCACGTAATCATGTCTCCAGCCCAGCGAACCTCCGAAAGGCGAATGGCTTCGCCACAGGCCGGACATGGCCTTGAGAAACGCGACGATGCACGAGGAGCACCAGAACGCGCATGCCTGACATGGTAGAGATTAGTTAGCCCCGCGACGATACCCATCGAAACTGGTGCAAGCAACGAGTTCGTATCAACAAAGAGAAATCCTGCCGCGCCGTAAGCGGCTGCCGCACCAAGGGCGCTAGCGATGCCGACTTGTAGCCATACGGTCGCGGAGAAAAGAGCTGCCAGTAGGATGGCAAGCCACGCGGGAAAACCATAACGAATGAGCGCCACAATGCAGAACGCACGCCAGATTTCACGAGAAAACGAAACGGACAAGATGATTCCACACCAAACAGCGACAGACCCACGAGACTCGGCTTCTTTGCGACTGTCCGCAGGCGGCACCTTGGAAAGAGACAGTTCGCCGAGACCCACAAAAAATAGGCTGAACATCAACCCCATTCCCAAGGCCCGTTTCCAGTTAGCTAGTGAAAGGCCGACCTCGTCCAATGAAATTGAAGACCCGCGCATTGACACGGCGACAAGTACAAACAGTATTACGTGAATGATGAAGAGTGCTGTGCGGTCTGCAACCTCCGCTTTAGCTTCCATTTCTGGTGGCATAGGGGCCGACCCGTTCATGAAGCCCCACCGAAATCGAATGAGATTCAAAGGAATAAGGCAAAGAACGGGATAAGCGACGAGGACGAGAAGAACGATGTGCTGAAACATTTCGAGGACCGCTCTCGAATCGGTAAGCGTCAATTGATTATAGGCTGGTTAAGGAGGGCTCATAGGAAGAATCCGGGCTCCGTTGTCCAAGTGTTAGGTAAGTCGCCTAGCCGGTAAAGTAGCTGCTAGTAGTAGCTCCATGCCGAACCATCCCCATCATTGTTGCCGCACACTGGCCCCTCGTCTGACGGCGGGAGGCCTTCTACTGTGTCAGATAAATTCTGCCGGATCTAGGGCGCTGAGAGCCGGTTCTCTCCCCGAGGATCGGTTGTCGGCGTCTTTTTGCATTTAGGACTGTCTGAAACCCACGTCGGTTTTGAGTCCAGTTCCGACGTGCCAATTTTCGGAATCGCTAAACCGCCTGTGTTGTATTGGGAATTTTTGGGGTGGGAGACGGGGATTGAACCCGCGACATTCGGTGCCACAGACCGACGCTCTACCAGCTGAGCTACTCCCACCACTGGGTGTTAGTTTAGCACGGTCTTTCTTGAGGGAAAATGGGCAGCGTAATTGGGTTGGGTGGTGGGGATGAAAGTAATCAGTAATCGGTTTTCAGTAATCAGTCGGAGGGGAGTTGACCCCGACCCGGTCGGGGGCCGGTACGTGGGTTGGGTTTGCTTGATTGGGTCTTAGCAAGGTGGAAACCGGGGAATACGAGGTGGGCTGGCGGGTTGCCGCCCATTGTTAGACTAGGGCAGGGAAGTGTGTCCCCGCGCATGAATCCGCAGCCGGCAGACCGGTTACATTTTGACTTGCAGCTCGCCTACGCGCGGCCTGTGATCGCGACGCTGGCGATCCTTGGGCTGCTGGAGCTGCGTCCGGCGAGGGAAGTGCAAACGGCGCTGGCGTTTCTGATCGCGTATGTGTTGGCGGCGATCCTGATCCTGGTGCTGGAGCGGGCGCTGCGGAGGTATCACTGGCGGCTGCCGCTAGTATGCGACATTCTGGCCGCCGGGATTTTTCTGTACCTTTCGCCGGAACAAATCCCCACGTGGTTCCTGATGTTTTTTGTCGCGTTTGCGGCGGGCTACCGGTGGAATCTGCGTTACTCGGTTTCGCTATGTTTCGGATTGTTGCTGCTGGGGTTTGCGTTGCAGATGCACTGGAAGCTGCCTGCGCCGGGCTCGCGGGATCTGGCGTATTCGGTTTCGCTTTTCACCGCCGCGTTTCTGGGCACGGTCGGTCTGGCGTTTCTGGGAGATCGCAACCGGCTGTTTGCTTCACAGCAGGATTTTTTGTCGAGAATTTCGAACACGATGCACGTGGACCTGGGCCTTGCGGAATCGTTGCGGCTGCTGCTGGAAGAACTTTGCGCGGAGTTTCAGACCGAGGGAGCGCTGCTGGCGTACCGCGATGGGGACCTGGAGCGAATCTTTGTGTGGCGGATGATGTCGGGGGAAGGCGAGCGATTGGTGCCTGAGAATTTGCCCTTGACCCGCGCGGACGGATTTCTGCTGGACGACATGGAAGCGTCACTGTGCTGGAATTCGCTGGAAGGGCGCGGCGACGGATTCGGCTGGGACCGCCGAAACAAGCAGGTGCTGAAAATTCTGCCGCGCATTCCGGGGCCGACGCAGCAGGAGTTCGGCATCAAGAATTTCAGTTCGGTGGCGTTCGATCAGGAAGGTCATGCCGCTGGACGCATATTTCTGACGAACCGGAGGCCGGGGCTGGATCCGTTCACGCCTGAGCATCTCGAATGGCTCGAGCGGATCGCGATGCACATCAGCGCGTCGCTGGAAAATGTGTTCATGCTGCGGCACCTGCGGGCCAGAGCGATTGAGGCCGAGCGGTCGCGGATTTCGCGCGATTTGCACGACGGAATTCTGCAGACGCTGCTGAGCATTGAAATCCAGATTGACGTGCTGCGGCGGAAGGTTTCGACGCACGTGGAGCAGGTGGAACCCGGGCTGACGTCGCTGCAACAGACGGTTCGGAACGAAAGCGCCGAGCTGCGCCACCTGGTGACGGACCTGCGGCCGCTGCGCGTGCAGTCGGCGGACATGGTGGATCTGATGCGGGGATTCGCGGAGCGCTTCCGGAACGAGTCCACGCTGGCGTTAGACCTGCTGGTGGATTCGGCAGAGTTGCACGCTCCGGACCGGGTTTGCCGCGAGATTTTCCAGATTTACCGTGAAGCACTTAACAACATAAAAAAGCATGCGAAGGCTTCCCATGTCGTGGTAAAACTGTCGCAGGATGACAGCCGACTCACCCTGGTGGTGGACGACAATGGCGAGGGATTCAGCTTTGCCGGTCGATTCACAGGGGACGAGCTTGACCGCCTGCGGCTGGGTCCGATTTCCATCAAGGAAAGAACGCGCACGGTCGGGGGAGTGCTGACCGTGGAATCCAACCCAGGGCATGGTGCGCGCTTAACGATCGAGGTACCGCTCGGCTGATATGGCGAAGACCAAACAGCAAATTCGGATATTGATGGCGGATGACCACGCGATCTTTCGCGACGGGCTCCGCAAGCTGATTGATGGCGATGAAGATATCACCATCGTCGGAGAGGCGCAGAACGGCGCGGAATGCATCAAGCTGCTGGCCAAGCTGAAGCCCGACATTTTGCTGCTGGATTTGCGCATGCCGGACAAGGACGGGCTGGCGGTGCTGGAAGAAGTGAATTTCGACCAGACGCCGACGCGGGTAATCGTGCTGACGGCGGCGGAAGATGACCGCGACGTGGTGCGGGCGATGCGGCTGGGTGCGCGGGGCGTGGTGCTGAAGCAGTCCGCCACGGATTTGCTGGTAAAGAGCATTCACCGCGTGCACGCCGGCGAGATTTGGCTGGATAACCGGATGACCGCCGAAGTGATGAAGGCGTTTGCGAAGTCTTCGGATTCGGGGCCGCGGCGCGAAAAGCCGCTGCTGTCGGATCGCGAAAAAGAGATCGTGCAACTGGTGGCCCAGGGGTTCCGGAACAAGGAGATTGGCGAGAAGCTGTTTATTTCCGAACAGACCGTGAAGAACCACCTACACAATATTTTCGATAAGTTGGGCGTGTCGGACCGGCTGGAACTGGCGCTTTACGCGATCCACCACCGGTTGATTGATCAAACCTAGGGTTCCCACCACATTTGCCTGCGGAAGCGTCCCTTACGGGCGCTTCTAGTGTTTTTGGGTTATTGTCTGACCTGTTTCTACTACGTATTCTCCCACGAGCAACGGGTGTGACCCGCGACCCAGGAATTTGGGGTGTCGTCGGCCGCAAACAAGTTGAAGTGTAAACCGCGAAATAGGGTTCCGGCGGCTTCCGATAGGTGTGTCCAACGACCAGTTGGGAAGCGCGGAATTATGAAACAGGTGAATAAGTAGATGTCCTTCGCTCCCATCGCACGCACCGCTTTGCGTGTGTTTTTCCGGTGTTACGCATATTTCTATGGAGCAAGCCTTTTTCTCAGTTTTTTTCTGAGAACCTGCCCGACGCAATTGCAAGCCGCCATTGAAAAAACAGGGAGGGCCGTGTGAAAGCAGCCGCTAGATTGATGTTTGTGTTGATGTTGGCCATTTTCTACGGAGGAGGGGCATACGCGCAGGAAGCCTCGGCGAGCTTGCGCGGCACGGTGACGGATGGAACTGGTGCTGTGGTGTCGGGAGCGCGAGTGACGGCCTTAAAAACGGAGACGGGGCTGCAGCGGACTGCGGTGAGCGACGCGCAGGGCGCCTATGTTCTATTGGCGCTTCCGGTGGGGCATTATCACCTGGAAGTGCAAGCAGATGGATTCAAGAAATATGTGCAGGAAGGAATCTCGTTGGACGTGAACCAGACGGCGACGATAGCGATCCACCTGAGCGTGGGCATCGCGACCCAAGAGATTGAAGTGACAGCCGACGCGCCGATCCTTGAGAGCACTTCGACGCATTTGGGACAGACCGTGGGGGAGCGCGAAGTGCTGGATTTGCCGTTGAACGGCCGCCACTTTACGCAACTCGGCTTGCTGCAACCAGGCGTGGTGCCGGTCACGCCGGGATTGCTGGAGGCAGGCGGGACACTGCGTGAAGGGCAGGCCTACGCGGTGAACGGACAGCGGCCAGAATCGAATAATTTTCTGATTGATGGCGCGGACAATTTCAATACTGTTGACGGGGGATTTGCGCTGGAACCGCCGGTGGACGCGATTTCGGAATTTCGCATTTTGACGCATACGGCGAACGCGGAGTTCGGGCACAGCACGGGTTCGACGACGAACATAGTTACCCGCTCTGGCACCAATGAGTTTCACGGGGCGGCCTGGGAATTTTTGCGGAACAATGCCATGGATGCGAAGAGTTTTTTCGCGGACAGCGTTGAACCGCTGAAGCGCAACCAGTTTGGCGCGACGTTTGGCGGGCCAATCAAAAAAGACAAGACGTTTGTGTTCGGCTACTACGAAGGCGTGCGGAACCGCCAGGGGGAGACCGCGCGTACGAGCGTGCCTTCGGACGCGGAACGGCAAGGCAATTTTGGAGAATTGTGCACGCAAAATGTGCCGTCGGGCCAGACAAAAACAAGTTTCTTTGATGGCTCCGGGAATTGCATCCTGGGTGATGGTTCCGGACCGGATTTTCAGGGCGGGCAGCTCCTGAATTTCTTCGTGCCCAAGGGTGCGCCACCGCAAGTGATTCCGTTCAACACATTGCCGGGTATCAATGCCATTTCCCAGAAACTCCTGCCGTTTTATCCGCATGCCAACGACGGAGCAACGGAGTTCAAGAGCACGCAAATCTTGACCTCAAACCTGGACCAATTCGGGGTGCGCGTAGACCACTATCTGACGGAGCGGGACGCGCTGAATTTCCGGTACAGCTTTGGGCAAAGGGACCAGACGGATCCGCTTTCCACGGCTGGGGCGAACGTGCCGGGATTTCCCGTCGGAGAGAGTCAGAGGTCGCAGAACTTTGTGGCGCAGGAAACGCACACATTCAATCCGGGGCTTTTGGGGACGCTGCGATTCTCTTATCTGAGAAACAAATTTTTGGTGGATGAGCATTTGAACCATACGGATCCGGCGAGCCTCGGCTTTACGTATGCGCCGTCGCTGGATGTGGCGATAGGGCCGCCGTTCGTGCAGGTGGGTGGAATTGCATCCATCGGCGATCCCATCACAGGGCCGCGCAACACGTATCAGAACTCGTACGACATTTCGAGCTCATTGACCTGGATCCGCGGGAGGCATCAGCTGAAATTTGGCGGCGGATATCAATATAACCAGATCAACGTGCTGCAGGGAATCGCCACCAACGGATTTTTCGTCTTCTCGAACTTTCCGCTGAGCAATCCGATCGCGAGTTTCCTGTTTGGCCAGCCGGTCTTTTTTTTGCAGGGTGGCGGGGATTTTTCGCGTGGATTGCGCGGGCATGCATTCAACCTGTATGCCCAGGATACCTGGAAGGTCACTACCCGAGTGACGGTAAATCTCGGACTACGGTACGAAGTGCCTTCACCGTACACGGAGATTCATAACCGGCAGAATTTGTGGATTCCGGGCAGACAATCGACTGTGTTTCCCACGGCGCCGGCCGGACTGCTTTATCCCGGCGACAAAGGCATCCCGGGCGGCCTGATCCCGACGCAGCGTGACGCGTTTGCGCCTCGTGTTGGAATCGCGTGGGATGTTACCGGAACTGGCCGATGGCTGGTGACCTCGGCCTACGGGATTTTTTACGATCCGTATTACACGGGAGAGGGCGGGCCGCTCCAGACACCGATCAGCGCGCCGCCCTATTTGCAGACGCCGCAGATCAGCCTGCCAAATTTCGCGGATCCTTATAACGGACAAAATCCCTTCAACGGAGGTTTTGCGCAGCCGATGACGTTATTGACGCTGGATCCGAAATTGCGGCTGCCGTATGCACAAGACTGGAACCTGAACGTCGAGCACTCCTTCGGGAACGATTGGCTGCTGCAGATCGGGTACATCGGAACGAAAGGCACCAAACTGCCGCGATTCATCGAGGCGAATCCAACCGTTTACGACCCGAACTTGTCCTATCAAGGCAACTTGAACTTTTCCGACCAGCGCCGCCTGTTTTCGGGATGTACGGTGCAGCAGCTGAGCCCGTGCACATTTTCTTCGGTGGGCGAGATCTCGGGAATTGCGAACTCCTCGTACCATGCGCTACAAGCCAGTTTGAAGAAGCGGTTCGGCCACGGAGTGTCGGCGCTGATTTCATATACCTTCTCCAAGACGCTGGATGATGCCTCCACATTCAATATCACGGGGTCGGCTTCGCAGAGCGTGGCCGGCGAGAACGACCTGGCGCAGAACCCGTTCGACCTGAAGGCGGAATACGGCAGGTCGATGTTCGATTCGCGGCACCGGTTTGTGGCGAGCTATCAGTGGGATCTTCCCTGGTTCAGGCATTCGCAGAACTGGTATGGCTACGTTTTGGGGAACTGGCAGGTGAATGGGATTACGACGTTGATGAGCAACACTCCTTTCACTGTCTATAATTCAAACAATCCTTCGGCGCAGGGAGGCGCGCCGGAAATTTCCGGATTTTTCAGCAGCCGACCAAACCGGGTTGGGGATCCAAACTCAGGCTCGTGCGTTCGCAATGGAGTATCGGCGGCCGTGCACACGGCGAATTGCTGGTTCAACACCGGAGCTTTTCAGCCAGCGGCGCCGGGGCAGTTCGGAAATGTGGGGCGAAATACGCTGAGCGGACCAGCGTTTCAGCAGTGGGATTTTTCGGCTCTCAAGACGATTCCGATCCACGAGGGAATGAACCTGCAGTTCCGGGCAGAGTTCTTCAACATCTTCAACAATGTGAACTTCCGCTTGCCGAACAACGACATTAGCTCGTCGGATTTCGGCGTGATTCAAGCGGCACAGCCGGGCCGGATCGTGCAACTGGCACTGAAATTCATGTTCTAGCCCGGATATTGAGAGAAGAGGCTTAGCAGGTTGCCCTCCTGGGTCAGGCTGGTGGGAAAGCGAGTGGCCAGGGCATCGGCCCAAACGGTACGGACCGCGCTGCAAGTGGCTGCGGCTTCGGGACTGTGTGCGCCTGTTCCAACCCCGTGGAAAAGTGCGGCTTCCGCGAAATTTCACGGAATTGAAGTCTGACCGAGGCGAATAAGAGAATTGCATTTCGTTTGGGAACCACCGAAAAGGAGACTCCTCACCCCGTCCAAAGGCGAAGGGGGTACGGGATGGGTAGTGTCTCAGTTTTCGGTTGGGCGACTTCTCGGGACTTATTGGACCACTGCTATCGGAGCAAGTTTCGCCGTCTGTTCGCCAAATCCTGAGAAGGGATCGCCAGCCGCTCCTGCAGCCGATACAGAATGTGGCCAGAGCGATGTCTAGCGGAATCTAGGCATGCAACTAATCCCGCCGGCCGGGGTTGGGGGTTGGCAGCACTAGGGAAAGCTACGGCAGTGGACGAGGGAAGTTGATCGGAAGGGATTCTTCCCACACGCGTCAGGACGACCGCTTCCAGAAGTTTGCCGGTCGCACGCCGGCATAATCGTGTGGCGGGTAGCACTTCTCGGGCTGGAACATGAAATTGAATGAACACGAACGACCCAGGCCCAACATTGCTGGATTCGGGCCTTTAGTGCAACAGGCCGAGATGAACTTGCTCCTGGCCGGCAGGTGGCCACCACTCAAGCCGCTGCCGGTGTTCAAGTATGAAACGGATACGTATCGGGCCTCGATTGAATTCGACAAGACGCGCGGGGAGTGGGTCTGTCGCAAAACATCTGTACCGTCCAATAAAGTGCAGGAATTGCGTGGTGGATTGACCGAACTAACCATGGCGTTACCCCGCGGTCAAGCAGAAGTGTTCGCCTCAAGTGCCGCAGCACACCTGCAAGAACAAGAATTGGATAAGGACGCCAGCCGTCGCCTCCGGGCCATGCTTGAGTGGAGAGAGAGTTTCGAGAATGGTGCACTCTATTCCGGCCTGCAGGGCTATCTTTCCGAAAGCCAGCGAGATGAAATCGACCAAATTATCCGGCTGACTCTTACTGCCCGGCAGCTTCAGTTCAACCCGAAGAATGTTGCGTACGTCTTCGATGCACTTTCGAAAGCGGGCGGCAAGCTGGCAACACTCATAGAAATCGCGCAGCAGAATAAGACGGAGCAGGAGGCGGACGTGCCCGCAAAGGCGGAAGCCGTCACACCCGACGCCGAATGCAATGCGCCGGTTGAGAGTCTCCTACCCACAACTCTCGAAAGCTTCCCGGAAGAGCCTATTTGGAGCGTTTTCCCTGAGCAAGACGAACCCTCCTCGCCTGAACTGATTGCGCATAGTGCATCTGAAGCATCTGACATCGTGACGCCTGAGATTCTGGATGCGAACCCGCCATCGTTTGCCGAAGATCTCCAAGAAAAAGTGCACCACGACGCTCCAGTCGCCGGTTTTGGACCGCGAGTTCAAACAAACAAAGTCGAGTTGTCAGCCAATCGCATCGAGAATTCTCCTTCACGTATTCATGTCCTTGAAATATCCGGATTTCAGGTCGCCGCATTCGCCTTAGTGTTCTTGTCCGCGGTACTCGCTTTCACCGTTGGGCTCACAGTGGGACGCGGCCCGCTTGGAAAACGCCTCCGAGACGCCCAGAATTCAATACTGGCTGTTGATGCCCCATCACCTGCACTGCCTAATCGCCCAGGCGAAACGACTTCGCGAACTTCCACTCCGCCGGGGGCAAATACCTCCCTTGATTCCGACAACTCCTCGGGTGCGATTAAACTCGATGACGCCGCGCCTTCAGAAGGAAAATCCAGGGAAAACACCCGGAACCCTAAATCTTTCGCGAAAGTGCCCTCCACAGATTCAAATTCATCTCCGACAATAGAAGCTAAACCGTCAGTTAATTCCGAAGCCAATCCAGGGCGCAATGGCTCAGCCGAGCTAGTCGCGCGAAATGCGCCGCCACTGGCGAGTCCCAAGCCTGCAAATCCACCCAAGGCTTTTGACCCGATAAGTGGCGCGCCGAGAAACCCCGCGCCACCCAGGGTAGCGCCTGCGACGGGCGCAGCCCCGCACCGGTCACCGCCTTCCGCAATCCTTGTCACTGCCCCAGCCCACGGAAGCAAACCATTCCGGGTGACTTTCCCGGAAAAACCGATCGCGGCGTCGTCTTCGATCGCAATGACCTCGGAACTTTCCGTTCTTGTTCCTCCTCAGCCCGGACCCGCAGAGGCTCATAGACCTGCTCGGTTGCAAGCTGGTGAGCTTGTCTTCTTCGTTTGGCCTCGGTATCCAATGCCGGGGGATCGATATGGATCGGCGGAAACGGTAAAGGTCCGAACCACGATCGGACAGTCCGGCCACGTGCAGGATATAAAGCTCGTGAGCGGGTCGATTTCTCTTCTTCCTGCCACAATGAGCGCCATTCGCCTGTGGCGTTACAGGCCCACTCTCTTCAACAAAAGGCCTGTCCAAGTTCAACAGGACGTCACGATTGAATTCCGGCCGCCGCAGCATTTGTCGCACGTGCGCACTCAGCATCCATCGCACAAGTAGCGGGCGTTTGAAAGGAAACTGGCCATCAGCCGAGAAATGACGAGGCTTAGGGTTGGCAAGTAGTTGTTAGATGATGTCTCGAAGAGGAACAGATGGTGCGCAGACCCTGATAGGGCCAACTGGTGCAACACCTTGCGAGAGCCATCTTGGCACATCTGTGGGAGGTCCTAGTACATTCGTACTTTTAAAGAGCGGTTTTAATTTGTGTCTTGAG
>Ga0070765_100001793_pt1 | contig 13257 bp, 11 predicted proteins | sample HubBroMetageWFT5_FD_71516 | JGI IMG/M metagenome (GOLD analysis project Ga0070765, IMG submission 71516) | Warmed and freeze-thawed soil microbial communities from the Hubbard Brook experimental Forest, New Hampshire - Hubbard Brook CCASE Soil... | ecosystem: Environmental > Terrestrial > Soil... | reverse complement strand
GACATCGATCATGAATATGAGAAAGCGATCGGGGTCTATCGCGCGCTCTTCACTTTGTTTCCAGACAACGTCGATTATGGACTCAAGCTCGCGGCAGTGCAGACTCGAGGCGGCAAAGGGCATGATGCTCTGGCCACAGTCGAGTCGCTGCGCAAACTTGCACCTCCAGCTTCTGATGACCCCCGTATCGAATTTGCGGAGGTGCAGGCGTGGAATCTGCTGGGGGATTCTGTGCATAAAGAACAGCCCCTCGCGCGCGCCGTGGAGAAGGCAAAGGCGCAGGGTTCCCGTCTGGTCCTCGCAGAAGCGCGGGAAATGCAGTGCGGGTTTTGGAGGGACTTTCGGTCAACTACAGAGAATGCGGTGGCGGCATGCCGCGAGGCGAGGGATATTTTCGCCGCCGCCGGGGACCAGGAGGGCGAAGCCAGATCTTTGCGGATCTGGGCAGATGTGGCTTTTCAAACGGATGTACCCGAGTCCATTCGCCTGTTCCATCAGGCACAGACTATTTTCAACAGAAATGGATCCGAAGCCGACGTGGCCAACGTGCTCAACAACCTCGGCAACGTATATGAATTACAGGGCGATCCTGCCACCGCCGAGAAGATGCTGCGCCAGGCCGTGGCCATCTTTCAACGCATCGACGACAAGAAGAACATGATTACGGCGATCGGAAATCTTGCCGACGACCGATTGGATCTCGGGGATCTGCGGGGCGCGATGCAACTCTACGAGGAGGGACGGCAGGACCGGGACCCGGCGGATACCGCTTATGCCGCCCTCGCAGGCGACAATATCGCAATCGTTCACCAATTGCAGGGGGACTTGGAGGAGGCCAAGCACGGGTTCGAACAATCCCTCGCGACCTGGCAGAAGAGTGGCGATCCGAACTCCGCTTATGCCCTATGGGGGTTGGGAAGCGTGCTGTTCCAGGAGGCCGACTTTTCCGGCGCCCGTAAGATGTACGAGCAGGCGCTGGCTATACGGACCTCGGCACGCGACGAGTTCACCATCGCGGAGACTCAAGTCGGGATTGCGGATTTGTCCCTGGAGGAGGCGCATTCTCCCGTCGAGCAAGAAGCGGCGATGCGACAGGTCATCGAAGTTTTCCAGAAGCGAAAAGCCCCCGACGACGAAACTCTGGCCGGGTGCGTCCTGGCCCGCGCGCTGCTCGCCGAGGGTAAACCAGCACCCGCGGCCGACGCGGTGCAACACGCGCGGTCGCTCGCCGCAAAGAGCCAGAATCCTGAAATCCGCTGGCGAACCGCCATCGCTGCGGCCCGCATCAACACTGCTGAAAAAGATGCCGCCCGCTCCGCTGCCGGGAGTGCGATGCGCAAAGAGCTGACCACCATCATCGCGAAGTCGCGGGAGCTGGGTTACCAGGGAATTGAGCTCGATGCTCGTCTGGCGTTCGCTGAAATTGAAATGAAGGCAGGACAAGCCACTACGGGACGTGCGCACCTCGCCGCGGTCGAGGCGGACGCCAAAGCCAAAGGCTACAACCTCATCGCACGTAAAGCTGCCCTCGCTCGCGGCTGAGGTTTCCGCAGACGCCTGAATCAGGCAGCTAACATTGGTTCACAGCCAGAGTCGTTCGTCAGGGTTTCCTAACGAACGACCGGCTGCCTTATTCTTCATCTCCGTCAGGGTCAGGACCGAGCTGGTTCGTATTGAAGTGGTAGTGGAGAAAGAAGTCTGCGTCATGCACGGCTGGAACTGGCGTAAACACTCTTGGTGAGGTCAGAGTGAAGAAAGAACTGAGGTTATCGGAATAGGCGTCGGCATAATCTCCGGGACCGATCAGGCCCAATCCTCCGAAATTGGTTTCGACAAACTGGAGCAGGCTGCCGAAATCATGATTCGAGTTGTCCACATAGCCTTGCGGGGTGTAGGCGGAGACCACGATCAACGGCACGCGAAACCCATACACGTAGTGGGCGCCCCATCCGTTAGATTGTCCGATTTGGAATGGCGGAACGTGCTCGTACCAGCCTCCCCAATCGTCCCAGAAAATCAGGATTGCGGTATTCTCCCAATAGCCGCAAGTGCTGTTGCCGATTGAATTGACAATGGATGCGATCCAGGACGGCCCCAGGCCCGTGTTGCCTCCCGGAAGGTCCGATTCCGCCCCGTCCGGTGTGACCCAGTCCACCGACCGGAGCCGGCAGTTCCTGATGTCGTTCAAAATCCTGGTTTGCGGTATCGCGACATGGTTTGTCCATTCCTTCGCGGTACAAGTGAGTTTTCCACTCACCGTCGCGGGGGTGCACATGTGGTTGATGGCATTGGGCGCCGTAACGATGCTGCTGGCGGTCGCGGCATAGTAGGCCCAACTGATTGGCCCTTGCGGTGCGTTATCCAACAAATCAGTCAGGGTCGGATGCTCAAAACACGGGTACTGGTATCCGACAATCTGTCCCGTTGGACCCAAAAGCGGTACCACTACGTCCGCCGCTGCCAGGCAACCGACCGGGCCGGAAGGCGACGTATTATCCGAAGCAAATAGATTGCTGGTCGTAGTCGGCGCCGACGTCCCAGAAAGGATGAACTGGTGCGCCGGGAAGCTTGGCCCTTCGTTGGTCTGGAACATCCGATTCGCGTACCCGTAATTTGTGGCGAGGTCAAAATACGGTTGAATGGTCCCGGTGGAGTTGTCGACATACTTGAACTGAGGATTCGTCGGCATGGTGCAACCCGGATTCGGAACCACCGTAACCTTGTCGGCCCCGTCCATTTTTCCGTTGTCATACTCTCGTAGAAATTGGTTATGCCCGTGGATCACCTCGTAGCAATTTGCCAGCGGGATTGCGGTCAGCGGAATGGTCTGGCCTAACGAGTTCAATCCAGAAGTGGCAATATCCACCCCCGGCTCAAACGTAGGGTTACTTCCGAAAAGGTTGTCGGGTGAGCGGTTCTCCTGGACGATGAATACGATGTGTTGAAAGGTCACGCTCTGCGAATAGGCAATCCCTGGCACCAATAAGGCCAGGACCGACAAGGCTCTGATGGCGAGTTTCATATCTCCTCTTTTCCTTTTCGACTACAACGTTTTCGACTACGACGTTCAGCGAAACCAGGGAACGATAATCCTGCGCAGGATCACAATCAGCCGGACAACACTGCGACTTGTCCGACCTGAACCCAGTTCACCCGCGTTCCCCAAAGACAGCGCGCTTTACATGGCCGTTCTACAACGCAACCTCATTGCAGCAGGATCCCTACGCTGTTCCCTAATGACTCTGTAACCGCCAGGTCCAGCTTGCCGTTTCCGTTGAAATCCCCGACCACCGCCGACACCGGGTTGCCGCCGGTCGTGAAGGGAATAGCCGTCTGGAACGTGCCGCCCTTGACTCCCAGCAAGACCGAGACGGAGTTTGATGAACCGTTCACGGTTGCAATGTCCAACACTCCATCTCCGTTAAAGTCTCCCACAACAATCGAACTGGGCCCCGCGCCGGTTGCGTACGCCACGCCGGTACCGAAGGTTCCTTTTCCGGTTCCAAAGAAAATGGTCACAGTGTTGGAAGTGCCATTGACCACGGCAACGTCAAGGTTGCCATCGCCGTTGAAGTCGGCCATCACCAGCGCCACCGGGTCGGTGGTCGAAATGGTCGCAGTCTTCTTGAACGTTCCGTCGCCGTTGCTGGCTAGAGCGAAAACCGCGTTACCAGCCGCATCCGCCACCAGCAGGTCCATCACCGCATCATTGTTGATATCGCCGGCAACCGCTGCTACCGGCTGGGTGAAGGTGAATTGCGCGGTCGACTGCGCTTTGAGAGTGCCATCCCCATTGCCGAGGAAAACCGAGAGCGTATTGACCGTCGCATTGATCACAGCCAGATCCAGGTGGCCATCGTGGTTGAAATCGCCCACCGCCAGTGAAACCGGCTGGACCGTATTTCCGCAGTCCATCAGCAAGGTGCAGTTGACTAATCCAGCGGCGTTGAAGGTTCCATTCCCCACGCCGACGAAAATCTGGATTCGGCTACTCAGGGTATCGCCCACCGCCAGATCCAGAATCCCATCCCCATTGAAATCCCCGGCAACCATGGGACCTGGTAGGGAACCGGTCGGTAAAGACAACGTTGCTCCCGGAGAGAAGGTACCATCGCCATTGCCTAACAGAATTGAAATCGAACTTCCACCGCTAGTCGTGCCCTGGTCAGCCACTGCCAGGTCCATGATGCCGTCGCGATTGAAGTCTCCGATCACAATGCCCTGCGGGCCGGTCCCTACTCCAATGGACTGCGGGGCGAATGAGACGCTCGCAGCCGGTGTGGTGATGGGCAGGAACGCGGCAGTCGAAGTGCCGCCTCCGGGTCCAGGGGTGGTTACAGTAATCACCGCGGTTCCCGCGCTGGCGATGTTCGCGCTCGGGACCGTACCTTGCAGGATCCGTTTTCCCGTGGCTTTGGAAACCAACGGCGTGCCGTTCCAGTTCACGATCGAGGAACTTGTGATGCCGGTGCCCGTAACCTGCAAGCTAAACGGCGCTCCGCCCGGTACAACACTCACTGGTTGCAGCGGTTGACCAATCTGCGGGACGGTATTGTTGGTTGAAAACCCACCCGAGCCGGAAAGGCCGACCGCTAGCGGACTGTCCAATTGTTGATAGCGAACCAGCACGTCCACCGGACCCGACGTGAGTCCAAGTCCCGCAGGAGTAAACGTGACCTGCACCGTGCAAGTGCCATTCGGCTGCAGAGTGCCGCTGCAGTTGTTGGTTTGGGCAAAGTTTCCGAAATTATAAGTTCCCGTTATCGACACGTTGCCCAGAGCAACTGGCTTCTTGCTGGTGTTTGTAACAGTAATGGATTGCGGAGCGCTGGTTGTGCCCAAGGCTTGACTGGCGAACACCAGAGAAGTCGGCGACACCGACATGGTTGCTCCCAAACCGGTGAGATTTACCAGTTGCGGGCTGGAGGGGTCGCTATCGTTAATGGTGATCGTCCCCGGTCGGTTCCCAGCCGCGGTCGGAGTGAATGTCACGGTGATCATGCAGCTACTCTGGGCTGGAACCGAGGTGCCACACGTATTGGTCTGGGCAAAATTCCCCGTGATCGTGATGCCGGAAATGGCCAGCGGCGCAGTTCCCCCATTCGATAACGTCACCACCTGGGCCACGCTGGTGGTACCGACCGACTGTGTTCCAAAGTTGATGACGCCGGGTGGCGAAATCGCAATCGCGCTCCCAATGCCGGTTAAGCTGACCGTATGCTGAGTTTGAGAGCCACCGGTGAGCTTGTCGGTAATGGTAACCGTCGCAGTCCGGGGACCCACTGCTGTGGGGGTGAAGGTCAGGTATACGTTGCACAGAAATCCGGGGATCACGGCCCCGCAATTGTTGGTCTGAGTAAAATCCGTTCCGCTGACCGCCACGCTGATCACCGTGTCCGTAACGGTAGTGCTCTGGTTGACGTAGGTCAGCGAGTACTGGGGACTCGATGTGCCCACCTGTTGCGGCTGGAAATTCTGGCTCGAGACTACAAACGGGCAAGTCTGGGGTTGCAGCACCAGAGGCGCCAAAGGTGTTTGGTTGAAATTAAAGCTGTCCAACATGTCGTTGGCTTTCAAATCCCGCTGCGTGAGGTTGGGCAGGCCGAAGAGTTCTTCAATAAACTTGAGGACCGAGGAAGCCTCATACGTGGTGTGCGAGATGTATCCCGACTTGGCGTAGGGAGAAATGATGATGAAGCCCACCCGCTGGCCGGGTCCGAAGACATCCTCCGCCGGTGGCGGCACCGCATCATAAAAACCACCGGGATCGTCCCACATGAGAAAGATCGCAGTGGAATTCCACAGCGGCCCCTGCATGACGGCGTTGATCTGGTTCACGGTCCAATTTTCGCCGTAACACGTGCTGTAGGTGGGATGCTCGCTCTCGTGATTCGCCACCACCCAGGAGACCGCCGGAAGATTCCCGGCTAAGGCATCGGCAGGAAAATTTGTGTACGGGACAATATGCTCGGCCCATTGCGACGTGTTGTAGATGTGATTGATAGCGGTGTAGGCATTAAAGATGATGTGCGGCGGAGCGTAGGAGGACCAACTGAGGCCCTTGGTATTCAGCAGGTCGCCCATCGTGGTGATGTCAATACAGGGGTATTCGCTGGTGACGTTTCCGAATTGGTCGATGACTGTCGCAATTCCTCCCGCGGGAGAAGTACAGCCAACCGCTGAGTCCTCGCCCAGGTGCCCCTGGCTGACAATTCCACCCGAGCCCGCCGCAATCGTATAAAGATGATTCGGAAAACTGGAAGCGTGGATGGAGGAAAACATATGGTCCCCCAGCGTGAAGTTCTTGGCATAGGCGAAATAGTTCGGGATATCTGCCTGCTGGTGCTGCGTGAAACAGATGAAGATACCGTTGGCCGTGCACGTCGGGTCAAGATCATAGTGGTCCATCTTGCCGTAATCCATCATCGCGATCAGGCATGCCCAGTCATGGCAAATGTCGTAGGGCATCGCATCCGGAGTCTGGCCTAGCGGTATAGTCGCTCCCGTGGAAAGCAATCCCGTTGTCGATCCCGTCGCTCCCGGGAAAGCTCCGAAGTACTCGTTGAAGCTGCGATTCTCTTTGACGATGAACACGACGTGCTGAATCTTGTTGATGCCGGTTGCTGCCGCGGCACGGGCGTTCGCCGCTGCCTCGGCATGGTCCTCCGGGGCGATAACGTCGGTGGATTGCGCAATTCCCGTGGGCGCGAGGAAGACAACCATGAGCAGCATCGCTGCGAGATGGGAAAGGGAATGGCCAACGGAAGCGCTTTTCATTTCGGTCTCCAGGAACACTTGGTTCGCACCAATGCCGGGTTATTGTTTGGGGGGGAACTGCAAAGCGGCGTCGAAACCCTCGTTGGTCCGGGAATTTCCGGTCCCGTCGTTGGGCATCACTCGATCAAAAACACTTACAACTTAACTTGGATGATAACTGACCGGACCCTTCGTGGAGTAGAGGCGAAATTCTCTACTGCCAAAAATTGTCACTCCTGAACGGAGGTAGTCACTACTATTTGCACGACAGGACTACGGGCGATAGTTGTTACTCGAGCGGAGTCATCCCGAAGCCCCGCGTTTGCTGTCGCCGATAGTTCTTGTTCGGCAAACAGAGCGCTACGCATTCGCTGAAGTCAGCCCGGAAGGTCAACTACCGCTTCACGCGGAACCTGAGGCTTGTTCTTGCGCCGACTTCCTGCACGCTGATTTTCTCAAGCCGGATTTTCTCGAGCCGGACGCGCTCCAGGCTGGAGCTCTCAAACGACCGGAGACCGATGCCTAAAAATACCGGCATGATATCAACCTGAAGCTCGTCGACGAGTCCCCCATCCAAAAGCTGTTGGACAATGCTGACGCCGCCGACCACCTGAACCGCCTTATCGCGCGCGGCAGCTTTCGCTTGGGCGACCGCTGATTCCACACCGTTGCTTACGAATGTGAAGGTCAGGTGCTCGTCTTGTTTCGGTGCAACCCTCGGCGGGTGATGGGTCAGCACGAAAATCGGCACTTGGAATTCGTAGTTGCCGACGTACAAGTCGGGGTCCCCCATCTCGAACGTCCGTCTTCCCATGAGGACTGCACCAGTCTGCTCGATAATGTCCCTCATGTAAGCGGTGTCTCTGAGCGCCCCCAAGTCGGGATAGAGGCGACCTGCGTTGCCATTTTGATCGGCTACGAACCCGTCAAGCGAGATAGTCATCCCGACGATTACTTTTGCCAATGGTTCCTCCGTGTCCGATTATGTCGATCCGTCATTTCAAGATTATCTCCAAAATAGGGTAGCGGCGTGTCCCAGTGAAAAGACGTGATTTTTGACGTTGGAGTAGCTCAATTGGCGAAATCGGGCGTTTACACTCATTGAGAACGGCGCGATCCGGTCAATGAGTAATATGTGATATTTCGCCGAACAGGCGGAGGATCTTCGCCATGGCTGTTGGGCTCGGAGTGAGAAGTTTTCCAACTGGTATAAATATCAATCAGGCCAGCGCTCGTCTCGTCGTCGGCCACCCGTGCAAGACGTGGTTCGATGGCCGCTCTGCGCTCCGCAGTAATAACTGAGTTCTCTCCATGTTTCTTTTTGAATCCGAACGGCTTCTGTTTCGCGAACACCAACCCGGCGATATGGAAGCCTACTGCGCGCTGGAAGCTGATCCGGTGGTCCGGCGCTATGTGGGCGGCACTCCCCGGCCACATGAGGCTGCCGTGCACAAGTTCCGCAATACGTTCCTCAAGAACGCCTCGCGCAAACTGGCACTCCGGGCAACCGTCTTCAAGCCTGAAGGGCGCTACATCGGGTACTCCGGTCTGTATCCGAATTTCCGCCCCGGCGGTTCAGTGCCGGGCGAAGCGGTGCTGGCATTCTGCTTTGCCCAGGAGTATTGGGGTCGAGGATTGGCCACCGAGGCGGGCCGCGCTTTCGTGAACCTCGGCTTCGGCCAGTTGCGGCTCAAACGAATTGTTGCCGTGGCAGAAGTGGGGAATGCCGCGTCTATTCGCGTACTGGAAAAGCTCGGATTCGTCTGCATCGAATCCGAGACCGGCCTGCGATCGTTTTACAAATTTGAATTGCTCAAGTCTTCGCCCTAGGCGCGCGCTCTAGCAGGCCGATGCGCGCGGCATTCTGGACCCGTTCACCTTCGATCCCTTATCGCAAAGCCGAGCGTGATCGGAGAGAACTCGGTTATGCCCTGCGCTTATTGCGCAACAGGAAGGTCGATCTCTCGGATCACTTCGCCGGTTCCTTCAGACTTCCCGTTCACCTTCAGAAAAGGATTTCCATCAGTAAAAATAATGTGTATTGGATACTGCTTGCTCAGATTCTGCGTAAGGTATTTGACCCTTTCGATCGTTGGTTCAATCAGTTTCTTGTCGTCCGGGTTGCCATGCGTATAAAAACGCAAATCAATTGTATTATCCGATTCCAATTGATATCCCGTCATTGAAAACCCATCGCCCGGCAGTTTTCGACGTCGTAGATCTTCGTAATCGACATAGGGTTTGCCGGTGTCCACTGTGAATGTCGCTCCGCTTACTGCAATGCCTTGGTGAAACGCACGAATACTAATGGCGACACCGACCATCACAACAACAACTGCCAGCATTTTCTTCATATTCTTCATTCTCCCTGCGTATGTTTAGCACGCCGAAGGAATCATCCGATTGGACCCCCTCGAGGCCTCGCAAGCCCGATTATCCGGCAGCCGAATATATGGATTGAAGAGTACTAAAGTGCTTCGCCGCCCGGGAGATTCCAACTGGCGAAACACCGCATTACACTCATTTGATCAGGTCCCCCACCTCTGCACCTGGACCGCTTCAGGTTCACAATGACCTGCGCCGGCAAGGGCAGGGAAACCCCGACCCTCTACAGTTTCCACTACAGTGCTCTTGGAGAGAAAAGCGACCCAGCGGCAAGGGATTGAAAAGTGGTGCGCCCTGAGAGATTCGAACTCCCGACCTTCTGGTTCGTAGCCAGACGCTCTATCCAGCTGAGCTAAGGGCGCGCGCTTTTAACTCTAACAAACAAAAGAAAAACAGGGCAAGTGGGTTTTGTCCGCTTGCCCTGAATTTGGCCAACTGTCCGACTTCTGTCCGGTTTTTTCACTGGACCGATTTTGTGACCGGCAGAACGGCCAGCCGATTTTCTTGCTGCTGGGCCGCTGGAGAACGCTCATTCCCGGCGTGCCGTCCGACAGGAGTCAATGAGTGTAAATCGCCTGATTTCGTCAACTGTGCTAACGTTGACGCTCAGCGGATCGCATCACCATGTTATGAAAATCGGCCCCGGCCGTTATCCCGCAATCTTCGACGCACTGGCTTTCTTCCTATTTCTCACCTCGACTATCGTTTATTCGCAAGGCGTGAAAACTCCCTTCGCTCCCGTGCCCGCGAGTCAACGTGGTTTACTCACAAAGCGGTTGAATGCTTACACGAAAAGCTTCCGCAATCAGCGTTGGGGCACGCTCTACGGCTTGGTGTCTGATGCCAACAAGGGGCTGAACAAGCGCACGTTCATTTCTGCGATGCAGAATACCTACGAGATGCGGCACCTTCAGAAGTTCACGCCGGTTCGGACGGAATCGGCAGGCCTTGGATATGACGTGTACGGATGCGGGGAAGTTCCTGGCCGAGACGAAACCATTGTAGCGGTCCGTGCGGTCTGGGAGCATGGCAACTGGTTCTTCACGGAGTGGACTTACATCGACCCTTGGGAACCTTGCTCGCGCCTCTCTGATCCTACGTGGAGGCCTCGGCCTCCGCTCAGGCTCGACGGCCCAATGATGGAACTGGTATGCCGTCTGAGCGTCTGCGAACTCTAGATGGCGAGTCAGTCGGAATTCAACGAACGTGAGTCGTCGCAAAGGCTTCATGAAACTGGTCCGACCGATCTCTGGAAATGATTGGCGTAACATCGCCATTACACTCATTGACCCCACTCACGCGCAGCAGCTATGTGCTGGCCCTAGCCAAGCTGGGCGCGGAGAGCGCTCTGCGTAGCGGCAAGGACAAGAAACAGTCCTGACTGTCCGGTGACTGTCCGACTTCTGCTTACGATCTGGTCCTAAATGAGCGTAACTTACTGGTAAACAGCATCTAGTATTCTCAGTAGGTTACAGGCGGGCTTGGTATGGCGTGGACACTCAAAAAGGGTTCGTAGCCAGACGCTCTATCCAGCTGAGCTAAGGGCGCGCGCTTGTAAGTCCATCATAGCAAATAAAATTAAGGGCATCCAGTTTGCGGCTGCCCCTATGCCTATGCGCGTTCTGAGAAAAACTATGCGCGTTCTCTCTACTGAAGTGTTTTCGGAACCGGGAGAGTGGAGCCGGGGGCGCTGGAACAGAGAGGGTGCGGTTGCGGCTCAGGTGCCTACCAAGCGTGGTGAAAACGTGGGTTTGCTCTCCGGAGGATACACCGCCGGGTCAGACCGATTCTTTCACCGGTTGATCGCGCAATTGTTCGCGCTTATCTATTACCTTGTGAAACTCGTTCGCAAGCTCTCTTGGGGGCGTCATCGAGTCCGTCACACTATCAGCTTGCTCGGGCAATGGATGATTCGAGTCAGTTGCTTCGTTCGGGGGCATAGCGCGACCTCGATCTGATAACACTGAACAGCCTACCCTTCGAGGCAAAAGCTAATCTGAGCACAACCGCTCAGTTTGCTGCAATCAAATCGTCACTTCGTCTTTGGATTTTCGTTGCCGTGACCGGCGCGTATGTCTTTCTTCTCAACTGACCGCACTTCATCACGGTCGATGTCCACGTTCACGTCTTCGTGGCTCACCACTGTGGAGCCATGCGGAACCACGACCGCTCCATCCTGTGGCACGGTCATCCCCACGTTCGCTAGCCCCGATAGACTCTTCTCCAGCGCGTGCATTTCCCTAATGGTTTCCCTCGTCTTCCCCAGCGCCTTGGCGTAGTCCCCCAATTCCAAGTGGCCGCTTATGATCTGCAAATGGCTCGTCAATCTGTGAACCGACTCCTTCACAACTTTCAGCATGTCGGTTCCTCCTTTCCGTTCCCACGGAGTTATCATAAAACAAACCAAGAAACTTGAAGCCAGAAGGTCCGTCGTTCCTTCCTTGCCGGTTAACTTCGGGGTTGCCTGTTAAGCGACCGGCGCGAGAAGATGTCCCGCACGGACCTTTGCACATTGATGACACCACCTCCTCCTCATGCGCTACTGATTGGCCTTGTGTAACAATTCTTTACGCGATTGCTACTCTTCTTGACGCTAGCCGAGAGTAACCTTGATGTAGTTGGCGAGTTAAAAGAAAACTACGGCTTGGACAGGGAGGATCTTATGAGTCCGGTAAAGATAGCTCGCACAGGATTTTTGGCCGTTCTTTTGGCAACATGTGCAGTCGGCTCCGACAAGACACCGCACACTTACCAAAAGGGGACGATCAAAGGTTGGGAAAATCGCACAGACATCTGGGGCGCAGGCGTGGTCGGCACGGATGCTGAAGGGGTTCCCCGCAAGGTGACGGTTTTCGAATTGAAAGGCACGGACCTGGTCTACCAGATTGACTACTGTGGCGCTTTCCAGGCAGGACAATTCGGGTTAGGGCAGGCTGTGGATTACCGAGTGGACAGCGACAGGCTCTATATAAGCCGCGACAACGGCAAAGAATACAAATGCAAAATAGAAGGGCAGAAGACCCTGCACGACCCTAAGGCCGCTGCTCCCCTCGCCGAACTCTAACGACGGAATTTTGGGGTTGAATCAGCGTCTCGGGTGATTCAGCATCGCCAGCATCGGATAGAGCACCCCACGCAACAACCCAACCATTCGTTGCGCCGCGTCCCGCGCCCGAAGTAAATCTTGCCCGGCTCAGAGCAATTCCTACAAAGCCGGCAAAAAGTCTGCCTGTATTTTGAGTGGGTTACGGACGGCACGCCAGATGCTAATAGAAGACCAGACGAAGTGGCGCGCAACGGGGCGTTCCAAGGATAACTTCGGCCAGAGGTTTTCTTGGGCGCCCCTTGCATTGAGCGCGTCAGCCCGGCCCAAGCCCTCCCCCAACTCCCTTTCTTCGCCCGCGGCTCTACGCCAGCGCTAAAGGCTCCCGTACATCCACTCCCGCTTGGCGCAAGAGTCGCGCCACACCCTCTGTCTTAAGGCGCGAAGCGTCAAACTCCACCCGCACCGTGCGTTCCCGGTCGTCGAACTGCACCCGCCGAACTCCATAGACCTCGCGCATACCATCGATGGCCCGCAATTCCTTCTCGCCGGGCGCGGCGCCGTAGCGAAAAACAACGTCCAGATAAGTCATGGGATAGGTCCTTTGCCGCTATGATGCCGATGCTCCGGCCGTCCACCGGGCTGAATCCAATATAAAGCATTGTCCATCAAAGTGAGCATGCGTCCCCAGTTGCGGATCCTAAGGCATGCGGCAACGTGGAAGAGCGGCGCTCCGGCCGTGCATGAAGCGCTCCTGCCAATGCCGGCATTAGCTCCTGAGGAAGCTGCCTCCTGAATGTCCACAGAACCATCAAACCAGCCATCCGGACCTGAACGCGATCCAGTCTGCGGAATGACTGTGAATCCCGCGACCGCCCAACATCTCCACACCCCTGGCGGGAAGAATTACTATTTTTGCTGCGTGCCCTGCCTGGAAAAATTCAAAGCAGAGCCGGCGAAATATCTCGGCGAGACCCCGGTTGCGCGTTCTCCCGGATTGGTGATGCCGGGCGCTGCAACGGCAGCCAAACACTCGAACATTTACCAGACCACAACTTCGCTAATCGCTGCGG
>Ga0070765_100001791_pt1 | contig 13260 bp, 14 predicted proteins | sample HubBroMetageWFT5_FD_71516 | JGI IMG/M metagenome (GOLD analysis project Ga0070765, IMG submission 71516) | Warmed and freeze-thawed soil microbial communities from the Hubbard Brook experimental Forest, New Hampshire - Hubbard Brook CCASE Soil... | ecosystem: Environmental > Terrestrial > Soil... | reverse complement strand
TCATTTTGCTATGTGATCTTGAAGATGCGTCCTACCGGGAGATCGCCGAAATATTGTCGATCCCGATCGGAACCGTTATGTCACGTCTGGCGAGAGCCCGAAAGGTAGTTCGCGAGTCTCTCCGGAAAACTCCCGGTGCACCACTATCGAGAGACTTGTCTCATCACATCGAACTGCACGAGGAGGGTACGGGAGCGTAGCCGAGATCGAAGACTGATTTGCTTCATTAATCTAGTGAAATTCACCATCTGGAATGCTTGACGCGGCGATGTCGAGGCCTCGGAGAAAATGATAATGGAGAGCACAAGCTGTATCCGGGATTGTTTCCTGGTTCGCGAAGTGCAGGGCGGCAATCAAGCCGCGTTTGAGCAGTTGGTACACGCTCACGATCAGGCTGTTCTGAGAGCCGCGCTTCGGATCACCGGGTCGCAGAGCGATGCCCAGGACATCTATCAAGAAACATTTCTGAGGGTTTACAGGAAGTTAGGCGGCTTCCGGTTCGAGTGCTCCTTCTCTACGTGGATCTACCGCATTATCACTAACCTCTGCCTGGATCACCTCCGGAAGAATCGAAACCGTACACCGAATAGCGCGATAGAGGTGAACACCGATGGCGAGGAATACGACCTGCTGAACCAGTTTGCGGACGACAGGCCAACCAACAACCCAGAGCGACAGCTGTTGAGCCGAGAACTGAGCGCACACATACTATGCGCTCTGGGAAGACTGACGCCGCGCGAGCGCATGGTGTTTGAATTGAAGCATTTCCAGGGGCTGAGGCTGCGAACCGTAGGCCAAATCCTCAATACCTCGGAAGCGTCGGTCAAGACCAGTTTGTTCCGCGCGACGCAAAAACTACGTCTCCAGTTGGACGGGCTCACCACAGGGAAGAAATCTTCGATGCAGCAACGCTGTGATACTCGAGGTGTAAATCAAGCGGCGATCTAGCAGAAAGAGGAAAAGGTTATGGCAACCACCACCTTGGCAGCAACCTTGAACACTCCAATGTCCGAACTGCGACCGGTTCCAATGGAACGGATTCTGGTCATTGAGGACGATCCTGCTTTGCGGAAGATTCTGCAGCGGCTTTTCTCGTCGGAAGGATATGAGGTCGATATTGTCCCAGATGCCCGGGCTGGTCTGGAGATGCTTCGCCAGAGAGCACCAGACGCGGTGGTCCTCGACCTGCTGCGCCCGGGATCTTCGGGCTGTGACCTTTGCAAGAAAATTGCAAGTTTGGCTCCTGGTCTGCCCCTTGTAATTCTCAGTACGAGCTCCGATGTTGCGGATAAGGTCCTTCTGCTGGAAATGGGTGCCGACGACTACGTGACCATACCGTTCAGCCCGAGGGAACTGATTGCGCGTCTGCGTGCACTCATCAGGCGTGCGTCGCGCTTCAGTCCGGAAGATGTGTATGCCTTTGACGATGTGATGGTGGATTTTTCCAAGACGGAGATCACTCGTGGCGGCGAGAAGGTCACGGTCACCGCAAAGGAATTCAAGACACTGGAGTTCTTGACCAAGAACGCCGAACGCGTGATCTCGCGGGATGAACTTCTCGACAAAGTTTGGGGGTACCAGGACTACCCCTGCACGCGGACCGTGGACAACCACATGCTCAGGCTACGCCAGAAACTGGAGAGCGACCCTGCGAACCCCTCACACTTTCTCACAGTATACGGTCTGGGATATAAGTTTGTGCCTTAAATCACTGTGTCAGGCTACCGATTGGAAGTGCGAGCCAGATGAAGAGTTTGCCGGTTTTCGCTAACTCCACAAGGCAGGACATTCGACATCGTTGATAACTGGGCCTCCCCGCCGCACATTACGGGCAAAAATGGGGCAAGCACGTGTTCGTAGTGCTTGCCCCGCAAAGACTCAAGTTTAGAGAGAACTGAGGAATTTAAACAACTCGCCCCGCTCCTGCGGAGTCAACTGTTTGAACAGATTCGTCGAGTTAGCGGCTTCCCCCTGGTGGCGAAGAATCGCTGACTCGAAAGACTCCGACTTCAAGTCGTGCATGAACCGGGATTTGGTGCGCAGCCCCCAAAGTGGAGCCGTACGCAATTTGTGCTGCGTATCTTGCGGCCCTCCCTGGACAATGCCGTCACCAGTACCCACATCATGGAGCAGAAAGTCGCTAAACGGATGAATGATCTTGCTCCCTAGAGCGTCTGGGATGGTGAACGTTCCGCCATTGATTACGGTTCCGGGAGGAGCGGTTACGATTCTACCCACATGGCAGATGCTGCACTGAACCTGGGCAAACAGCTTTTCGCCAGCTTTCACTTCGGTCTTGCCGACCAGTTCCGCATCGCGCGGCGGAACCAATGTGCCGCGGATGAACTGAGCAAAGTGGTCAATCCCAAACAGACCGGTTTGATCCGCCTTGTCTTCGGGATCGGCAGTAGTCTTACAGACGGTCGTAACATCGACCGGTTTCAGGCGGTTGGAGATGCCGACCTCGTTCAGATAGGCGTCGGCAGAGAAGGAAAGAATGCTGCCATGCTGATCTTTCCAACCAAACCGGCCCACTCGGGTCTGTCCGGTTGCCTCCAAGATGGCCACTTCGACGGTTTCGCCGGCGATCATCCCGTTGCTCTGTTTCGGTTGTTCGGCGGCAATGTCAATCAGTGTCTGGTCATCAATGGCCTCGACAAAGCCGTCTCCCAGCGTATTAAGCGCGGCTCGCAGGGTGCGGATGTTTTCTGTGGCCGGCAGATGCTCCTCTGCCTGAGGGCAGATCGCACGATCGTTAATGAGCGAACGGCCCGTGATCATATCCTTTCCGTGATTAATAAAGATCGTCGGGTTTACGAAATTGCCATTGGCATCGAGGTGTCCTGCCCGCACTTCGGTGACTTGGCTGGGTCCACCGGTACCGGTACCCTGATGGCAATCAGCACAAATGGTAGCGTTGTGCACCGGGCCGAGCCCACTGTCGTTTCCTTCCCGGGATTCGAAGTTTGCCTGGTCGAGAGCGAAAGTATCGTTGGGGAGCTCGGGAATGCCGTTGCTGACACTCTTTGAGCCGGGATGCTTGGATAGTGTGGGTGTTTTGAAACCAGCGGGCGCCTCGGTCGCAGTGGGCGTTGCGGGCTTCTGTGCTGGTTGCTGCGCGAGACCAACAAGGCCAAGACCAATCAGGCCGGAACAACATACGACGAGAAGAACGTTCTTCCTGATCATGGAATGGATTTCCTCCAAGGGTATTCGTTGTGACACCCATCAGGGTGTGGTGAAGGGGCTCAGCGCGGGTGCGGCCACCGCCACAGCGACGCTGAAATTCTGGCTCCTAACCCTTTAACTGGATGACGCAGGAAATATTCTGTGGAAAAGTATCTTTGGTTGTTCTTAGCGGCGTTCTAGCAGGTGTCTCTCAAGAAGGCTCACGGCGGGACCGGGTCAACAGTGGGGCACGACGAGGAACTTTCACGAAACCCTCAATGTTTCGTCCATCGACCCTGTTGAATCTACGAACTCGTGGCTTTGAACAATTTCGCGAGACTATCGATGTCCGCGGCGCTCGCGTCGCCGATCACGAAATAGCGAAGGCCGCCTTGACTCCACGTGGCCATGTTGAACGACAGGTTCTTCGGTGGAAGAGAATTCTCGTCCAACCTCGCTGCCAAGTATCGTTCCTGGAACACGAACACAGAAATATGATGCTTGCGCACATCATAGATAAGATGTGCGCCCGGGGTTTGTTCCAGATAAGTCATCCGGCCGCCGAGCAGAGAGAAGTCGGAGTTCTGCAGTTCCGGCAAATTGAACGCGAAAGGGATTTTTCCCTGGAACCAGGGTTTCACCGTATGCCGATCGGTGGAGATCACATCCACCGGCGATGAACTGGCCAGTGTCGCCACGTGCAAGTCTGCAATCTCACTGAAAACCTGACCCCCGTCCCTCCGAGTTTCCACATAAGTCGAAGTCAAAGCGGCGATCACAAGAATGAAGGCGGCAGCCGCAGCGAACATCCAAACTCGACCCAGATTTCGTTGCGGTTTGGGCGCGATGGACAGTTGCACACGCTTGCGGAACTGAGTGCTCGGAGTGAAACGTCTTCCAGCAAGGTGAATGGTGCGCTTCATCTGTACGCGCGCGACCGTATCCGGCGAGCAAGAATGGCAGCTGCGGACGTGGCGATCGACCATGTGCATCTCCGCCTGCGGAAGCTCGTTATCAATATAGGTATCGAGCTTTGCCTTCCAAGACTCACAAACCATAATTCGTCCCCTTTGTAATCGAGGTCACAGCTCCGCGTTGCATCTGCGGGCGCAGCCGCTCGGACAATGTTTTCCGCGCACGCGACAAACGTGACATCACCGTTCCTAGCGGAACCGACAGCGTTTCCGCAATCTCCTGATACGACATCTCCTCCACCTCACATAAAAGAAGGATCTCCCGAAAATGCACGGGGAGCTCATCCATCGCGCTCTGCAGCAGATCACGGTTGAACTGCTCAAATAGGTACGTCTCCGGCGTGTCACGCTCAACTGCCAGGTCAGCTCCGTCCTCCTCGGGATCGATAGGCACGGTCATCGTGGCTTTCAGCCCGCTGCGAGAGGTCAGGAACGTGTTGCGCAAAATGCGATACATCCAAGCCCGAAAGTTAGTTCCCAGCCGGAAAGACCCGAACCCTTTCAAGGCTTTGGCATAAGTTTCCTGGACCAGGTCTTCGGCCTCTTCACGATTGCGTGTGAGCCAGTGCGCGAAGTTGTACAACTGGTCGAAGAGCGGCATGGCCAGTTCTTCGAACGAATCGAGTTGAAGGTTCGCGGTTGACACGTCCAATTGATATAACTGCCGGGGGCGCGCTTTATTCCCTTAAAAGAAGAAATGTTTCTGCGGAATGATCGATGGCTAAGAGGACCTTGGGCAGCTTTTTCGAGCAATATTTACGACCAACTCTGGGCCGACCGTACCACCGTTTATAAGTGGCGAGAGGATGTGTGGCGAGAAGACGCTTGTTGCCGCCCTCGGATACACCGGTACTCTACCGCCCCAGAGTCATTTACGCTCGGCTGCAGTCTGCGCAAGACAAGAACTGCTTAAGTCAAGCACAGACTGCTCATGATTTCCGACCCACCGATAAACTACGCGGGCTTCATTTGTCTCCATCGGCAATTTCCCTAATGCCTCAATAGCCATAGCTATCCTGCTTTGCACCCACACCAGAGCAACTGGCGCAAGAATGAACAGCAGGACATTGGCGACCGCTTCGACCAAACTCCTCATAGGGATCCCGAGTAATCACCGATCACTTGATGAGAACTAACGTCCCCTAGCTAATATTCCATTGGAGGGAATCAATTCTCGGGCCGCTCGATCCATTGTCGAGAAGGAATAAAGGACCCACAAACCCGTTATCTCCCTTGAGACTCGTTTTGAAGGAGACGGATGATGAACAAAATCAGAACCAGCAAGTTTATTGAACTCAGCGCGTGCACAGTGGCGCTTCTTACCATTGTGTTGGTGGTGACGGTTAGCGGTGCATCGGCGAAGGAGCACAAGCTCAAGGGAGCGGGGCCCGGCAGCCAAGTGGTCGCTCACATCTCATTTAGCGGACTATCGGCTGTTGACATGGCAATGCAGAAAAAGGTGAACGACAAATACTACCTTTATGTGCAGCACGCAAAGGACCAAGGCATTTCGATTGTTGATGTCAGCAATCCCGCTCAACCGAAAGCGGTAGGGGTAATCCCATGGCCGGATCCATCTGTGTCGAGCAGGATGAACCTGACTGGCGATTTAGCGATCATTGCCGAAAATGCGGGTCTGCCGATGCACAGCAGCACGTCCGATGATGATCTTGTGCTTTGGGATTTGTCGAATCCAGCCGCTCCTCAAGTAGTGCAAAAATTCTTCGGGGTGGTGAAGTGGCTTCAGGACGAGCGGAATTTTATCTATGTGTTGAATGGCGAAGGGTTATGGGTGGTTTCAAAGCCAGCGGACCGCCACCCGGAGCACAGTGAGCCCTCGAACAACTATGGAGGGTGAGGAATAGCGCGGGGGCGAGGCGGCACGGATCCCCGCGGCAACCTCAGCGTAGATCTTAGAAGAGGTAGGGTGATGGTAAATCCTTTCGATCTCAAGTCGGTACTCTTGGCGAGGCACGCACAACACGTGGTGCTCATTCATTTTCCAATCGCGCTGTTCCTCACGGCAGTGGCGTTCGACCTCGTCGCGCAATGGACGAAGCGACCCGGCCTGGCGGACGGCGCTTACTACAACTTGCTCGTGGCAGCGATTTCAACTCTGCCGGTTCTCGCAACTGGAATACTTGCTTGGCAGCTCCAACTCGAGGGCGAGAAGTTGAAGGGCATGCTACTGCTGCACCTAGTACTTGCGTGCGTCTCCAGTGCGGTGATCTGGCTGGTCTGGTGGGTGCATCTCCGCGCCAGACGGCGGGCAGGAGTCTTGCCAAGCTACCGCCTCGCGTTTGAATTTCTGGGCGTCGGCCTTGTCGCGCTAACCGCGCACCTGGGCGGCTTTCTGAGTGGCGTCAACGGGCCTGGCTAGAGATGCTGCGATAAAGTCCCGCCCTTGGGGCTAAGCAGGCGAGAGCAAACACGCAACCACGACAAGTCGCTCGACGAGCATTCCTCGGCACACCGCAGAACCGGTCCGGGTACACCATGCCATACACATTGCTGCCTTGGGTCTAAGACACTCGACAAAAGACTTGACAATCATATGACATCCCGCGCGCATCTGGCCGTGGTTCGCCGAGTCTAACGTTTATCTGTGAACCAATCAAAATAAAAATCAAAAGGGAAAAACAATGAAGAAAGCTACATTTCATATGATCACGGGACTACTAGCGATTGGCCTGATGTTTGCCGCCAACCTCGCACAAGCCCAGGCCGGCAGTCTGGACACAAGCTTCGGCACAGGTGGAACCGTCACGACCACTTTCGCTGACGGTGTCGCAGGAGTCGGCGCTTTTGAGCAATCGAACGGCGATATCGTTGCGGTCGCCCAAGTCAACTTCGTAAACAACGTAGGCACTGGAATTGGTTTGGTGCGCTACACCTCCGCCGGAGAGCTGGACACCACTTTCGGGACGAATGGGATCACGGTCACCACATTCGCCGGCATCGCATTCGACCCGTTCGGGTTTGCGGTGCAGAAGAACGGTGACATCCTTTTTGGAGGGGTAGCCACGACGAGATCAGGTCTAAATAAGTTCGGCCTGGCTCGTTACACGTCCAACGGCGTTCTGGATACAACCTTCGGAACCAATGGCCTCGTGATCACCAAAGTCGGTACGCGGTCCGATGCTCCCAGTGCACTGCTGCTACAACCCAACGGCCAAATTGTGATGGGCGGCTTCGAGGTTGCTGGGGGCAATATTCCAGGGATGATGTCGCTGGTGCGGTACAACGCCAACGGCGCTCTTGACACTACCTTTGGCAAGGGCGGAATCTCGCTGGCGAGTGTCACGTTCTTAGGGCCCGAGACCCTGGCACTGCTCTCGAACGGCGACTATCTGGCCGTGGGGCAGAATGCAAATGGTAACACGGGCATAGTCGCGGAGTTCAGCTCCAAGGGAGTGCTGTTGTCCAAAGTAACATCCGCAAAAGTTGTGGCAGCTCTCATGTCGTCACAAAGCGCAGTTCCCAACGTTATGTTCCAGTCCCCTACTGTTTTCCAGCCAAACGGACACTATGTTGTAGCCACGACGAGTTGCACCTTTCACTCGGAGTGTCGTGGCACGAAATTCGCCGTGAATCGTTTCCTCGAAACAGGGAAGACGGATACAACCTTCGACGCCACCGTCGAATCGTTCGATCCGACACAGACAACCTCGGTGGCTCAGACCGTCGCTCTGCAGGCGAATGGGCAAATCGTGGTTGGTGGACTTATCAACCAAGCCGCGCCAGTTCTCGGCGGCTTGGTGCGGCTCGATAGCAACGGCGAGTTGGATACGACCTTTGGCACCATCGACTCGTTTGGCGTTTGCTGCTCGGTGACGAGTGACCAGACGTTCTTCGGCCTGCTGATCCAGACAGACGGAAAGATTGTTGCCATCGGTGGACTCGATGGGGATCTGGCTGTGGCGCGGTATCTGGCGAACTAGACTTGTTGTTTGGGTCGGCGGACCCGCAAGCCGGATAACGCTCGTCGCGAACGTGCCGAGCCTATCCGTAATCTGCGGAGGAGGGCGCTGATCGCAACCACGGTCAGCGTTCTTTTATGCATGTGATACGAACTGTTCACAGGCAGGCGAGCCGTAGCCCCTTCATCGGAAAGTCCACTGTACCTGTCATCCGGCCGTGCAGGAATAAACACAATTCGAACGAGTTATGAACCTTGAGCAGTCAAACTTCAGGCAATTATTTCGAGGAGAAATTGTGAAACTTACATTTAGCGCGGCGATACTTTTCGGATTGGCAGTGGCCATGTTTCAGGCCACGCCAGCTCTGTCACAAACCAAACCAGGGTCAATCTTCAAAGTGGTAGCGACCCCGAATGAGAACCAAGGAAATAATGCCCTTGTTGCGGCATCGGCGTCTTCGCCGAAGGATATTTGGGCGGTCGGAGAGTCGACCATCCACTTTGATGGCACGAAGTGGACGGCATTTCCGGCACCCTTCATTGATGGCGTGGAAAATTTTCTGACGGGCGTGGTGGATGTTTCTCCGACTCTCGCTTGGGCCGTGGGCAACGTTATCGGAGGCAACCCCGGGCAGGTCATCGAACGATGGGACGGAAAAGAGTGGAGCGTGTTTCCAGGGCCTAACTTCCCACCGAATTCTCAAGCGGCCCTGTTCGGCATGGCCTCGACCTCGGCGAATGACATTTGGGCAGTCGGCAGTCTCGATACCGATGTTGCTGGCTTCAACCTTTTCGAGCACCGGGACGGCACCCCATGGACGGCGACAACTATACAGCAACCCCCTGCGGGTGAGGCTCTTTTGGGCGTATCCGCGGACGCAACGAATGATGCCTGGGCGGTTGGATTCAAGGGCGCAAACGGCCAAACCTTTGCCATGCACTGGAATGGCTCGGAATGGGCCGACGTGGCAACTCCGAACGTAAGCAAGGGCATGAATAGGCTTGAGGCTGTGCTGGCGCTGTCGCCGAACAATGCTTGGGCGGTGGGCTATTCCACGCCGGCGAACGCGGACAGGGAGCCCAAGCGCACGTTGATCCTGCACTGGGACGGCAAGAGTTGGAAGGTAGTGCCGAGCCCGAACGTTGGGCCGAAGACCCATAGTCCGTCGAACAGGTTGTCTGGCTTGGCGGCCAATTCCGTCAACGACATCTGGGCGTTTGGTTGTCACTTCGCGGTCGATGGATCCGGCCAGTTCAGGACCCTGGTCTTGCACTGGGACGGGAAGAGTTGGAAGTTGTCCCCAGTCCCAATCCCACCAAGGGTTTCGTGGGTGACGTTCTGTTTTCCGGAGTTGTCCCGTCGCCAGGCAATGTCTGGATCTTCGGATCCGAGTACGAAGCGCCCAATGCGGAGACTCTTGCCATCCATACTACGACAGGAAATTAGTCTTAGTTGCTAGCCTTCAACTGCTGGAAAAGGGCGGGCGAGGACGCCCGCCGCATCGGATTTTTTGCAGCACTACGTCGAGAGGGCGTCTTCCGCTGTCCTCAAATTTGGAGAGGAATAAAAACGGCCTACCTCAGTTATTACCTCAGAAGGTTACAAACCACGGAGGAGAAATGCCGGACAAGAAACAAGATTTTATCGATCAGAACTTGCAAGACCTCAACAACGATGGTGTCGATCGTCGCGGATTCCTGAAGTGCATGGCATGGGCGGGCACGGGCCTGGTCTGGACCATGAGCGGCGGCATTCCGGTATCTCGGGCATTCACCAAAAGCAGCGGCAAAGATAAAGATGCCGCCAAAGGCGCGGACTTCACCTTTGTCCAGATCAGTGACAGCCACATCGGCTTCAACAGGCCGGCAAATCAGGACGTCACCGCTACCCTGCAGACGGCCATCAACAAGATCAATGGCATGTCACACACACCGGACTTCATCATTCATACCGGCGATCTGACCCAGCTTTCGAAGCCGAGCGAATTCGACACGCTTGACCAGGTATTGAAAGGAGCGTCCGCGAAGCAGATCTACTTTGTCCCGGGAGAGCATGACATGCTCAGCGACAATGGCGAGCAATATCTCCAGCGCTACGGAAAAGGTACAAAGGGCACGGGTTGGTCCAGCTTCGATCACAAGGGTGTGCATTTCGTTGGTTTGGTGAATGTCGCCAATTTGAAAGCTGGAGGCATGGGGTCGCTCGGACACGAACAACTGGAATGGCTCGAGGACGATCTCAAGGGCCGCTCCGCGAGCACTCCGATTGTGCTCTTTGCTCACATTCCGCTGTGGACTATTTATCCCGATTGGGGTTGGGGAACCGACGACAGTGAGCAAGCTTTATCTTACGTCAACCGTTTCGGCTCCGTGACTGTGCTAAACGGGCATATCCACCAGATCATGCAAAAGATCGAAGGCAAGGTTTCATTCCACACCGCGATGTCGACTGCGTTCCCTCAACCTGCGCCGGGAACAGCTCCCTCAGCCGGACCGATGAAGGTGCCAGCCGAGCAGTTGCAGCAAGTGTTAGGCACCACCGATGTGAACTACGTGGTCAGCGGCAGCAGCCTCGCGATTGTCGATTCGCCGCTCGGGGGGTAGGGCTCTTCGGCTTCAGGCAATGGATGCGCTTGGAGGTAGTTGACTTAGCCCTTGCTGAATTCCGAAGGCCAGGGCTCGGTCCAAACCAAGAACATCAAGCAAGAACATCACACCTAGAAAAGGAATAGGACAATGAAAAGGAACAATGCGTGGGTTGCAAGTTTGACAGTGCCCGTGATGATCGCGATGCTCCTGCTGCTCGCGGGATCACCAAGCGTCAGGGCGAATGACCACTCCTCCGCGGCAAACGCGACGGTCAAAATCGATAATTTCGTTTTTGGGCCGCAGACGCTCACGGTACCCGTCGGAACGACAGTTACCTGGACAAACAGTGATGACATTCCCCATACGTCGGTCAGTACGGAAGGTGTGTTCAAGTCCAAGGTGCTGGACACGGATGAAAAGTTCACCTACACGTTTACCAAGGCGGGGACATATCCCTACTACTGCACGATTCACCCAAAGATGACCGGCAAGGTCGTGGTGCAGTGAAACACGGACTCGCAGATGGCACGGGAACGGCTTCAAATCTCCAGAAGCATTAATTGCTTCCACAGAGCTGCTGTTCTAAAAAGCACGTTGAGCGAATATGACTGTAGAGCCAGCACAATTCGGAGTACGAGCAGAGACAAATGATGACTTAAAACTTGTCCAGGCCAGTAAGAATGGGAACGTTGCCGCTTTCGAGCAACTGGTAAAGCGATACGATAGGAAACTTTTCCGAATCGCTCAGAGCGTCACGCATAACCGCGAAGATTCCCAAGACGCGGTTCAGGAAGCTTTCCTGAAAGCTTATCAACACCTGGGCGACTTCCGAGGGGATTCCCAATTCTCGACCTGGCTGATTCGCATCACTCTGAACCAGTCGCTCATGAAGCTGCGAAAGTTACGCAGAACAAAAGAGATGTCACTGGATGAGGATTTTGGGATCGATGAGGACGTGCTTCCACGGGAGGTCATCGATTGGGCTCCTAATCCCGAACAACTTTACAGCGTGTCGGAACTACGAAACATCTTAATCAAGACCATAGAAGAGCTGCGGCCGATTCTGCGAGCGGTCTTTGTGCTGCAAGATCTCGAAGGTCTTTCAACGGATCAGACAGCGGAAGCTCTGAACTTGAGTCAGTCCGCGGTGAAGTCGCGGCTATCGCGAGCTAGGTTGCAGCTTCGCGAACGTTTGAACAAATACTTCGGTAAGTCAGCAGAATCTGCGCAAGTAGAGTCGACCTTTTATAAAAGCCTGGCACGAGCTGCGCCACATTCTCATCGTTTGATTGCAGATCAACTAAACGCTATCTGATTCAACGGAGAACCGCGCTCGAATAAAAGCAGGTCTTCCCCAGCACGGACAGGGCGTCAGCAAAAGGCAACGATTCTGGATGGAATCGAACTAGCTGACGACCTGTCCGCCTCCCCACACAATGCTCGGCCTTTGGGAGTGTCTGGTTCGCTCGAAATCTTGGCCCGATTTCCTTTTGACCGGTCACCACCGTTCTATACATCGCAGTGACGTTGCTTGGTGTGTTCTATTCGCACTGATCTGCGTTTTTGGGTTGGGCCTGAGTGCTCGTGCCCAGGAGCAAGACACAGTTGTTACCAACGTACCGTTCGACTTCCTAGCCGGAGGCCGGGTACTTCCCGCGGGCACTTACAGGGTGAGTCGTGTAGATTCCACCTCTCGATCGCGAGAGCTGGAGATCAGCAGCTACGAAACGCGTGCAAGCGTGTTCGTAATCCCTACGGTCTTCGATGACGTTCAATCCGATAAAGCCCAGCTTAACTTCGAGCATCTCGGAGGTACATATTTTCTCAACGCCATTAAGACACCGATCGGGACGTACGCCATAGACATACCTCCTGCGGCGATCAAGCTTGCGCAGACGCAACAGCAAGGCGGGTCTCACCCCGGAGGTCACTGAATCAACCACATCACCACCGACTTTCTGGCAGGGAGTTCAGGCGCCGAACCCTGTATCAATATATGCCTGGAGTCCCTGTGATCCGCCAACCAAAGAATCTGCGGAGAGAAGGGAAACAAGCCAAATTCAACGTCGCACAAATCTTGAGACTATTGACTCCCGCATAATATAGCGATACTTTCCGATGTTGGTTCAAAAGCGCAAACGCCCGCGTCTCAAACTACATTGATGGTCACGGGCCCATCCGGCGCGCTAAGCCATACCACGCCTTTAACCATCACCATCAACTAAAACAACTCCGGCAAGGGCACACTCCGGTGCGCCCTTTGCCAGGAGGCCCCAACTCTCGCCGTGTTCCCGTGTAATCCTCGTGCATGCGCCAATGATCCGCATCGCTGACCGTTCTTGTTTGAGTCCGGCAGTAGCGACCTTCAGTTAATTCCACGCGTGTGATCGTGACAGCGGAATAAACCTCGACCGCCTCGGTTATAGAAGACGAGGCTGATTCCTACTGTGCAAATCGAGACCAATCCAGACTCTAGCGGGATGGAGCAAGAAGCACCACAAGGACGGATGATGAGGGCTTATCAAAGCACGCTACTAGGTCGCACACCCGTTGCCGAAGGCACAATGGCTTTTCAGTTTGAAAAGCCACCCGACTTCGTATTCAAGGCGG
>Ga0070765_100001789_pt1 | contig 13265 bp, 8 predicted proteins | sample HubBroMetageWFT5_FD_71516 | JGI IMG/M metagenome (GOLD analysis project Ga0070765, IMG submission 71516) | Warmed and freeze-thawed soil microbial communities from the Hubbard Brook experimental Forest, New Hampshire - Hubbard Brook CCASE Soil... | ecosystem: Environmental > Terrestrial > Soil... | reverse complement strand
TCTGACACTCCTTCTATTACAAGTGCGAGTTCTCTTTGCGGCGCAGCAAAAGCAAGTAGCGCCGGGACCCATCCCGTCCCAGATCTCCGCGGCCAAGAAGATCTTCATCGCTAACGCCGGCGAGAGTCAGCCATATGAAGTCGCCTCGATTTTCACTGGAGGCTCAGAGCGTCTCTATGACGACTTCTATGCGGAGATGAAGGCTTCGGGCCGTTACGATCTGGTCGGCTCGCCCGCGGAAGCCGATTTGTTGTTCGAGATCGGGCTGCTGACGCCGTCGGGGCCACGCATTGGCCAATCGCAGCCGGAGACGTTGGGCGATGTTCCTTACGATCCGCAGCTGAAGCTGGTGATCCGCGATCCGAAAACAAATGCCCTTTTGTGGACACTCATCGAGCATGTGCAATGGGCCATTCTGCAGGGAAACCGCGACAAGAATTTCGACCAAGCGGAGGCCCGGATCGTCAATAGTGTTCAGGCTTTGGCGTTACGCGCGGGGCCCGTTCCTAACTCGAAGCCATGAACTTCGGTTCATCCGCTCAAAGCTACGGGGGCGCCGGCGTACGGTAAAATAGAAGTATCGATGGCCGACCGCACCTTCACTCTCGACGAAGCCGAATCGCTCCTGCCCATACTCGAGTCGCTTCTCCGCGCTGCGATCAGCGCGAAGCAATCCATGGAAGAATTCGAGGCCGAGCAGCAGGAACTGCATCACCGCATTTTCCTGAATGGGGGGATGTTCCTCGACATCGTCTCGCTCGCGGGTCGCAAAGCCGAGCGCATGAAAGCCGAACAGCGCGCCAAAGATGCTATCGCCGAAATCGATTCCATCGGCGTGCAGGTCAAGGACTTGGGCATCGGGCTGCTCGATTTCCCTTGCGAAGTCGACGGTCAGGTCATCCTGCTCTGCTGGAAGCTCGGCGAAAAATCCATCACGCACTGGCACGGTATGCAGGAAGGCTTCGCCGGACGCAAGCCCATCGACGAGCGAATCCCACGCGGCAAGAAAGTAAACTAACTTTCGCTGCGAGTGCAGAACGCACTACTCGTACCGCAGCGCCACCATCGGATCGACCTTCGCTGCGCGTCGCGCTGGAATCCAGGCCGCTGCCAAAGCAACCAAAGTCAGCACGGCCATCGCTCCCGCGACAGTCAGCGGATCACTGGCGCTGACTCCATACAGCAAGCCCGATGCGGCATGCGTCAATACCAACGCGCCTGCCAGTCCCACTCCTTCACCAATGAGCACCAGCCACATCGCCTGAGTTACAACGAGCCGCAACACATCAGCGGGCCTCGCTCCCAAGGCCATCCGAAGACCGATTTCGTGAGTCCGCTGAAACACTGAGAACGCCATTAGTCCGTAAAGGCCAATCGCCGCGAGCAGCAATGCGAGAACCGCAAAGCTAGCCAGCAGGATTGTGCTGACGCGCCGCAACGCGACTGCCTGGTTGGCAAGCTTTCCGATCGGTACCGCGTCGAAGACAGGCTGATCTTTGTCGATATCCCACACCGCTTGTTCTGCCGACTTGAGCAAGGCAGTTGGGTCGCCCGCCGTGCGCACGGCAAATCCAAGAAGCGGATAAGGGAGTTGTTCCAACGGACGATAAAAGTCCGCATGCGCGTCCTCTTCGGGACCGAACGCCTTCACGTCGGACACAACTCCCACCACTCTCCATCGATCAATCTTTCCTGATTCCTCGGTTTGCAGAACTTTGCCAATCGAATCCGCGCTCCCGAAATAGCGCTTCGCCAGAGTCGAATTAACGATCGCCACTTTTTCGCTGCCCGGCCGATCCATATCTGTGAACGTGCGCCCGCTGAGCAATGCGATCCCCATCGTCGAAAAATATCCGGGCGAAATCAGACGATTGTCGGCGAACGGCTTTGGCGCTCCTTTGCCCGATGATTGCCCTTCGATGCCGAAGTCCGTTGTTCCCCAAAATCCCGTGAGTGGCAGATAATTCGCGGTCGCCACGGACTCGACCCCCGGTAGTTGCCTGAGCCGGTTCATCACTTCGTTCACGAAGCTGCTGCGCTTTTGCGGATCATTCTCCGGATACCGGTTTTGTGGCAGGAACACTTCCAGCCCCAGCAATTTCTCCGGGCGAAATCCCAGATCGACGCGATACGCGCGCTGAAAGCTCTCGACCATCAGCCCTCCGCCCAGGAGCAGCACCAGGGAGAGCGCGATCTCCGCCGTGACCAACGCGCGGCGCAATCGAGCCGATCGCGAATTGACCGTGAGCCCTCGACCTGCTTCTTTGAGCGCGTCATTTCCGCTCACGCCGGCCGATTGCAATACTGGTATCGCTCCGAACAGCAGCGCGGTCACCACCGTCGTGCCCAACGCAAACCACAGCACAGGTGCGTCGATCGGAATGGCTTCGACTCTCGGGATGCTCAGATTCGCGACGCCATTGGGGAAAATAGCCAGCAGGAAATGTGTGCACCACACCGCGAGGAGTACACCCAAGCCGCCCCCGAGCAGTGAAAACAGAAAACTTTCACTGAGAAACTGCTGCAGAAGACGCCAACGGCTACCACCCAGTGCGACCCGTACCGAGACTTCAGTCCGTCTGCTCGCGGCCCGTGCCAGCAATAATCCTGCGATGTTCACGCACGCAATAAACAAAACCAACGCAACAGCCCCAGACAGCACGAGCAGCGGACCCCGAATGTCTCCCGTCAGTTGATGCCGAAGGGGCTCAAGGAAGGTTTCATTGCCCGCATCCGTGTCGGGATGTTGCGAAGCAATCTGACGTTCCAATGCATTCATCCGGAGCTGCGCCTGATCAACCGAGACACCGGGTTTCAGACGTCCCAATGCGCGAATATAACGATGGCTGGGGTCGTAGTCTCCGGACGCCGCCGGAGAGATCGAAAGCGGCATCCATAGCTCGGTGAGCGACGGAAAACCAAACGCCGGCGGCATCACGCCAACCACGGCATAAGGCGTCGAATCGAGTGTGATCGATTTCCCCACAATCTGCGGATCCGCATGAAACGTCGTTCTCCAGATTTTGTCGCTGAGCACAGTTACTTTCGCGCCCGACGTTGCCTCCTCGTCCGTAAAGGTGCGCCCTATCTTCGGCGCCACGTCAAGAATCCGAAAATAGTTGGGAGAAACGGTGTAGCCAATCACCAGCTTCGGCTCCCCGGCGCCCGTGAGCGTTTTTTCGTCGTCATATGAAGGAGCGATATCTTCGAACACATCGTTTTTCTGCTTCCAGTCAGTGAAGTCTCCTCCGGTAATCGGAAACTCACGATCACCCTTCGAGGGATTACTCCCCCAAACCATCATGAGGCGGTCGACGTCGGGATAAGGCAGAGGCGCAAGCAGAACTGTGTGCACCACCGAGAAGATGGCGGTGCTCGCACCGACTCCAAGACCCAACGTCGTCACCACAACCAATGTGAACAAAGGATTCTTGCGCACCTGACGGAGCGCGTAGCGCAGGTCTTGCGGGAGAGTGTGCATAAGCTTCCCTCTTTTGGACGGACTGTTCCGCCTTCAGGAAAGCAATCTCGTCGCCAGCAGTTCCTCGGCAGATCTTATGAAAATGAACCGAATAAGGCGCCAGGAGGGGCTGGCACGCGCTCGAGCTGTTCGAATCCGAAAAGCGAGTGGCCGAAATTGAACAGCCCTCGCCCGCGTGTAGACCGGGCAAGTCCTTCGGAATGACCCCTGCGAACATGAGTTCAACGAGCAGGGGATGCAGCCTCCGACCGCTCCCAACTCCCACATTCCAAATAATCTTGACCCCTCGCAACATACTCGGAAGTCCAGTGTTTACATCGGAGGAACGTAATTAGAGCCAACGTGGCATTTTGCGTCACAATGGCATTTACCACTTAACCTTTCTGTCGGGGCCATGAAGATGAATCGATCGGTCGTTCGTTGGGCATTGTTGACGCTGGTGGTGCTGTCGTTGGGCGCTGCGTCGTTTGGGCAAATTGGAGTGGGCATCTCGGTCCGCATCGGGCCGCCCGCTCTTCCCGTGTACGCGCAGCCAATTTGTCCCGGACCGGGCTATTTTTGGACGCCAGGCTATTGGGGCTGGAATGACGATGGTGGTTATTACTGGGTGCCGGGCACCTGGGTTGTCGCTCCCGTCGGCATGTTGTGGACGCCCGGATACTGGGGCTGGGGCGGGGGATTCTATGCGTGGCACGCAGGATACTGGGGACCGCACATCGGTTTCTACGGCGGCATTAACTACGGCTTCGGTTACGGCGGCGTCGGCTTTGTCGGCGGCGAGTGGCGCGGCGGTGCGTTCTATTACAACCGCTCCGTGACCAATGTCAGCGTCACTAACGTGACCAACGTGTACAACCGCACTGTGGTCGTCAACGAAAATCACGTTGCCTTCAACGGCGGCGAGGGCGGTATCCAGGCTCGAGCGACTGCGCAGGAAGAAGCGTATGCGCACGAGCCGCATCAAGCAGCACTCGCGGCTCAGACTGAGCACGAGCGTCTCGCCAGTCAGAATCGGCAGAACTTTGCCTCTGAAAATCACGGACGTCCCGCCATCGCAGCCACCGCGCGCGCCGGCGATTTTAGCGCTCACTCGGTAGTTGCCGCCAGAAACGCTGGTGGCGAGTACCACGCTCCTGCCATGTCGCCTCACGAAGCGCGTGCCGGATCGCCCGCGCCTGCAAATCATGGCGGATCGAATCAAGGATTCCGTCCGTTCACCCCGCCTTCTAAGAGCGGATCGTCGGCGGCTCAGCACACGAATTCGAGTTTCCAGAACCAGAATCGGAATAACGAAACGCGTGCCAACGAAAGCCGTCCGTCAAATGAGTCTCACGGCAACTCGCACCCTGCACAAAGCGCATCGCGCGAGAACTCATCGCATCATTCGAGTCCTCCGCCCAAGGCGCAGCACTCGGCTCCTGCACCAAAAGAAGAGCATCGCAAGTAGGAAATGTCAGCTTTTGTAAATGCAGTTCGTAAATAAAATGCAGTTCGTAAATAAGTGGGGAACACTGCGGGGGCGCCAGCGCCCCCGCAGATTTTTTTGCAAGCTCTCAAACCATCGCCGTTCTACAGGGGAATCGGACTGCGCGGTGACGGGCAGGGCGATTGGTAAGGCGATTACCAGGGATGGTTCCGCGCGGGTTTCTCGTTACCGGAGTGCGCGCCGCTGGATTCTTCTCTGCTACAATTTTCGTATCAGAATCATCTGGGAAACCCGCAGCAGCTGAGTCGGCGCGCCCAAGGAGTCTCAATCAAAATGTCCTCGAAGAATCAAAAACTCCGATTGCTTGGCGCATTTGCCGCGCTCGCATCACTAGCCCTGGGCGCGAGCTGTCGTGGCTTCTTCGTGAATCCCACGCTGACAGCGATCACCATTTCGCCTTCCGCTCCGCAGGTCCAGGTCAACAGCAACGTGGCTTTGACCGTGTATGGAACTTATAACGACGGCAGTACCGGTCAGGTCGGCAGCGGAGTTACCTGGTCGAGTTCCGAGCCATCAGTCGCGTCATTCTCCAGTCCCACAAGCAACCTGCTGCAAGGATTTTCGCTGGGCACCACTACGATCACCGCGAACGCGCAAGCGGTCAGCGGCACCGCAACCGCAACCGTATTCCTGGGTGGAATTAGCTCCATCACAGTCAGCCCAACGAGCGGCGTGGCGAGCGTCCAGACAGGCGCGGTAGCGACCTTTACGTTTACTGCGACCGCGAGCGGCAGCCAGATACCGATCACAACTTCGAACGGAGGAATCCTGACGATCACTCCGGCGACGACGTTCGTTACCTGCGCGGCTTCTGGAAATTCGATGATTTGTTCTGCGGCGAGCGGGGCAACCGTCGGCACCTCGTACTCGGTCGTGATGACCTATCCGGGAACAAGCGCGTCAGCGACGGCGACTCTGTCAGTTCCAAACTAACGAAATCTCGTAGAGGATGGGTGCCCCATTTCCGGCCGGTTTTGCCGGAAGTGGGGCTTTTGATTTTGAAGTCGCCGGAGAGTCAAGCAGACCAGCCTCGAGATTAGGGGCGAACGACCAAGGACTAATGACCAACGACTGAGGGCAGCGACTATTCCTTCATCATCGCGTCAATCGTCGAGTACAGCTGGCTATTGTCTTTCACTTCGACGTAAGGCCGATTGGGATTTCGGCTGCTCACGATGTAAACCGTTGGAGTGTGGTCGAGCTTGAGAGCCTTGCCGAGGTCGCGATCCGCATTCACTTCGGCGGCAAACTTCCCGTTGGGATCCAGCATGAACGGTACATCGACCTTGTGCGCGGCGGCGAACTTATCCGCAAACGACTTGAGATTCTGAATATTCACTTCGAGCTGGTTCTCGAAGATGTAGTCGCGGAAGTCGTTGCCCATCGACTTGGAGAACGTGTCGAAATAGCGCGCCATCACCGCCGCCTGATACGACCACGGATGCATCGGAAGCGGGAAGTCATGCCGGATGACGGGAATCTTATACGTCTTCGACGCCTGCTCAACCAGCGGCGCAGTGCGACGGCACATCGGACACTCCAGGTCCTCGAACACGACGATCGCGACCTGCGATCCCTTGGGCGGACGTAGCACGGAATCCAGCGTGTCCTGCGATGATGTGATCAAGCTCAGCGCGCAGACCATCAGCGCGACCAATGACCCGAAAGCGAAACGTTTGCGGAGTTCAGTTCTCATGAATATGTCGGTACCTTCTTTGTGATTCTTTTCGATGGACTTCGGCGACTTTCGCGACTAACCGATCCCACTTATTTTAGACGCAGGAAACGACTCTGCGGCAACCCGGGGACCAAATCCGCTCGATAGAAATGAACATATCTATGGTAACTGAGCCTGAGTACCTCTGTCTTGAATCGTCACGAAGCCGTACGCCGCCGCCAGTCCATAAGGCGTAAACCTCCATGCCGCGAACACGAGCAAGGAACGCGCTATAGTGAGAGGTTCCACGCCACACGCATGCTGAGAGTGTTCGGTTCATCCCGGATTGGCAGCGCCGCAACGGCATTTGTCCTTGCCGCATTGATGGCGATTGCCGGCTGCAATCGCAGGCACCGTGTTCTCGAAGTCGCGTACGTTTCGGCGCCGCAAGCTGCATTGCGCGATCAGGTCGCCGCCATCTACAACCGCATCGGCAATGTGAAGAACGGAGAGCGCGTCGAGATCATCGATCGCGAGAAGCGCTTCGCGCGCGTCCGCACCTCTACCGGACTTGAAGGCTGGATCGAGCAGCGATTCCTCGTGGACGAGAAGACCTTCGAAGGTCTGCAGAAGCTCACGCAGGACAATCAGAACGATCCGGTGCAAGCTCCCGGAGTCATGCGCAACGACACCAACCTCCACATCACTCCAGGCCGCGAGAGCGAGCATCTCTACCAGCTCGCATCCGGAGCGAAAGTTTCGCTGCTGAAGCGCGAGACAGCGGAGAAGCAACCCGGATCCGCGCCCGCACCGAAAGTCGTCACCGGAAAGGCCAGCTCGAAGGCGCCATCGGGCCCTGCACTTGAGGATTGGTGGCTGGTCCGCGACGATCAAGGCCGCGTCGGATGGGTCCTGTCGCGCATGGTCGACGTCGACGTCCCACTCGACATCGCGCAATACGCCGAGGGCCAGCGTTTCGTGGCATTCTTTGCTCTCGACGAAGTGCAAGATGGAGATAAGAAGGTCCCGCAATATCTCTGCCTCTTGACTGATCCTCACGACGGCTTGCCCTATGACTATGACCAGGTCCGCGTCTTCACCTGGAACGTTCGCAAGCACCGTTACGAAACCGCCTACCGCGAACATGGCCTCAACGGAGTCCTGCCCGTCACCATCACCACAGGGGACTTCGACAAAGAAGGAACTCTACCCGTCTTCATCCTGCGAGTGAAAGATGATGCCGGCGTGGTGACCGAACGCAAATACAAGCTAAACACCCCCATCGTCCGACGAGTCCTCGCCCCCGGCGAAGTGGCGACCCACGCTCCAGCCCACTCCTCAAAAAAGCGTCGTTAACCCCCAATATCCTCTTGACCAGAATCTATTGATTGTCATATGATCCGCGCTCAATTCCTACTAATTTTGGGACGCATCCAAATTTGTCACAAGATAAGACATTCAAAATAGGAAGCTTGTGAGCGATCGCTGTTTGGTTTCCCAGTTGCATTGAAGGAGTGTTCGTATGTTATCTGTGTGCTCCAGAAACTGGCAGTAAGCGGTATTAAGCCTGCGAAGACAGGCAGCAGTTTGCAGTGTGGTGTTCTTTAGTTCCCAGCTCTCACCAAAAGATTTAGAGGTCTCGACAAGTTAGAGAAGCATCGGATCGCGCCGACCCAGGTTTTTGGGGCGCTTTTGATCCGAGTGTCGTGTGAAGAAAAAATCAGGAGGCAGGAAATGCGATTTGGAACCTTAAGCAAGCTACTGGCGTTGTTAGCAGTAGTTTTTGCGCTACCCCTATTGTTCGCCCAGGAAACCACAGCCGGTATTCAAGGCACGGTGAAGGATTCCAGCGGTGCCGTCGTTTCAAACGCTCACGTCATCGTGAAGAGCCCCGCGCTCGCCGGTGACAAAGTGCTCGAGAGCGAGTCGACCGGCTACTACCGGTTCGCTAACCTGCCGCCTGGAGTCTACACAGTTGAAGTTTCGGCAAAGGGTTTCAAGACGGTGAAGCGCGAAGGTCTGACCTTAGAAGTCGGTCACCTCCCCACTGTCGACATCACGTTACAGATTGGTGCCGCCGCCGAAGTCGTCGAAGTAACTGGACAGGCGCCGGTGATTGACGTCACCACCAATACGAACCAGACGAACGTCACCAGCGATGTTCTGGCTGATGTTCCCCACGGCTACAGCTTCCAGTCCGTGATTCAGTACGCGCCGATGGCGCGCAACGAACCTCTCGCCGGTGGCTCCGCTAACATGGGAGCAGGCGGCACGGGCGGTTCGCTGCCTGGAAGTAGCGGCAACGGAAATGCAGTTGGCTTCTCCGTTGGCGGCGCTGCCGATTCGGAGAGCACGTATCTTGTGGAAGGCCAGGACACGGAGAACATCTCCGGCGGCGCTTCCCAGGCCAACGTTCCCTTCGAGTTCATCCAGGAAGTTCAAGTCAAGACGTCGGGTATCGAAGCCGAACACGGCGGCGCTCTTGGCGGCGTGGTGAACGTCGTGATGAAGAAGGGTAGCAATGCCTACCACGGTTCCGTTTTCGGCACGTACGAATCTGATGCCATGGATGGCGCTCAAAACGCCACGTTGCGTTACGATCCCACTCCGGGATCGAGCATCCCCGCAGGTTTCGATAACGATTCGCAGACCTATTCGCCGAAGCGAGACCATTTCCGTATTGCTGTACCCGGCTTCACTGTGGGCGGGCCCATCGTAAAGGACCGGCTGTGGTTCTTCCTTGGCTTTGCTCCCGAGTACAACTCCAGGTCCCGAAATGTGAACTTCGGCCCCGCGATTTGCGACGCCCCGCAAGTTGGCGGTTGCCCGAATAGCGCTCTTGGAAACCAATATTTCACCCAGGACAACCAACAGTACTTCGCCACAGGACGCCTGGACTACACTGCCACCCAGAAGATCCGCATCTACGGTTCGTGGCTCTATCAGTATGCGCGCGAAACGGGTGACAGCTTGCCCACCGCGGATCCGATCGCCTCGGAGGCCAGTTACCAGCTGAACAGTGCGATTTTCAGTCCCCTGACGCTTTATTCGCATGGCCTCGGTTTCGCGGCCCCGAACGCGACGTACAACGTAGGCGCTGACATTACCCTGAATCCAAAGGTTGTCTCTACCACCCGCTTCGGCTATTTCTTTTCGAACTACCATGACTTCGGCTGGCCGACCTCGTCTCCGGACCTGAACTGGAACACCAGTGGTGTCGGCACACTAGACAACAGCGGTGCGCCGCTTCCCGCCGGTCTGCAAAACCCGGGAGGTACCAGCACCACTCCATACAACCAAAGCTACACGTTGTACAACGCCAGCAAGCACTACCAGCTGAATGAAGACGTTGCTTTCTTCAAAAGCGGCTGGGCTGGCACGCACAACTTCAAGTTCGGATACCAACTCAACCACTTGTCGAACGTGATTGCCCAGAACGGCAATGTGCCCTTAGTCTTGCTGAACGTTGGCGCGGGCCAATTCCACGGTCCCAGCACGTTGCCGGGCGGTAATAACTGCGACACACTCACAACCGAGTGGGGAGGTTGCGCCGGCCAGTACGGCTACGCCACCGTTCAGGACTTCGCGACCATTCTGCCTCAGCCAGCCGTCGATTGGAACCATGCCTTCTTCGCGCAGGATGCCTGGACGATTGGTCACGGCCTGACTCTGAACCTCGGTATCCGTGTCGAGAAGGAAAACCTGCCAGTTCCTCCCGGCCTGATTTCCGCTGGACAGACCCCGCCGGCCTCGATCAACTTCTCCTGGGGTGACAAGATTGAACCTCGCCTTGGCGGCGCCTGGGGATCACGCAGCGGCAAGCTGAAGATTTTTGCCAGCTATGGCGTGGTCAACGATGTCATGAAGCTGTTGCTCGCGCAAACTTCCTGGGGCGCGCAGGTGTTCGAACAGTGCACCTACGCTCTTGGTCCAGATGCGAGCGGCGGATTCAGCAATTCCGATATCACTTCAACGTTCGTGAACGGCCGCGCTTGCCCGAATGGCGGACCCACGACGCCGGCCAACTTCGTGGGCGGCGTAACTCCGGTGTCATTGACTGATCCAAGCGGCGTTTCGCTGATTGAAAACGTCAATCTCCGTCCGTGGGAGCCGGTCGCGCCTGGCGTGAAGCCTTATCGCCAGCACGAGATCGTCGCGGGCGTCGATTTCCAGATCGCCAGGGACTGGGCGTTTGAAGCCCGCTATGACCGCCGTCGCCTTGACCATGTCATTGAAGACGCGTCTTTGGCGGACCCAACTAACTTCGAGATGTACACGATTGTCAATCCAGGCCAGGGCGTCAACAAGACGCTTGACGGGTATGCGAATTACCTGCAATCCATCGGATCGGCATTCGGCATCCCGAATTTTGCATTCAATGCCAATCCTGACCCCGCCGCTCAGTTCGGTACCTGCCCGACTTGCCCGAACAACCCGGTCGCCATCCGTAACTACGACGGCCTGGAAATCCGGCTCACGAAGAGTGCGAGCAAGGGTTTCGCCGGGATGTTCAGCTACACCTACAGCAGCCTGTGGGGCAACTACACAGGCCTGACCACGACCGACCAGATCGACGGCGGTACGACTGGACGCAACTCGCCGGATACGACGCGTGCGTTCGACGAACCGTTCTATTATTTCGGTGCCAACGGCAAGTCGACGAATGGACCATTGCCGACCGATCGTCCGAATACCTTCAAGGGCAACGCGTACTACAACCTGCCTTGGAAGGGGATGACGACGACGTTCGGACTCTTCCAGGTCGCCTACGAAGGCAGCCCGATGAGTTCCTTCACCGACGTGGGCTTGTCAAACGGTGGTAGCCCGTTCGAAGCCACTTATATCTTTGGCCGCGGCAAGTGGGTGCCCGTTTCTGGCGCCCAGGGAGCTATCGCGTTTGGCAACCCCTACAACCGCCGCACACCCTGGTACACGCAGACCGATCTCAACGTCGGTCACGCCATCAAGGTGAACAAGAACAACGAGCGCCAGGTTCTCAGCTTCCAGGCGACCTTAACCAACGTGCTCAACCAGCACTCGGTCGTATCGTACTGGGAGGGATTCAACTCGAATTACTTCACCTCGCAGTTCTTCCCCAACGGGCAGAACGTTTTTGGTGGGGCAGCGTTCTATCAGGCAGCTGAGACTGGCTACGACCCAACGGCCGCAGCCAACAACAGTGGTTTGATTAAGAACAATAATTACGGGAACCCGAATCTCTGGCAGCTCTCGCGCAACATCCGCTTGGGCGCGAAGTTCACCTTCTAGCCAGACCGGAAGGCAACAACCTAAAGGGAGCCGGAATTCCGGCTCCCTTGTTTTTTGTGCAGCAGAAAACAGCCGAGTGCAAACTTCCACCAAAATAGAGAGCCCCACGCGTTTGCGTAGAGCTTTCGAGTCATCAGTTAGATTGCGGTTCTCTTACTTCCCGAAGATCACTGTGCTCGAGAAGTGCGACGCTGCAGCCATGTAGAACAGCAGCGGGACCGACAGAAAGAAATTCATGCGCGAGGCCAGGAATGCTTGCCGCGCCAGAATGGCCGCATTCGCAGGAGGCGTGCCCGCCAGCGTTCCACGAATGATCTTCTTATTGTTTGGCCAGATGATGCCCCAGACGTTGAACAGCATCACGATGCCGAATCCTCCTCCCACGCCGATGCAGAGAACGTGATTGTCGTCCCCGCCGACTGGTGTGTAGTTCACGAACACCCATCCTGCGGCATACACAAGAACGGCAGTAATCACCCCCAGCACGTACCCATTGGGAGTCATCTTCTTGATCACCATGAACAGAATGAAAAACACCGCCAGCCACAGCCCGAAGAACAGGCCCATGGTGCCGCCTTCGCCGAGGCCTTGGCGCTTGGCGTCGGGCGCTACAAGAAATTGTCCCCAGTACCACAATCCTACGAAGACCGTAACCAGCGAGCTCCAGCGGAACCAATTCAGCGCGGGCAGCGTCATGTACTGAAGAATTTTTGGCTTGGCTGCCGCGTCCACTTGCTTCATGAAGGGGACATTCACGAGATTGAAGAAATAGAGCAAGCCGATCCAGGTGATGCCGGCGATGAAGTGGAACCAGCGCAAAATGAGCATGGTTGCTTCCGAGCCGCTGATGGTGGGTGCGACGAATGAAGCTGTCACTGTGAAGAGATGATCCATCGGATATCCTCCGCCAACTTGGGTGGTACGGGTTGTGGGTCTCCGAAGGCCAAGAGGTGAGGCGGCATTCGGTAAAAAGACGGCTGCAGTAAGAATCCGTCGCGAGCCCGGAGATCGCTTCCCAGGATCGCGCCGAGTCGAGGAAAGTCTGCACTCGGCTGACTTGGGCTGTCAACTGGTCCGCGAGCCTTCTGTCTCGCGAGCTTCTAGGAAGTTACTGGTTGAAAAGCACAGGAGATCGCCGTATCGTGTTCACATCTAATCCGGTGGAGCAGGCTGATTCGTGTTTGCACCATCGGAGCTGTCCCCCCTTGTTCCTATGGCGGCGGGAAGGCCTTCGGGAACAAGCTGTTAGCTTTGCCTGCCTTCGGGAGTCTTCCGTGGGCAGTGGTGGAAGTCTATCTACCCGAGGAGATCGGCTATGGACAACAATAAGCCGGCGCAGAACATTCAGGATTCCTTCCTCAACACGGCCCGCA
>Ga0070765_100001788_pt1 | contig 13265 bp, 5 predicted proteins | sample HubBroMetageWFT5_FD_71516 | JGI IMG/M metagenome (GOLD analysis project Ga0070765, IMG submission 71516) | Warmed and freeze-thawed soil microbial communities from the Hubbard Brook experimental Forest, New Hampshire - Hubbard Brook CCASE Soil... | ecosystem: Environmental > Terrestrial > Soil... | reverse complement strand
ATACCTGTCGCGCGTCATTTACGACTGGCTGGTGAAGAACGGACGCCTCGGCTCGCGCAAGTATCTTGTTGGCGAAAGCTATGGTGGATTTCGCGGGCCGCGCATTACCCACTACCTCCAGTCGCAGCTGGGCGTGGCGCTGAACGGGGTGGTGCTGGTGTCGCCGTATCTCAATCCCGCCCAGGATGAGAATGAAGACTTGTCGCCGCTGCCGTGGATGATGACCCTGCCGTCCATAACCGCGGCGCACCTGGAGCGCGACAAGAAGTTGACGCCGGAGGCGATGGCGGATGTGATTGGGTACACGCGCGGCGATTACGCGACGGCTCTGCTCAGAGGGCATTCCGATCCCGATGGCGAAAAGAAGATGATCCAGCGCGTGACGGAGATGACCGGCCTCGATCCCGCATTCGTGAAGTACTCGGGCGGCCGTATCGAAACCGGTGCGTATCTCCGCGAGGTGCATCGAGAGGAAGGTAAGCTGGGGTCGGTGTATGACTCCAACGTGACCTCGTTCGACCCGTTCCCGTTTGCCCCGGAGCAGCGTGCGAGCGATCCAATTCTGGCCAGTATCATTGCACCCCTGACCACGGCGATGGTGGATTTCATCACCCGCACCGTGGGCTGGAAGATCGATGCGCGCTATAACGCCTTGTCCTACGAGGTGAATCGCCTCTGGGACCGTGACGACGACCTGCGCAAGGGATCGGTGCCCGATCTGCGCCAGGCCGTGGCCGCCGACCCGAAGATGCGAGTGCTGATTGTGCACGGATGGAACGATCTTTCCTGCCCGTTTATGGGCTCGGTGTTGACCGTGGACCAGATGCCGGTGATGGGCGACTCGACACGTGTGGCGGTGCATGAATTTCCGGGAGGGCACATGTTCTATACCCGCGATTCCAGTCGGGCCGATCTGCGCAAAGATGTGATGGATATGTACGCGAAGCATTGATCGAAATAAGTGACCAGCCACCAGTAGACGGTGGCCAATGGCATGGATCGAGGAGCCCCGGGGCATGAGAGCCTCGGGGCTTTGTTGCGACCGTTGACTTCCTATCCATAGATGATCTATATATCGGACCATGGCCAAGAAACCCGACTTGCTTCCCGGCACCCTCGACATGCTCATTCTCAAGACGCTGACGCGCGGGGCGCTGCACGGCTATGGCATTGCGCTCTCCATCAAGCGGCTCTCCGATGATGTGTTGACTGTGGAGGAAGGCTCTCTCTATCCCGCCCTGCAACGGCTGCTGCTGCGGAACTGGGTGAAGGCCGAGTGGAAGATGACCGATACCAACCGGCGAGCACGTTTCTATACGCTCACACCGGCGGGGCGCAAACAACTGGGGGTCGAGCTTTCGCATTTCGAGCAGATGATCTCGGCGATCGGGCGGGTACTGAGCGATGTGCAGGAGGCCTAGATGGCAATGAAGTTTCTGAACAAGCTTTCCCTGTTGTTTGGCCGCCGGCGGTTTCACGACGAACTTGATGAAGAGATCGCGTTCCATCGCGCCCAGGCGGAGCAGGAATTCGTGTCTGAGGGCATGAGGCCGGAAGAAGCGCGCTACGCTGCCATGCGACAGTTTGGCAACGGCACGCGAATCAAAGAGCGCAGCCGCGAGGTGATTGGATTCCGCGGCGAGACAGTGGTGCAGGATGTCCGCTATGCGATCCGGCAGTTGTGGGCCAGCCCGGCGTTCACGATCGTCATACTGTTGACGCTGGCGCTGAGCATCGGGGCGAACAGCGCGATTTTCAGCGTGATCAACGGCGTATTGCTTAAACGTCTCCCCTATGAGCAGCCTGAGCGGCTGGTCAGGATATTTCTCTCCAGTTCGAGCTATCCCAGGTTTTCCCTGAACCCGTTCGACTTCCGCGATTACCGGGCGCGCAACCAATCGTTCGAATCGATGGCCGCATTTACGCGCGGCGACGTGCAGCTCTCAGGTTCGGGAGAGCCGGTGCGCGTGAACGGATTCGGGATTACGGCGGGCTATTTTCACGTGCTTGGGCTGCGGCCGGAACTGGGACGCGAATTTGACCAGGCGGCGGAGATTCCCGGCAACGGGCTGCAGGTGATCCTGAGCAACCGGCTGTGGCGCACGCGATTCGGTGCGGACCCCAACGTGATCGGGCGCAAGATCACGATCAACATGCAGCCGTATACCGTAGTCGGCGTGATGCCAGCCGGAACCGTGCATCCGGGAAATGAATACCATTCAGTCGCCTACGGTGAGGACGTTGATGCCTGGTGGCCGTTTTCGTTTGAAGGCAATCCGAATCGACGAGGTTCGCATTACATCGAGGGGATCGCGCGGCTGAAGAGCGATGTTGGCCTCGAGCAGGCGCGGACGGAGATGAACGCGATCATGGCGCAACTGGGCCGCGAGCATCCCGGCGATGGCGGCTGGAAGGTGCTGGTGATTCCGCTGTATTCCGAAGTGGTCGGGGCCAGCCGCCCGATGCTCCTGATGCTGCTGGGCGCGGTTGTGATCGTGTTGCTGATTGCGTGTGCGAACGCGGCCAACCTGCTGCTTGCCAGGGCATCGTCACGGCAGCGGGAGATTGCGGTGCGCCTGGCGATGGGCGCTCCGCGGGCGCGGATCATGCGGCAGATGATGACCGAGAGCCTGCTGATTTCATTTTTGGGCGGGGGCCTCGGGCTGGCGCTGGCGTTCATCGGCGTGAAGGCGCTGGTAGCGCTGTTGCCTGCTGATTTTCCGCGAGCGCAGGATATTCACGTGAGCGCGCCGGTGCTGGCATTCACGATCCTGGTGACAGTGGCTACGGGTATTCTCTTCGGACTGGCTCCGGCGTTCCAGGCCACACGAGCGGATCCCAGGGAGGGACTGCAGAAGGGCGGGCGCACCACCATCGGCAGCGGACGGCAAAGCCGGCTGCGCGACGCGCTGGTAGTTGCCGAGGTGAGCCTTGCATGCGTACTGCTGATCGGCGCGGGGCTGATGCTGCGGAGCTTGCTGAACCAACTGCATCTCGATCCCGGCTTTCAACAGGAACATGTGATCACGGCGAGTATTTCACTACCGCATGTGAATTACGGAAAGCGTGAGCAGGTCGCGCGCTTCTTCGATGGGCTGGTGACGAATCTGAATCGATTGCCGGATGTCGAGAGCGCGGGCGCAGGCAGCGATTTGCCCTGGACCGGCTACGACGAGAATTCGGGATTCACAATCGAGGGCAAGAAACCGCCCGCGGGGGAAGAGTTCCACGCGCGCTATCACATGGCCACTCCGGGCTACTTCAGTGCGCTGGGGATTCCATTGGTGGCGGGCCGCTTCTTCACCGAGGCTGACACCAAAGACACGCAGCAGGTTGTCCTGATCAACCATGCAATGGCGAACAAATATTGGCCGAATGAGAACGTGATTGGCAAGCGGATGACGTTTGAAGACGAGCCAAAGGAGAAGGATTGGCTCACGATCGTAGGCGTTGTCGGCGACGTAAAGGATCAGCCCAACAGCCCTGCCGCGCAACCTGCCTTCTGGTGGCCGGAGCTTCAGAGTGGCTGGACTTCGGATATGTCTGTGGTCATCCGGGCGCGCGGCACTCCGAGCCTGCTCGCCGATGCGTTACGCAACGAAGTGCATCGCATCGATCCCGCACTTGCCGTTGCGGATGTGAAGCTGATGGACAGCATCGTGAACTCGTCGGTATCGACGCCTCGTTTCGCGTTCGCGCTGGTGGGACTATTTGCGGGACTGGCGGTCCTGCTCGCCGGCATCGGCACCTATGGCGTGATTTCGTATTCGGTCAGCCAGCGGACTCCCGAACTCGGCATCCGCATGGCGCTCGGGGCAGTTCGGAGCGACGTGATGGGCCTGGTCTTGTCGCACGCTGCGAGGCTCGCAGTACTGGGAACAGCTCTCGGCGTCGTGGCGGCGTTCGCCCTGTCGCGGCTGCTGAAGAGTTTGATCTTCGATGTCAGTCCCGCCGATCCCGCAACGTTTGTCTCTGTCGCCGGGATCGTAATCCTGGTGGCGTTGCTGGCCGGCTATGTTCCTGCGCTGCGAGCGACGGCGACCGATCCGATGAATGCTCTGCGAGCTGAATGATCAAGCACCGATAGAACGTAATTGCGATTTGCAAGGAGCTCAACATGGACCGGCTCTCTCTCTTCTTCAACAAAATTGCACGCCTTTTCGGGCGGGACCGATTCCGGTCCGAACTCGATGAGGAGATGGCCTTTCACCGCGCGGAGGCGGAGAAGGCCTTTATCGCCGATGGAATGATGCCGGAGGCCGCGCGCCGCGCCGCTGGCGTGCGGTTCGGAAATCGGACCAGGTTAAGAGAAGAGAGCCACGAGATCGTGGGTTTCCGGGCAGAGACGGTGGTTCAGGATCTGCGCTTTGCGTTGCGGCAGATGCGCAAGAATCCGGGGTTTGCACTTACAGCGATTTTGATTCTAGCGCTCGGCATGGGCGTGAGCGTGGCCATCTTCGGGTTTGTGGATGCGGCACTGCTTCAGCCGCTGCCATACAGCGCGTCGGACCGGTTGATGTCAGTGGACGAGAATAGCGCGGTCTTCCCACGTTCGAATCTCTCCCGCGACGACTACGACGACTGGAAGCGGATGAACAAGTCGTTCAGCTCCATCGAGGTCTACACCGGGACGGGATATCTGCTGCATACTGCGTCGGGCACAGAGCCGGTGCCGGGAGCGCGGGTCAGCGATGGCTTCTTTCGCACGCTGGGCGTGAAGCCGATGCTTGGTCGCGACTTTCTGCCGGGCGAGGACAGGCCGGGCCAGGCGAAGATCGTGATTCTCCCCTATGGAACGTGGCTGAAACGTTATGGCGGGCGCCGCGACGTGATCGGGCAGTCGGTAACCCTCAGTGGAGACGCCTACACGATTGTCGGCGTGCTTCCGCGCGAGTTCGCTTTTGCTCCGATCGGAAACAAAGAATTCTGGACCCCGTTGCTCGAGAAGAACGGCTGTGAGCAGCGGCGGAGTTGTCACAATCTTGATGGAATCGGACGGCTTCGCGATGGCGTGACCCCGGGCGCGGCGCTCGAGGAAATGAAGGCAATTGCGGCGCAGCTCGAGAAGCAATATCCGGCATCGAACCACGGACAAGGCGCGAGCGTCTTTCCGCTGTCGGAGTTGATTGTGGGCCAGGTGCGACCGATTCTGCTGACGCTATTGAGCGGCGCGGGATTGCTGTTATTGATCGCCTGCGTGAATGTGGCGAGTCTGCTGTTGGTTCGATCGGAGACCCGGCGGCGCGAGGTTGCCGTGCGTGGAGCCCTGGGGGCAACTCCGCTGCGGCTGATGCGGCAATTCATCACTGAAGGATTGTTGCTGGCGGTGGCCGGGAGCTTCAGCGGAGGGCTCGTTGCCGTGTGGATCATGTCGCTGTTGAAGCGGCTGGTTCCCAAAGTGATGGCGGACGCGATGCCTTATCTCGCCGGCGTGGGCATGAATGCGCACACTGCAATCTTTACGGCCGGGATTGCGCTGGGAGCGGCATTGCTCATGGCGGCTACGCCAACAATGCGCTTGTCGTTCCAGCGCATTCGCGATGGTCTCGGCGACGGCGACCGCGGCGCGGCAAGCCGCTTCTGGCGGCGCATGGGCGCGAACTTTGTCGTCGTGGAACTGGTGATCGCGGTGGTGTTGCTCGTGGGAGCGGGGCTTCTGGGAAGGAGCTTCTATCGCCTTCTCCACGTGGAAACGGGCTTCGACGTGAGCCACCTGGCCACGGTCCAGGTGATGGCATCGGAGAGCGCATATCCGAAGAACGAGCAGAAGCTAGCGCTCCTGCGCGAGATCGCGCGGCGCGTGTCGAGTTTGCCCGGAGTGCAATCGGTGGGATTCACTTCCGACCTGCCATTGCAATGCAACTGCGACACGGACTGGATTCGCATCGTGGGCAAGCCTTTTCACGGGGAACACAACGAGGTGGATGAGCGCGACGTGAGTCCGACCTACCTTCCGACGCTCAAAGCAAGGCTGGTGCGCGGGCGCTTGATGACCGAGGATGAGGATGCGTCCAAGCCGAACGTGCTTGTGATCAACGAAACACTGGCGCGGAAGTATTTCCCCGGCGAGGATCCCATCGGCCAAAAGATCGGCAACGGCGCAATGGATCCCAAGTCGATACGCGAGATCATCGGCGTCGTAGCCGATGTGCGCGAAGGCGCACTGGACGCTGAAATATGGCCGGCAGAGTACGAGGCCATCTACCAGGGTCCGGGCAACTTTTTCGCGATGGCCGTTCGCACGTCGCAGGATGAAAAGTCCATGCTGCCGTTACTGGTGAGTACGCTACACAAGGTCGATCCGAATCTGGGTGTCTATGGCGAACAGACCATGCGCCAGCAGATGGACTCGACCCAGGCGACGTTGATCCATAGCTTTTCGACGTGGCTGGTGGGCGGTTTTGCGGCTATGGCGCTGGTGCTGAGCGTGGTTGGATTGTATGGAGTGATTGCCTACTCGGTGAGCCAGAGGACGCGCGAGATCGGCGTGCGCATGGCATTGGGCGCGCAGCGCCGTTCGGTCTACCAAATGGTGATGCGGCAAGCTGGATGGTTGACGTCGATCGGGATTGGCCTGGGGCTGATGTGCGCCGTGGGCGCTTCGATGGCGATGCGCAAAGTGCTCTTCGGCGTGGCGGCCTGGGATGTTTGGACGTTGACAGCCGTGGCGGTCGTATTGGGTTGCGCTTCGCTGCTGGCGAGCTTTCTGCCGGCCCGGCGCGCGGCGCGGGTGAATCCGTGCGAAGCGCTAAGGGCCGAGTGAGAAGGGCAGGGAACTGGAGTGCGAGTCAGGCTCGGGTTCAGGCGAGGTGAAGGAAGCGACTCGGGGTCAACTTCGCGCCGGGGAATATCAGTTCCAGGTTATTGGCGCCGAGCGTACGCGTGACGAGCTCCCCCAGGACCTGGCGGTAGTCAGTCGTGAGCGCTAGGTCGCGGCCTTCGTTGAGTTGCTCGTGGGCCAGGCCGGGCCACCGGCCGTGGACTCTACCGCCCTTTACATCTGCGCCCAAAATGAACATCGCATTGGCGTGGCCGTGATCGGTGCCCCCGGTGCCGTTTTCGCGGGCGGTGCGGCCGAACTCCGACATCGTGACCAGCGTGACGTTGGCGGCCTCGTCCCCCAGGTCGCGCCAGAAGGCCGCAATGGCCGTCGAGAAATCGGTGAGCCGATTGGCAAGCTGGCCATTGACGCTGCCCTGGTTGTGATGCGTGTCCCAGCCATTGACGTCGGTGAAAGCAGCCTCGACTCCCAGATTGGCTTTGAGCAACTGCGCGATCTGTTTCATGCTGTTGCCAAATTCGGAGGCCGGATAATCGGCGCCCGCGGCGGGCTTGTACTGCGCGGGATTGGCGGCGCGGAGCATCTTTACCGCGTCGAATGTTTCTTCGCCGGTGGAGTGGAAGATGCGATCGCCGCTGGCGCCGTACATGGCTTCGAATGCCGCCGCCGCCGGAGTCGCAGGACCACGTCCGCCCACGGTGAAGTCATTCACATTGTTGAGCGCGATCGCCGGAATTCTGCCGGCAAGGGTACGCGGAACATTGGCGCCGAGAGCCAGAGCGCGAAACGCGGAGTGTTCCTGGCGCCTGCGCAGGTCTTCCGATTGGAGTGCGCGATTCAGCCAGCCGTCATCGGTGCTCTTCACGCCCGGTGTGCCCGACTCCATGTAGTCCTGGGCGTCGAAGTGCGAGCGGGACATGTCGGGCGAGCCGGCCGCGTGGACGATGGCGAGATGTCCCTGGTCGTAAAGCGGCTTGAAGGCAGCCATCGATGGATGCAGCCCGAAGAATCCATCGAGATCGATGACCTTGTCGGCCGGGATCGCAATGCCGGGACGCATCGCGTAGTAATTCTTCTCGCGATAAGGCACGACGATGTTGAGCCCGTCGGCCGCGCCGCGCTGAAAAATGACGACCAGCCGCCGGTTCGGCCCCGGTGCGCTTTCTGCCAGCACGGAGCGGACGAGAAAGCCGGGAATCGTGGTGGTTCCGGCCAGCGCCAGTGCGCCTTTATAGAGAAAGAAGCGGCGATTGGTCTGCATGAAATACTCCTAGGCGGCCAGGGTCAGTCAGCGTCTTTGGAATTCCGGTGAGCCGAGCAGAAGTCCGGCCAGCAATTGGTCTTGCTTTTCGACAGCGGCTGGGGCGAGCGGGCGGTTTTCCGACACCGGCATGGATTGCGCGCGTGGCCTCGACTGTGCGGCTGGCCCATTCGTGCTCTGTGCCGCGAATTGTTGGAGTACTGCGGAACGCGTGGAGTCGCTGACCGTGCCGGCGATGAGAATCGATTCGAGGCGCGATTCTTCGGATTGCGGGTTCGGCATTGTTGCTCCTGGATCCGACTCTTTCGATGACCAGGCGGTCGAGATTCCCGGCAGGCGGTTGGCGGCAAGCGAGAGGGCAAAATTCATGCGGTTGACGAGCGCTTCGGTCGACATCCAGTCGGATGCTTCCCATTTGTAGCCGGTGGGCGGAATGGCGCCGTACAAAGGCATGCCCATCTCACGCATTGCGTTGGCCAGCGGCCGAAGATTGGTGATGTCGGCGTTGCTCGCGCGGGCCGCGGAGACGACGTACTCGAGGGGAGTCTTGACCTTGGCGCGATAAGCCGTGGTTGACCAGAATTCGGGGGAATGGAACATGGTCTTGAGCACCGCGGCAATGTCGCCGCTGGAGGACAGATATGATTTGCTCATGCGCTCGATGAGGCTTTCAGGCGGGTCGTCGCTGACAAAACGCACCGCCAGCTTGTGCGAGACGAACCGCGCCGTCGCGGGGCGCGTGGCCAGAAAGTGCAGCAGGTCGCGTCCTTCGCCCTCACCGTTCTCCTTGAACTTTTTTCCCAGCGCCTTCTTTGTGCCCGGCTCGTGGCGGTTGGGGTTGAACACAAATCCTCCGCCGCGCTGCGGACGATCGACGGTCCAGCCGGTAAGAATGCGCGCGACCTGGATGACGTCGGCCTGCGTGTAGCCGCCATTGACGCCCAGCGTGTGAAGCTCCATCAATTCGCGCGCGTAGTTCTCGTTCAGGCCTTCCTCGGCCTTCTTCGCGTTCCCGGCATTGCGGGCCGCATTCATCCTGGCCCGTTCGGCGGCTCGCGAATTGGGGCCGATGCTTTCCGCGTTGTCGAGATAGAGCAGCATGGCCGGACTGTGGGCCGTTGCTTCCAGCAGGTCTTCGAATTTGCCGAGAGCGTGGGGCCGAATGGCGTCCCGCTCATAGCCGACCAGGTAATACGGCATGGCTTCGTTCTTGCGCAGATAGACATTGAAGTGATTGAACCAGAAATCGGTCATCACTTCGTGGAGTTGAGCATTCGAATAGATATCGCGCGTGAGGCGTTGGGCGATCAGTTCTTCGGCGACGGTGCGCTGCGGGTTCTCGAGGGCGCCGACGGTCTCCTTCATGTCCGGAGTGAGGCCGGCCATGAGAGCGGTGCGCTGCGGGCCTTTGAGCGACTTGAAGAATTCGTCGAACTCTGCGGGCTGCATGGCGGTGAGGTGGATGATTCGTTGTTGCGGAGGAAGCGCCAGAACCGCGGAGATGCGGGTGGGATCGATTCCTGATGGCGCTGGTGCCGCGGCCATCGCAGTTGCCGGCCGGGCGTCTTCCGCATCAGTGTCGAGCGAGTCGAGTAATTTCGCAGCCGCGTCGTTGGAAGGCATAGCGGCACTCGCATCCATCGCAGGCGCGGAGGCTTGAGCGCTTTTGGCCGCGGGAACGTCGTTCTGCTTCTCCTGCTTCTTCTCCGCCACGCGGAACATCTGGTTTTCGTAGACGGCGTGCAGGGCGCCTTGTTCAGGGATGGGAACTTTGCCGGCGATCGCCTGGCGGATCACTGCGTTGCTGGGCATGCGGTACAGCAGTTCCTCGCTGCTCAACTGCATGGCTGGGTATTGAGCGAGGCGTGCGTTCAATTCTGACTGGTCGATCGCGGCAGGATGGAGTTGTTGATCGAACCAGTGGTCGAGGCCCAGGGCGCGAACGGTTTCCAGGTCGCCGGGACGCGGACCGAATGTGAACCGGTTCAGAGCATGGAGGATGCGTTCGTCGCCCTCGATCTGGCTGGGGTGATAGGCGGGCCGTGTCGCGGCGGGGGAGGGCGTACGATCGGGGGCTGCAGGCGGATCAACAGCCGCCGGCGCTGCTGGATTCAGCAGACTGAGACACGCGATTGCAGCGAGTGATAGTTCAAAAACAGTCCGTCGATTCGTGACACTCACTTGTTTCTCCGATTCGGTCGCAGCCACATATTGGAAGCGCCCGCCAACCGGGCGCGCAGGGAGGCTTGCTCATCTGAACCCCGGGCGGATTGGAAAGTTTCTGGGTGCAACCGGGGAATTGAGCTATTCTGGGGTGCGCATCTTCCCTCTGCGTGGTTAGACGTTTCGCTGTCCAGCGTGATGACGGTATGCCTCCGGAACTCCAAAGGAGAAGGATCGATGAAACGCACGTTTTGCGCTTTCCTGTTTGTAGCCGCCCTCTGTCTCAACAACGTGACCGCAGCGGCTGTTCTCTCACCCGCGCAGAGCGGGGGAAAGACTGCGACCCGTGCTCCGGAAATCAAATATGAGCGCTACAAGCTCGCCAACGGGCTCGAGGTCCTGCTGCACGAGGATCACAAGCTGCCCATCGTCGCCGTGGATATCTGGTATCACGTGGGACCTGTCAAAGAGCGCGCGGGAAGGACCGGCTTCGCGCACCTGTTCGAGCACATGATGTTCGAGGGGTCAAAGCATGTAACCGGAAAGGATGCTGACAAATATATCGAGGGAGCGGGTGGAACGGATTACAACGGAACGACCTCGTTTGACCGCACCAACTATTTCGAGACGGTTCCTTCCAATCAACTGGAAGTGATCTTATGGCTGGAAAGCGACCGGATGGGTTTCCTTTTGGACGGGCTGGACCGGGTGAAGCTGGCCAATCAGCGCGATGTGGTCCGGAATGAGCGGCGCCAGTCGACTGAGGGCCGGCCTTACGGCATTGTGAATGAAGAGGTCTTTCACCAGTTGTTTCCGAAGACGCACCCGTACTACGCCGCGGTAATCGGGTCCCATGCGGACGTGGAAGCGGCGCGGCTGGCGGATGTGCGTGAGTTCTTTACGCAGTACTATGCTCCGAACAATGCCACGATCGCCATAGCTGGCGATTATGATCCGGCATCGATCCGGGGACTTTTGGAGAAGTACTTCGGCCCGATTCCAGGAGGACCGGAAGAGGCGTCCACGCCGGTGGCTACGCCGGCGATCACGGCTGAGCGGCGAGTTGTGGTCACGGACACGGTGCAACTGCCGATGGTGATCCTCGCGTGGCTTTCGCCTCCGGCTTTCAAACCCGGCGACGCGGATGCCGATCTTGCCGCGATGATTCTTGGCTCAGGGAAATCCAGCCGCCTTTACCGGGAGCTCGTTTACAAACAGCAGATTGCGCAATCGGTGAACTGCGGTCAAAGGTCTCAAGCGCTGATCTCGATTTTTCAGTGTCGACTGATCGCGAAGCCTGGCGTAACGCCGGAAAAGCTGGAGGGCGAAGCGGAGAAGATCCTCGACGGGCTGGCAAAGGACGGCCCAACAGCCGAAGAAGTGGAATGGTCGCGCAATAAGCAGGAGACGGGGTTGATTTCGGGCCTGGAGCGGCTGGGCGGTTTTGGCGGAGTGGCGGACCAAATGAACTACTACAACCAGTACACCGGCGACCCAGGCTACCTGTCCAAGGATCTTGCACGGTACGACGCCGTAACGCGGGCCAGTGTGCAAAAACTGATTCAGACGACATTGGGGAAGGATCAGCGGGTCGTAGTTTACGGGGTCCCCGGCAAGAAAGTATTGAACGATGTTGCGCGGAGCCCGGAGAATACGGATGCCGAAGTAAAGGTCACTCCGCAGCATTCTGCGGAATTTGAGGCGGCGCAGGCGTGGCGAGCTACCGCGCCGAAGCCTGGACCGCAGCCCAAGTTGACGTTGCCAAAGCCTACGGTGTTCACGCTGGGGAACGGGCTGACCGTGTACCTGGTCGAGCGACACGAACTACCGATTGTGAGCGCGCAATTGCTGACGTTGGCCGGGAACGCGGAGAATCCGGCCGGGCAGCCTGGACTGGCGGGGATGACCGCGGCCCTGCTGACAGAAGGTACTGCAAAACGCTCGGCGGATGAGATCGCCACCGAGGCGGCGTTGCTGGGGACGGAATACCGATCAACCAGCGACGCCGACAGCGCGCAGCTTGGTCTTTCGGTTTTGACGAGGAATATCACACGCGGCCTTGCCTTGATTGCGGATTCGGCGGAGCGTCCGTCGTTTCCAGACGCCGACCTGGAGCGTGTGCGCGCCGAGCGGCTCACCGCGCTTATGCAGGAGGAGGACGATCCAGTGCAACTGGCGATGCGGGCGGGAGCGCTGAACCTGTTCGGCGCTGCAAACCCCTATGGCTATAGCGCACTGGGAACGGCGGGATCTCTGCATGCGATTACACGGGAGCAGGTGACGCAATTCCAAGCCGGCCATTACAGCCCGGGAAACAGTCTGCTCGAACTCACGGGAGATCTGACTCCAGAGGAGGCGCGTAAATTGGCGACGGAAGCTTTCGGGTCATGGTCCTCCGCAGTTACACAGCCGGCCCCTCCCCCGGCCCCTCTGACTCCGCAACGGAGGATCCTGATCGTTGACAAACCAGGCTCTCCACAAACCGCGTTGCTGACCTTCGGCGTGGGCATGGATCGAAAATCTCCGGACTACCCGGCGGTCACGGTGATGAATGCGATGCTGGGCGGCCTGTTTTCTTCGCGGATCAATCGCAACCTCCGGGAAGAGAAGGGTTATACGTACGGCGCCTTTTCGTTCTACCGCTACTACCGAAGTACGGGACCGTTTATTGCCGGCGCTCAGGTGCGGCGGGATGTTACTGCGCCAGCAGCGGTGGAATTGTTCAAGGAACTCGACGGAATCAACATGCGGCCGTTGTCGGATGAAGAAATGCGGCTGGCAAAAGACGCCACCGTCAGATCACTGCCAGGGAACTTCGAAAGTGCCCGCGGGGTGAATGGTCAGTTGGCTGACCTGTGGCTCTACGGGTTGCCGCTGGATTACTACACCAAGTTGCCGGCGCAGATTGAGGGGGTAACATCGGCGGACGCACGGGCCGCGGCGGCGAAATATGTGCACCCTGAGAATCTTCTCGTAATCGCGGTGGGTGACAAGAGCAAGATTGAGACGGGTTTGAAGGATTTGAAACTGGGTCCGGTGGAGATGTGGAGGGAAGGGGCA
>Ga0070765_100001787_pt1 | contig 13277 bp, 7 predicted proteins | sample HubBroMetageWFT5_FD_71516 | JGI IMG/M metagenome (GOLD analysis project Ga0070765, IMG submission 71516) | Warmed and freeze-thawed soil microbial communities from the Hubbard Brook experimental Forest, New Hampshire - Hubbard Brook CCASE Soil... | ecosystem: Environmental > Terrestrial > Soil... | reverse complement strand
CGACCATCAGACCGTCAGGCGCTTGCGGCCTTTGTCGCGCCGTCGCTTCAGCGTGAGGCGTCCCGCGCGGGTCTGCATACGGGCGCGGAATCCATGTGTGCGGGCGCGTTTGCGCTTCTTCGGCTGGTAGGTGCGTTTCATTGGCTCACGAGCCCGGGAGCGGGACTGAGGCCAGTATACGCAGCGAAGATTCCTGCAGATTCGGATCGTCATCGGACCGGCCCGAGCCGGCCCGAAACAGGCCTCGGCGCTTTTTCCCGCGCTTTGCGTCAAGGCCCCGGCGACCGGCGATCGCGGCACCTCACCGCTGATATATTCGCCGCCCCGGGCGCTCCCCAGGCGCCCCCTTTTTCATTGACGTCGCCACCGTCCCGCAAGGGGTTGCTTGTCGCTGTCCGCGCACCTCGAGCCCACCGTTGCCTGGCGTGAGCTCCGCGCGGAGCTCCGGCGGATCGTCGGTGACTCCACGTACGAGATCTGGCTGGCGTCGCTCGAGCTCAACTCCGTGCACGAGCGAGAAGTCCTCGTCGACGCTCCCACCGCCACCTACGACTGGGTGGCCAAACGCTTCGGGCGGATTCTCGAGCGCTGCGCGCGAACGGCGTTCGGGCCTGACATCAAACTCGAGCTCGTCTGCCGCGACGCAGATCGTCCCGGTCACCCCAAAAAACAGACCGAAGGTGGGCTGGACCTCGCGGCCGGCGCTCTGAACCCGCGCTACAGCTTCGAGCAGTTCGTGATCGGCGACGGAAACCGCCTGGCACACGCCGCGTCACTGGCGGTGGCCGAACTTCCGGGACAGGCGTACAACCCGCTGTTCTTGCATGCGCCGCCCGGCCTTGGCAAGACTCATCTCCTCCACGCCATCGGCAATTACGTTCTCTCGTTCGGCGGTGGCGCGGTCGTGCGCTACACGACCGTCGAGGCGTTCACCAACCACTTCATCAGGGCCCTCAGCGCTCGCTCGCTCGACGCTTTCAAGCAGGCCTACCGCGATGCCGACGTCCTGTTGATCGACGACGTCCAGTTCCTCGCGAGCAAGGCGAAGACCGAGGAGGAGTTCTTCCACACCTTCAACGCGCTGTACGAAACCGGGCGACAGCTCGTGCTCACATGCGACCGCCTTCCTCGCCAGCTCGTGGCGGTCGAGGAGCGCCTGCGCGAGCGGTTCGAGTCGGGGCTCGTCGCCACGATCAAGCCGCCTGACCACGCCACCCGCGTCACGATCCTCCGCAAGCGCGCGTTGCTCGACCGGATCCCCGTGACCGACGAAGCCGTGCTCGAGATGATCGCGGACCGAATCACGGACAACGTCCGGGTCCTCGAGGGAGCGCTGATCAGGATCGTTGCCTACCACTCGTTGACACAGCTTCCCATCGATGTGAGCCTTGCGGAAACCGTCCTCGACGAGATCCATCCCCGGCCAACGCAGACGGCCTCGAGAACCTCCGTCGACGAGATTCAGCACACGGTCGCCTCCTACTACGGCCTCGCGCTGCCCCAGCTCACCTCCTCGAGCCGCGCCGCCAGCGTGACGTGGCCGCGCCAGGTCGCAATCCACCTGGCCCGCGCGTTGACAGACGCGTCCCTACACGCAATCGGCGACGCATTCGGCGGGCGCAACCATGCGACCGTCCTCCACGCCTGCAAGCGCGTCAACGAGCGAATGGACAGCGATCAACAAGCTGTGCACGAGGTCGAGGAACTCACGAACATCATCGATCGCGCCCGTGCCGACCGACGCTCTTGACAAACTTGCCTGTTCCTCGCGCACGCCAATTTTCCCGCTTTCTGCGGCCAATCACGCGGTTATCAACATCAACCAGACCCCTATGACTCCTACATCCCATTTGAGGTATTCATCGTGAAGATCTCCTGCGATCGCGAGGCGCTGCTTCGACAACTTCAAACCGTGAGCAGAGTGGCCTCGACGCGCAGCGCGATCCAAGCCCTGTCGGGAGTCCAACTCGCGGCGAAGTCGGGAGGAGCCGAGCTCCAAGCAACCGACATGGACGTTGGCCTTCGGGTCCCACTCGAAGCCGAGGTCGTCCGCGAGGGCGTCGTCGTCCTGCCGGCGCGCCTCATCCTGGACGTGGTCCGACTCCTGCCGGCGGAGGCCGTATCCCTCGAGCTACGCGGGTCTCAGCAGGACGTCGAGCTCGTCTCCGGGAACGCCACGTTCCACATCCGCACGCTCAGAGCCGAAGACTTCCCGCCCTTCCCGGAGCCCGATCCGGACTCGGCAGTGTCGCTCCCGGTCGAGGCGTTTGTCTCGACCGCGCTCAAGGTGGCGAGCTCGGCCTCGCGTGACGAGACGCGGCCGGTGCTGACCGGCATCCTCGTGTCGGCGTCGGATCGTGAGCTCAGGATGGTCGCCACCGACTCGTACCGGCTGAGTGTCAAGGAGACGACGCTCGAGGACGCTTTGCCCTCGGGGTTCGAGGTCAACGTGCCGGCGCGTGCTTTGCAGGAGCTCGCCCGCGTTGCCGGTCACGTCGAGGATGAGCAGCTCCGCATCAGCGTGCGCCAGAACCAGGTGCTGTTCGAGCTCGATGGGATCGTGCTCTCGTCGCGCCTGATCGACGGGCAGTTTCCGAACTACCGCCAGCTCCTGCCGGAGACGTTCGAGCACGAGCTGCGGGTGTCCGGCGTCGAGCTGACCGAGGTCGTTCGCCGGATCAGCCTGCTGGCGCAGAAGAACGCGCCCCTGCGGCTGTCGTTCGCCCCGGGAGAGCTCACGATCTCCGCACAGACGCCCGACATCGGCGAGGCTCAGGAGTCGCTGCCGGTGCCCTTCCAGGGCGAGCCTCTCGAGATCGGCTTCAACCCCGAGTTCCTGCGCGCCGGACTCGAGGCGATCGAGGATGGGGACGTCGTCGTGAAGCTCATCAGTCCGCTCCGGCCGGGATTGATCGAGTCCGGAGACGAGAGCCGGTTCCGCTACCTGATCATGCCGATCAGGCTGAACGTCTAGGAACCGCCCGTGCAGGTCCTCAGTCTGAGCCTGCGCGACTTCCGGAGCTACCACGACGCCCGCGTCGAGCTCGGAGAAGGGCTGACCGTCGTGACGGGTCCAAACGGGGCCGGCAAGACCAACCTGCTGGAGGGGCTGTACTTCGCGTGCACCGGCCGCTCGTGCCGAACGAGCAACGAGCGCGAGGTGGTGAGCTTTGGCGCCGGCGCAGCCCGCGCGGTGCTCACCTGTGAGGGCGACGACGGCCTGCACGAGCTCTCGATTGGGTTTGAGCCCGGCCGGCACAAGCTGATGCGAGTCGACGGCGCGACCGTCGAGCGGATGCTGGACGTCGAAAGCCGGCCCCTCGTCAGCGTGTTCCTGCCCGACCGACTCGAGCTCGTCAAGGGAGCGCCGGCGCTGCGCCGCGCGCACCTGGACCAGTTCGTATCGGCTCTCTGGCCGGCTCGCGCCGAGACACGCCGGCTTTACTCGCAAGCCCTGGCCCAACGGAACGCGCTGATCGCGCGCATCCGGTCGGGCCGCGGCTCTCGCGCCTCGCTCGAGAGTTGGGATGCGCAGCTCGCCCGCCACGGAATTGTCTTGATGGCTGATCGCCGCCGGGCCGCCGACCTGCTCGCGGAGCCGTTCGGGCGCCTCGGCGCGGCCTTGGGCCTCCACGACGAGCCGCGCGTCTCCTACCGCCCGCGCTCGCGTGCCTCCGATCCGGCTCAGCTCATCGCCGAGCTCGCCGAGCGCATCGACGGCGACCTCGAGCGAGGCTTCACCGGCCATGGGCCGCATCGAGACGACCTCGCCACGGAGCACGGCGACCACGACCTGCGGGCGTACGGCTCCCAGGGCCAGCAACGGCTGGCCCTGCTCGGGCTGCTGCTCGCGGAGCGTGAGGTGATCTCCGAGCATCGGCCGGCCCCGCCCCTGATGCTGCTTGACGACGTGATGAGCGAACTCGATCGCGACCGCCGCCAGTCGCTCGTCGACCTGCTCCGCTCCACCGCGGGGCAGTCGGTGATCACCGCGACCGACCTCGAGCACGTGCCTGGGTCGACCGACGACGACGTGACCCACCTCGCGGTAGCGGACGGACGTCTGCTGGCGGCCGCGAAGTGACTTCTTACCGCCGCAGTCCTCGCTCGCTGTCGTCCGCCCTCGACGAGATTCGCGACGAGCTCGAGCCCGACAGCCTGCTCGCGCAAGTGCAGCGCGCCTGGCAGGGCGCGGTCGGCATGGCCATCGCCGGCGAAGCACAGCCAACCGGAGAGCGCGGCGGCGTGATCACGGTGTCCTGCTCGGCATCGGTCTGGGCACAAGAGCTCGACCTGATGGCTCCGGCGATCCTCGATCGGCTCAACTCGGCGTTGCGGAGTGGGCGGGTCTCCCGGCTTCGCTGCGTCGCGCTCCCGCGAGTCTGACCACGCGAAACCTGAAAGGCCGGCGACGGGAATTCGTTCCCGCCGCCGGCCTTGTCAGCCCCACCGGCCCCCGACCCAGCCCCACCAGTGGTGTTCGCCCCCACCGGCCCCTGATTCGGCCCCCATTTGGCCTTTGCCCAGCCCCCCCGACCTGAGCTCAGCCCCCAACCAGCCCGAGGGCCGCCATCTCCGTTAGCCGAGTGGCTGGACCGTCGACCAGGAACCGAGGCTCCAGCTGCCGAGGCTCGGGCTCGCGCCCGCGCCACCGCTCGCCGTGCAGTCCTTGCAGCTCCAGCTCGAGAGCGCGAAGCCTGCGCGCAGCGGGCCCTTGGCCCGGCTCCAGCTCGAAAGGCTCCAGCTCGAGAGGTTGTAGTTGATGTTGCCCGTCGCAGTGTTGATCAGGCTGCTCGGAGTCAGGCCCTGATCTGCCGCCGCCGGATTCCACAGCAGCGCGGCCTTGACGGCGTTCGGCTCCTGGAAGGAGCTGTTCTCCGTCACCGCCGAGCTCGTCAGGTCGCCCTTCACCTGATCCGGCGTCCAGTTCGGGTGAATCTGGAGCAGGTCGGCCACGAGCCCCGAGATCGCGGGCGCCGCCATCGACGTTCCGCTTGTCTGGATGTACTGACCGTTGCCGACGACGCAGGTCGGGCAGCTGGTCGCGAACACGCTGTCAGGCGCGAGCACCGAGACGATGTGCGCGCCGGGCGCGTACACGTCCGGCTTCTGGATGCCGTCCTGAGTCGTGCCCCGGCTCGACCAGGTTGCGATTGTGTCGCCGCTCGGATTTGCGCTGCCGTTCTCATCGACGCCGCCGACGGTGACCACATAGGGGTCGTTGGCCGGTGCGAACTGCACCGCGTTCGAGGCGTTGCCGAGATTGCCGGCCGCCGCGACCACCACGATCCCGTGCATCCAGACAGACTCGACGGCCGCGTCGAGCGGGTCGGTCTTGTAGGACTGGGGCGTCGTCGAATCGAGTGACAGGTTGATGACGCGGATGTTGAACTCCGACTGATGCTCCACCGCGAACTGCAGTCCGTAGATCACGTCGAGGACGCTTGCCTTACCCGTCTCATCGGAGACCTTGATCGAGATCAGGTTGGCATTCGGCGCAACGCCGACGTAGCGCCCGTCGAGCGGATCCCCCTGGCTGCGATTGTCGCCGTTCCCGGCGATGATCCCAGCCACATCCGTTCCATGACCGTAACTGTCAGTCGCGGTGGTGGCATCAGCATTCGCCACAGCGCTCGCAACGACCCGCGAGCTACTGTGGTTTTTGGTGGCGAAGTCCGGAAGCGCGCCGTCCACGCCGGTGTCGACGACGGCCACGCCCACGCCGGTGCCCGTGACACCGAACTTCCAAAGCGGGAGCACGCCGAGTGTCTGGTCATAAGTCGTCTGGAGCTCTGCCGCGGAGGGTGCCTGTCCGGGAATCATGTGGAACGGAAAGCTCTCCGTGTTTACGGTGGTGTTGAGTGACACCGCGTGCACGTCAGGGTTAGTGGCCAGCGCGCGGGCCTGGGCGGCGGTAAGTGAGAGCGCGAGTCCGTGAATGATCGGCAGGTTGCCAATCACACGTCCGTGGACACCCGCGGCGTCGGAGTCGGCCTTCGCCGGGCTAACCGGGGCGTTGAATTGGACGATCGCCTGCACCGGCGTATCCGGGCGGTGAGCAGCGAGGGTCGCGATGCGCGGATCGAGCGGCGCGGACGAGCCAGCGGCCTGCGCGGCGCCGGTGGAGGAGTTCGGCACGAGCCGGATCTGCCCGCTCGTCGCGCCGAGCGCGATGGCGAGCGCGATCGCTACCGCAGTCGCGCCGGCGAGCGCGGACATCCACCGCATCCGCTCAACGATTTGGACAGAACGAGTCATCTCAGGGCAACCTCCGTGTTGCAAAGCTGTAACCAGTACGTTCAACTGGCGGCTGGGCCGTCTCGAGTCATTCGAGACCCCTGGCTTTGCGCCCCCGCCTCGCGACGGGTTTGCCCTGAGTCAGTCTTATTTTCTTGTGAACTGGCGGCTGGGCGATCTCGCTGGCGTGCGAGACCCCTGGCTTTGCGCCCCCGCCTCGCGACGGGTTTGCCCTGAGTCAGTCCTTCGTGTGGAGGTCATCGGCCGGCCGGTGCGAGGACCTGAGAGGTTTGGACAGATGTATGACGTGTTTGTGAGGTTCAGGCGGCCGGGCGGAGCTCGAGCGTCGGCTTCACTGGCTCGGGGCGGCCGAGGTGGAAGCCCTGGCCGTAGTCACACTCGAGCCCGACGAGGGCGTCGGCCTGCTCCTGTGTCTCGATGCCCTCGGCAATAACTCCGACGCCCAACGTGCGCGCGAGCTCGATGATCATTCGGACGAACGATGCCTCGCGCCCCCCGCGGGCGAGGCCGTCGACGAACGACTTGGCGATCTTCAGCAGATCGAACGGCAGCGTGTGCAGGTAACTCAGAGACGAGTAACCGGTGCCGAAGTCGTCGAGCGCGAACCGGACCCCCAGCGCGCGGAGCTCGGCGATCGCCGCCTTGACTCGCTCGGAGTCGTCGAGCAGGACGCTCTCGGTGATCTCGAATACAAGGCTCCGAGGATTGACGCCGGCGTCCGAGAGGGTCGCGCGGACCCGTTCGACGAGTTCGGGGTCGCGTAGCTCTACCGCCGACAGGTTCACGTGCACCGCGACCTGACTTTCCCCGGTTGGGTCCTCCTCGGCGTGCCTCTGCCAACGGCGGGCCTGCTGGCAGGCCTCCTCGAGCACGTACTGGCCGAGCGACAGAATCAGGCCGGTCTCCTCGGCGAGGGGGACGAACTCCGACGGCCCGACGAGCCCGCGCCGCGGATGCTCCCAGCGCACGAGGGCCTCCTCCGCGACGAGGGTGCCCGTGTCGAGATCGATGATCGGCTGGAAATAGAGCGTCAGCTGCTGGCGCTCGATCGCCAGGCGCAGCTCCTCTTTGAGGCCGTGCCGCTCGAGCACCGCTTCGCCCATGCTCGGTTGGAACACCTCGAAGTGACCCTTCCCGGACGTCTTGGCCTTGTACATGGCGACGTCGGCGTCGCGGATCAGCTCCTCGGCCGAGCCGGCGCGGCCGTGGCTGGTGGCGATCCCGACACTCAGGTACACGGACACGCTCTCCGAGCCGACTCCGACCGGGAGCACGAACGCCTCCATGATCCGCCGCGCGACCTTGACCGCCGCGGCCTCGGCATCGTGACCGTCCTCGACCATCACCGCGAACTCGTCGCCGCCGAGACGCGCCACCAGATCTTCGGGACGCAGGCTCGCGCGCAGGCGCGAGGCGACCGACACCAGGAGCTCGTCGCCGGCCGAGTGGCCGAGGCTGTCGTTGACCGTCTTGAAGTCGTCCAGGTCGATGAACAGCACGGCGAGCTCCCCGCGCCGGTCCGCGATCGCCGCCTTGACCTGGTCGGTGAACAGCGACCGGTTGGCCAGGTTCGTGAGCGGGTCGTGGTAGGCCTGGTGGTGGAGCTGCTCCTGGAGCACCGACAGCTGATTGACCGCCTGCTCGAGGCGGTCGTACTGGAGCGCGACGCTGGCGTTGCCGGCAAGCGTGTCGAGCAGGCGGAGGTCCTCGTGGTCGAACGACCGGACGACGCCGAAGCGGTTGGCGAGCATGATCGCCCCGATCACGCGCTCCTCGCCCGGCAGGGGCGCCACCATCGCGTGGGTAACGCCACGAGCCTCGAGGTAGCGCTGCAGGCGGGCGCCGCCGAACGGAGAGTCGAGCGTGATCGCTCCCGTGGGGTTGCGCTCGAGCAGGTCGCGCATCGCGTCGGACACGTCGGAGTCGACTGACTCCATCAGCTCGCGGTAGCTCCCCGGACCGACCAGCGTCCGCAGCGACGGGTTCTCCTCAGAGCCGAACAGGATGATCTCGGCGAGCTCGGCGCGAAATGCCTCGAGCGAGCGCACCAGCAGTCCCTCCAGGGCGTCGGCGATCTCACGCGAGCGCGCGAGCGTACGGTTGGCCTCGTACAGGAACTCGAGCCGCTTGTGGCGCTCGCGCTCAGACAGGTACGCGCGGTAGGCAGCGAACAGCGTGAGCGACGGGATCGCCAGCAGCGGCAGCGCTCGGGCGTCCGAGGACGCGATCACCGCTCCGCACAGCCCGAGGCTGGCGTTGCTGAGCGTCACCACCAGGTCCATCGAGAGCATGTGGACGACCGTGCGGAGCTTCACGATGCCCTCCGACAGCGAGATCGCGCTCGCGATCAGCACGACGGTGAGAAATCCAGACGCCTGCGTGGCGATCAGGGCTGCGACCCACGTGCGCTGTCCGACATGGTCGGACGCCGGCGCCAGCGCGTGGATGACGAGGATCGCAACGCACGCGTGTACGGCCAGCTGCGAGATGTTGAAAACGAACTTGACGGGAGGGAGCCGGCGGTCGAACAGCATCACGAGCGCGATCCCGAGCAGGCTGCCGATCATGAACGCGTCCGCGCTGCAGAAGATCAAGCCGAAGACGAGCGGGATGTCGCCGAGCGAGAAGGAGTGCGCTCCCTGCCGGAAGTGGAGATGGACGACGCAGCGCTCGGCGATCGCGAACGCGATCGCGATCGTCCACCAGCTCAGGTGCGGCTCCGCGAGCGGCTGTAGCCCATGCACCGGACCCGCGTACAGGGCCGCCGCCGCGGCGATCAGGACGAGATTCAGGCCCCAGACTGGGTGCACGTTCCGGGCACGCCGGAGCGCCCCGGAGAGGCGAGAAGACGGCTTGGGCTGGAGTTCGGTGGCGGTCTGCGCTCTCATCCTGGGTGCGCCGACGCGTGGGTTGCCGGCAGCCCTTCGCGTAAGCATCGGCGCACGCGCTCAAAAGTTGAGCATCGCGAGTAGAAGAGGCAGTTCGAGTCCCCTCGTCGCCACGGCTTACGTGGCCCGCCCAGGACCTCTAAAAGACGCCTCGAGGTGAACCTGTCGGGCCCCTTACGAAACTCTTCCGTTTTGCGATGTTTGCAGGGAAAACGCCTGGAGCCCGGGGCCGGTTTCCGCCCCTCGCTGTGCTAAAGTTATGTGTACATTCCTCGACGCCCCCGGAGCGCGCGCCAGGTCGCGTGGGACCAGGGCGTCTCGATGTCATCGGAGGATCGTGGCAATAGACGATGGCGCGACTGCGCGCCCGAACAATCAAGGTAGTTACGACGCCCAGGACATCACCGTCCTGGAGGGACTCGAGGCCGTCCGCCGGCGACCCGGCATGTACATCGGCTCGACTGGCGAACGGGGCCTTCACCATCTCGTCTACGAGGTGGTCGACAACTCCGTCGACGAGGCCCTGGCCGGCCGCGCCGACCGCGTCGACATCACGATTCATCCCGATAACTCGGTCACCGTGCGCGACAACGGCGCCGGCATCCCGGTGGCGATCATGGAGAAGGAGCAGCGCCCGGCCGTCGAGGTTGTGCTGACCGTCCTGCACGCCGGCGGCAAGTTTGGCGACGGCGGCGGCTACAAGGTCTCGGGCGGCCTGCACGGCGTCGGGGTGTCGGTCGTGAACGCGCTGTCCGAGCGCCTCGACGTCGAGGTTCGCCGCGACGGGTTCGTATGGACTCAGTCGTTCGAGCGAGGCACGCCGCTCGGCGATCTCGAGAAGGGCGAGCCGACCAAGGAGACCGGAACGACGATCACGTTCCTGCCGGATGCCGACGTGTTCGAGACGCTCGACTTCAACTTCAACACGCTCGAGGAGCGCATGCGCGACACCGCGTTCCTGACCCGCGGCCTGCGGATCACGCTTATCGACAAGCGCGGCGAGGGCCACCGGGCCGAGTTCCATTACGAGGGCGGGATCGTCGACTTCGTCAAGTACCTCAACCGCAACAAGGAGCCGATCACCAACAACGTGATCTCGTTCGAGGGCGAGAGCGACGAGGGCGCCATCGAGGTCGCCATGCAGTGGAACTCCTCCTACCAGGAGTCGGTGTTCTCGTTCGCGAACAACATCAACACGATCGAGGGCGGCGCGCACCTGAGCGGCTTCCGCTCGGCGCTGACCAGCGCTCTCAATCGGTACGCGCGCGACAAGGGGGAACTCAAGGAGAAGGACGACGCGCTGACCGGAGAGGACGTGCGCGAGGGCCTTACCGCGGTGATCTCGGCGAAGTTGACCGACCCGCAGTTCGAGGGCCAGACGAAGACCAAGCTCGGAAACCCGGGCATGGACGGCTTTGTGCGCTCCGTCGTGTATGCGCGACTGTCCGAGTTTCTGGAGGAGAACCCGCAGGACGCCCGGCGGGTGATCCGGAAGAGCGTCGACGCGGCCCGGGCGCGCGCCGCCGCGCGCAAGGCGCGTGATCTCACCCGGCGCAAGTCCGCGCTCGAGAACTCGGCGCTTCCCGGCAAGCTTGCCGACTGCTCAGTCAAGGACCCGTCGCTCGCCGAACTGTTCGTGGTCGAGGGCGACTCGGCCGGCGGCTCGGCGGTGAGCGCCCGCGACCGCAGCACCCAGGCGATCCTGCCGCTGCGGGGGAAGATCCTCAACGTCGAGAAGAGCCGCATCGACAAGGTCCTCGCCAATACGGAGATCCAGGCGCTGATCACGGCGATCGGCACCGGCGTGCGCGACGAGTTCGACATCGCCAAGGCGCGCTACCACAAGATCGTGCTGCTGACCGACGCTGACGTCGACGGCGCCCACATCCGCACGCTCGCGCTGACGCTGCTGTTCCGTGAGATGCAGCCGCTGATTGAAGCCGGCTTCGTGTACATCGCCAAGCCGCCGCTGTACCGGCTGACCCGAGGTCAAAAGCACCGGTACATCGAGCGTGAGTCCGAGCTCGAGGACATCCTGCTCGGCGACAAGTTCGAGAAGATCGAGATCGTCGATCGCGACCAGAGGCCGCTGAAGCTGACCGACACGCGCTGGAAGCGGTTCAACCGTTTGCTCAAGCAGTACAACGGCTGGGCCTCTGCGCTGCGGGCGGCCCATGGGCACGGCGTGATCAGCTTCCTCCAGCAGGCAAGGCTGCTCGAGGAGCAGGTGTCGGATGTCGACGGACTCCTGCGCCACGTCGCCAGCGACGGTCAGAACGGGGACGCCTACCGCCTCGAGCTGCTCTCCGAGAACGACCATGAGGTGATGATCCGCACGGTCGAGGGGAAGACCGGCCTGGCCACCACGCACATCGTTCCACGCGCGACGCTCGACGCCGAGGAGTATCACCAGCTTGCCGGCGTCCACAAAGAGCTGGTCGAGCTGGTGGGAACGCCCCCGTTCCACGTCTCCCTGGGCGAGACCAGCAAGGACGCGCCGACGTTCGACGAGCTGCGCGAGGCCGTGCTGTCGATCGCCCAGCGCGGGATCGAGTACTACCGCTTCAAGGGCCTCGGTGAGATGGACGCGCACGAGCTGCGCGAGACGACCATGGACCCGGCCACGCGGACGCTGGTGCAGGTCACGATGGAGGATGCGGCGTCGGCTGACATGGTGTTCTCGATGCTGATGGGTGACCAGGTCGAGCCGCGACGGGCGTTCATCGAGGAGAACGCGCGGCTCGCGACGCTGGACACGTAGGAGGACTGACTAATGGCATCGATTGACACCATCGGCGGCGGCAACATCGAGCCGCGCGGGCTCGAGGAGGAGATGCGCTCGGCGTATCTCGACTACGCGATGTCGGTGATCGTCGGGCGCGCGCTGCCCGACGTCCGCGACGGGCTCAAGCCGGTCCACCGGCGCATCCTGTTCGCGATGAGCGAGCTCGGCCTGCGGCCGCCGCGCAAGCACGTGAAGTGCGCGACGATCGTCGGCGAGGTGATGGGCAAGTACCACCCGCACGGGGACTCGCCTATCTACGACACGCTGGCCCGGATGGCGCAGGACTTCTCGATGCGCTATCCGCTCGTCGACGGGCACGGCAACTTCGGCAACATCGATGGTTGGGGCGCCGCGGCGATGCGGTACACCGAGGCCCGGCTCGACGCGCTCGCCAGCGAGCTGCTGCGCGACATCGACCAGGACACGGTCGACTTTGAGCCCAACTTCGACGGCTCCAGGCAGCAGCCGGTGGTGCTGCCGGCGCGTTTCCCGAACCTGCTCGTCAACGGCGGCTCCGGGATCGCGGTCGGTATGGCGACCAACATCCCGCCGCACAACCTGCGCGAGGTGGTCGCCGCGACGCTCGCCTACATCGACGACCCGGACATCGACGTCGAGGGTCTGATGAAGCATGTCAAGGGACCTGACTTCCCAACGGCCGGCACGATTCTCGGACGGGAGGGGATCCGCGACGCCTACGCGACCGGCCGCGGTCGCATTCGCGTTCAGGCCAAGGCCCACATCGAGCCGATCGGCCAGGGCAAGGAGGCGATCATCGTCTCAGAGCTCCCGTTCCAGGTGCGCAAGGGCGGGGACGGCGGCGTGATCGAGAAGATCGCCACGCTCGTCCACGAGAAGAAGCTGTCCGAGATCTCCGACATTCGCGACGAGTCGGATCGAAACGGAATGCGAATCGTGATCGAGCTCAAGCGCGACGCGATCCCGAAGGTCGTGCTCAACAAGCTGTTCAAGCACACGCCGATGCAGCAGACGTTCGGCGTGAACATGGTCGCGCTCGTCGACAACGTACCGCGCACGCTCTCGCTGCGCGAGGTGATCGGCCACTACGTCGACCACCAGCGCGAGGTCATCGTCCGCCGCACGAAGTACGAGCTGCGCCGCGCAGAGGAGCGCGCTCATGTGTTGGAGGGCCTGCTGATCGCGCTCGCCAACCTGGATGAAGTGATCGCGCTGATCCGCGGGTCGCAGACACCCGAGATCGCGCGAACTGAATTGGTTTCGCGGTTCGAGCTGACCGTCGTGCAGGCCCAGGCCATCCTCCAGCTGACGCTGAGCAGGCTGACTGCGCTCGAGGCCGACAAGATCAAGCAGGAGCACGCCGACCT
>Ga0070765_100001786_pt1 | contig 13280 bp, 14 predicted proteins | sample HubBroMetageWFT5_FD_71516 | JGI IMG/M metagenome (GOLD analysis project Ga0070765, IMG submission 71516) | Warmed and freeze-thawed soil microbial communities from the Hubbard Brook experimental Forest, New Hampshire - Hubbard Brook CCASE Soil... | ecosystem: Environmental > Terrestrial > Soil... | reverse complement strand
GGCAATTATCATTTTGCCCACGATTACGGGTGTGTGCACCCCGGCATGCCTCTTGGCCGCAAGCATCTCCGTCGAAGCCGTGACGCCCCCACTGGTGGGATTGGCCATACTCAAAGAGCTAGTTCCAGACTAGGTGCGAAACCTAGTGAAGTCAATGTTTTGATGCCGGAAAGCAATCCGAAGGTTCAGCGAGGCAATTGTTCCGTTTTCGGCGTCAACCGGACTACTTTTTCACGCTCTTCTCAGATGAGGTCCGTGACCGGTACCAGTACGGCACTAACTATTCTGGAACCAAGGTGTGGGGCAGGCCATCTACGGGATGAGGAGAACTAGACGAATTATGAGTGAAATGACTTCCACGATTACTGCTGAGAAGAAAAGTCTTGCGGGAAAAGCGTATCCGGCGAAGGGGTATGCGGCGCAGGGTGCAGCTTCGGGGCTGGCTCCGACTGCGGTTCGGCGTCGCGAGCCGGGACCGACCGACGTTCAAATCGACATCTTGTATTGCGGAGTGTGCCACTCCGATCTGCACCAGGTGCGCAACGAGTGGGAAAACATGATGCCCACGGTTTATCCATGCGTGCCGGGCCACGAGATCGTGGGCCGCGTGGTCAAGGCTGGGAGCGCGGTCAAAAAGTTCAAAGAAGGCGATTTGGCAGCGGTAGGTTGTATGGTCGACTCGGATCGCATCTGCCCGAACTGCCGCGCCGGCAACGAACAATTTTGCGACAGCATGCCGACTTTCACCTACAACGCAGAAGACAAACATCTGGGCGGGGTGACCTACGGCGGATATTCAGACAGCATCGTGGTCGACGAAGCCTTCGTGCTGCGTGTGCCGGAGAAACTGGACTTGGCGGCAACCGCGCCGCTGCTGTGTGCAGGCATTACCACCTATTCACCGATGCGACATTGGAACGTTCGCAAAGGGCAGAAGGTAGGAGTGGTCGGCCTGGGCGGGCTGGGGCACATGGGGGTGAAATTTGCCCATGCCTTCGGCGCTCACGTAGTGCTGTTTACAACCTCGTCGAATAAGGTTGAAGACGGATTGCGGTTGGGGGCGCATGAAGTTGTGATCTCGAAGAATGAAGCGGAGATGGCTAAGCATGCCGGCAGCTTCGATTTTATTCTGGACACGGTTTCCGCGGAACACAACTTGAACACTTATCTCGATCTGGTGAAGCTCGACGGAACGCTTGTCCTGGTGGGAGCGCCTCCGAATCCGATACCGCTGGCGGTGGGGAGCTTGCTGTTTCGGCGGCGGTCGCTTGCGGGTTCGATTATCGGGGGCATCCGCGAGACGCAGGAGATGCTGGATTTCTGCGCTGAGCATGGTTTCGCTGCCGATATTGAGCTGATCCGGATTCAGCAGATCAATGAGGCTTTCGAACGGCTGGCGAAGAGCGACGTGAAATATCGTTTCGTGATCGATATGGCTTCGCTGAAGTAAGATCGGCGTCAAAGACGCGCTAGATGCGGCACCCGCTCTAGGCGGGGCGCAGTTTCTGTTCCAGTCGCGCCTTCACCTCCGGCCATTCCGTGTCCAGGATGCTGAAGTAGACCGAGTCGCGTGCCCGGCCTGTCCATGTAATTACGTGCTTGCGCAGAGTGCCTTCTTCTTCGGCGCCGATGCGCAGGATCGCGTTGCGCGATTTCTGATTCAACGCGTCGGTTTTCAGTTCGACGCGGATGCATCTCCACTCTTCGAAGGCATGGCGCAGCATGAGGAGTTTGGCTTCGGTGTTCACCGTGGTGCGCTGCCACGCCGGGATAATCCAGGTGGAACCGATCTCCACCCGGCGGTTGGCGCGGTCGATGTTCATGAAGCGGGTGCTGCCGATCACTTTTCCGGAAGCGCGCTCAACCGTGGCAAACGCCACTGACTCGCCGCGTTCCTGCTCCTCGAAGATCTTCTCCACGAGATGCTGAAAGTCCTCGCGTGTCTTCATGCGGTAGGGAATCCATTGGAAGATGTCGTCGAGTGAGTCCTTGGCCACTTCCCAGAAGATCTCGGCGTGCTCGCGGCGAATCGGTTCGAGGCGGACGGCGGAGCCTTCCAGCGTGACCGGCGTTACAATGTGCAACGGCGAAGCGTCCAGACTCATCGTGCATTCCTTTCCTGACCCACCATTATCTTGCATCTTGCGCCGGTTTGGGGCATCTCAACAGCGATGCCGTATAGAATGATGGCGTTGACCTGCGATGATCTCATCCGTCCAATGCTGTAGAAACCGGGACTGTACCGGCCGGCGATGTCAGGAGAGCAAGCGGTGAAAGCGCAATGTCTGCCCTTTTCGCAAATCCCGCACACCACGCGCCTGTTTACTGATTTTCTCGCATACTCTCCCAGCGTTCAGCCTTTCTATCCGCATTCTCCGCATTTCGCTGAATGGTCAAAGGCGGAGGCTTCCTCTCTGCAATATGATCCGTCCCGCCGGGAACGAGTGAGCACGATTCTTGAACGGCAGAACCGATCCTGGGACGCCTCGCCGCAAACCCTGGCCAACCTCAGCCGTCTTCGCGCGGGCGCGGCGGCGATCGTGACGGGGCAGCAGGTCGGCCTGTTCGGCGGACCGATGTTTGCGATCTACAAAGCACTAACCGCGGTCAAGTTGGCCGAGGAAGCCACGGCTACGGGTATCGATGCGGTTCCGGTCTTCTGGCTGGCAACATACGACCACGATCTCGCTGAAGTGAATCACGTTTCGATACCCGGTTCCGACGGACTGCTGCGCACTCTCACCTCTTCCAGTCACGGCGTTCCGGGAGCGCCGGTGAGCAACGTGCGCCTGAGAGAAGAGATTTTGCCGGTCGTGGAAGAGGCCGTATCGCTGTTGGGAGATAGCGAGGCATCGCAGTTCCTGCGCGAATCGTATCGTCCGGGAGAAACGCTGGGCACGGCCTTCGCTCGCTTTTATACGCGCTTATTCAGTCAGTGGGGCGTGATTCTTCTGGATGCATCGGACGCCGAACTGCATCATGTGGCGGCACCGATATATCGAGCTGCAATCGAACGCGCAGAGGATCTGGATACGGCGCTGCTGGCGCGAGGGGATGCTCTTGAGAGGGCTGGTTATTACCAGCAGGTGAAGGTGACTCCGTCGTCGGTGCTGCTTTTCGCGACGCGCGACGGAGCGCGCACTGCGATCCACCGCCGGGAAGGATCGAACAAGGGCGTCGAGTTTGCCATCGGCGGCGAACCTGGAGCCGAAAGGATTTCGTCGGCTGAATTGCTGGATCGTATTGCTTCGGCACCCGAGAATTTCAGTCCTAACGTGCTCTTGCGACCGGTCGTGCAGGATTATCTTCTGCCCACACTGGCTTACACCGGCGGCGCTGCCGAAGCGGCCTATTTCGCGCAGGTGGGCGCGGTGTACGAAAAAATCCCGGGTCGCGTCACGCCCATCGTGCCGCGTTTTTCGGCAACTGTGGTTGAGCCCAAAGTGCAACGCTGGCTCGGGCAGTATGGCATCACGGTGCGGGATGCATTCGATGGGCCTGAGGCGCTTCGCCAGACGCTGGCTTCGAGGAGCCTTCCGGCGGGTTTGCAGGCGGCGTTTGAACGCGCGAACCAGTCAGTCGAGGAATCTTTTTCAGGCTTGCAGGAAGCGCTGGCCAAACTTGATCCGACACTGGTCGAAGCCAGCCAGACCGGCGCCTCAAAAGTGAAGTACCAACTCGACCGCCTTCGTGAACGCGCCATGGCCGCCGAATTGCGCCGCAGCGAGGTGGTGAGCCGGCATGCTGTCGCCCTGAGCCAGGCGCTCTATCCTGAAAACGCGCTGCAGGAGCGCGGTGTGGCCGGCATCTACTTCGTCGCTCGGCACGGAACGGAATTGCTGCGTAGCATCTATGACACCATGCGCACCGATTGCCGCGACCACCAGATTTTGGAGTTGTAGGAAAATTCTCTTAGCGCAGCCACCTTTAGCAGAGCCAAGTTTCAAGCCCTTCCAGCGATTCCACGCGAGGCAGCTCACGGTCGCGGTATGCGCCGGCCACATCGAACAAGACCGCTTCCATTCCCGCATTGCGGGCACCGACATAGTCCACAGAGTACATATCGCCCACGTACAGGCTTTCGTCGGCGCGCGCCTTCATCGCGCCGAGAGCTGACTTAAAGATTTTCGCGTGTGGCTTCTCGACTCCAACGGTTCCGGAGTCTGTGATGGTTTCGAAGCAATCGGCAATACCGCAGCGTGAAAGCACGTGCTCGATCCTGCCGTCGGAGTTGGAGATCACAGCGATGCGGAAGTTCTGGGCGATGCGCTTAAGAGCGTCTCTCGTGCCGGGCAAAATTTGGTCCCAGTTGGCCGAACTCCGGGTGTTCTCGACCAGCAGTTCGCGGATGGCAGCATCCTCCCCGAGTTGCCGCAGCAGTTGAGTGTGGAATATCCCCCAGAAGCCGTGATCGACGCGGCCGCTCGTCATGCCCTGGTCGAACTCGCGCTTAGTTCTGCGCTCGAGGGCCCGCCATTGTTCGGGTGTAGGGTGACGATCGCTCGAAATAGAGGCTAGTATTTTCGCGCGGTTGGGAAACAGAAGGGTATTGCCGACATCAAAGAAAATGACGCGCCGTTCCGCCATCAGTTCATCTTACTGAAAGCATCCGCCGGCGGGGCAAGGAGTTGGTTTTCGCATGCCTAAGGTGGAAACTGCGGAGTCACGGATGATACCGTCGCCGCGTCTCTCCGTGACCCGCATCGAGAAAAAATGTAATATCCTCACTTGCGGTGTCAAGAGTGTTTTTTTGGCATTCGATCGTTGCAATGGCACTTTCTTCAACAACGTGGCTGATCTCGGGATTCGCGCGGACCACGCGGGCCGCCGTGTCGCTGCATAATCTGTTGCGGGCGCAGCCGGCGCTGGTTGCCAGCCTGGTGTTGTTGCAGCGGCATTCCAGCCGCCGCAACGATGTTTACAACATTCTCTGGGCTGTCGTCTTCGGGTTCGCCACGCTGAATATCCTCAGCCTGGCCGCGAGGCGTTTCGAGCCAAATCGCCGCGGGCTCACCTTTGGAGAGTTGATGGCGGTGCTGGTGGTCCTGCTTTCCATCTTTCTGCTGGGTTGGGAGTTGCTGGGCGTATTCCGCATTTTCCCCATCAAACTCCAGCGCTAGGGTTCCGGGGCTAAACCTGGCAAGCCTGAACTGGCGCGGTCGATCCATTTTTGCGGTATGATTCGCAAAATGGCGAAGAGTCCCTCCACGATCGAAGTCACTTGTCCCTGCTGCAGTGCGCTGCTGAAGATCGATACTGCGACAGCAGCCGTGATCGCCCACACCGCAGCGGTGAAACCGAGAATGTTCGAGGATATGGAAGCAGCTGCCCGGGCAATGAAAGAACAGGACAGCCGCCGCGAATCCATCTTCCGGCAATCGGTGGAAGCTCAGAAACACGCTTCCGAACTTCTGGACAAGAAGTTTCAAGAGGCGGTGAAGAAGGCCAAGGAGTCTCCGGACACGGGCAAGCCGATCCGCGACTTCGATCTGGATTGAGAACAGTGGCTAGTGATCAGTGGTCAGTGGCCAGTCATCGCGTCGGCTTTGGTTTTACTGGCCACTGAAGTTTAGAGTTGGATTTCGATGGCGATCCCTCCGCTTCTTCTAGGCCACCGCGGTGCGCGCGTCGAAAAATCTGTTCCCGAGAACACGCTGGCCTCATTCGATCTCGCACTCGCCCAGGGCTGCGATGGTTTCGAATTTGACGTGCGGCTCACAGCAGATCGGCAAGCAGTCGTCTGTCACGATGCGACTGTCGACGGCCTGAGAATTGCCGATTCCTCGGCCGAAATGCTGGCATTGCCGCAGTTGGACGACGTCTTAGCTCGCTACCAGCGCACTGCCTTTCTCGACATCGAGCTGAAAGTTTCTGGCCTGGAGACGATCGCCACGGATTTGCTGCGAAGGCATGCTCCGTCACGCGGCTTCGTGGTGTCTTCGTTTCTGCCCGACGTGCTGCGGGCGATGCATGACTTGGACGCGACCATTCCTCTGGGATTGATCTGCGAGACGTGCGAGGAGTTGGGCCGTTGGCCTAAGCTGCCCGTCGGGTACGTGATTCCGCACCGCAAGCTGGCGACTAAGAGACTGATCGATGAGGTCAAAGCTACAGGGAAGAAGATTTTCGTGTGGACCGTGAACGCTACGGTCGACATGAGGCGCTTTTCAAAATGGGAAGTGGATGGCATTATCTCCGACCACCCCAAGCGGCTGGCGAGAGCTCCGGGCCGGCAAGAAAAATCTTAGCCACGGATCGCACGGATTTTCACCGATAGTTCTTTTTGATTTTCGATCTGGGTTTGTTGGTTTATCCGTGGAGATCCGTGGCCAAGGATCTAGTCTGCTGCGGCTTCGAGTGCGGCAGTGGCGCGGCCCACCGGCTGAAGGAAGGCGGCGCGCTCGGTTTCAAAAGCTTCCAGGTTCGCTCCCATGGCGTGCTCGTCCCAGCCGAGGACTGCACCGATGCGCAATGCGGCCTCGCGGCTGCACGACTCGGACCAGCAGGCGCCCAACGCCACGGGCACGCGACGGAGGAGGACATCGCCCAAAGTTACGGCAAACTCTCTGCGGTAGGCTTCCACTACTTCAGCGATGACGTGGGATGTATGCGGACAAATCGGAGCCCGCAGCTCCGCGCTTACCAAAGCCATCCGGGCGATGTCGGTGGCGCGCTTGCCGTGCCACTCGACCATTCCTCGAGCTGTTTCCTCGCTCACCGCTCCGATGCGCGCAATTTCCAGAACCGCGTCGTCCAAGAAGGGATCGAGCGCGTTGTCCGGTCCCATTGTCATCGTATTGGGTTCAATCGCCTTCAACCCGATTTTGCGAGCACAGTCCCGAGCGAGTGCAGCCGCCGTGGTCAACTTGCCGCCGATTACCGACAGCATGCGAGCCGCGCCATCATCGGTGTGATCGTGAAGGATATGTTGCCGTGTGACCGCCGAAGGCTTATTGTCAGGCGAATAAGGCAGCGGCCGGATTCCTGCAAATGCGTGCTTGACGCTTTGCACCGTGATCTTGGCCTTGGGAAACAATTGCGCTACGGTGCGCACGAGGTAGCTGATCTCGTCGGCCGAAGGAACCGTTCTTGTCGGGTCGCCGTTGTCAGCAACTTCCGTTGTTCCTACCAGGATCTGGTCATTCCATGGAAGAACAAAAATTGGACGTCCATCCACAGCCTCGGTATAAACCGCAGCACTCGGCGAACCCGAAAACCGCGGCAAAACAATGTGGGAGCCGCGTACGCCGCCCAGCATCGGTTTAGCCATGCGGATCGAAGAGCGCTGGCACATCCGGTCAGCCCATGGTCCGCTGCAGTTGATCACCCAGGCTGCATCGACACGCTGGTCCCGTCCCGTGATCTGGTCGCGCAACAGCACGCCCCGGGTGCGGCCATGAGAGACGTCAACCGCGAGCGCCTCCATGTGATTGCGCACGGTCGCGCCAGCGTCGACGGCCTCCATCAACCACTCCGCGACCAGCCGCTCCGGAAATTCGCATTGGGCATCTTCGTAGTTGAAGAACGACCATCGGTGCCCGGCGTCCAGTGCTCGCTCCAACCGCTTCAATTCCATTTCGGTGGTGTCTTTGCTGGGCGGCTTTCCCGCCATGCGCTGGTAGAGCCACAATCCAGCGCGCACTTTCATAGCGCTGCGCTGGGTGGTCTCATTCAACAGCAGCAGGAAGTGCATGGGATGCACGAGGTGAGACCGTTCCCGCAGCAACCTTTCCCGTTCCCGCAATGACTCCCGCACCAAGCCTAGTTCGCCGTGCTCCAGGTAACGTAATCCGCCGTGAATGATGCGCGTGGAGCGGCTGGTAACTCCGGAGGCGAAATCATTCTGTTCGACCAGCAGCGTATGTTTGCCCGCGCGAGCGCATTGCCGCGCCACTGCGACGCCATTGATGCCGCCACCGATCACCACCACTTGAAAGTGCTGGCCTTCCAGGGATGCTCGGGGATTTGCCGCTAAAACCATATATTATCAATCAGATACAAGATCTCCGAAAGGTGCCACTAGAGGCCAAGAGCCGGCCGCGCCAGACACTATGACCTCTAAAGTGTGCACTCTCTTAGACAGCGAGAGAAGGTAACCTTGGTACCGCAAAGATAGATGACCAAAAGGCCGACCACGCCGCCAAAGTTACGACGCAGCAAGTGTAAAACATGCTGGCGCTCGTTGCCCCCACCGCGATGGCTCATTTAGAGTGGTTGCCGAATGTCCACGACCGGCGAACGATTCGAACGCGCAGTCGCCATCATGGAGCGCTTGCGGGCTCCGGGGGGGTTGCCCTTGGGATCGCGAGCAGACCTTCGACTCCATCGAGCCTTATACGCTGGAAGAAACTTATGAGGTCCTCGAAGCCATCGATAATCGCGACTGGGACGAGCTTCCGGGAGAACTTGGCGACCTGATGCTGCAAGTGCTCTTTTATTCGGAGATGGGCAAAGAGCAGGGGACATTTTCGATTGATGACGTCCTCGACCGGCTCTCCAGCAAGCTGGTGGACCGGCATCCTCATGTGTTTGGCGACACGAAAGCCGATACTTCGACCGAGGTGAAACGCAACTGGGAAGCGCTGAAAGTCGAAGAGCGAAAGAAGCGTTTTGGCGTGACGGCAGACTCAGCAGCAAGTTCCACTGTGAAGACTGCGCCATCGATCCTGGCTGGTATCTCTTCCTCCATGCCTTCGTTGCTTGAGGCCTACAAGCTCAGCTCACGAGCGGCGCAGGTTGGGTTCGATTGGCCCAACATAGAGGGCCTGTTCGACAAGCTCAGCGAGGAGACCAGCGAGCTTCAAGAACATCTGCGGAATTTCCCCGCGCCTGGTCCGCGACCCGAAGGCCGCGGCGTCGCCGGTTCCGGGCGACAGACGATTCCTGAGGATCTAAGGGCGCGGCTGGAGGAAGAAGTCGGGGACCTTTTTTTCGTGCTGGTCAACATCGCCCGCTATCTCTCGCTCGATCCCGAATCCGCGCTGCGCAAAACCAACCGGAAGTTCCGCCGGCGCTTTGAATGGATGGAGCAACGACTGCACGAACGCGGGACCACTCCAGAAAAGGTTTCGATGGACGAACTCGAATCCCTTTGGCAGCAGGCGAAGCAACAGGAGAAGCCAGCGTGAGCCCGGATGCCATCGTGATTCGCCGCTGTCAGGGCCTCGATGAGCTGCGAGCCTGCGTAGCGTTGCAAAAGGATGTTTGGAACTTCAGTGACGCCGAGCTGGTTCCGCTGCGCATGTTCGTCGTGGCCGAAAAAGTTGGCGGACAGGTGATGGGTGCCTTCGACGGCAGCGAAATGGTTGGCTTCGCGCTCTCGGTGCCAGGTACGCGGTCGGGCCATGTCTATCTTCACTCGCACATGCTGGCTGTCCGTAAGGACCGACGCAATGGCGGACTCGGCCGCCGTCTCAAACTGCTGCAGCGCGAAGACGCACTGGCCCGGGGCATCGAGCTCATCGAATGGACCTTCGATCCGCTCGAGATCAAGAACTCCTATTTGAATATTGAAAAACTAGGAGCCATCTCCCGGCGTTATAACATCAACCAGTATGGGATCACGTCGTCGCCGCTGCAGGGTGGGCTTCCGAGCGACCGGCTCATTGCCGAATGGTGGCTGAAATCAAAGCGCGTGGAAACGCTGCTGGCGACGGGAAAGAATCCGCCATTCGAGCGCGAGACCACGATTGAAGTCCCAGCGCAGATTTACGAATGGAAAGCGGCGGCGGAAACTCGAAGTAAGGCGCAGCAGGTGCAGGAACGTAACCGCGAGCAATTTCTTCGGGCATTCGGCGACGGGCTGGCCGTGCTCGGTTACGAACGCGATTCCGAAGGCAACGGCAAGTTCCAAATAGGAGATTGGGATGAGAAATGGTCCTATGCATCACAAGACTAAGAATCCACCACAGAGGCACAGAGAAACCAAATCCCCGGTTTTTTTTGAAATTTCTCTGTGACTCTGTGTCTCTGTGGTGAACGTTCTTGTTGTTCATAAATTATGAAGATAGAAGCCATCACGCTCCGCGAGATTCACATGCCGCTCGTTCACTTCTTTGAGACGAGTTTCGGGCGCACCTACAGTCGCCGCATCCTGCTGCTCACCGCCCATTGCGATGGAGTCAACGGCTGGAGCGAATGTGTAACTGGGGAAGATCCTTTTTATAGCAGCGAGTGGACTGAAAGCACCTGGCCGACGATCACCCAATATCTTGTCCCCGCCGTGCTTGGCCGGGACCTCGAATCGGCGCGCGACTGTCCGGCTCTTTTTTCCAAAGTCCGCGGTCACCGCATGGCCAAAGCGGCGATCGAAAACGCGCTGTGGGATGCCGAGGCCAAACAGAAAGGCCTACCCTTGTGGAAGCTGCTGGGCGGTTCGCGGACTGAGATCGCTTGTGGCGTATCGATCGGCATTCAGGATTCCGTCGAACAACTTCTTGAGAAGATTCAGATCGAACTGACCGCTGGTTACCGCCGCATCAAAGTGAAGGTCAAGCCGGGCTGGGATGTGAACGTACTCGAGAAAATCCGCTCGCGCTGGGCCGACATCACGTTAAGCTGCGATGCCAACTCCGCCTACACGCTGGATCAGGTCGAACACCTGCGGAATTTCGATCAATTCAATCTGCTGATGATCGAGCAGCCGCTGTGGGACGACGACATTTTCTACCACGCCCGCCTGCAAAAAGAACTGCGCACAGCTATTTGCCTCGACGAATCGATCGTCAGTGCCCGGGCCGCGGCGGTTGCGGTTGAAACCGGCGCATGCCGCATCATCAACATTAAAGTCGGACGCGTGGGTGGATTCAGCGAAGCCAAAAAGATTCACGACATTTGCCGCACCCAGAAGATTCCGGTCTGGTGCGGTGGCATGCTCGAAGCCGGCATTGGCCGCGCCCACAACATCGCTCTTTCCACGCTGGAGAATTTCAGCCTGCCCGGAGATGTTTCCGCCTCCAAGCGCTACTGGAAGGAAGACATCATCGATCCAGAGGTGCAAGTTTCGCCGCAAGGAATGATTGCGGTCAGCGACCAGGCTGGAACGGGCTATCGCGTTAAAGAAGACCTCATCGAGAAATTGACGGTGAGGAAGGAAACGCTGCGGGCATGACGATTGGTTCCTAGTGCGACTTCGGGTCCGTCGCTGCTGCTCCCTGTTGCCGATTCCCAGCCAGCTTCGCTTCTTCCGCTTTCAGCATTTCTACCCCTTGGGCGAACGTAGTGTCGCGGGGGACGCGCCGGAAGTCGCTGAACACCTCGTCGGATTTGATCGCAAGGCTCTTGAATAGAAGAATTCTGCCGGTAAACCTCAGGGACATGCGCGAGACCTCCCACGATCCATCCCCAGCATCGCACTGCTCGACCAGAAAGTGTCCGCCTTTATCGAGATGACCTAGAATTCCCCAGCCGAAGCCGACCTCCTTAAACAGAGTGCCGTCGATTCGCGCGATCCTATGCGATGCAGAATCAATCAGAAGAAATCCCTGCATGCCCTCGAGCACCTGCTCGACGCGAGAAGGCGATTGGTAGGCCGGATTGGGCCGGAATTTCAAGCGCACCAGCCGGTCTCCTTCCTTGCCCAGGCCCGCAGAGACCTGCTCATCGCCGTCATAGTCGTAAAGAAAAGCGCCGGGCAAAGCTTTCACGATGCGCAGCGTGTGCTCGGCAGTCTGTTGCTCCTGGGAATGCTTGTGATTAAGTTGCTCCGGATCTTTCACAAAAGCCGTCAGATGGTCTTCCTCGCCCCGCATTTGTTCGGGCGTGAGCGGCTGGTCGTTGTAGGCAATTGTCATGCCCGCCATAGCTTCCCTGGTTTCCACGTAGAGCCTGGTTTGTGAGCCCTGCGAGGTCTGTTTGCGGGAGCGGAACATGTGTTTGATCGAATCGTCGTTGGCGGCTGCCACTTCATTTGCCACCGCAGCCTGCACCATTTCGACGGGAGAAGGCGAATCCGCGGGAACACTCGGGTGCGCGGAGGCATCAACGGAGGTCGCACTTCTCCCCGTGAGTAAGACGCTCAGGAAAACCGCGGTGGCGATACGAATCAATCTTGTCCGTTTCATGCTGTCCGGCACACTTCCAGTGTAGCAATTGAGCTTCCGGATTTCGCGACAATGTCCCAAGAGTAGGTTGGAAGTTTAGTGGCAGCCTTGGAAAGAAAGGATGCCGGTTCTTCACGGTTTAGAGGCTTCCACATGAGTGAGCTTGAAGGGACAAATTGCCGATCTCATGGGCTCGGGGGCCCATCCCATCTCGGGAAGTGTGAGCCATTCCTAATCTGAATTGTTCGGGATCGGGCGTAGTATCCGAGTATGGATGACAGAACCAAGCTCGCGGATCGGCGGGAGGAATCGAAAGCAATCGAAGTTGCAAACGATCTGTACTTGAAACACGATGAACACAGCCCCGCAGCCACCGAAGAATATCGGCTGAGGCTGGAGCGGCTCGAACAAGTTCGGAAAGATATGAAGGAATTAGCCAGAGTCATTGCTGTTCAAAATTGATCATTTCTGGCATCGGGCTGGAAACTTCTTCTTTTCCGCAATAACGAACTCAGCAAGCGAGGCTACCGCTTTCCGGTTTTCAACATGTGGGCCGAGCCTGGAGATGCACCTCTCCAGTTCAATCCCTTCCAGGTCGCCTGCGAGGAACTTGCCGCGCCCTCCGTGCCTTGCGTATAGTCGATGCAGTGCGGTCTTCCGTCTTTGCCTCGAGGATTCTTGCTCTGGGCGCAACCTGTTAGGGATGCCGCAGCACCGGGTAACCATTGAATTAGATCAGTTGAATCAGGAGAGCGTCGTATGAGCGCACCCGCCAGTGGGTTGGGGTTGGCACAGATCGGCAAGTCGGTTGTCGTCAAGGGCGAACTTTCCGGCAGCGAAGATCTCTATGTGGATGGCCAGGTCGAGGGCACCATCGCTCTCAAAGGCAACAGCCTGACGGTTGGCCCGAACGGCCAGGTCAAAGCCAGCGTCGAGGCCAAAGGCGTGGTGGTGCAGGGCAAGCTCGAGGGCAACATTCAGGCCAGTGATCGCGTCGAACTGCGCAAGTCGGCAATCGTTACCGGAGATATCACCACCCAGCGCATTTCCATCGAAGAAGGCGCATATTTGAAGGGCAAGGTTGATATTCACCGGACTGACAAGTGAGTCGCGCGGTCGCTGAAGGATTTATTTCAGGAGTTATGAACTCAGGATGTCGTCAGTCTCGCAGGGTTTCATGAAACTTTTTCGTGGTTCATCCGGAACTGAGACCATCCCGGTGCAGGGCGCGCAGAAGCT
>Ga0070765_100001783_pt1 | contig 13285 bp, 7 predicted proteins | sample HubBroMetageWFT5_FD_71516 | JGI IMG/M metagenome (GOLD analysis project Ga0070765, IMG submission 71516) | Warmed and freeze-thawed soil microbial communities from the Hubbard Brook experimental Forest, New Hampshire - Hubbard Brook CCASE Soil... | ecosystem: Environmental > Terrestrial > Soil... | reverse complement strand
TGCGGAACAATCTGGAGCCCGCCGGAAGGGGCAATCAAGGAGATGGAATGCGCCGACCCGCTGCTGAGCTCGAAGCGAATGGAATAGTGCGTGGTCCGCGCATTGCTTCCGCCCACCTGAACGGTGGCGAGATCAGGCTTCAAATCGCCGTCGAAATCCGCAATGGCGAATCGCGCACTGATCGCCGGGGAGACCGCTGAACTTTCTTGCTGCGGGGCTGAAGCAGTTACGATTCCGGAGAGCAGCAGGAGCGCGGCGCACGCCGAGAGGCGAACCAGCAATGGGGTTCCCCCGAGAATATGGCGAATTTGTTTTGCCCTTCTCATTTCTAAAGCGTTTGCCTCACGCCTGCGGCCTCAATCTCTGCCCTCTTGCAAAGGATAGCATCCCCAATACCCTATTTAAGAGAATTTCCAGACGCACTATCGCGAAACTGTCAAGATTCCCACGCATTCTCAGAACTCTAGATGCGCCCGAAACGTCGGCACCACCACCGGCCCGCGATCGCGGTTGTAACCCGGATTATTGATGTGCTGCACTCCGGGAGCGATATAGATTCCACGCCAAACGTGTGCGGTGTAAAACGCTTCGACGATATTCTCTCGCCCGTAATTCAGTTTTCCGTCGCCGAGGAGGAAACCGAGCCCGCCGTCCGCCAGGTAGACTTGATGATCTTTCTTGATCCCGTTTGACACGAAGGACGCGCCGGCACGATCTTGCTTGCGATGCCATTTTGTGCCGTTCACAACGATACCCTCGGCGAAAGTCGAATCCACCTCCGTATAAGCGAAGGACTCCGTCTTTCCGTTGTCCCATCCCCAGCGGGCAAATGCGGTGATGCCTCGTGCCAGATTTTGTTCCAGGTTGACGCCGAATCCATATTTGGCCGTGATGTGCCAGGGATGGTTCGTTATTTCGGGGACCACGACCACGTGTTCCTGAAACTGAGCAATTGCATTCCCATAGATGCCCATATTGGCGTGGTTGACGTACGCCAGCACGCGGATCACGCCGGCCTTTTTCGGCACGATGCCTCGGCGCAGTTCGTATTCGAAATTTTCCGCATGCGCCTGCCACGGCTTCCACACCAGGTCAATTCCGTTGGCCACCTTCGGCATCAGCCCTTCGGCGAAACGAAAACCCCAGTTGCCGTCCTCGTAGTCCGCCACGAAACCCACGGTGTAGCCGCGCGTATCAGCGGCGTAATCCCAGGCGCCATTGTTGTCTATGGTCCAGTTGGAGAATTGGAAATGCGTGTCGGAGCCCGCGGAATTCTGGTCGAAGAAATCCGGCATGCTGAACTTGCCGAAGCGAATTTCCAGCCGCCGCCGCGGCAGTTCGTCGAAAAGCGACAGAAAACTTCGCTCATTCTCGATCTTATCCTTGCTCAACGCGAACACTTTGTGAATCATGGCGCGCCCGAGGTACGGTGCTTTGCTCAGCGAGGGATTGCGCACGATGTCCAGATCCGTGTTTCCGGCCAAGCCGAGGCCGGTGCTGAGCGCCGCGCCCCCGGCTTCCTCGATGTCCACCAGAATCTCGGTCGAATCGTTCAGCCGCACGCCGGTATAGAGCGTTAACACGCGAGAGGTGGCTTTCTCATAGTGCGGGCTGAGGCTGTTTTGCCCGCTGTACGCGGCGTGAAAGTCGGGATGAGTTTGAAAGATGAAGTTCATTTGTCCGGAGAGCCAGAAGCGCGTGTCCTTGAAATGCGGCAACATCGCTTCGGGATCGGCATCGGTGGGCGGGCTGGCCGGAGCATCGGCTTGCGCCGGAGGTATCTGCGCCTGAGGCTGCGGCGAATCTTGCGCCCGCAGTTCCGTCGCCGCGAACAAGAATGGCGCGAGCGTCGCGCAAATCGCGATAGCAAATTGGGAATTTAAACGCAGCATCTTCACCAACTGAAATCTCTCCCGCCCAGTAGCTTCACTCCGCCTCGATCTTCTCAGGCTAAATCGCCGCTCGTGAACGGGCGATGAACGTCCTCGAATCTGCCCTGCGCTCATGGCACGTAACTATAGTTAACTACATTAAATCAATTCTGTAAACTATGTTTAACTAAGGCTGTTGCCGTTTTCCTTCTGGAGCTTTCGTTGCCACTGGAAGATTGCTCCGCATCACCAGCCTGGCACAGAGCCGCCGCTTGAATTACCCTACCCCTTTGTTCTACTGTTCATCTGGCCCTTGTCAAAGGGCCTCAAACCTTGATGCCTTACCCCTATTGGGTAGGCAAGCAAAATGTCCCATACTTCACGCGAAAAGCTCGACCTCGTCAACCGCACCAAGAAAGTCATCGGCCAGCTCGAAAGCGTTCTTCGGGCTCTCAACGAAGACGAACCGTGCGCGGACGCGCTCCAGCGCCTCGCCGCCGCCCGGGGCGCCATCAACAGCCTCATGGCCGAGTTGATGGAGGACCACATCCGCAATCACATGCCGCGCAATTCCAAGTCTTCCGAAGAGGCCGCCGCCGACGTCATCCAGATCGTCCGCACCTACCTCAAATGAGCTAGAAGAGATTCGCATTTCGTTCAGAACTTCTATATCTTCGTCTGCATCCGAAGCCGTGTGCCGTGAATCGAATATCCCGAAGGAGACTCCCCGTTGAAAAGAACGATCGCCGTCATCCTCTTCACGGCCTTTTTCTGCGTACCGGCCGCCCGCTCTCAGGCGGGCCCCGTCGAGGGCGGCCACGAACTCCAGATCTGGACCGGCGGGGGCCATGGCACAAACGGAAGTCAATCGAGCGATGGAGTCTGGAATCTCGGCTTGCGCTATGGGCTGATTCTCACCGCGCCCCACGGTCCTGGATTTCTCCGCGGCCGTCTGGAATATGCGGTGGATATCGTTCCGGCATTTCTTGTCGTTCAAAAAGGCCGCACTGCATACGGCGCTGGAGTGAACCCCTTCGCTTTCAAATGGGCGCTGGAGAGGCACCGCAGTGTGGTTCCCTATTTCGAACTTGGCGGCGGCACTCTGTTTACCAACGTGAAGACTCCGCCCGGCACCTCGCAGATTAATTTCACCACCAGCGGAGCTGTGGGCCTGCACTTTCTGCGAACCAAGTATAACGTCAGCACGGAAATCCGCTTCATGCACATTTCGAACGCCGGGCTTTCGTCGCCGAATCCGGGGATCAATACCGTTCAGTTGCGCGTGGGCTTCGGTCGGTTCAGCCAAAAAGAATAGACACGTTTCTGGGAGTATCTGTACCGCGAGGTATGACGGTGAGGCCATCCGGAATTTTCGCGCGCAGGAATCCGGGCATAAAAATAGTCCGGAATCAGTCTTGGGTTTTGAGGTGAAAAAATGAAAATCGCAGGAATCGTTCTCGCAGTCGTCGCTTTACTGGCCATCGCGTTCGCCGTGAAGGCCATGCAAACCGGGGAGAAAGCGCCTCCTGAGGGAACTCCCGCGCCGGATTTCACACTGAATTCGCAGGACGGCAAGCCGGTCAGCCTGCATGAGTTCAAGGGCAAGTGGGTCGTGCTGTATTTCTACCCCAAGGATTTCACCAGCGGCTGCACCAAGGAAGCCCACAATTTTCAGCGCGACCTGGCGTTGTACGAGCAAAAAAACGCCGTTATTCTCGGCGTCAGCGTACAGGACGAGAATTCCCACCAGCAGTTCTGCACCAAGAAAGGTCTCAACTTCAAGCTCCTGGCGGACACCAAACAAGCAGTATCTTCATCGTATGATTCGCTCATGGACTTCGCCGCCGCCAGGCTTTCCGCGCGTCACACGTTCCTGATCGGCCCCGATGGCGTTGTTCGCAAAGTCTATCTGAAGGTGGACCCGGAAAAGCACAGCGCCGAAGTCCTCGCCGATTTGGCGGCGTTGCAGCAATCAGGGACGGGGAAATAGCTGCGCGTTTTTGCCAACAATAGAAGTGTCAAATCGTTCGAGGCCCCGTTCAGTTCCCGCAATCCGTTTCCGCGGGCAAGGTGGGAGCCTCGGGCAGCGCCGGCAGATTTTTTTTGCCCTGCAGCTCATTTAGCGCGACAACATCTTTGTTCTTCAATTCCTGCCACGCGCTGAGGGCGTCGTTGAACCCTTTGCAGATCCTTCGATGTGCTATGAACGATTCTTCCGACGGTGCAGCGTCCGCCCCGTCCACTAGGGCCATAAGGTCGATTAGGCTATCGTTTACCGCCATGAAACTAGCGCTCTTTGGAGTTTCCAGGATGGGCGTCGCCTCTCCAAGAAGCGCTGCGGCCTTGGCGTCCAAAGCGCTCGCCGCGGCAGCGATGGGGTCATCCTTGGGACGCTTCGCCAATTCCGCCATCCGCGCGCGCAACGCTTTCACTTGTTGCAACGCGGCATAGCTTTTTCCTAACAGAGTGGAAATCTTTAGTTGCAGCTCGAGCGCGCTCTGCAATTCGCTTCGCGCTGCACTGACGCGCGGATCCAATTTCACTTCCAGAGGCTGGCGCAAAACTGTCTCCCCGGCTTTCAGCCTCACCTCATATTTCCCCGGAAGCACCAGCGGCCCCTCCGGCGGCAATGGCGTCGAGCCGACAATCGCAGCAATCGGATAGTTGTAAGGAGATTGTGTGTGCACCGCCGGTGGATCGGGATAACGCAGATTCCACACGAACCGGTGCATCCCTGCCCCTTTCGAAGGTGGATGGGGATGTGCGATCCAGTATTCCGCGACGAAAGGAACTTCTTCCGGCTCCTTCGGCACAGCCGCGCTGGAAAAACTACGCACAAGAATTCCATTCGAATCGTATATTTCCAGCTGAATGTCCGCAGCAAAGTTCGCCGGCAGAAGATAATTCAGAATGGCACCGTCCGGCGGATTTTTTCCCGCCGGAACTTCCGGCGGCAGCGGAGTGTCCTGATTTTCATCCCGGCGCACGCGAATCGCCGTTCGTGGCGCAAAAAGACGCGCGCCTAAGCTCGAAAACCGAGCGTCCAGTTGGCGCAGCGGAGTCACATCATCGAGAATCCAGAACGACCGGCCATAGGTCGCGGAGATCAAGTCGTCCTGCTCGATCGCCAGATCGTGAATGGACACCACCGGCATGTTCAGCCGCAACGATTGCCAGTGCTCTCCGTCGTCGAGCGATACGTACACTCCCCGTTCTGTCCCCGCGTATAGCAATCCTTTGCGCACGGGATCCTCGCGCACCGTTCGAACGAAATCGCCATCGCGAATCCCGCTCACCGTTTCCTGCCAGCTTTTCCCGTAATCCCGCGTGCGCAGAATGTGCGGGCGCACATCGTCCAGATTGTTTCGGTTGATCGCCGCATACGCCGTGCCCGCGTCGAAATGAGACGGCTCCAGGATGTTCACCCCGCTCCATTCCGTCACTGCAGCCGGCGTCACGTTTTGCCAGGTCTTGCCGGCGTCCGTCGTCAGATGGATATTTCCATCATCCGTCCCTACCCAGAGCACTCCCTCGCGGACCTCCGACGGCGCAATGCTCAAGATTGTGCCGGGCACCTGTTTCGGATTTTTTTCATCCACGGGAACGCGCGTCAGTTCAGGACTCACGGCTTGCCAGGTCGTGCCTGCGTCCGTCGTTTTCAAGAGGAATTGGGTCCCCAGATAAAGCAGGTGTGGATCCTGCGGCGAGAATGCCAGGGGAATCGTCCAATTGAAGCGGTATTTGCTGCCGAATGAAACGGGCGCCGGCGAAACATCGCGCACCTGCCCCGTCTTCTTCGACAACCGCACCACGCTCCCGCCAGGTCCTGCGTTGTAAACGACGTTGGCGTCGAGCGGATCCGGAATCGTGTAACCGCTTTCACCGGGTCCCACGGGAAACCAATCGCGCTCCGTAATCTGCCCGTTATTTCCGCGGCTCGCGATCCCCGCCGTGCCGCTGTCTTGTTGCGGGCCATAGACCCAATACGGAAATCGGTGGTCAGTGGCCAGTCTATAAAATTGCCCCGTCGGTTGGTTGTACCAAGTGCTCCATGATTCGCCGCCATTCAGGCTGATCGTCGCGCCCTGATCCACGCCCAGCATGATTCGCTGCGAATTGCCCGGATCAATCCACACCGAATGATAATCGTCGCCTCCCGGAGCGCCTTTGATCGCCGTAAACGAATGCCCGCCGTCCGTCGAGCGATACAAATTTTGCGAGGGCACGTACAGCACGTCGGTGTTTTTGGGATCGGCAAAGATTTCGCTCATGTACCAGGAGCCTTCGATTCGCCGGTCCTCCGTAGCTTTCGTCCAGGTTGCGCCTGCATCGTCCGAACGGAACAATCCGCCTTGCTTCTCCTTGGCCTCGACGATTAGATAAACGTGTTTCCCGCCGCTCCCAGCGGCTACTGCAACTCCCGAGCGTCCCCACTCTCCTTCCGGAAGACCGTGTCCCGTAATTTGCGTCCAAGTGATGCCCTCATCTGTAGATTTATAAAGTCCGCTGCCAGGACCAATCGCAGTTCCCTTCTGCCCCGGCTTTCGAATCCCATGCCACAGCGTTGCATACACCACGCGCGGATTCCCCGGTTCGAAACACAGATCGATCGCTCCGGTAACGTTGTCGTGGAATAATACTTTCTTCCAAGTCTTTCCTCCATCCGTCGTTCGAAACACACCGCGTTCATCGTTCGGCCCGAAGCTGTGCCCCATCGCCGCCACCAGTACAATTTCCGGATTGCGCGGATCAATCAGGATTCGCCCAATGTGCCGTGTCTCTTCAAGTCCGAGGTGCTGCCAGGTTTCTCCGCCGTCCGTCGATTTGTAAACGCCATTCCCATAACTGATGTCGGTATAGACACCGTTCACGCCCGTGCCCACGTAAATGATGTTCGGATTCGAAGGCGCAAGCGCCAGCGCTCCGATCGACGCCACTGGCTCTTTGTCGAAAATCGGTTTCCAGACCGTCCCGCCATCCGTGGTCTTCCACACTCCTCCGCCATCCGCGCCAAAATAATAGACGGCGGGGTTTCCCGGCACGCCGGCGACCGCGTTCACTTTCCCGCCGCGAAAGGGCCCGATCATCCGCCACTTCATCTCCGAATAAGCTGATTCGGGAATCTGCTGTGCGCACGCAATTCCCGCCGCCAAAATTCCCACGATCAGAATCGCCGCAATTCGAAACACACTCCGTTCCGGACGAATACTTTTCATCAATGAGTCTCCCGCTGCGCGAAGAGGATATCCTGCGTCGCGGCGCCCTGCAAAGGAATTGCGCGCCGCCATCCAGGATGCCTTGGAATCTTTATTTAATGGAAGCGATTCGGATCGTAGACGAAATCCACCAAGCCATCGCGGTAATCAATCTTCAACTGCATTTGATAGAGCATGGAGAAACCGAGAGTCCCGGAAATCTCCGTTCCCGCCGAATTGCTCATCCCCGAAGTGTCGAACGCCACGATATCCCGCGCGGGCTGGCGGAAATGCGAGAAGGTCAGAGTGACGTCGTCCGCGGTAAAAACATTGTTCACCAGTCCGTTTACTCCTTTGACCTTGTAATTGCTGTCTGCGCGCACTTTAGTCACTTCGCGCGCTGCATCGGGAGAGACGGTGTCGGAAAAGGCGCCCGTGTCGATGAGAAAAAGTTTCGAAGGCAACTCGTTGATGCGTGTCGGAATCAACAGCATGTGCCCGAAGCGATAGACTTGCGAGAAATTCTTGAACTCCGGCGGAACGAATCCATCCCGGAATCGCGCGGTCTTCGGGTATTTCTCCGTCAGCGCCTTTTCCACGGCGGAGGGCGGCGGCAACGGGGGCAATGCGGTGAGGTCCAGCTTGGCGTCGGGAAAATTGATGTTAACCAGGAAATGGCTGAACACGTTCGAACCGATCAATCCGTCTTCATCCGCCACGGAGTTTCGGTCCATCACTTCGACATGGCATCCCTGAAATTCCAGATTGCCAATCTTTATGGACTTCACCACGCCAATAAAACTCGAAACGGCCCCTTTATCGCCGATTCCGTGCACGTCACTCTTCGCGAGCGGTTCAATCCCCACTCGCGCTGCGACCTTTCGGCTCACCAGGATCCCCGAGGCGCCGCTGTCGAGAAGAAGGTTGGACTTCACATCGTTCATCTGAACCTTCAGGCCGTAGCCGCGGATCCGCTGGGCGCCATACAGCAATCGTTCCATGGGAATATGCGTCTCTGTTACGCTGCTGACCAAGCGGCATCCACCGGAGGATGTCTCCTCGTCCTCTTTCATCTCAATGAGATTTGTTTCCAGGTGTTCGCGCTCATCTTCATCGTCGCCGCTGGCGTTCGAAAGATAACTCTTGAGCTCCTGTATTCGTTCTTTTCGCGTTAACGTGAACAGCCAGAACTTTCGAATATCAGGGTCGTTCGGGTCCTTATCATGCGCTTTATCTATCATCAGCTTCCCATGCTGATCGCGCGCCGCTGCCCAATAGAGCTTCGCAAGACCCAGGTAAGCGCGCGCTTCATTCGTGCCCGCCTTCACAAGAGGAACGAAGTCCGCCTCCGCTGCTCCTATTTTCCCCTGGCGAAAATGCAACTCTCCTTGCGCAGTGTGCACGGCATCGGAATTGGGAGCCAGCTCCACCGCTTTGTTCATGGCTGACGCTGCATCTTCCAGGTGCTTCTGCCGAAGCAGCACGCGAAACAAACCCACGTAAGCCGGCGCGGATTTGGGATCGTTCTGCAGGATGGCGCGATATGCGGCTTCGGCTTCACCAATTTTGCCGCTGCGATACAGCTCTGTAGCCGCATTCAAGGGAGACGCGGGCTCGGCAGCGTTCTTGGCGATTTCGACGGTAACAGCTGGTTGGATTGTCGTTGATTGCTGCGCAGCCGGAGGACTGGAGGAGGGAGATTGTGCCCAAAGCGAAACGCAACTTATGGCTATCAAGTAACAGATTGCTGGCAGGAAGGCTCGATTGGGATTCATGAGTTTCAGTCACCTGCTATGAATTGACTGTCTCAGGCTGGAACAGAATACGTGACTAAGTTTTTCACGCTGTTCCTCCCGTGTCAACTAACCTCGTGGGCATCTCATGGTTCGTCGTCTCCATCGGAATCGGCGGATGGCACCGTTTCAGCTGCTTTACGCGCATCAACTGGAGCGAGACCCGCCTTCGTAAGTTCCGCATTTAGCGCCACTACTTCGAAGTCGCGAATGCCCGTCCAATGGATGAACAGACGGCGCAGCGCTTCCACGAGCTCCTTGTAGACGGCGGCGGCTTGCGTGGTGGGCGCCACATCAGCACTGTCCGCCACTGCCAGGATGCCGCCGAAGTGCTGGTTCAGCGTCGACAAATTCTCTGGCTGCTTCCCAGCCGGCGGCAGGCCGAAGAAACTCGACTGCGACGCGCCTTCCATCTCCGCCAAGTTCTTGTCGAGGGCCGCAATCTTCTCAGTCACCGCGGAGCTCCCCGCCTTCTGAGCGCGATCCTTCAGTTGCGCCCGCAGCGATTGCACGTATGAAAGCACCTGGTAGCTCGTGTTCATGCCGGCCATGCTTCCGCTCTCCATTTCAAATTGCTTGCGAAGATCAGTAAGCGGAGTCTTGATGCGCGGATCCATCGTCACCGTCAGCGGTTGGGTGTACGTCATTCCGTCCACCGACAATTTCACCGTGTACTCTCCCGGTAAAGCAAAAGCCCCCAACGGATACTTCGGCGTGTCGTGAACGATCGCCGAGATGGGAAATTCGTGAGAAAGTGAATCGGGCGACGCATAGTGCATGTCCCACACGAAACGATGCATTCCGGGATTCGCGGAAAGGATTTCTGTGGGCCGCACCCAATACATGGGGATGGGATGCTCGGCGGCTATTTTTTCCGTAAGCTCCGGTTTGTCCGTGCTGGCGTAGCGGCGCACGAGATGATGTTGTTCGTCGAGAATTTCCAGCACCACCGGTTTTGCCGGAGCGGACGCGAGATAGTAGTCAACGATCGCGCCGTCGGGTGGATTTTTCCCGGCAGGAACTTCCGGTGGCAGCGGCGTATCGGGATTGCGGTTCCAGCGGAAGCGAATCGCTTCCTGCGGCGCGAAAAGATGAACGGGCGATTTCGCGATGTCCGAAGAGACCTGACGCAATGGCGTGATGTCGTCGAGGATCCAGAACGAACGCCCGTGTGTGGCTACGATCAAATCATCGCCGTGAATGGTCAGGTCGCGCATGGAAGTGTGCGGCAAATTGAGCTGCAGCGGTTGCCAGTCCTCTCCATCGTTGAAGGAAACGTAGACGGAGCCTTCCGTCCCGGCAAAAAGCAATCCCTTTCGCACCGGATCCTCGCGCACCACGTTGCTCGCGCCACCGTTAGGAATGCCTTTGACTACCTCCACCCAGGATTTGCCGAAGTCACGCGTGCGGTAAATGTGCGCTTGCAAATCATCCAGCCGGAACGAATTGATCGCCGCATACGCCGTGCCCACGTCGAAATGCGAAGCTTCGATGATGGAAACTTTGCTCCATGGTTTCAGTTGCGGCGGCGTGACGTTTTGCCAGGACTTTCCGCCGTCGCGCGTGATTTGAATCAATCCGTCGTCGGTGCCCGCCCAAATCGTGTTCACCTCTTTGTAGGAGGGAGCGACGGCGTAAATCACGCCGCGATGTTTTCCTTTTTCCGGATCCACGGCCGCGAAAGCACCGAGATTCGCGGGGATTTCATACGTGGGCCGCGTCAAATCGGGACTAATCACCTCCCAGCTATTGCCGGCGTCCGTGGTCTTGAACAAAACATTCGCCGCGAAGTACAGCGTGTGCGGATCGAGCGGCGAAAAGACAATCGGCAGCGTGCGCGTGTAGCGATATTCGCCGCGACGAATCGGCTCCGGCGTAACTTTCGCGTATTCGCCGATGTCCTGTTTTGTTCGCGTGAGCCAGTCGCCGTAAAGGACGTTGGAGTCGAGCGGATCCACGGCGATATAGCCGTATTCGAAAATGCCGGGCCACTTCCAATCGCGAAACGTGATTTCGCCATAATCGCTGCGGCTGAGCGTGGCGACGGAACCGCTTTCCTGTTGCGCGCCGTAGACCCAATACGGAAAACGATTGTCGGTGGTGACGTGATAGAGCTGCGCGGTCGGCTGATTGTACCAACTGCTCCACGTTGTGCCGCCGTTCACGCTGATCACCGCGCCCTGATCGCTGGAAAGCGCGATGACCTGCGAGTTTTCCGGATTAATCCACAAGCGCTGGTAATCGTCGCCGCCCGGCGCGCCTTTCCAACCCACAAAAGTTTTGCCGCCGTCGGTGGATTTCCATGTCGTGGTATTAGCGACGTAGACCACGTCCGGATTGTCCGGCGCGACGGCGATGCCCATGGCTCCGGGACCGCGGCCGCCGATGCGATGATCGGTGTTCACTTGCTGCCACGATTCGCCAGCGTCGTCGGAGCGATAGACGCCCGCGCCTTTTGTGGCTTCCGCCGTTGCATAAATCCGCTTCGGCTCGCTCGGGGCGACGGCAATTCCAATTCGCCCGAGGCCTTCGCTTGCCCCCGGCAGCCCCTTCGTCAATGGCTTCCAGGTGTCTCCCCCATCCCTGGACTTAAATAGACCGCTTCCCGCCATGTAGATCGAAGCGCCGCTGCGCACTTCCCACGGAGCGACGCGCGCGGCCCACAACGCGGCGTAAATCGTGCGCGGATTCGTCGGATCGAAAGCGAGATCGGCGGCGCCAGTGTTTTCGTCCTTATAGAGAATTTTCTGGAAGGATTGGCCGCCGTCGGTGGAGCGGAAGACGCCGCGCTCGGTGTTCGGTCCGTATGGGTGGCCTTCGGCAGCGACATAGACGCGGTTTGGATCCTTTGGATCGACGAGGATGGAAGTGATTTGCTGGGCGTCGCGGAGACCCAAGTGCGTCCAAGTTTTTCCGGCGTCGGTGGATTTGTAGATGCCGTCGCCAGTGGCGAGGTCGGGGCGTTGCAAGCCTTCGCCACTGCCGACATAAATAACGTTGGGATCGGACGGGGCAACGGCGAGAGCACCGACAGAGCCGGTGGGTTGGTCATCAAAGATGGGATTCCAGGTGTTGCCGAAGTCGGTGGTCTTCCATACGCCGCCATTGACAGCGGCTATGTAGAAAACATTCGGCTGATGCGGGACACCACTGATAGCGACTGTGCGGCCTCCGCGGAAGGGGCCGATGCAGCGCCAGCGCATCTCTCCAAAAAACTTCGTGTCGATCTGTTGTGCGACGGCGGCACCGCCAACGGCGAGTCCCGCAACAAATGCCGCTGCTGCCAGACGCTGCATGAGTTTCCCGAACCGCATTCACCACCTCCCCGGAATTGGAGAGGATACTCTGGCAGAGAGGATGGAGCAATGCGGGACCCTACAAAGAGTGAGACAGGTCCGCACCGGTCTAAATACCGGGCGCTACGGGGCTTTTGCGGCGGGGACGCCGATGTCGGCGATGTTGTCGCCTTTTTTTAGGGAGGGGACGGCGTTGACGTGGAGGAGGACGCCAGAGACGGGGGCGCGGGGCTCGGCGATCACTTTGCCGAAGAAGTCGGTGATGTAGCCGAGCTTCATGCCGGCTTGGACGTAGCTGCCGCGCTTGACGAGGGGGTACCAGATGCCGGGGCCGTCCGAGAGGACGTCTTCGAGCTTATCGAGCCAGACGGGATTTTCGATGGGGTGAGGCTCGCCGGGGAGCATCTTGAGGGCGCGCATGGTGCTGAAGGTGCCGTTGACGAGGAGGGCGAGGTCGTCGGAGTCGACGGTACCGGCATGGCCGGCTTCGACAACGATGGAAGGCTTGCCACGGACCGCAGCTGTGTTGTCGAGATAGCGGGTGGCAGCGAGGTCGGTGGGACGTTCGCGCCAGATAATGATGTGGTCGAGGCCGAAGGCTAGGACCATTTCCTTGGAGATGCGGTCCTGAGCTTCGCGGCCGACGGGCGCCCAGTAGCTGTAGGGGCGGAGGCTCTCGTCGAGGTCGCCGCCGTGGTAGTCGATGAGGTAGTCGCAGCGGTCGACGATCTCCTTGGTGATGAGGAAGGAGGCGCGCTCGGTTTGGGTGCCGTCGGCTTTGCCGGGGTAGAAGCGGTTCATGCTTTTGTTGTCCACGGGATTGACGTGGGGGACTTTGAGTTCAAAGGACTGGATGTTGACCAGTGGGACGAGGATGACGGTGCCGGTAAGTTGGGTGGGGTCGAGTGCGTTGATGAGTTTTTCGATGGCGATGATGGAGACGTACTCGGTGCCGTGGGCGCCGGAGACGAGCGCGAGCACTTTGCCGGGCTTGGCTCCGTTGATGACGACGACGGGGATGCTGGTGGCGGCGTCCACTCCGGCGGGGACTTCCAGGGTGCCGGTGGCTTTTTGGCCTGGGGAGGCGGAGGCGGTGCCGACGGTGAAGGGGGCTTGGGCTTGCGCGAGAT
>Ga0070765_100001782_pt1 | contig 13286 bp, 15 predicted proteins | sample HubBroMetageWFT5_FD_71516 | JGI IMG/M metagenome (GOLD analysis project Ga0070765, IMG submission 71516) | Warmed and freeze-thawed soil microbial communities from the Hubbard Brook experimental Forest, New Hampshire - Hubbard Brook CCASE Soil... | ecosystem: Environmental > Terrestrial > Soil... | reverse complement strand
AGCACGGGAAGATGGGGGTGTAGTTCTCGCTGCCACTGCTGTCGATGATTTTGACGGTTTCCGTTCCCGGGGCGGTACAACCGGTGTCTTTCTGGTAGTTGTTCTTGCCACTCGGAGGATTCTCCGCAGTAAAGAAGGTGTTTGGCGGCGCGGTTGACGCCGAGGTCCCTGAGAGCAGGAATTGGTGCGCGGGCATGCTGGGCCCTTGGTTGGTTTGAAAAAAGTAGTTCGCCCAGCCGAACTGCGTGGCCAAAGCAAGGTAGGGGTTCAGGCGATACGATAGTACTGGTTGTTGTTGTAGGTGAAGAGGTCGTTGTTGACGTAGTGGAGCCAGTTGTAGACCTCTATGCCGTCTTTCATGCACGAGGATGCCTGGTTAGGGCAGCAGAACGCGGAGTTCGTGCAATTCACGACCACTGGCCCCTGGTTGAGGCTTCCGTCGTGGTACATGCTCACGAAGGAGGCGTTCATGTGGTCAGGGTCGAGGTCATCGTACAGCGGGTCGGGGGTCAGTGCTACCTGTATGTTGCCTCCCGGTGGCACTATTACGGACCCGGTAGGGGAGATGTTGTATGGGCTAGGGCACGTGCCATACGGTGCCGCGCACAGGCCCTGGAAAAGATTATCCGGTGTGCGATTTTCTTGCACGATTACGATGATGTGTTGAAAGGTTGTTTGGGCGTAGGCAAGGGTTGCAGCGAAGGCCGCTAGCAAGAGAATTCTGATCGCGCATTTCATGACATCCTCCGTGGAGTTTATTTGACTTGCTATTTTCTGGCGCAAACTTACGCATCGGCGCGATCAAACCACATCGCGCTCCGCGCAACTGCCAGACTTCACGGGGAAGCAGCGTCAGCAATCACAGACGGAAAACTGAATCCGTCGCCCCTCGGAGTATTCTGACGCTGGAATTCAGGGAGACAGTACAGCGGGGGTTCAGGAATGTCAAATTAGATTATTTGGTGGTCCCAAGTTCGCGTCCGCAAAACGGACGCGAACCTGGATTACAAGCTTATGCGCTAGGAGTTAGTTGACCGTGATGCTCACCGTCTTCGAGGGGATTCCATTCGCCACTACTACCAGCGAACTTGCTCCGGTCTCCATATTTGACGGCACATCGAAGTTGGTGGACACGATGGCGCTGCCCGTCGCCACTCCCATGGTGCTGTGGTCGTGCGTCTTGGCGTAAAACACGTGATGGCTTGCCTTGTTCGTGATTCGCACCAAGGGGTAGTTGGTCGCGGTCTCATCCTCGTCTCCGAAGGATGCGGCTTGCGACAAGCCATTGAACTGCGTGCCCGAGATTTTGTAGGTCGAGCCGCGCGTGACTGTGTGCGGATAGGTCTTGATCGTGGGCGCCCACGCGGGGTTGTAGGTTCCGGACGAAGTGTAGACTTCGCTGCCAGCGACGATCACCTCTCCGGTAGGCAGCACCATCAGACTAGCGCCGAAACCCGCAAACAGGGTGGGAACCAGATTTTTCCCATCGAACTCGTAAAGCATGCCGGAGTTGCCCAGCACCAGCGGCCGACCATTGGTCAGCAAAGCAGCAAACGAGTCGCCGGCGTTGTCATTATTTGGAAAGTTCGGGCCGACCGTCCACTTCCCGGTTGTAGGGTGATAGACGGCAGTGTGTCCTGGGCCGCTTCCACCATTCGATCCCGAGCCGGTAGCGAACACGGTGCCATCGGTCTGAAGGATGCCGGGGCCAACTTCTCCAGGCGGATAGTAGCACCCATTTTTCCCGTAGGGAATGCACCCGTGCACAGTAGTAGGCGAATGTAGATCTACAATCGTGCTGCCCGCGCTGAGCCACTTCTGTTCGGAGGAAATGTACCTCTCCGAATGTGGAGCTTTGGTCACATCGTAAGTCAGGACCGACCCGTCGGGCATCAGCGTCCAGCCCTCTTCGGCGTTGCGGTCGTTCTTGCCCGCGTCACTAACGTTGGTCCAGGTGAGCGTGGCCGGATCCAACTCAGCATCGCGCTTATCAAACTTGCTGCCCACCAGGAAATGGCCGTTGGGTAAGACAGCCGAGGGCGAGTCTCCGATGAAACCCCACCCCGTCGGAGGCTTCTGCATTGTCCAGGTATCCTTTACGGGATCGTAGATCGCACCCATGTTGGTAAATGCGTATGAGTCATTGAGATATTCGCCGCCTTCAATAATCACGCGGCTGTCGGCTAATACGGCGCCAGCGAAATAAAGAGGCACGTATCCCGAGGGCAGGCTGGCGATTTGCGACCAGGTCCCCTCGACGTAGCTTCCAAGATCGTTGGGTGTGAGCTTCCACCAATCCGACTCGCCGTTGCCTTGAAAGATCACCGTACCATCGGTCAGCAAATAGCCGATTCCCGCGCCATCGGGAGGCTGGTTTACCAGGTTTTGCAGCTTCTGCGCCAGCGCGGAACTGGAGATCGCAAGCAGCAGCGTGATTACGGCAAAAAACAGTTTCTTCGACATCGTAAATTCCCCTTTTTCGAAAGCCATCAGAACGAGCGCTGGAAGTTTACTCGAATGGGGGAACTACTACAACAGCTTAGTAAAGGAGGAAACGGCTGGCATGCCCGCACAATCAGCGCGTAGCCGGGGAGTTCTGGCTGAGCGACTGATGGTCCTTGATCCAATCATTGGCCTGCTGCTGGGCAGTCGCCACCTGGGTTCGGCTCATTCGCGAAGCTAAAACGGAGACTCGATACTTACTAGCTTCATCCCCGCCGGCCTGGGCTAACACCGACCAGAAGTAGGCCTTGACCAAATCCTGCGGAACACCGCGCCCGGCCCAGTAGTAGGCGCCCAGAGTTGCCTGGGAGACGATATGTCCTTGTTCGGCCGCCAGCGAAAACCAGCGCACGGCTTCTGTGTAATCCTGTGGGACGTCGTCGCCGGTTGCGTAGCGGGCTCCCATAGAAAACTGCGCAGTGGGATCGCCTTGCTCGGCCAGCTTGCGAATGCTTTCCAAGCTGCCAGTCGTTGATGGCGAGGCCGGATTAGAAACCGGTTTCACCACCGGCTGCGGCACGGGAGCAGGCCGAGCGCCGCGAATGAAGTCAGACGGCGAAACCAGCCAGGTCACCACGCACAACACCGTGATTCCGGCTGCGGCCAGAAGAATCTTTCGCGACCGGGAGAGACGCGGAAAGGGCAAGTCTGCCGAGGTTTCCACGGGAAATTCATCATCGACGCTAGGGGCTGTGACCGGTGTAGGCGTCGACTCCGGGGCGGCTGGTTCTATCGAAGCAGGCACAAAAACCCGCTCCGGCGCTCCCGCGCGGTAAACCGCGGTAGAAATGATTTCGGCCAGGCGCTTGAGCACGATGGGATCGTTGCTGCTGAAGGCGTACGGTTCGGGGGAGAACACTTCCAACAAGCCGATGACGGAATTGTCCCAGCGAATCGGAACCGCAATCATGGAGCGAATGCCAAGCAAGCGGCAGCTCTCGCGGTCGACCAGGGGATCGACCTCGGAGTCGTCACAGCGGAGCAACTGGCCGGTGCGCACGCACTCGCCGGAAAATCCCGAGCCAATGCTGAAGCGCGCGCCCAGGGCCGGAGCATCTGGGCCAGCGCTGGCGCGGCAAAGCATGCTCGATCCTTCAGTCAAAGCAATCGCCGCACCGGTGGCGCGGGTGAAAGTCTGCGCTCTTTGCGCGAGCAGTGGCAGCGCCCGGTCAAGATCAGAGCCCAGCGAATCCACCTCGCGATTGACCGCCGCCAGAGCGGTTAGAATCGAGGTATAGTCCGCGGGAGCCGTAGGCTCGAGTTCCTGTCGCATCCAGTTGACCAGGGCACTGTTCTCCCCCGGTTTCTCCAAAAGAGATGGAGGCGCGAGTGGGGGCAACGGGGTGACGGGCAACTGATTGCCGAATAGATGATCGCCTGGTAATTGCTCGCGAGCTAAAAGATCGGCGCGGTAGTTGACGCAGGCCACCATCACGTTTACAAACAGCCATTCTTTAAGCTGACGCAGGGAATCATCCGGCATCTGCGGGAAGCTGATTCCAACGCGCCCCGATCCGTCGCACCAGATGACTTCGCCGCTGGTGTGAATGCGGGTCTTGGTCGCCGTCAGATCAAGACACAGATCCACGTTGCGCTGAACCTGCAGCGGAAACGATGTCTGAATGGCCATACCTTCTTCGCTGATGTCGACAATCTCGCTGAGATCGAGGACTTGGTCATTCGAGCTTCCATTCAGGCTGGCGTAGGCGGGAGTGTGAACCTTCTGCCGCACGCGCCGCCGGCGCGTGCGCAACGAGGGCGGCAATTCCCGCGCGGCCACCATCGGGTTGGAGCTAAGGCTCTCCATATAAAAGCACAAACATATTACTCCAGCTGGGCAAGCTTTTATAGGATCAATGAACAAGCGGGGGAAACATTCCCGGTTCGCCGGAGTCTTCCGGGTCGCTTAGTTCAGCTTGAGGCGGAGGGTCTGGGCGAGCTTGCGTTGCTGCTGGTCGAAGGTGTAGATGCAATCCGCGGACAGTTCGAGCGCGGTTGCCAGGTGCAACAGATCTGCCGTACGGGTGCCGAGCCTTGGAGTCGTTTGCCGCGACAACTGGCGCGCCCGTTCAAAAACCTGTTCCGGCAAAGGCTTCAGTTGGAAGACCCCGGCGCGCAAGTCCTTTTCAAAGTCGTTCAATGAGGACTGCGCCTGGGTTGCCGAGACTTCTTTGCGAAAGACCCGCAAGCCCATGGCATTGACGACTTCGAGTTCTCCAAAGACGCTGACAAAACGGTCGGCGCGCGAAGCCTGCATGGTTCGCGCAGCCGCAACCGAGTTGGCATCCGGGCTGTACAGAGACACTAGAAAGCTGGTGTCAGCGTAAATCTTCAATAGCGGTTCCGATCTCCGGACACTAGTTCTGCGCCGCTGACGGTCAGAATCTTATCGCCGTAGATAGTGCGCAACCGTCCGAGGAAATCTGGGGTTGCTGATGCCGATTGTGTGCTTTCGGGCACCAGGCGGGCGATCACGCGGCGGCGCTTGGTAATCTGGATTTCCTCGCCCTGATGCAAAAGGCGTTCGATCTTCTTGAACGCGTAGCGAAGATCGCGAACCGAGGCTTTTAGCATGTGATACATTTTAGCATCACAAAATGGAGCCTGCAAGTCGGAGCGTGTGGCAGTCACACTCAGCGATCGCCAGCACCCGGATCCGGAGGATCCTCATCCCGCACCAGCCAGGCGACCGTAAACCCGAACGCCAGGACCAAGAAAGCCATCACAACCGCCGCCATTAGAAGGACAATTCGCATTTTCACATCTCCTCAGCGGAGCCCGTGTGTTCGCTCCCGTTTGTGATCCGATTAGTTGGTCGAGTCTGGCCACAGTCAACCGAACGTGAGCCCATCCGGCTCGCGCAAGAGGTGCCAGGCCTCACGGTAGTGGGCATAGAGGTCCAAGCGGGGAAATCCCTCCGGACGAACGCCCAGACTTGTACGCCCCACCACCTCGCGTACGGGCACCACATACCAGGTTTGCTCGGGAATGATATAAGCCACTACAAAATCAATTTCGGCTGCCGTATAAGCGATCAGAACGCCGGCTCTCTTAAGAAAGGTGTTGGCCTGATAAAGGCCGTACTTCAAGGTTGAGCACGCTTTCACCTGGACACGCCACAGACCGTTTCCCCCGTCGACGATGAAGTCATAGGCATGCATGTTCCCGTGGGGCTTCGCCACCATGAGGCCGAGACTCACCGCCTTGTGTACAAATGCCGCTTCACCGAGTTCGCCTTGCTGAGCACCTCGAAGCCCGCTCGCCCGCGACGCCTTCCGGGCAGGCCTCTGGCGGGACGCTGGAATGCGTCCGCTTGAAGCGCCCTTGGCCTTGCCCATTGTTTGGAAGAAATGTCGTCGAAGAATCCGCGGCAAAACAAAAGGCGCAAGCTCGAAAGCTTGCGCCAAACTTGATCTATATATCCAGACTAGCAGATCCAGAGGGGTAAACCCGCCAATTTTTCAGATTTATTTCTGCCGTTGAATCAGTTGCTTGGCGGGAATTGGGCGGCTTATGGGGCTTGACAAGATTTTGCCCAAAACCGGTTTTGGGCGATTTCTGGTAGTGATGAACACTGCTCCACTACCCAATTCCGGGTGGTGGGTCTTTACGATCTCCAAGGGCATGCAGTCGAAAAACAATTACACATCATCAAGTGAAACGGCTCGTGTCGGCGGTAGCAATTTAGCCTGAGCGGGCTGTGGTTTGTATTCCAAGACTTGCTCGATTGAATACTTCGTCTTTAGAGTGCCAGAAGGTTTCGCGGTCTGAACTGTCTTCAATACAACGCGGAGCACATCTCCCTTGTAGAACCCAATCTCTCGCTTGTCGAGTTTCTCTTGGAAAGCGGCATCGTTCACGTCCGCGCCGAACTTCGCCGTCCCGTCCGAGAAGCCCCATTTACCTTTTTTGTCATCTAAATTTGCCTTAGTAACTTTGAGCAGGGCTTCGCGGGTATCCGTAATCTGCTCTGCTGTTCTGCTCTCTCTGGCGGATTCATACACGCGATCAGGAACTTCCGCCTTCTCCAACCGCTCGATCAGCTCTTTTCCTTTGCGAACTTCCAGTGTGTCGATTCCTTCTTTCGCAAGAGGGCGCACCACGCGGTCGATACGGGAACGGATAGCATCGTTCATGTAGAGCTGTGCCGTTTTGGATTCAATGTGAATATCTTGGATGATGGTGGTGGAGTGGTCTTCAATTGTTACAGAATCATGTTTCGGTTTTTGGCCTCGGAGCATTTTATAGACTTTAATCACTCCCGTCACCGCAGTAGCAAGTCCGGTTGTCCCTGCTATCAGCGACACGGGGTGCCCGAAGATCAGATCCACCAGCCCTTTTGCGTCTATCACCGTGCCGCCGAACAGTACTTGCTTCGCCTGCTCGACGATGCCTTGGTCAAGGATTAGGAATACTTCAAAGGAACCACGCTGGAAATCTGAACGCACCTGGAGAGCGACATTGCTGCGATCTTCGTTAAAGAAGCGGTTTACGTCGCGGATTAAATCGCCGACAGACAAGAGGGCCGGGGCAAGATCGTAGACATCCATCCCGCCTTCGCGCACATCAGCGCCATCATAGACAAGCTGGAATTGGTCCTGACTCATTTAACTAGCCTTCTCACCTAGCGCCTTAAGATCAAACGTATCGTGAAACTGATGGTGCTCGTGAACAGCGCCCCGTCGTTCACCGAACAGCACCTGGTGGCCGACGGCGCCTCTGAGTTGCTGGCGCAAGTTTTCGGCGACAAAGGTGCCCACGCACGATCTGCCTTTGGCGCCGCTCAGATTCCTTTCGGTGCCTGAGTGGAAATTGAGTTCGTTGTCGAGGTCGCGAGTTAAGAGACACGCGACGAGGAAAAGAAATACGGAGCAGGAACTTTGCTTCACTATCGAGTCGTAGACGTCTACTACGAAAGCCGTGGAGGGAAATCCTCTGGCTGTGTTTATGGATGCATCGCAGCTTGATGAAGCGATGATGCAAAGCATAGCGCGAGAGATGAACCTGGCCGAGACCGCTTTCATTCTTCCTCCTGACAATCGAGCTAATGCCGCGCGTGTACGAATATTTACCCCCAGGAAAGAGATGCTCTTTGCCGGTCATCCAACAATTGGCACGAGTTTCGTGCTACTGAATGAAGGCCTGGTGCGGCAGGGTTGCGAGTCTTTTGTTTTGGAGGAGAAAATCGGACCGGTCCAGATTTGGGTGGAGAACGGTGAGCGTCCGATGATTTGGCTGCGGACGCCACCGATTGCGGGGGGGAGAATTTATGAGCGCTCCCTTTGCGCGCATGCCCTCGGACTGGCGGAGGACGATTTGCTCAACCTGGCGCCGCAGCTTCTAAACGCCGGCAACCCGACCTTGTTCATTGCGCTCACCAACGAAAAGGCGGTTGATCGAGCCTGGCTGGACCTCCAGGAGATGAAAGACCTCAGAAACGGTGCAGAGGAGCCGTTTTGTGTTTTTGTCTTTGCCCGAACAAGCGATGGCGTTTATTCGCGCATGTTCGCGTCCGACTATGGCGTACTGGAAGATCCTGCAACGGGGAGTTCCACGGGGCCGCTGGCGGCGTTCATGATCAAACACGGTTTAATCGGGGGCGTTTCCGGCACTCGCTTTATCAGCGAACAGGGCACCCAAATGGGACGCCGAAGTCTGCTGCACGCGAAGATCGCCGGCCACAGAGGCGCGGAGGGAATCTACGTGGGCGGTCATGTGGTCCCGATTGCCGAGGGCGTCATGAATCTTTAGTCGTCAATTAAGATTGCGCTCAAACCGCAACCCCCAGATGGGGATTCATTTCAGCAGCGTGAGAGAGTGGACACGGTAGGCAAGAGCGCCCGAATTCCTCCCCCGGAATCCTGTTCGTTCCGAAGCACGTCGAGCAGCATGTGGAAAAGGTTAGCTTGACAAGGCACCCATCCTTACTCCAAAATCAGTTGCTCCGTTTTTCCATCCCCTAACAGAGCTCGTATTTCCTCCCCTGCTGGTGTCCCGCAGTTTTGCGGCTTTTTGTCGCCGACATGTGGCACATCCCTGCTTTGGTGCAACGGGCCGGTTCGAATTGCTCAGGCGCTGCAAATAGAGCGGTAAGTAGAAAGGGCCAATGACTGCAGTTAGAAAAAAAAAGTGAGCGGATCCGTGATGCAGATAAGTGTCAGCAAGGTATCGCCTGGGGCTACCTTGTAAAAAAGGAGAATTCCTATGGATGCAGTAACGTCTCAACCGGGCGTCGTCTTGGTGGACAAATCGCTGAACCTGGTCGCAGCCAATCTTGATGCCATCAAAATTCTTTCATTTCCCGAACCTATAGAGAAGCTTGGTAATTTGAGCGATTGGCTTGCGAAGAAAATCCATTCCTGTTTAGTCGACCGCAATTCCTCGCACCGACCGAGCTTCGTAAGTGAGTTCCGCTCCGCCCAAAGGGTTTATCTTTGTCGCGCATTGCCGCTCCATAGCGACGCGAATGTTCCGGCTCGTCCGGCGCTCACTCTGATCCTTGAAAGAAAACGAAACGGAGGCGGGTCAGTGGGCGAAATCTCGCAACGCTTCGGCTTGACCGCCCGTGAAGAGGAAACGATGCGGCTGCTCGCCGAAGGTTTCTGCAGCAAAGAAATTGCGGCGCGCATGAAAATCAGCCCCAACACGGTGAAGGCTTTTGTTCACCTGGTCATGGTCAAGATGAGCGTCTCGACCCGATCCGGCATCATCGGAAAGCTGGTTGGCGCTGACAATCTAAACCACAGGTCGGGCCGAGAGAGAACGTCGAAAGCCCTCTAGCGCTTTACTGCTCTGCCAATCCGGTTGCTCGGATGGACGGAGCGGTCCTGAATCGTCTGAAAGGCTCTCCTTGGCTGCCGACCTGCGCAGCCGCATTTTCCCACTCACGACGAAACGACAATCCTGTCGATTGAAAAAGCCCGCCTAGTCCAATCGGTTAGGTCCAACAGGTTAAGAAGTTTTCGTTACTGAAACCAGGGACTTGTAAACGGTTTCAGTGAGGATACAGTGCGAACTGCGCTGAACGGAAGTAGTACGTCCCCTCCCCTGACTTCTCGGGCGCAATCCACAACAGGAGGAAATACCATGTTTCGAACCGGAAACTCCGGATGGCTTGCGATCGCAATGATTGCTGCCACCTGCCTTCTCACTGCGAGCGTGGGATGGGCTCAAACACAAACACCCGACACCTTCCAGGTCAACTACTTTTCCAACGCTAACAACAGTGCGGGGACCGACGAGGCTCTGAGGATCATTAACCCCGGCGCCGATGCTCCTGCCTTCCCACCCAGTAGTCTCTGCGCGATGATCTACGTCTTCGACAACAAACAGGAACTGAAAGAGTGTTGCGGCTGCTTAATCAGCACCGACGGATTGGCCGAACTCAGCCTGGACAAAAATCTCATCTCCAATCCCTTCGACGGACGCTCACCAACCGACGGAGACATCAAAATTGTTTCCGCGGCGGCTAACGACAACTTCGGTGGAGTTCCATGCGACCCGACCGGGGGTGGCATCGGCTCCAATGGCAAGTACGTCCTTAACATCGTGCCTACCGTGGATCTCCGCTCGTGGGGTACGCACGTGCAGAATAATGGCAATCTCACCGAAGACGAGTATCAGACTGCGACTCTGGCGACCGCTGAATTGGACAGTCTACAGGAAGAATGCTACGGAATCGTGTCCGTGGGCAGCGGTGCCGGAATTTGCGGCGAAGGAGTCGGGAATTCGTCCACGGTTTGCAATTGATCGAGCTACTAGTTGAGGTCGAGAACAATTATCGCCGCGTGCTTCGCGCATGCGTACCGCAATCGAGCGCCAAACTTTAAGGAGGAGTTACATGTTTCGAGCAAAAAGTTTCCTGATCTACGCCGTGCTCACCGCGTCCGTGGTGTTCCTGGCGGCAACTGCGTCCGCTCAGACTATGTACAAACAGTCGGACGTCTATCAACTGACTTATTACAGCAACGCATTGAACACTTCGGCTCCTGACGGAACGGTCCATATTGTCAATCCGGGCACGGCTGTGACCAAGCTTAACGCGGACGGACAACCTCTCAACGGGAACCTCTGCGCCCAGATCTACGTGTTGAACAATGATGAGCAGGAAGTGGAGTGCTGTGGCTGCGAGCTCACGCCCGACAGCGAAAGAACCATCTCCATCGACAAAAACTTGCTGGGAAATCCACTCAACATCCGCATCGTAACCCCCGATGGCGTGATCAAGGTTGTTTCCGAGCCAGCCCCCACAACCGGCGCTTGCCGCCCGGATATAGAAACGGGTGCGGTAGCACCTGGCCTGCGCGCTTGGGCCACCCACATCCAGGCCGTATCCGACAGCTATGCCGAAACGGAGGAGGAGTTTGGTCCTGCTCCCCTGAGTGCCAACGAGCTTTTCTGGTTACAAAATCAGTGCAGCGCAATCTACACCAGCGGCAGCGGCCACGGGAAATGCACCTGCGGCTACGGCGACTAAACACCCTATGCGCCCGGGAAACCGTAACCGGTTTCCCGGCGCTTAACTTCAACCTATCAATCAGGGAGGACTCCAATGTTTCGCTCAATTCGTTTCTTGCTCGGCATTATCGCCGCTCTCATTCTTTCTTGTTTGGTCGTCGCTCAGCAGGCCCCTGGCACGCTGGCGACGGTCAACGGGAAAGCGATCACCACCGACGATCTTGAACAGAAAGAGGTCAACCGCCTGCTCCAGGCCCAGTATCAGTATTATCAGGTTGAACGCAAAGCCCTTGATGACCTGATCGTGCAGCGCTTGCTGGACGATCAGGCACAAAGCGAGGGCATCAGTACCGACGAGCTTTTGAAAAAGGAAGTCGACAGTAAGGTGAAAGATCCGAATGAAGATCAGTTGCAGGTCTACTACGAAGGCCTGGATGCGAAGGAACCCTATGACCAGGTACGCGGCAAGATCCTCGACCACATTCGCGAATTGCGGAGGTCCAAGCTGCGCTCCGCCTATGTCGAAACTCTTCGCCTCAAAGCCAACATTGTAGTCCAACTGGCGCCACCCATGGCGGATGTCGGAACCGAGAACGCAGGAGTCATTCAAGGGCCTGCTGATGCTCCAGTCCAGGTGGTTGAGTTTGCCGACTATCAATGCCCCTATTGCCAGAGAGTCAATCCCGACCTGAACAAACTGATCGACGAGTATGCGGGCCGAGTCTCGGTTGTCTATAGAGATTTTCCGCTGCCCATGCATCCCCATGCCGAAAAGGCAGCGGAGGCAGCCCGCTGTGCCGGACAACAGGGCAAGTTCTGGGAGTATCACAATCTTCTATTTCACGACAAGAAGCTCGACACTCCCGACTTGAAGCAACAAGCGACCACCCTGCACCTGGACTCGGACAGGTTTGACAAATGCCTGGACTCGGCGGAGGAAGCGGCAAACGTTAAGAAAGATCAAGACGAGGGTATGAAGCTAGGGTTGTCGGGAACCCCAAGCTTCTTCATCAACGGCCATTTCATCAGCGGAGCCGTGGATTACAGCACGCTGCATCAGATGGTTGAGCAACAACTGACCTTGTTGTCATCCGCCAAAGGGGCCTCTCCAGCGGGGTCCTCCCAGAGGTGAAGCCTCGGCGGTGACAACCAGACCGGGCGGCCGGCTGACGCATCCGGCCGCCCGTGATGACTCGATAGATTTGCCATTCAGTTGCAGACGCTAACCGCCGGTGATAACGTTCACCCCTCCCCTCGTCATTTCAGCCTTCGGCAGGATAGCTGTCAATCGGCGGGCTGTTTCTCCTCCGCTCGTGACAAACGAGAGGCATACTGATCAGGACGTGGTAGAAATGTCGGCATCTTGCAGGTAAGATTCTGCGCGAACGCAGAGGCAATCCTACGATGAGGGCGAATCGGCTGCTTTGGTTGCTGCTCTTGCTGAGCGGTGGAACCGGCTTGCTGGCGGGTCAGAGGGCAGTTGCTGCTTCGCTGCGGCCCTTTCGGCCTGTCGCGCTGGCTCAGGCTGCGGCGAAGGACCTCGCGGGTGGACTTACGATCTCCCCAAGTTCTCTTTCGTTTGGAAATGAACAGCTCAACTCACCCACTGCTCCTCGATTCATTACCATTACGAATCCCGGGAAGTCTTCTTTCATAATCAAGGAAGTCGCCAGCAGTACCCCGGATTTCACGCTGGTACACAACTGTGCCTTGAGCCCCGATCCGATGGCAGCGCGCAGTAGTTGCGAAATTTCCGTCCGCTTTGCTCCGGGCGCGGTCGGTCTTCGCAGCGGTAACATAAGAATCACAATTGACGGCGATCGTCCGGTGCAGCCACTCGTAATCCCACTTCAGGGTAACGGAGTGCAGAGTGCCGTCACTGTATCCCAGACATACCTGATATTTCGCACTCTGCTGGTGGGGATGACCAGTATGCCGCAATATGTGCGTCTTACCAATCACAGCAGCACGGCTTCGGCGAAGATCCTCAGCATTGCCGTTTCTCCCGATTTCTCACTCACCACCACGACCGACCAATGCGTGCCAGGCCTGGCACTGGCCCCGCTGGCCGCTTGCACGCTTGCGGTAGTGTGGACACCCACCGATTCGGGTTCACGCGACGGGCGAGTAACAATCGCAGAGTCCGATGCCGGACCCCCGCAGGTCATCGATTTGCATGCGACTGCCACTGCCATCAGACTTTCATCTGGCACTCTACGATGGAGCCCTACGGCGGTGGGCGTCGCCGGCGATTCTCAGAGCATGGAGGTGAAGAACGAAGGCCGGACTTCCATCGAGGTCGGCGGCGTCGAGGCGAGTGGAGATTT
>Ga0070765_100001781_pt1 | contig 13286 bp, 8 predicted proteins | sample HubBroMetageWFT5_FD_71516 | JGI IMG/M metagenome (GOLD analysis project Ga0070765, IMG submission 71516) | Warmed and freeze-thawed soil microbial communities from the Hubbard Brook experimental Forest, New Hampshire - Hubbard Brook CCASE Soil... | ecosystem: Environmental > Terrestrial > Soil... | reverse complement strand
GCGTCGCGCGCCCGATACACCTCGCCCATGCCGCCCGCTCCTACTGGCGATACGATCTCGTACGGCCCGAGTTTTGTCCCAGGAGTAAGAGCCATCCGTGCGCGCAATTATAGACTTGTGCAGCACGCTGCACTGGATGCAAGGATTCTGGGGTCGGCAAACCGGAAGTTATCCGGAAAAGGGCTTCTGGGAATTGTCGCTGGAACGGCCACTGCCCGGCGGATTCTGACTTCCACAGTGGATGCTGAACCGTTGTGAAAGTTTTCTACTCTACTATATTTCTCAACGGGTTACCAGAACCGCAAGTTGCACGATTTGATCTTCTCCTTCAATATGAGCCTAGCTATGGGGGGAGCAATCCTCGGTTCGATCTTCATCTGGACTCTGGCTTTCATCTTCTGGATCGTTGCGATCTTTGGCCTCGCCAAGCTCAACCGCATAGCCCAGACGGGTGAGGTCTTTATCCTCTCGGCACGGATATTTAGTCGTGATTAGGAACGAACGTTATGTGTGGTTTCTGTCGTGGTATACCACGCCTTGAGCTGTGACAGCGACGGTAGGGCAGGCCGCTGCCGCAAGGGCATAGATCCTTTGATTCAAGCTCTGACATCATCACCTCCCAGCTCCGGGTATCATGCCACTGTGCCAGAGTGAGTTGTTGAGCACGGATTAAGCTTGCTTCGAGACCCAGCAGGTTTGCGTTGCGCCCGCCCGCAAAAGAAAGCTGCTGACCATGATCGATTTTCCCTCTGATTCGCGCATGAATGAGTGAGAGCTATTTGCACCCGTCGCGAACGAACGCAGCAAGTCTCAGAGAGTGATTTGAGGAAGGTGTGAACCGTGCGCAGGTGGCGAATGGGCTCATGAGCATGCGGTGGACCGTGCGCGACCTGGCGAATACCGGTATCATGCCATCCTGTTTCGTCTCTGGTTTTGCCTAATCGAATCTCGTGGGGTGGTTCGATGCGATTGCGGCCAACGGTATTGCTTATCGCTGTTCTTCTCGTCGTAGCCTCGTCCGCATATAAGCTGAATGCTCAAACAACCACCTCGGGTGGGTTGACTGGCGTAGTAACCGATCTTAGCCGTGCGGTCGTTCCGGATGCGCGTGTCGAGATCCACGGCGATGCCAAGGGGACCATCCAATCAACGAAAACCGATCGCGAAGGTGTGTACCAGTTCTCCTTTCTAGCGCCGGAGAGGTACACGTTGACAGTGACACATGCCGGTTTTCGAGAAGAGAAGCGAACGATAAACATTCTGCTGGGGCCTTCCGTTTCCGTGAATGTGGCGCTACAGGTCGTGAAAGTGAGCACCAGTGTATCGGTGACGGAAGCCCCACTGATCCAGGCGGATAATGGCGACGTATCCGCGACGATGAACCAGAAGCAGATTTCCGAAGTTCCGAATCCGGGGAACGATCTCACGTACATCGCGCAGACTGCTCCCGGTGCGATCATGAACACCGATAGTCAGAACGGCTTTAACTTTTCGATTCTCGGGATGCCGGGCACTTCGTATCTCTTTACCATCGACGGGATGAACAACAACGACAACGCCCTTAACCAGAGCCTGACCGGCGCACTCGGGCTTGCCTTGGGCCAGAACGAGATTCAGGAAGCGACCGTTGTGACCACAGGCTATTCCGGCCAGTTCGGCGGCGCGGCGGGCGGAAACATCAATTACATCACCAAGTCGGGGAGCAATGGAATCCACGGCAACGCGCAGTACTACTGGAACGGCCGCGTGCTGAATGCCAACGACTGGTTCATCAAGGAATTTGGGAAACCGCGGCCGTTTGACAACGCAAATCAGTGGGCCGCCTCTCTAGGTGGCCCCATTAAGAAGGACAAATTATTTTTCTTCTTTGACAGCGAGGGCATGCGGTTGATACTCCCGAACGTGTCCCCGATAGTAATTCCGAGCCCTGAATTTGAAGCCGCGACCATCACAAATATTGATTCTGAAGTGAACTCCGCTGGGCAATTAAGGTTTGGCCCGAATTCTGCGACGCATGCGTTTTACAAGCAAATATTCAGCCTGTATAACGCGGCACCGGGTGCAAGTTCCGCCCGAGGGGGTGGTCAGGACCCTGTGTCCGATCCCACCGGCTGTACTGGATTCTCTGGTTTGGGCCCGGGCGTGCTCTGCGCTATGAATTTCCTGTCGGTGCGACGCCGTCCAAGTTCGGACACGCTCACGGCCAGCCGCGTAGATTGGAACGCGAGCAAGAACGACCGCGCTTTTGTTCGAATCCAACACGAAGATGGATTGGGTGCGTTCTTCACCGATCCCATCAGTCCACTGTTCGATGCCAATTTCGAAGGGCCATCGTGGCAAGGCCAACTCATCGAGGCACACATCTTTGGCTTATCGTCTGCCAGCCAATTTCTTGCCGCAGGTTCTCATTTTTCGCGCATCTTTGAGGTGAAAGATCCTTCTCAAGCCCTGTCTGCATTTCCTACGGTCTTGAATTTTTCTTCGCCGGGAACCTTTACGACTCTGGGAGGATTTGACTGGATCGCCGCTTATGGTAGGCACCAAACGCAATATCAACTTTCCGAAGATGTAGTAACAACCCGGGCGAAACAGAAATTCGCATTCGGCGCAAACTTGGCTCGAATCTATTGGAGCGTATTACCCAACAAAGTAAATGCAATTGGACAACTCAGTCCCCAGACACTCGATGCTTTTTATCAGGGTGGTTTGGACCTCGCAACGCATAACACAGACTTTACGAGACTGACGCAATCCTTTACATCACAGACAACCGTGCCGATCTCCTTCTTCAGTTTTGGACTCTATGGGCAGGACGAGTGGCATGCGCGGCCGAGCCTCACGCTCACCCTGGCTCTTCGCGCGGAACACTACTCTAATCCCACATGTGATAGCGATTGCTTTTCCCGGCTGACCGGACCTTTTAATTCAATCAGCCATGACCCCGGCCAGCCTTACAACCAGGCGATCCTCGTCGACCAGAGGCATGCAATTCTGACGATGGATGCCGTCCTGTGGTCTCCGCGATTCAGCTTTGCGTGGCAGCCCTTCGGCGTTTCGCACAACAGCGTGCTGCGGGGCGGCGCGGGCTTTTTCTACGATCCTTTGCCCGGCGGCATCCAGGAATCGTTTTACATCAATTCCCCGATCTACAATGTCTACACACCGTTCCAAGACAATCTCACTCCGGGAGAAACCACCAACCTGTTCAGGGATGCGGCCTTTTCGAATGCAACATTTGTAGCTGGGTTCGCCCCCGGCCAAACCCAGGCCGGCCGAACCCTGGCTCAGATGCAAGCGCTAGATCCTAATTTTTCTCCACCCGCCATCAATGCCTCGGAGAAAAACATTCATTCGCCGCAATTTCAGAGGTGGAGTCTCGAATGGCAACAGGTCTTCAGAGCGAGCACGTCGGTCAGCCTCGGTTACTTCGGCAATCACGGCATTCGCGAGCTGGTGCAGAATCCGAGTGCGAATGCCTTCGGATTCGGCTCGCTCCCTCTGGCGCAGTGCGCGAGTCCGCCCGTCCCACCCTGCGCGGACCCACGCTTCAGCGAGGTCACCGAATACAGGTCGGCTGCGGTGTCCAATTACAACGGGATGGTCATCTCGTTCAAACATCAATTCGTTCGTTGGACTCAAGGAGTGTTTCAGGCCAACTATACGTATGGCCACGCGTTCGATGAAGTCTCGAATGGCGGGCTCTTCAGCTTTACGTCCGTTGGCTTGGGAAGCCCGCAGGACCCCAACAATCTGCGGGGGGCTTACGGACCCGCCGAGTACGATGTGCGCCACTCGCTCAACGCAAGCTATGTCGTGGAGGTCCCGGTAAGAGCGGCCATCCGAGGCCACGGGTCGGATTACCTGGTGAAGGGATGGCAAGTTTCCGGGGCGATCTTTGCCCGCACCGGATTTCCCTATACCGTGTTCGACTTCAGCGAGTCCAGTAATCTTGTTCAGAACAACTATTTCGGGCTGCTCTACTCCGTGCCGGTCGGCCCTCTTCCACCTAGCGGCGAGTGTGGGGAAGGTGCCGCTTACCCTCTCGCTCCGCGCCCTTGCCAACCGCCTCAAGTCTCAGGAGACGGCACAACCCCCAATCCAAATGCGCTTTTCGTGCAATTCGGCTGCGAGACTGGGTTCAATGTTGGGAATTTGGGCCCGATGGGCCCATCTGGTGTGTGCAATGGTCGGTCGGTCGCGTTCGCGCAAGGCAGGGACCGCTTCCGTGGGCCAAGCTATTTCAATACCGATCTCGCGATCATGAAGAACACGAAAATCCTCCATGGGGAGAATGCTGAACTGGGGATCGGATTTCAATTCTTTAATCTCTTCAACCACCCCAATTTTGGCTTTCCCGATACCGCCAGTTCCGACTCGACATTCGGACAGATCTTTAATCTGGAGCAGCCCCCCACCAGCATCGTGGGTGGCGGCATCGGAGGGGATGCGGCTCCGAGGATGATTCAGTTGAAGGCGCAGCTCAGGTTTTGACCTACGCGAGTGGGTCAGCTCAAATTTTCTGGGCTCGACATGAGAAGACTCAGAAGTTCTCCATCATCCAAATGTTGCTGGTAGCGCTTACGTGTTCGATTGCCAGATGCCGGCCATCCGGTGAAGGCCTTGCCCAAGTTGCCCAGTGGCTGGGATTCACCCACACAACGCGCGAATGGCCGTGGAGATCCAAGTAAGAAAGCACCGTTCCACGCTCCGTTTGATCGGGGACGTATAGCCCCTTGCCATCCGCCGCCCAAAAAATGTCGGCCGTCAAATTATTCAAGTTCGCTGGGATCACCTGTTCAGCGTGGCCGCGCAGGGAGAGAACGTGGATCGGACCATGCGGCATTCCGGGGACAGCCAAGCGTGACCCGTCCGGGGAAACGTTGAAAGTCCAAGATTCGATAGCCGGGTCTATATCAAAGCGGAGGAGCTCTCGGCCTCGACCACTAATAGGATCTACGGATGTAAAGATCAGGTGCTTGCGATCCTCGGCTCTCTCGGCCAACACGCACAGAGTAGACGGTGGTCTGGCACAGAAAACTCCAGCCGGTAGGGTCGTGGTCACCAATTCCGGCGATCCTCCGGCGAGAGGAATCCGCATGAGCCGATCCGAACTCTTTGAGTCTCCGGGCGTAGGCGAAAGCATGCTGAACAACCACTTGCCATCAGGGCTGACGGGTGTGTCACGAAAGTTGTCTGTTCCAGTGGAAATGCGTTCCGGTACATCGCCGTCCAGCGATTGCTTGTAAATCGCAGACTGGCCGGTGCGATTGGATACGAAGATGATGTTTCTGCTGTCGTTGGTCCAGTCCTGCAGGAAGTTTGAGCTCTCATCCAAGGTGAAGTGCCGCATGTTACGGATGCGTGTCCCTCCACCCTCAAGGTCAGCCACGTAGACCGTCCAGTCAGTTGCAGTTCGGAAGAACGTAAGCCGCTTGCCATCTGCGGTGGCGTTCGCTGTCGTGGAGCAGAATCCAGTCCAGTTCGTTAATTGCCTGGGCTTTCCGAGCGCTTTGCCGGTATGCGCGTCCAGCTGCAACGTCCAGAAATTGCACGTGTCTTGGGCGGACTTGGTGGCTTCGGGTCCAGAACCGGGGTCCGCGACTTGATAGATCAATCGTCCATCGGGCAACCAGGTAAATCCCCCTCGTACTTGTTTTGTTTCATCGGGCACAAACAATGTGACGGCGTGTCCCCCTTGCAGGTCGCGGCTCAGTAATGTATCGCCCGAATCGTCGGTTCTGAAGTAGACGCCGCTTTCGGCATCTGGGGACCAAAGGAATCCCCCCAATGAACTGTTCTCATCGGTATCAAAGAGCTTGCGCGCTTGTGCACCGTCACGGCCCATTAGCCACATTTCACGGTCACCAAATTTGCCGCTCTTTGCCCCGAAGGAAATCAACGCACCGTCAGAAGAAACAGACCACGCCATGGCGTTTTCGCGAAGCTTGCGTGGCGCTTCGCCCATCTTGGAAAAAACCCAAATGCTGCTTGTCCGGGATGACCAGGCGCCCTGGTCTTCGCTTGCGGGATGGGCATTGGCTACAAAACTTTCACCTTCCGGGAACCAACTCGCACCAATAATCTCCCAGTTCACGCTGTTCCCTTTCGTCTCTTGCGGCTGTGTAATAGCCTGGACTCTCCCAGTTCCAATATCTTTAAGATGCATTCCTTGCCTATCGACGTACGCGAGATATTTACCATTAGGCGAGATCGCCCCACTCTGCACTGGATTCTCTGAGGAATTGGTCGTGAGTTGGCGAAACTTGAAATCCGGCGGAGCTTGGGTGACCTGAAGCTGGCGTCTCGCGAACCAATAGAACGCACTAACGATCAATAGCGCGAAAACGAAGGCGGAAGCCGCCATCCACCACCGAGTCGGGTTCCGCAGTTCTATCTCGTGTTTCAAAGTGGTCAGGTCAGCCCGCATTTCCGGCACAGTCTGGTAGCGGATATCACGATTCTTTTCGAGTGCTTTGCTGATGATCTGGCCGAGTTTGGCGGGAAGCTCCGAGTTTAGTTGCCGCACAGGAACAGGAGTTTGCGTGAGGATGGCTTCTCGAAACACGGGCCCCGTATCCCCAATGAAGGCTCGCTTGCCTGTCGCCATTTCATAAAACACCAATCCAAGGGAAAACAGATCCGTGCGCGCATCTAGTTCCTCGCCGCACACTTGCTCCGGCGACATGTAACCCGCGGTCCCCATCGCCGCTCCGGTGCGGCTGAGGACAAGATCAGGAGTTGACTGAGGAACTGTGCGGCGAGGTATTTCGCCCACTCGGCAGCCATCGGCAAGGCCCTGTTCCAATTCTTCACCCTCCACCGTCACACTGGAAGCAAGTTTCGCTAATCCGAAGTCCAGAATCTTCGCTTCACCCTGGCTGGTTACGAAGATGTTCGCCGGTTTGATGTCGCGATGAATGATTCCTTTCTGATGGGCTGCACCCAATCCATCCGCAATCTGAAGGGCGAGATCGATCAACTTTTCGATTTCGAAGGGCGGCTTCGCCGGACTCGCAGCGGCGATCAAGTCACTCAATGTCTGCCCTTCTAACAACTGCATTACCAGAAACGTCCGGCCCTCGTGCTCACCGAATTCATAAATCGGGCAAATGTTGGGATGCTCCAGAGCCGAGGCCGACCGGGCTTCGCGCTCGAAGCGTGCGAGCGATGCGGGATCTTTGGCTAATTCCTCGGGCAGGAACTTGAGGGCGACCTTACGGCCTAACTTGATGTCGTCCGCCCGATACACCAGGCCCATACCGCCGCTACCTAGTCCATCCAAGACGCGGTAATGGGAGATGGTTTCGCCCGCCAGGGGAAACCCGCGAGTCTCAACTTCGGCACGCACGGCCGCCTGTAAGTGATCGCCTGCGCTCGCATCGCAGGCAAGGAGTGCCTCTACTTCTCGCCGTAACTCCCGATCATTGCCGCAGGCTCTGTCCAGTAACAAAGTGCGCTCTTTAGGGCCGCACTCCGCAGCGCAATGGAACAGCTCTTCGATCTGCGCCCAGCGTTCAGGGGTCAAGTGACACCTATGTGCTTCGCATTTCCTGGTGAAGCCACGCTTCCGCCATCCTCAAGTCGCGCCGTACCGTAACGGGAGAGACCTTCAGCGTTTGCGCGATCTCGTCCATAGAGAGCCCACCGAAATAGCGGAGTTCAACGGCCTTGGATTTCCGAGGGTCGAGCTTCTCAAGTGCCGTGAGGCTGCTGTCTAAAGCCACGAGGTCTCGGCTCCGCTCCGACTGAAAGCTCACCGCCTCCTCCAGTGACACTTTGCGCACCGCGCGCTTGCCGGCTTGCCTGCGCCGGGCGTGGTCTACAAGAATCTGCCGCATCAGGTTCGCAGCCACTCCGAAGAAGTGCGACCGTCCTTCCCAGTCCGGGCTTCTCTGGTCAACTAGCCGCAAGTAAGCCTCGTTTACGAGCGCCGTAGGTTGCAACGTGTGACCTGGTGATTCCTTCCGCAGGTAGCTGGAGGCTAACTGCCTGAGTTCCCGGTACACCAGCGGCGTGAGGTCCTCGAGGGCGTGCTGGTCCCCCTTCGCCCATTTCGCCAGTAGCCGGGTCACTTCGTGGGTGTTAGTCACGGCTCGCATACTGACAATGCTAACTTCCGCCGCTCGCGCCCGGATTATACACCGCCGTTCACGCTGCCGGTTTGTTCGGCTCCGCCGCGGTCGAAAAAGAAAACCATTTCGGGTGATCGATTTCCGACCTGTTTCGCGCATGACTAGATAAAGAGGACTAAAGCAGATCGTAGGAGGAGATCGTGAAAGACAATCTGACAATACATGCCGCCGCACTGACCTTACTCGCTGCGCTGGCGATTCCGTTTGGGTTGAAAGCGCAGGTCACAGACAAACAGGATCACGCCGGCAAACCACATCATTACCAACTCGTCGACCTCGGCAGCACGTTGGGCGGACCACAGAGTTACCTGAACCCAGGGAGTGGCCTCGACTTCGGTTTCACCTCAACCCTGAGCCGCGGCGGGATCGTCGTGGGCTTTGCGGATACGTCACTCTCCGACCCCTTCCCGGCCTTTTGTTTCTGGGACTGCGATGTGGTGCATGCTTTCCGTGCGGACAAAGGGGGCGATTTGACCGACCTTGGAGCGCTGCCGGGGGGCGGAAGCAGTGTGCCGACCTGGATCGCCCCAAATGGACTTGTGGCTGGCGTCTCGGAAAATGGCGAGACGGACCCTCTGTATGCCGGGCTTCCGGAGCTCCGTGCAGTCCTGTGGCAAGACAACAACATCACTGACTTGGGAACGTTGCCCGAGGGCGGATACCAGAGCGCTGCCAACGCCGTCAACAGCGCCGGACAAGTGGTGGGAGCGGCGTTGAACACGATCCCAGATGCAAATTCCATGCAATCTAACGAGCTTACATTCTGGCTCTGGGGCGGGATCATGCCGCCCTATGAATACCAGACCCGTGCATTTCTCTGGGACAGGCTGGTAGGCATGCAGGACTTGGGAGCCCTCCCTGGCGGTACCGATGCCCAGGCATTCTTTATCAACGATCAGGGTCAAGTCGTTGGACTCTCCTATACCCGCTCAACCCAAAGCGGTGCTTGCTTCCCATTGGCCACCCGATCCTTCCTTTGGGAAAGGGGCAAAGGTATGACGGATCTCGGCAGCTTGGGCGGCACCTGTACCGTTGCTGCTGACCTCAACAACAAGGGGCAGGTCGTTGGCGAGTCCGATCGGACGGGGGACCAATCTGCGCCCGCCTTTCTATGGGAGCATGGCTCAATTCGCGAACTGGGTGGTTCGTTCGGTGGCGATTTCGCAGGCGCTCTCGCGATCAACGACCAAGGAGCGATCGTTGGTTTTGGCTACCTCGCAGGGAACGCCACCTTCCATGCCGCTCTCTGGAACACTGTGCACAACATCACGGACCTTGGAGTCTTAGGCGACGATCAGTGCAGCTATGCAGCTGGAATTAACCTTCACGGGCAGATCGTAGGCAGCTCGATACCGGTTTGTGATTCGGATCCGTCGACCTTTCGTGCCTTCCTATGGGAGGATGGCTCGCTCTTCGACCTTAACTCTCTGGTTCCGTCGAACTCGCCTTTGTATTTGCAAGTCGTGCAAAACATCAATGAGCGGGGAGAGATCGCCGGCACCGGGGCCGATGTTAGCGGCAATCAATATGCTTTTCTGCTGATTCCGTGCGACGAAAATCATCCCGATGTTGATGGCTGCGACTACAGCATGATGGAAGCGAACGCCGCACCCCGTGAGAGTTCGATGTCAACTATGCATCAACCGACGATAGCTCGGCGCGCCCTAGGTCCGTTTGGCAGACGCGGCTCGGCCTTTATCCCCGGTCGAATTGGAGCACTGAACCCGGCGGGGCGGTGAACGCTCGCGTTGCGCGTAGGAGGCACTGTGAAAAAACACTTAGCAATCGTATTAGGAGGATTGTCTTGGTTCAGTGGTTGCGGTAGTGGATCGCATCCATCGCCGCCGCCGACTCCTGCAACTCTGAATGCCGTACCAGCAACCCTGAGCTTCGGCGTCTGGGTGATTGCAACCCAGAGCAGCCAACAAGTTGAGACGCTGACCAATACCGGCGGCTCAGAGCTGGCTCTCAACGGCGTGACGATAACCGGCTCCAGTGCCACGGACTTCGACCAGAGCAGTACATGCGGCTCCAGTCTGGGCGCAGGGGCGAGTTGCACTCTAAATGTGACTTTCACGCCCAGCCAGTTGGGCCCGCGCAGTGCCGAGATCATCGTTACCTACGATAGTACAGGCAGTCCGCAAGTACTTTCCTTGAATGGCGTGGGAGGTGATTCCGGAACCAATGGCACTTTGTCACCGACCAGCTCGAGCTTTGGCAACGAGGCAATCGGCACAGCCAGCCCAGCGCAGTCCATCACGCTAAGCAACTACGGTACTGCAACCCTTGGCATCACCGGTATTACCGCGAGTACTAACTTCGCTCAGACGAACACTTGCAATTCGACTCTTGCATCCGGAGCGAACTGCACTATCGAAGTGACTTTCTCTCCAAGCCAGACCGGCAACTTGACCGGTACGCTCTCGGTTACCGATAGCGCAACGGGCAGCCCGCACACGGTCGCGCTCAGTGGCACCGGCACGACCGGTACGACGACCAAAGACACACTGACCGGGTATTGCTGGGGCAGTGTGCATCATGGCGCTCCCAATCAGTGTGGGACTGGTCAAAATCTCACCGAGTGTCCCGTCGGGGCGCCAGCCTTAACCCCCACCACAGTTGTTGGTTGTCTTCCACCTGCCAGCGCATTAGTCGATCAGTCAAGAACCTGTTCCTTCCCGGCTTACGGCGACCGATCTGGCAGTGGGTATTGCGCAGTGCAGCAGTACTAGCAACGGAGCACGCGACACGCAGCCACGACGTTGTCAATGTGTACTTCCTCTGACGCTTACGGTGCAGAAGCCCCTCTGGTTCTAGTTCGCCAGCTTGAGTGGATAAGCGAACCCGAAAGAGGTCGTTTCATCCCCGAAAAGGGCGAGCGCATTACTGAATGGCGGGTCGCGTGGCTCACAGATACCAAGCGCACCGAAACAAGCATTGGGAGTTCGTGAAGCATCCCAGAACGTCAGTGCGATCAACGCTCCAGCCCCGTCCGGGCGCGCACCAGACCTGCCCGGGCCCGAATCATCATGAGATCGGCTTGTGCCTGCGCGCTGCGATGCTTCACCGGATAGAGCAACTGCGGATCGATCCGGGCCAACCGCGCCAGCGTTTGCGCATCCAGCCGATCGTCTTTCTTGCGGCTCTCCCCGATCAGCCGCACCTTGCGCGCATTCGCCACCATCACTTCATGCCCCAACTCGCTGAACAAGCGACTGATCCAGGGCGAATCGGTCCCGATCTCTGGCGCGATCCGGCTGCGCGCCATCTCGCCGAAAACTTCGCGCAACGCTGTCGCATTGGTGCGGACGCGCTGCTCCCGTTGTATCTGGCCTGATTCGTCCAGCACGCAGTACCAGATGTTGCGATCTCCCAGATCTAGTCCGATGGTCAGTCTCTGTTGCGAGATTTTCTTGCTCGGCTTTGCCGCTATGGTGCTAACCTTTTTCATTGCCGGTCTCCTTTTTATCTGTGCCTTGAGCACGTCGATAACTTGGGAGCGTACACCGCATCTCGTCCGGAGACCGGCCTTCTCATCCCATCTGTCATCAACAGTTACCTTCCGGTTTGCCCGTCGCGTTGCAGGACTCTCACAGATGGTCGGCAGGAGACTTCCCAGAAGCCGACTTATCGATACAGATCTAGCGTCGGAAGCCGGATAGCTTCCGGTTAGCCGACTCATTCGGTTATTGGCGTTCTCCTTCCGCAATCATCGGAGGGGAGGCGCTCGCACGGGAGGTGAGGAAACCCACACTGAAAACTAAGTGGCGAAAATCACGGTTTGCAGCTTTTTGTGTTCCATTCCTACTGACGGTGCCAGCAACTCTTCCTCGATTACTAAAGTAAGGGCCTTGCAGTTATTTGACTCACGCCCTCGGAGGAGAACCGATGACAATGGGACCTGTCGGAGAGCGTCTTGCCGAGAACACCACGTCAGTTCGATACAGGAAAACGTCTGCTCACAAGCCGGCCCCTGTTTGCCATTGATCTGAAAGGAAGTACCCCACGCGTTATAGTCCAGCCGCAATCGTACTGTTACTTGTTTCGAGTGTAAGCTATGCCCAAAACGTCCCGTCCGAGCGCCAGGAGATTCAGCAACTCGTTCAGCAGGTAAAAGCACTTCAGGAGCGAGTCAGAGTACTGGAGTCCCTGAAAGAGGCCAACTCCACCTCCAGTGCCAATGGAACTGCTCAGGCTGTAAGCGCACCCACGGTGCAAACTGCGCAGACCGACGCGCTCCCTGCCTCTATCCCGGAAGTCCTTCATGAACTACACGGCATTCAGTGGCGGGGATTCGGAGAAGTCGACTACAAGGTTCTCGATCAGAGAACGCCTGAATTGGGAACTTACGGTTTTGTCCCGGGCTCCAGTGGGAACTTCTACACGGGCGACTTCGATCTTTTGCTCACTGCACGGATCAGCGACAGGGCCAGTGTCTTGTCAGAAATCGCCTTCGGAGAAGAGGATGCCCAGAAGTTTGACGTCGATCTGGAACGCGTCCTATTTAAGTACGATTACAACGATCACCTAAGAATGTCTTTTGGTCGGTATCAAACGGGGATCGGATATTACAACACTGCTTTCCATCACGGTAGCTGGCTTCAAACCACCGCCGATCGTCCTCTGATCATGGAGTTTGCCGACGATGGAGGTTTACTCCCGACACAGGCGGTTGGATTCTCTTTCACGGGCACCATTCCGTCCGGCGGAGTGGGTCTTAACTACATCGCGGAATACGGGTCCAGCGATACGGTTCGTCCCGAGCTCAACGGCAACGTAGTAGAAGATGAAAACAACGGCAATCACGTAAATGTTGGCCTGTTTGCACGGCCCGACTCCATACCGGGCTTGCAGATCGGCGGATCAATTTATCACGACCAGATTAGCGACTTCACGCGAGGACCAAGTGTCAGGCTCGGACAAACTATCGTCAACGGACATGTTGTGTATGTCCGACACGGAATTGAATTCTTGAATGAAGGCTTTCTCATCCGGCATGTATACGAGCAGGGTTCGACAGTGTTTAATATGCCCGCCTTCTATTCGCAGATATCAAAACAGTTTGGCCGTATTCGGCCGTTCTTCCGATACCAGTACATAAACGCAAATCCAAGCAGCCTTTTCGGGGATGTTGATCTTCGTTATGGGCCTTCA
>Ga0070765_100001779_pt1 | contig 13292 bp, 8 predicted proteins | sample HubBroMetageWFT5_FD_71516 | JGI IMG/M metagenome (GOLD analysis project Ga0070765, IMG submission 71516) | Warmed and freeze-thawed soil microbial communities from the Hubbard Brook experimental Forest, New Hampshire - Hubbard Brook CCASE Soil... | ecosystem: Environmental > Terrestrial > Soil... | reverse complement strand
AGCCACGGAGAAGAACTTCCAGGTCGCAATGATGTATGACGAAAGCGACGACGAAGAAGCCGAAGCGACGGACGATGCTTTTGCTGCTTTTAACAAGTTCAACGGAACTTATCTTTCGGCAAGTGCGCCGGGCCATCAGGCTTATCTCACGTACAACGGACGCCCTGTGATTTTTATTTTTCCCAAAGGCGGGCATACGAACTGGAGCCGAGTGCGGGCGGTGACCGATAAATGGGCTCATCCTCCCTTGCTTATCTATGAAGATCAATCCAGCCCCTTCTCGACTGTGTTCGACGGCTTTTATGCATGGATAAACCCAGGCAAGAAAGGCTGGGCAGCAGATGGCAGCAACTGGGGAGAGGATTACCTGGCTGACTTCTATCGCAAAATGCAGTCGAAATATCCCGACAAGATCGCCGTGGGCGCCGCATGGACGGGGTTCGATGACAGCAAAGCATCGTGGGGCCTGAATCGGCATATTTCTCAGCGCTGCGGCGCAACCTTTGCCGACACCATGAAGTTGTGGCGACAGTACTACTCGGCGGATCGTCCGCTGCCTTTCTTGCTGGTTGAAACCTGGAATGATTACGAAGAGGGCAGCGCGATTGAGCGCGGGTTGGCAAAGTGCGCCCCCGGATCGCAGCCTCGGTCTGGGCAGTAGCCTCAAGCCACTCGAAATGGCTTTTTTCGATCGCCCACACGGCGGCCCATGTTCGATTCAGCGGCACTCAGCTGCGAAGCGTTGTAAACCTTATTGATGATAGAGAGCGGCCGGCTGCGGACCTCGTCGTATACCCTTCCCAGATATTCGCCAAGCACACCCACGCAGAGAAGCAGGAAACCTCCCACGAGAAATACTGCAGCGGCGATACCGTATCCCAGAGGATTCACGGCGCTCTTGGAAAAAACAGTGCAGACTGCCAGGATGATGGCCAAAGAGATGGCAAATCCCGCCAATCCGAAACTCAGGCGGAGAGGCTTGTAACTGAAACTCGTAATCGCATCCATCGCGTACTTGATCCGGCTCATGAACGTGAGCTTGCCTTCGCCACCTGCCCGGTCTTGCCGATCATAGAGAACGACGGCCGTCTTGTAGCCCACCCACGCACGCAGCCCCGGCAGGTAGCGGCTGCCTTCCCTCAGTGAGTTGATCGAATCCACTGCCTGCCGATCAAGAAGGCCGAAAATCCCGGCATTGAGCGGGATCGGAAAGTCGGACAGAGCCCCCATCATGCGATAGAAGAGCGGAAAGAGCTTGGCTAGGATCTTGCGCTTCTCTTGCCGGCTCCTTCTCACCGCGGTGACGACTTGCGCTCCGCCTCGCCATGCCGCCACCAACTGCGGCACAACTTCCGGCGGGTCCTGGAAATCGCCGTCCATCAGCACAACCGCATCGCCATGCGCGGTCTGCAAGCCCGCAGAGATCGCCCCCATGTGCCCCCAGTTGCGCGACAGGTCAACCACTACGACATGCCCGTCCCTGGCTTGCAGTTCGGTCAACAGTTTGAACGACGAGTCTCTGGAACCGTCGTTTACATAGACGACCTCCCAGGCTTCGCCAATATCGGTCATGGCATTGACAAGGGTTGCATGGAAGAGATCTACGATTTCCTCTTCGTTGAAGATTGGTACTACGACCGAGATCATTCCGGCTCCTTGAGTTCGTCCCCTAAAACGACTGCGCCTGTCGTTCGTGCCTGCTAAGTTTGGTGCTACGTCAGAGTGTGAAACAACATCACTCGGCTCCTGCCTGAAAGACACGCACTTTCCACCGCACCTCGGTGGGGGTCAAGACCGCGACGTAGCGCGCTCGCACGTGCTGTGCGGTCTGGGCATTTTTGCCATCCACAATTTGCACGTCGTATTCAACCGTGTCGATCAGCTGAATGGACAGCCCTTCCGGAGAGTAGAAGACCAGTTGAAGATCGTGTGCACTTGCTCGATAGCGCGTGTAAATCCCAAGCTTCGCTTGCTGCCGAATCGTGTCCGCCAGTTTCTCTTTGGCTGAGCCGATGAAGTCCCGATCGAGCAGGTCGACGCGGTTCTGCTCGAATGCATCGCTCAGACTGCCCCATGCTTGCAGGTAGTCACGGATCACCGCTGCCTCAGTTTGTTTCTCCAAAGGCCGTGGCCCCACCGAATCCGCAGGCTCGATGCGCACCGAAGGTTGATCAGCGCCCAGGGTAAATATCGCGGCCAGGAGTGAGCAGACGATGACCAGAGATCTCTTCATCGTTCTTTTCCCCAGCGAATTTCATTCCCGATGAACACTCCGGTTGCGACGGAAATTTTCGCTCCACTGTAAGCAGGCATGTCCGTTTGCGCGATCCCATGCTTGAGCGGTACGTCGACTGTGGAGGCGCTGCCCTCATACGATTCCGTGAAGGTGACGACCGTTCCGTCCGGCAGGGAGTTGCCGCTGCAGTCACGCACTGGCTCGGTCTCCACCACAAGCCGCTCGCCCAACGGCCGGGCGCTCATTCTTAGGTGGCACGGGTCGCCCGGAACTTGCTGGATCACACGAGTGCTGATAGCCTCTCCAACTCGAGCCACAAACTGGACGCTGCCTTCTTTCGCCGCGGAGTTCATTCTTACCCACGCAACGCCGTTGTGGGTGATCGCAGTCCGCGTTTGTTCCGCACCGGCGACGCCTAGTTGAAGTGATACTGGCGTAGACGCTAAGACCAGGTTTTGAAGCGGGTCAAAAACATATACGACGCCGCTGATGCCGTCATGCAAGTCAATTGGAAGACGAGAAGGTTTAGCAAGAAAGCTCAATGTCGCTGGCTGGGCGGCGGTGACGTCAAACGCACTGCTTTCGGTGGAGGACTCTCCCACAAGAACCGCCAGGTAATGGCCGGCGTTGTTGATTTCTCCCGGAGCAAAGAGCGTCGTCTCCCCTAATTGCAGATCGCGTCGCAGCACCTGGCCCAGCCCAACGATGTAGAGAACCGCCTTGCCGCTCCCGGCGCTTTGAATCGAAAACGCACGGCCCGCTTCGACGGCGCGCGGCAAATGCAGGCCGCCCGATTGCGCCAGAGCTAGCGGCGTCGCGGCAAGAACCAAACCACACAGAAAAATTGTGGATATTAATCTCATTGGAACCGGCCCGAACTGTAGGTGGAGGCGATTGCGCGTTCACTGCTAACTTTGACGGCGATGTCCGCCGGCAGAGAAATGGCAAAAGCGACAGGCGTTTGGGGTAACAGAGAGCGGTCGACATATTGGTCCGCAACCCAAACCACTTGGCCGTTCTTGTCATAAAACGTGCCGAGCACGTGAGCGACATTCACGACCTGGCCACTTTGATTAACGAGCTTCCCGCTCAGCGAAGCTCCGGGGGGAGGACTCAGGCGCTGATCTTCGATCTCAATCACAGGGTCAGCCGAGGCCGCGATGAGCGTAGCCGACGGCTCCATATAAACGTTGTCCACCTCCGACAGCGCCACATCATGAAAGGCGATGAGAAATGGAGTCACTTGTTTCGGCATCAGCACGTGAGAAATCTTGTCGAAGCTGTCTTCTGTCGCGATTGCCGATCCGTCTTTCGCCAGCAGCGTCGCTTTGACCGTCACAAACGCAGGGACTACGTCTTCGTTTAGAAGTTCGCCCATGATGACCACGCCAGCGCTACGGTCCACGGGATGCATATCGACGATGCGGATATGCGGCGCCTCTACATCTTGCGATCCCCAGTCATCCTCCGGGCCGCGGTAGATCACATCCCAGCGCAGGTAGTTCACGGGGATCACCTGCGGCGGTACTCGAGCTTCTTTCACAATCGGCCACGCCACCGCCCAACGATCTCCCGTTCTTACGACACGCAGGTCGCGCGTGTCCAGGAACGCTCCTACCACGGTCGACCAGCGCAGCTTCAGCTGAACTTGCGCTTCGTCGACAGAGGCATGAAGCGGGCGAGAGTCAAAGCTGTCGAGAGTTGCGTAAGTGCGAAGGCTGGGATAAGTTCCGGTCAAGTCGCGTACGAATTCCAGTTCCGTGAATTCGCTCTTGTTCGCGAGACTCGAATACGCTTTCCCCCACGCCTGCTGCGCGATGTCGTTCGCCAAGGTCTCGACTGCCGCTTGCGGCGAAGAAGAGGCACGCAACAGATTGGATCCGGAACCTGCCATGGCGGCTGCGGAGGGAACAGGCCAAACAGTGCCCACAACAATGAGCGCAACCGTCGCAGTCCCGATGACGATCGCGAGGATGCGTCCGCTGTTCATGAGGCCGCTCTTCCCAGAACCAGATCCTGATCAGCGGCGCGAGGCGCGACGACTCGGCGTTTGTGCCTTTGCCATCTTTTTTCTGGAATCAGTACAAACACCATCGCCAGAATGCTGCTTCCGATCGGGAGAATGCCCCACATGATCCCTTGCCAGCGAGGAGGAATCTGCGGCGCGTTGACTGCGACGGCGGGCGGCACGTCCTCTTTGCTCCACACGGTGATTGTCTTGTCTTCAAGGTCGTCGACCCTGCGCCAGCCCGCGAAGACGAGAAGAGGCTCGTAGTAAGGGTCCCGAACGAACACCCATTTCAGGCCGTAACGGTCGGCGTGATGAAGGATTGCGCTGAGTGCGTCGAGCCCCGGTTTGCCAAAATATTTCGAACTGGTGAGCGCACCGCCGCCGAACTGAGTCAACTCCGGCAGCATACGGCCGGAATTCCATTCTCCATCCACACTGCTGGCGCCGGTCAGAACCGCAAGCCGCGAAATCTTGTTGCCAAATCCCAGCGTGACATAACGGTAACGGTCGTGGCCGTCGCGGTTGAGCCATGCGGCCACTGTATCCACCTTGAAATCGGCAGCATCGGCCGGCCGATAGGTTGCCCACGCCACGGCAAGTGAGCAGCTCAAGGCGGCCGCAATGGTTAAGCCCGCGATCGCTCGCGTTTGAAATCGGTCGATCAGCTCCACGGCCAGAAGGCCTACAAAAGGGAGCGCGAGCAAAGTCGCCCAATAGCTGAAGCGCTCCATGGTCAGTACTTCAAATGCTCGGCCCAACACGAGCCGGCCTACGGGCGTTGTGCCTCCGAGCCCCACCAGGAATGCCAGCCAGAAACCAATGAGCAAGGGGCGCAGCCGGGCGATCGAGGAGCCTCTCAACAAGATGAACGGCAGAGCCAGGATTAGATCTCCGTAAGGAATCACGAAATAGTTCAGGCCCCACTGAGGACTCAGCAAGTAATTCGCGCGACTGGGATGCGGAATTGGAGTCTGCGTAACCGGGTAGTGAATCAGGGCGATCCAGAATGGCAGAAGTACCAGCCCGACCGCGGCGCCGACGATCAGCACAATGACACCGGCGCGAAGCAGGAACGCTGAAACTGAGATTCGTTCGCCATCCTGCCGGCCTGTACTCTGCCGATCCGTGCCTTGTCGATCCGTATTTTGTCGATCGAAGATTACCAGCGCCAGCACAGGCACTGCGAAAAAGAAAGACCCGAACAGAAGCGTGGCATGATGGGCAGCAGCGGCAGCCACGAACAGTACTCCGCCTTTAAGGAAAGATCGCCACTTGCCATGCCGCACCCAATTGAAAAGGTAAGGCAGGGCATTCAGATAAAGAGGCGCGGCAAATGTGGTTGAAAGCTGCCCCGCGGAATAAACCAAAAAAGATTCGGAGCCAAGAAACACGCTGGCCAGCGCCGCGAACGAAGCCGCACGGCGGTCCACCCAAAGCAACGAAAACCGGCAAACACCCACTGCGAGCAGCAAAATGGCAACGAACTGAATCGCCATGTACGCCATATCCAACCCGATGAGCCGGGACACCAATGCCAGCCACTGTTGCGGCAAGGGGGGATAGGTGGTCTGCGAAAATCCCGCGTACCACTTGGGGTTCCAGGGATCAAACCAATCGTGCAGATAGTGCGATGCGAAAAAAATGTGGAAGTTCGCGTCGTACGACTTCAGCGGCAACTTCATGAGCAGTAACGGCAGGTGAACCACAACCGCTGCCAGCAGAATCATGCTCAACGGTATTGGCGCTGGTGCCGGCGCGACCGATTCTGTTCTTTGCACAGCTCCCTTTCGGTTGGTTGGCCTTGGATTCGGCGTCGTCAGTCCGGGTTGTATCGTCGCGGGTTGCATTTCGGTCATTGACAGGAGAAACTCCGCCGCCGTCCAGCCAACGCAGAAGGCCTTTCGCGAATCGAAGAGCCTTGCAAGAAACAGATCTGGTGGTAATACCTTGAGTTCCGCGCTGGAATGGCCGAAGACCGCGTCTGTGTTTCTGCTTATCGTTGCTTTTGCCTGCTCGCTTCGAGCGCAAACGTATAAGGTGAGGTCCGGTTCTTCAGTTGCGCCTCAGGTCAACGCCCCTCAAACGCCGCCTCCGGACAAATCGCTGGGCTGGGGATCGAATATTCAAAACGCGCGTCTAGCAGGCGCTGCAGAACTGGCTTTGAGAGAAGGTAACTATCCGGCGGCAGTTGACTATGCTCAGCGCGCTGCGAATGCAACCCCCAACCAAGCGTCGCTCTGGTTCCTGCTGGGATACGCGGCGCGGCTCGACGGGAAGTCGCAGCTCTCAGTAGCTGCTTATAGCCGAGGTCTGCGGTTGAATCCGTCGGCTCTCGATGGAATCTCCGGACTCGCGCAGACTTACAGCACGATGGGTCGACCGGCGGAGGCCGAGCGCCTTCTGAACCAGGTGCTTGCAGTGGACCCAAAGCGAATCAATGACGCGGTGTTGCTGGGTGAGATTCTGCTGCGATCTGAAGACTACGCCTCCGCAATCGATGTATTGGGGCGAGCAGAACAGATTCAGCCTGGCGCGCGGTCGGAATTGCTGATGGCCCTAGCGTACGAACATCAGAAGCAGCTCGATCCGGCGAGCCGATATCTTGAGTTGGCCAAGCGGCATGCGCCCGATAATCCCGATGTTCAGCGGTCGTTAGCGGGTTACTATCGGGAGACTGGAAATTATCCGGCAGCGATCGCCGCTCTCAATTCACTTCATAGCTCGAAGCCCGACGTCCGGGCCGAACTCGCCTACACATATCAACTCAACGGCCAGCAGGATGAAGCCGCCAAGCTATACGTGCATGCTGCCAACGCCGAACCGCGCGACTTGGGTTTGCAGCTTTCAGCAGCGCAGGCGGAAGTGGCTGTCGGTTCGGTCGAAGACGCAACGCCTTTTCTTCTGCGAGCCTCAGCTCTCGACCCTGAAAATTATCGTCTGCACGCCCTCCGCGGAGAGATTGCGCGACTCCAGGAACACCCTGACGATGCAGTTCGGGAATTCAACGCTGCCTTGGCTCACTTGCCCCCGAGCCCCGCCGAAGGGCCTCTCTACGGCATTCAGCTGCAAATGAATCTGGCCGAGTTGTATCAGAGCTTGGGGGACGCAAGCGCCGCTCACGACCATTTGCAAATTGCGCAGGGGCAGATCAGCGGGTTGGATGATCGTGGTTCAAGCAGGCCCCGGTTTCTGCGCCTCAGAGCTGTGATCAAAATCAACACCAGCGACCTTGATGGGGCAGGAAGCGACATCAACGAGGCGCTGGCGATCAATGCGCAAGATCCGAACAGTTTGCAACTGGATGGAGATCTGCTCCAGAAGCTCGGTCGCACGGCGGAAGCGATCCCCGTATATATAAAGATCCTCTCAATCGATCCGGTGAACCGAGCCGCTCTCATCTCCCTCGGCTATGCTTCCCGCGACGCGGGACACGACCAGGATGCCGAAGAATATTTTCAGCGGCTGGCAACAGCTTATCCAACCTTGTACGTACCCTATCTCGCGCTTGGCGACATGTACGCGTCGCGGCGGGACTTTCCGAAAGCAGCAGCCGCTTACATCAAGGGCTATGAACTCGCTCCGAGCAACAGTCTGATCGTGGCTGGAGGAATGAACTCTGCGATTGAAACGCACCAGTTGCCGATGGCGGGAGTATGGTTGAGCCGCGCCACGAGGGAAATGCAGCAGGAACCTCATCTAATGAGAGAAAAAGAGAGGTACCTGAGTTTCAAAGGCGAATATCAACAATCTGCGGACATTGGCCGGGAAGTCATCAAGAAACTTTCCATGGATCGCGATGTGGTGGTTTACCTCGCTTACGATTTGCTCTACCTTCAACAATACGACGCCCTTCTGCAGCTTACTTCGCAGTACGACTCCGTTCTCCCCAAAGAGCCCGACATTCCGCTATTGGCCGGTTACGCGCACAAACGTGCAGGAGAGCTGGATCAGGCACAAAAGGATTTCAGCCAGGCGCTGGGCCGTGATTCCGAGATAGTTACGGCATATGTGAATCGCGGGTACGTGCTGCACGACCTCCACCAGGCAGCTGCGGCAGCTTTGGATTTCGAATCGGCTCTCAAGCGGGAACCAAACAATGGCGAAGCACTTTTGGGTCTGGCCTACGCCAGCCTTGATCTGCACCGGCCCATCGTTGCCTTGCGGCAAGTGCAACTTGCACAGGAACAAATGGGTGATTCCATGCCCATTCATCTGATTCGCGCGACCGCCTATGGGCAAAACGGAATGTTGCTGAAGGCTGCAGGTGAGTATCGCGCCGCGTTGAAGTATTCGCCGAACGACGCAGCTCTCCATCTCGCATTGGGCGACACTTTGTGTGGCCGACGGCAATACCACGAAGCGATCGAGGAACTGCAAGTCGCACAGAAACTCTCTCCCGACAACCGTGTCATCTATGCCGAGCTGGCACGGGCCTATGCTCAACTGCACGATCAAGAGCAAACATTTCTCTATGTGCGACTGGCGGAGCAACCTGCTCCACAAACGCAGCTCACGGCGACAGCTGACGAGAAAGAGCAAAGTCGAATACTGGTTTCCACCGGTCAGGCCTTGAGCCTGCTTGCGGACCAGAAGGGCGCCATGGAGCGCTTTGAAAGAGCCCTCGCAATGCCAGACAGCGATCGCATAAGTGTGCGTTTAGCGATCGCCCAAGTGATGGCCCACGAAGGTGAGTTGAACGATGCGCAACGCCAGGTTGCTTTGGCTCTGATGGAAGGTCAGACAGAAGAGACCCTGCCAGCGACCGGCGAACAGTTGATGGAGGCGGCAGACGTATTTCTGAGCATGCACGATTACCTACTGGCACAGACGTACCTACAGCGTGCGCTGGCGGCGGGTGCTCCCGAGGCATCCGTGCGGATCGGCATGGCGAATGCCTATCTGGCGCTGGGCGATACGGCCAGGGCGCAGGACCAGATCTCTCAGATCGGTGGTTCAGGCGACAGCGAACCCGGCTATCAATATCTGCTGGCGAAAGCGAATGTGCTTCGCCAGGAGCACCAGGACACGCAAGCGTTAACCGCCTTTGCCCAAGCCGCGAACGTTGACGGTGAACATCAGGCGGCGGAGCAGGATCTCGTGCAGGCAGGAGCGACTGAAGGATTGAGAATCAACCCGAAATTCAGTGTGCTCTCAGATTTTTCCGTAACGCCCATCTTCGAAGATACAACGGTTTATGTTCTGGACTCCAAGCTGGATGTGACAAACCCGGTGCCGGGCCGCGAAGAGCTGCTTCCGCCTCCCCGCTCCTCGCTCGAGACGGAATGGACTGGCGCGTATCATCTTCACCTTGGCGATTTGCCCGAGGCGAGCGGATTTTTTCAGGTGCGGAATGCCCGCGGAGAAATTTCGTTGCCCAGCGAGGAACTGATTGTTAATCGCGATACGACCGACTACTCCTTCAACTTTGGGCTGAATCCTACCCTCCATCTAGGCACCAACGTATTGACCTTCAACACCGGCATTCAAGAAACGGTTCGCCGGGATTCCGTGTCTCCGGTTGCGATGAACCAGAATCTCTTTCGGCAGTTTCTATATTTGTCCACCAGTTCATTCTTCAACATAATTTCCGTGAGCGGTTATGCCATTCGTGAGGCTGGACCTTTTACCGAAAGCGCGCAGCATTCGCGGGAACTCGCGAGTGCGCTCAATTTTCGCGTTGGGCGGCCTTGGGGAAAGACCGCTCTGGTGAGCGGATGGGGTGCCCGCGATGATCGTTTCTCTCCCGTGATCAGTGAGGATTATTACGCCTCGGCTTACATCGGCCTGGAACGCAAGTTCTCGCAACGACTCCAAATCACAGCCATTGCAGAGGATCTGCGGGCATGGCGGATCTTTGGAGGCCAGGCCGCGATCGCGCAGGCCCTGCGCCCGGCTGGCAGCGCGCAGTTTGCCGCGACGCGCAACTGGAGCGTGCAGGCGTCGGTTGCTTATTCGCGCAATATGGGTTCCCACGTGTACGACGCGGTTCAGAGTGGTTTCGCCATTTCCTATGCGATGCCAATTCACCGCGCGTATCGGGACGAAGGCCGGGAAGTCGAACTGCAATATCCGATTCGTTTTTCAGCGGGCATGCAACAGGAAACTTTCTTTAACTTCACGGGTGGGCAGAATCAAGAGTTCAGGCCGTATCTGCGCATCACTTTGTTCTGAGATCGGGATCGATGAAAATCTGCTTAGTCGGGACATTTCCTCCCAGCGCGCGCCAGTTGAATGAGTACGCGTTTTACGTTGCGGGAGAACTACAGCGCAATTCAGACATCAGTCTGACCATTCTCGCGGATGAGTTGACCGACTATGAGTTCGCTACGGACGAGAACGGAAAGTCAGTGAACGGACCACAGCCGGCGGAACTGCCCGGCTTCGACGTGATCCGCTGCTGGAGGTTCGACAGCCTGACAACACCGGTGCGGTTGTTAAGTACGATTCGGAAATTGAAGCCCGATGTAGTGTGGTTCAACCTCGTATTCTCGAGCTTTGGTACTCCAGAACATCCGATTGCAGCCTTTGCGGGATTGTCTACGCCAGCTCTGACGAGAGCACTCGGTTTTTACACGCATGTCACCCTGCATCACATCATCGAACACGTCGATTTTGCCAGCGCTGGAGTGCGCCAGGTAAGAGTGTTTCGTCTGGCCGCGGAGATGGCCACCAGAACATTGCTCAAGGCGAATTCGGTCTCAGTATTGCTCTCGGGGTACCAGCGCACCCTGGTCGAGAAGTATTCCGCTCAAAATGTTGTGCTGGGTACTCACGGAACACTTGCCCCTTGTCCTAGTCCTCCCGATTTCTCGCAAAGGGGCAATCCGGAGCATCGCATTCTCGCGATCGGGCACTGGGGAACCTACAAACGGCTGGAGACGTTGATCGATGCTTTTCCCGCTGTCTTGAGAAAAGTGCCGAATGTCAGGCTGATCATCGCGGGAGCCAATCATCACACCAAACCTGGGTATTGGGAATCGATACGCGAATCATTCGGCGCGGATTCGGGCGTCGAGTTTCGCGGATATGTTCCGGAAGGCGACATTCCCGAGCTGTTCCGGACATCGACGGTAGTGGTGATGCCCTACGACTCCGCAACCGGGTCGAGCGGTCCGGCGCATCAGGCGTGCGACTACGGAGTTCCAATCGTGTGCGCCGACCTTGCCGATTTTCGCGATATGGCTGTGGACGAAGATATGGCAATCGATTTCTACAAAGTCGGGGATCCAGTGGATCTTGCCGACAAACTGATTGGCATATTGCAGTCTCCAGAACGACAGCGGCAAATGTCGGAGCACAATTTTTCAGCTGCAATGCAGATGACCATGAGCAGCGTCGTCCGCAACTATCTTCGCTGGTTTGAGCTCAAGAAGTGCAAAGAGAAGCTGGCTTTCGTACCGCTGTTTCCAGGTCTGCGTTCTGTTTGGCAACGCTACGGTTTTCCTCGTTCTGGTGGCTCTTCCGCAAACGCGACCTTGGGCTCGGAGTTCTTAGCCGAAGGCGGAGGCGAAAGGAGCGAAGACCTTGAATTATCTGGAAAGAGATCGAAATCGACAGACGATTTTTAGGCGGCCAGATGTTACCAGGTTGTTAAAGATTCCTTATCCAAATATTCTTCGATCGTGACCCCAGATGCCGCGCTGTCCAGTTGGTGCTGCACGCCAATCACGGGTGACCATGCGGGAGTTGGAATCATAGACTGTGAAAGCTGCCCCAGGTATTTAGTGACGCCGTCGATGGAAAGTGTCCCGAACTTCAAATTGTTGTTGGTGTCGGTCGATGTGCTAAACCGCAGAGGAATCTCCTGGTATCCGGTCGCAGTAACACGTTGCAAGAAATAGACTGCGTGATGCCAGGTTCCAGCCGAGAATTGACAGGGCGATATTCCGGCATTCATCCAGGCAAGCCGGCCCTTGTTTGGAAGCCAGAGCTGCCACTGATTCGTCGCATAGTTGCACTGCGATCCGAACATGAATTCGTGCACGCCATCGCTCAAGTGCACCGCCTGAAAGAAATCGAACTCCAACGCCTGCACTGAACTTGTTTGCGTAGTGGTCGGAATATAAAACCAGAAGTCCCACAGAAAATTAGTGTGTCCGAATTGTGGATACTGGGAATTTTTCCAGTAGAACAGACTGTCGTCGTAAGTGCACCGGCTCTTCACCACGAAGTGTTGGCCGTTTCCATCAAAATCGGGCGAGTTCGCGGTGTTAGGGTCGAGCCCCTCATCGAACGTGCCTATGCTTCCGTCGTTGCATTGGCCGCCAACGCCCGCGCCATTGTCCACAGTCCAGGAGAAAGATTCGGGCTTGTCGATGTTCGCCATGCGGCTTGCGAGGATTGGCGGGGTGGGCGGAACGACTCCCATAATATCGATCAAATAAGTTGCCGTGCTCAAATGGCTTCCGCTGTCGTCCCAAGCTGTGATGAACACCGAATGAGTGCCGCCCGGCGGAAGAACCACCCACGTGTCCAGAGACGGAGTGGAATTGCGATAAACATTGTTCCCGTCGACGTAGATCCCGTATCCCGTCACCTTCAAGTCGCTGTCGGCCGTTGCCGCGAAATGGATCGGCGTGGTAACGCTCGTGGGCGCGCTCGACGACAGCACGGGGGATTGCACGGCGACTGCGGCGACTGTCGCATGAGCCCGCCAACCGCCACACATAAAGATGGCGAAGGTCAGAAGAAGCTTCAAGCGATACATTTGTGAGAGTCCGCGGTGCGGTGAACGGCCATCGTTCGCGGAAATGATGCGGCGGTCTTCGCTCCTCCGACCTTCGGCAATCGCGCGCGCGCTGTCGTTCTGCTTCATAAAGCTACTCACATAGCAATACCGGAAAACCCGTAGAGAGTACAGTGGAATCGGGTAGAAAAAAGACGATTTCAGAACCCAGGTAATCTCTCAAAAACTAGACCGTGCGGGCGAATGCGTGAATTGGAGGCGGGGATTACCGGGTTCGAGCACCAAGGGCAGAGGCGCTGATGTCGGCTCGGAGCCAGTGAAATGGGAGTGATTGTCCCTGGGAGACCGGGAAACCAAAT
>Ga0070765_100001778_pt1 | contig 13301 bp, 10 predicted proteins | sample HubBroMetageWFT5_FD_71516 | JGI IMG/M metagenome (GOLD analysis project Ga0070765, IMG submission 71516) | Warmed and freeze-thawed soil microbial communities from the Hubbard Brook experimental Forest, New Hampshire - Hubbard Brook CCASE Soil... | ecosystem: Environmental > Terrestrial > Soil... | reverse complement strand
TGCTTGGGCAGCGTCGGGCCGTTGAAGCTGACGCCGAACGCGTGCGACCACTGGCTCTGCTGGAAGAGCTGGCCCACGATGTCCTGGTCGGTCAGAGCGACGCCGGCCACGATCCACTCGGGCTGGTAGCCCTGCTCGGCCGCCCGTGAGGTGAGGTACACGGGGAAGACGGGGTCGCAGCCGCAGAACACCGTGGTGATGCCGTCGTTCTGCAGCTGGCTGATGACGGTGGCCGCCTGGCTCGACAACGTCGACAGGTTCAGCTGGTACTGGATGTTGTCGGCCACCGGGTGACCTGCCGCCGCCGCCTCTTGCACCGCGCTCTGCGCCGCCGTCTGGTACCACGGGTCGCTCGGGGCGATGATCGCCACCTTGCGCGGCTGGCCCTTCAGGCTGCCGCCGGCATACGTGGCGGGCCCGCCGGCCATCGACTTGAGGTACAGCTCCTGGGTCGCGGACACGACGTCGTTGGACTCGGTGTCGAGGCTCCACATGTACGGCGCGTAGTTGCCCATGAAGGAGGCCGAGAGGTAGGGCACGCCGAAGTTCACGACGTGCTGGCCCGACAGGGCCACGCCGTAGGGCTCGGAGGCCCCGTTCAGCTCGGCGAAGGCGTGCAGCTGCTGGGCGGACGTCACCGCGTCGGCATCCGCCTGCTGCTGGCCGCTCCCGAGCAGCTCGTTGGTGATCGAGCCCTGGCCGTTGAAGTACTCGATGTTGAGCTTGCGGCCGTAGAACTGGAAGTGGTTGTCGAAATACGTCGCCAGCGCGCTGATCGTCCGCTCGATGTCCGCCGTCGTGTCCACGATGTTGGCCCCGCCGAGCGAGGCGAGCGTCTGCTGGAAGCTTTCGGAGTCCGACGTGATCCGGTAGGTGACGTTGATCTGGTTGGCGCTGACGCCGGGCGAGGTGGTGCCGCCGTTGTTCCCAGAGAACGAGATGCAAGGCGGCGAGTACGGGTCACCAGGCACCTGCGCCCCGGCGCACGCGCCCGTGTGCCCGGCGGCCGTCGCGCTGGCCGCGGCACCGCTGGTCTTCGCGCCGGCACCGGCGGCCCCCGCACCACCCGCCGCCGCACTCCCACCGGTCGTCGACCCGGCGGTCCCCGCCGTAGCGTTGCTTCCAGTGCCCGTGCCCGTGCCGGTCCCGCCCGTGACCCGCTGGGTCTCGTGCACGACGTTCTGCTGCGGGGCCTTCGTCGGCACCAACATCGCCATCAGCACAAACGCCACGAGGAGCGCCGCCAGAGGTCCGTAGCCCTTGAGGAGGCGGCCGTTGGCCTTCGCCGCTGAGAGCCGCAGCTTGCTCGAGCTGCCGCTGCCGTCTTCGCTCACGTCATTCCCTCCACTGCTCCCATCAATCGATCGCGGCGTCGCTGCCGCAGGTAGTCCCAGACGAACAGCGCCACCACCAGCCCGAGCGAAGCCAGCCCGATCGGCACCGCCACGTTCCCGCTGCTGCATCCGCCGCCCGACGGCCCCAGGCTCACGCAGGCCGTCGTCTTGGTGATCGGCCCGAGCGATTCCTTCGCGCCCGAGCCCGAGCCCGATGCCGCCGTTCCCGGCGTGGCGGCCGTGCCCGGCGTGCTCAGCCCGCCGGTACCGGTCGACCCGGTCAGGGTCCCGACGCCACTCCCCGTGTTCCCGGAGTTCCCACTCGCCGTGCTCGCGGAAGGCGTGGGGCCGCTCGGCAATGTCCCGCTCCCGAACGGCGACTGCTCCGCCAGGGCGTTGGTCGACGCCGTCGCGCCGCCCAGGTTGACGTTGAGATTGCCGCCGCCGGCCAACACGCCGATGCCGATGTCGCCGACGAGGATCGCCGAGGCGAAGTTGCAGTTGATGCCGAGCAACCCGTTGACGATCGCGGACCGCACGGTCTGGACCTGTCCCAGGTTCGCCCCGATGACCTCTTGCCCCAACGTGTTGTTGTCGATGCCGATGATCAACGGTGACATCTGCACCGTGCCGTCTTGCAAGGTCGTCTCCGCCGGCCACTGGACATTTAGGCCGACCGGCGAAAGCGCCGTGTTGATGATGTTCAACACCGTCTGGGGGTTGAACGTCGAGGACGAGGTGAGTTGCGAGGAGTCGAACTTGACGCCGGCCACGGTGAGCGAGCCGATGCTGAAGGTGCCCGTGGCCGTCGTCGTCGCTCCCGTCTGCTGCGTCGCGGTCCACGTCAGGTTGCCGATCTGGACCGCGCCGTGCGCCAAGGAGATCGAGCCGATGCTCGAAGTGGCGGTCGAGGTGCGAGTGCTGGCGTTGTCGATCGACGTGTGCGAGCTCGACGTCAGCCCGGAGACGGTCAGAAGTCCGCCCGGCACCGTGATGTCGGAGACTTGGGTGAGCGAGGTGGCCGACGGCTGGGTGGTGACGACGGCCGACTCGTTGCCGAAGCCGACGGGCGACGACGCCGGCGTGATTGAGTCGCTCAGGCTCTGGTTCCCGTTGACCGACTCGGCCTGCACCGAGGCCGGCACGTCCTTCGAGTTGAGCGTTGGCGGCCCACCGTCGCAGCCGGCGGCCTCGAGCGAGGTGCCGATGGCGCCGAGGTCGATCGTCTGCGAGAGCGACTGGGCCTCCATGTTCTGGTAGTCCGAGATGGAGATGCCGAGCTCTATCGCGTAGTTGAGCCCACCGGTCGTCGGCGCCAACGAGATCGCCTGCGCCGTCGCCGTCGCGTTACCGGGGACGAAGGACGTGTCGGCGCCCGAGTTCGACCCGAACTCGACGATGCACACTGCGGCACCGAGGGCGCACGCCAGGCCGATGCGGAACGTGGCGGGCGTGTAGTGACGTTCGCGGACCAGCGTTCTCAGCGACCGTCGTGGTCGATTCACCCTGCGTGCCCTCCCAGTGGACCGATTCGATCCTGGGAGTTCAACGATCGTTGGGCTTGATCCCTACGGGAGACTTTCCTCTGTTCGGACCCGGACGGGTGGACGGCCGGCCCCGCCGGCGCCCTACGACCGGCTTCCGGGGGCCGGACCGGCAAAGTCCCAGGCCAGAGACGCCCGTCCGCCCACAGCGGCCGCGACGACGACCGCCCCACCGGACCGTGGAGAGACCCACCCTTCCCGCCACTCATCTCTCGTTCACACCCCCCGCAGGATGCCGCCCCGGACGCCCGCCCCGGGCGCCGAGACAGTAGTCAATTGCCTCGTTCGTCGCGTGGTGGGCGGTGAGCGCCCCCGCTCTTCTCCGACACTTCTCTCAGGAGAGATACCCACTGGTCGAGGGCGTGAACCCCCAAGCCTCGAACAACTTTCCCGCCGTCGTCGGCGCGGCGCAGGGTAACGGCATCGCCCGCCCAGGGCCGGAGCAGGAACGCAGACGCCTCTCCCGAGGTGAATGCGCCGCCTTGGCGACCGAGCGATACGACGCTGTCGCCCGCCAACCGTTCCTTGTAATTGCCGTCGGTCGCGACGAGGTAGCGCTTGGCCTCGACGTGCAGCGCGACGATCCCCGCCACCCGCTTCCCCAACGCGGCCCGCACGGCCGCGGCGCCCTCGACCGCATGCGTCTCGTCGCGAGCCTCCGGCAACAGCTGGCCGATGTCGTGCACCAGGCCGGCGACGGCCAGTTCGACGTCGTCGGGATGGTCCCGCCGCAAGATCGCCGCCGTCTGCAGCGCGTGCTCGAGCTGTGTCACCGGTTGATCCGGGCTCAGCGGTCGCGCCTCGCCGCAGGCCAGCACGGCCACGATCTCGTCGGCGCTCAACTCCGAACCGCGGTGCACCCGGCCATTCTCCCCGTTGCGGCTACGGTGGCGCGTGCCCTGGTCCCCACCGCCGCGCAGCCCGTGGACCGACAAGATGGTCACGCTCGGCCGTGGCCTCGGCGACGACGGGCGCTCCCTGATCTCGCTGCAGCCCGATGACCTGCGTGCCGCAGCCACCACCACGACCGGCCTCGACGACTTCGGTGACGACTGGTGGGAGGAACCCTTCGCCCGACTCTGCGCCTCTCTCGACGGCGAAGCGCGCCTCCACCTGCCCGGCCGTCTGCGAGTCCGGGGCGAGGTCCAGCTGATCCTCCAGAACCGCCTGCGCATGGTGGATCTCTGGAAGCAGGAACCCGCCGTCCTCCTCGAGCGTGTCGACGCTCCGATCGTGGTGACCGGCTTCGGACGATCCGGCACCACCCTGTTGCACGAGTTGCTCGCGTGTGACCCGGACAACCGGCCGCCGCTCCTGTGGGAGCTGCTCCACACCGTCCCCTACGACGACGCGTCGGGCGACGTCTGCGACGACGAGATCAAACTCATGGACGAGATGGTTCCCGCGTTCACCGCGATGCACGAGAACGGCGGGCGGCTCCCGACAGAATGCATCTTCTCGTTCGCCCACCAGTTCTCGAGCGACATCTTCACCGGCCTCTACAACGTCGGGGAGTACACCGTGTGGCGCAGCGGCATTGACCAGTCCCCCATCTACGACTGGCACAAGCGCCATCTCCAGACCTTGCAGTGGGTCGCCGAGCGGCCGACAACACGCTGGGTCGTCAAGGCGCCCTCGCACCTGTCCGCCTTGCCGTTGCTCTTCGCCACCTATCCGGACGCCCGGGTCGTGCTCATGCACCGCGACCCCCTCCGCGTCATCGGATCCCTGTCGGACCTCATGGCCACGTTGCACTACATGCACTCGGACCACGTCGACCACGCGGTCCTGGTCGAGTTCATGGCCATGGGTATGGAGCTACAGATGGACCCAGTCACGGCCGAACGCGACGCCGGTACCGTCCCCGACGACCAGATTGCCGACGTGCTCTACAAGGACCTCGTCGCCGACCCTCTTGGCATCATCGAGCGCCTCTACGCGTCGTGGGACCTCCCCGTGACCCCCGACTTTCGGAAAGCGCTCGACGCGTATCTCGAGGCGCGCCATGCGGGCCGCACCTCGGGCCACGACTATTCGTTCGCCGACACGGGGCTGGACCTCGCCACGCACCGCGGGTTGGTCGCGCCCTACCAGGAGCGGTACGGCGTGCCCTCAGAGGTCTGACCCGGGGGCCCCCGGCCGTTCCCGTGGGTGACGACGCCGGGGCCGCAGGAAGCAATCGGGAGAAGGACGATACGCAGGAGGGACGAAGGTATGGACTGGAAGATCGAACAGATTGTCGTCCCCGTGGCGGACGTCGACCGGGCGAAGGCGTTCTACGCGGCGGTCGGCTTCAACGTCGACGTCGACCACAGCGCAGGCGAGGACTTCAGGGTCGTCCAGCTCACGCCGACGGGCTCGGGCTGTTCCATCGCGCTCATGAAGAACGCGGCGGCGGCCGGATCCCTGCAGGGGCTGCACCTCGTCGTACGCGACATCGAGGCGGCCTTGTCGCAACTCCGCGACGCGGGAGTGGCCAGCAGCGACCTGTTCCACTTCGTCGAGGGCGTCCAAACCGACGGCCCCGGTCCCAACCGGGCCGACTATGAGACCTTCCTCTCGTTCAGCGACCCAGACGGAAACAGCTGGCTCGTCCAGGAGGTGCCGAGCCGGCCGAGCTAGGTCCGGCCGAGCTCCGGTGCGTTGCTACAAGTCGGCGATCTTGACGACCTCAGCCGACGGGTGCGGCGGACCGTCCGCCAAGATCCAGCGCACGATCATGTAGCCCTCGAGCCGTCCACCGGTGTCAAGCCAGTTCTCCACGCTGGGACCAGGGTCCCTCGGCGCGACGACAAGGCGCCACGATCCGTCGTCCGAACGCTTGGCCCTCTTGTTGTTCAAGTTCGTCGTGGTGTAGCGGTAGTCGAAACTCTCCATCCACGGTGACGTCAACGTCAGTCCCCAGTAGAGGAACGGCTTGTCCGGCTCGTGCACCGTGATCACGAGCGCCTCGTCCTCAGTGAACTCGAAGCGACCGCCGTGGTACGTCATCTCCGCGTTGGTGTGCGTACGCACCTCGTCCTCCTGCGCCGCGATGTGCGCAGACCCAGCCTGTCCACCGAAGGAATTGAGGTTTGGGGCCGCGTCGCGCCACATCTGCAGGGCCGTGTTGCCCACAAAGGTAAGAAACATGGCGGCGAATTCGAGCTTCGGTGCCAGCTCGTCCACTGAGAGCAGCGGGGGCGGCACCACTTCGCCCGGTTCGGGCACCAGCTCCATCCGCAGATCCGCGAGCTTCTCGCTGCGTTTGTCGAAATGCGTTGCCCTGAAAGCCAGCTGCGCCGTGCCCGGCTCGAGGACCACAGCGTTGCGCGGCGCCGGATCGGGCATCTTGTCCGCCGGTGCGATGAAAATGTCGACTTCCCCATTGGGACCGAGCTCGAACTCGTCGATGTTGGTCTGCGTTTGGGTGCCCGTCCGTCCCCCGACCGCTCCCTGCCCGAACGCCGTCCCGAATGTCATCCCCACGTAGGCGGACTCGCCGCGGAATCCGAGCATGCGATAGGTGCGAGTGTCGTCGAGCACGCAGAAGAGGTAGTTGGTGTCGGGGTTGTCGACCAGCAGTTTCTTGTACTCGTCCTGCAGCGTGAAGATCTGGGGATGGAGCGGATCTGAGCCCTCGACGATCCAATCCAGGGCGAGGCGCGACAGCCGGGTCACCCACCGGTACCCCTCGGCCAGGTCCACCTCGCTCTCCGGTACCCCGGTGGCCTGGCGCACCACGTCGAGGGCGGCCGTCTGCGCCTGGAGCCAGGCGTCGAACGCTGCGTTGAGGCGGTCATCCTGCATGGAGCGGCACGCTACCGGCGTGGGGGCCGAGTCGCCCGCTTCCTGACGCGCCCGGTAGCTTTCGGGACGTGACCGACACCGCGACCGAGACGACCGGCACGGACGAGCTGCTCAGCGAGCTCCGGGCCTGGCTGGAGAACAACTGGGACCCTGACCTGACGGTGGCGCAATGGTGGGAGCGCATGGGCCTGGCCGGCTGGTCCGCGCCCGGCCTACCGGCCAACGCCTACGGCAAGGCCATGGCCCGATCCGACACGGTTCTCGTCCAGCAGGAGGTCGCAAAGTTCGGCGCGATGGGCGCACCCGCCGGCCTCGGCCTCCTCCTCGCGGCGCCCACGATCGCCACCCACGGCACGCAGGAGCAGATCGACCTCTACGTCCGCGACATCGTCACCGGCCAGAAGGCGTGGTGCCAGCTCTTCAGCGAGCCCCAGGCGGGTTCAGACCTGGCCGGCCTCCAGACGCGGGCCGTCAAGGACGGCGACGAGTGGATCATCAACGGTCAGAAGGTCTGGACGTCGGGGGGGCAGTACGCCGATCTCGGCATGCTCCTCGCCCGGACGAACCCCGAGGTACCCAAGCACCAAGGCATCTCCTACTTCGCCTTCGAGATGCTCCAGGACGGGGTCGACGTCAGGCCCCTCAAGGAGATGACCGGCCACGCCCTCTTCAACGAGGTCTTCATCACCGACGCCCGGGTGGCGGACTCCGCGCTCATCGGCGGGCTGAACAACGGCTGGGCCGCCGCCAACACGACGCTCGCCAACGAGAGGGCCGGCCTCGGCTCCGGCGGCGGCAACGCGGCCGGCGGCGGGCTGGCACAGCCGGGCACCGTGATGGGCATGCTCGACAAGCGGGTCGGCGACCTGGTCGGTCCGAAACTCGCCACCGGTGGCAGGCAGAGGTCGCAGAACCCCGCCGGGGCGCTGGGCGCGATGCGAGGCGGCGCCGGCATGCTCATTGCCCTCGCCCAGTCGCGGGGCGTGAACAAGGACGCCGGGATCCGCCAGGAGCTGGCCCGCCTCCACACGCTCGGTGAGATAGGGCGCTTCAACGGCCTGCGGGTCAAGGCCGTGAAGGAGAGGGGCGGCGACATCCCGGGCATGCCCAACATCTCCAAGCTCTCCATGAGCCAGATCGTCCGGTTGACCCGCGACCTGGGCCTGCGCATCTTGGGGCCGGCGGGGACGCTCCACGCGTACGACGCAGAGGCCAAGGCGGAGCTGCAGCAGTCGACGCGCGATCCGTTCGCCGGCGGCGTGACAGAAATGGCGCTCTTCGCGCAGGCGCCACCGATCTACGGCGGCACGGACCAGGTGCAGCGCAACATCATCGGGGAACGGGTGCTGGGTCTCCCCAAGGAGCCCAACAACGACCGGACGACGCCCTTCTCGCAGCTACCGAAGAACGCCTAGCCCCCGCCGACGACAGGGATGGGGCCGGCGCCGGGGGGCTGTCAACGATGACTGGGATGGACCGGAGCCTGCGCGGCGCCGCCGCGATCGTCGGCGTCGCCGACGACGTCTCCCCGACCGGCGAGCTCGACCGCTTCGGTCGTGAGCTCGAGGTGGCGATGGTGCTCGATGCCTTGGCGGACGCAGGACTGAGCCTGTCTGACGTCGACGGCGTCTGCCACCCCGAGTCCGCCGTGGCCTTTGCCGAGTACCTGGGTGTCCACCCCACCTTCGTCGAGTCGACCATGACTGGCGGGTCCAGCTACGAGGTCCACGTCGAGCACGCAGCCGCGGCCATCGCCGCCGGAGTCTGCGACGTCGTGGTCAGCGTCTACGCCGCCACACCGAGGAGCGACCGGACACAGGGCCGCCGGCGGGAATGGCGCCGCCCCACCGGTCCCAATCCGATGGCGGAGTGGGACATGCCCTACGGCCTGCGCACGCCCATGGGGCCCTACGCGCTGGCCGCGGCCCGGCACATGCACGAGTTCGGCACGACGTCCGAGCAGCTCGCCCAGATCGCTGTCAGCACGAGGCAGTGGGCCGCCTTGAACCCCCGGGCGCGCTACCGCGACCTCATCGACATCGACGACGTGTTGGCCTCACCGTTGCAGGTGAGCCCGCTGCACCTCCTCGACTGCTGCCTCGTCACCGACGGCGCGGGGGCGTTCGTCATGACGAGCGCCGAGCGGGCCCGCACATTGGCCAAGCCACCGGTCTTCGTGCTCGGCGCGGCCACGTGCACGGACCACATGGTCATCGGTCAGATGCCCGACCTCACCACGACGCCCGGAGCCGTGTCGGGCCCGCGCGCGTTCGAGATGGCGGGGATAGAGCCTGGCGACGTCGACGTCCTCATGGGGTACGACAGCTTCACCATCACGGCGTTGTTGCACCTGGAGGACCTCGGCTTCTGCAAGAAGGGCGAGGGTGGCCCGTTCGTCGCCGACGGCCACCTCGGCCCGGGCGGTTCGCTCCCGATGAACACCAACGGTGGCGGCCTCTCGTTCACGCACCCCGGCATGTACGGCATGTTCCTCATCACCGAGGCGGCGCGGCAGCTGCGCGGCGAGGGCGGTGCGCGCCAGGTCGCCGGCGCCAACGTGGCGGTGGCGCACGGTTCGGGGATGTTCCTCTCCGTCATGTCCACCGCGGTGCTCGGGACAGAGGCGACGCTGTGAGCCCCGAGCAAGCGGCCGGAACGGCACCCGCGCGGTTCGAACCACCAGTTGGAGTGGAAGGTGCGGCCTTCTGGGAGGCGACACGGGAGAGACGGTTGCTCGTCCAGTGGTGCACGTCGTGCGACCGCGGCGTCTTCTATCCGCGCGTGTTCTGCCCGCATTGCGCGGCCGGCGCCGACGCGCTCGAGTGGCGCACCGCGAGCGGACGGGCAACCGTGTACGCCGCCGTGGTGGAGCACCGCCCCGAGGCCGCCGGAGCCAACTTCTCCGGCGGCAAGCCCTACTGTGTGGCACTGGTCGACCTGGAGGAGGGGGTACGCATGCTGACCAACGTCGTGGGGTGTCCCCCCGACGACGTCCGCTCCGGCATGCCCGTGACCGTCGCGTGGGAGCTACTGAGCGACGGCCGGCAGCTGCCGCTCTTCGAGCCGGGACAGATGGCGTCGTGACGCGGCCGTGAGCCTGCCCGACGACAAGCGCGCCGCCGCCGCCCAGGGCATGCTGCACGCCTGGTGGGCGGCGCGCATCCCGGACCGCCTGGCGGTGATCTCCCCGCATGGCGACCGCACCTACGAGGATCTCAACCACGAGATCAACCGCTTGGCCCGCGCGCTGCGCGCACGCGGGCTCGAAGAGGGTGACGCCATCGCCTTGATGTGCACGAACCGGCCCGAGTTCCTCGAGACGCTCTACGCGGCGCAGCGCATCGGACTGCGCCTCACCCCCATCAACTGGCACCTCACGGGCGAAGAGGCCTCGTACATCATCGAGAACTGCGGGGCCAAGGCGTTCGTCTGCTCGGGCGAGCTGGGCGAGAGGGTCGTGGGCGCCGCGGAGGGCGGAGGCCCCGGGCTGGTGAAGATCAACACCGGCGGCTACCTGCCGGGGTTCGAGATGTACAACTCGGTCGTGGCCGAGGAGGACGGGTCCGACATCGAGGACCCGGTGATGGGCACCCAGATGCTCTACACGTCGGGCACGACGGGGCGGCCGAAGGGCGTGCACCGAGCCACGGCCGCGACGAGCGCGCTGGCCATGGTCAACTTCAGCGGCTACGACGAGGACTGGGCGACGAGCACCGACGCCCACCTGCTGACAGGCCCGCTGTACCACGCCGCGCCTCTGGCCTTCTCGGTCGCCGTCCCCTATCTCTACGGAGTGCCGCTCGTGGTGATGGACCATTGGGAGGCCACCGAAGCGCTCCAGCTGATCCAGACGAACGGCATCACCCACACCCACATGGTGCCGACGATGTTCCACCGCCTCGTGGCCCTGCCCGAGGAGACGAGGCAGCGCTACGACACGTCGTCGCTGCGGTTCGTCATCCACGGGGCCGCGCCGTGCCCGGTGCCGATCAAGCGCCGCCTCATCGAGTGGCTGGGCCCGATCGTGGTGGAGTACTACGCAGCGACCGAGGGCCTCGGGACGTGGGTGGACTCCAAGACCTGGCTCGAGCACCCGGGAACGGTCGGGCGGCCCATGGTGCCGGGTCTGGTCAAGGTGGCCGACGAGGACGGCAAGGATCTGCCCGCCGGTGAGATCGGCCTCGTCTTCCTTCAGGCACCCGAGGGGACGAGGTTCGACTACTACGGCGACGAGAAGAAGACAACCGACGCGTTCCGGGGCGACTACTTCACGCTGGGCGACATGGGGTACATGGACGAGGAAGGCTTCCTGTTCCTGACCGACCGGACGGCGAACCTCATCATCTCGGGCGGCGTGAACATCTACCCGGCGGAGGTGGACGCCGTGCTACTCGAACACCCCGCGGTCGGCGACGTCGCGACGATCGGCGTGCCCGACGAGGAGTGGGGCGAGGAGGTCAAGGCGGTCGTGCAGCCGGCAGACGGCGTCGAAGGCAGCGACGCGCTGGCGGCCGAGTTGATGGAGTACTGCCGCGCCCATCTCGCCCACTACAAGTGCCCGCGCAGCGTCGATTTCGTCGCTGAGCTGCCGCGGGAGGATACTGGGAAGATCTTCAAGAGAAAGCTGCGTGAGCAGTACCGGACCGCTGCGGCGGGTAACTGACCAAACACCAAAGGAGCTGAACAACGTGGGTATCTGTGACGGTCGGGTCGTCGTCATCACCGGAGCGGGCCGGGGCATCGGCCGTGAGCACGCCCTGCTCTTCGCCCGCGAGGGCGCCAAGGTCGTGATCAACGACCTCGGTGGAGAGATGGACGGCACAGGGTCCTCGACCGGACCGGCGGGCGAGGTGGTCAACGAGATCCGCGCCATGGGCGGCGAAGCCGTCGCCAACGACGACGACGTCTCGGACTACGAGGGGGCGGGACGCCTCATCCAGACGGCGGTCGACAGCTTCGGGACGATCGACGTGCTCGTGAACAACGCCGGCATCCTGCGGGACCGCATGCTCGTCAACATGACGATCGAGGAGTGGGACGCCGTGATCAAAGTGCACCTGCGCGGCACGTTCGCACCGACGCGGCACGCCGTCGAGTACTGGCGCAACCGGACCAAGGCGGGCGAGACCAACGACGCTCGCGTCATCAACACGACGTCGCCCTCGGGCATCTACGGCAACGTGGGCCAGACCAATTACGGCGCCGCCAAGGCCGGCATTGCGTCCTTCACGGTCATCGCCGCCATGGAGCTGGGGCGCTACGGCGTCACGGTCAACGCCATCGCGCCGGCCGCGCTCACCCGTATGACAGAGAACCTGGGCATGGGCGAGCAGTCGGCGCAGCGCAAGCCGGAGGAGTTCGACGCGCTCGACCCCGCCAATATCTCGCCGATCGTCGTCTGGCTCGGCAGCGCCGAGTCCAAGGACATCACGGGCCGCGTCTTCAACGTGATGGGCGGCAACATCAGCGTCGCCGAGGGCTGGGTGGCCGGACCGGGGCAAGACAAGAAGGACCGCTGGGAGCCCGAGGAGCTCGGCAAGGTTGTGCCGGATTTGGTGGCCAAGGCAGCGCCCAACGCCAACATGGGCGGACGGCGCGGGTAATTTCAACTCATGGTCGCCGAAGTAACGCCTCCACTCCCGGCCCGGCAGGACGTCGAGGCCTCCGTCCAAGTCATCCACGACAACGCGGATCGCCTCTTCCTCTGGGACTACGAGCGTGACCGCGGGCAGCTCGTCACGCTCTACAACAAGGCGATGGGGTCGCAGTGGAACAGCGTGAAGGACCTCGACTGGTCGATTGAGGTCGACCCCGAGCGGCTGGTGGCTGAGCAAGACAGCCCCATCCTGAACGTGGCGCGGGTGGCGGGCACGCTGCCCGGGTCGCCGATGGCGAAGTGGACCGAGAAGGAGTACTCGCAACTCGGCATCGAGTTCTTCAAGGCGAACCTGTCGCAGTTCATGCACGGCGAGCAGGGCGCCATGATGACGGCGGCCAAGATCGTCGAGACGGTGCCGTGGATCGACGCCAAGTACTACGCGTCGACCCAGACGATGGACGAGGCGCGCCACACCGAGGTGTTCGCGAAGTACCTGCGGACGAAGCTGGGCGACGCCTACCCGATGAGCCCGTTCCTCAAGGCTCAGATCTGGGGGCTGCTCGAGGACCCGCGGTGGGACATCGCGTACCTGGGGATGCAGATCGTGATCGAGTCGCTGGCGCTGGCGGCGTTCGGTGACATGCTCCGGCGTATCAAGGAGCCGCTGCTCCAGAAGCTCTTGCGCTACGTGATGTCAGACGAGGCGCGCCACGTCGCGTTCGGCGTCTTGACGCTCTCGGAGTTCTACGGCGACCTGAGCGAGGCCGAGCTCCTGGAGCGCCAGGAGTTCCTCGTCGACGCGACGTTGAACCAACGGGCGCGGGCGACCACGCCCGAGGTGTGGGAACGGCTGGGGACGACGGGCGAGGCTGTCCTTCCCTTCTTGCTGCAGGCGGCCGGGCAGATGAAGACGAACCTGATGGGCGGCTTCGCGCGGGGGTTCTTCGCCAAGCTCGTCCCCAACGTCCGCAAGCTGGGCCTGCTCGACGCCAATGACGGCTGGCTGCGCCAGCGGTGGGGCGAGGCCGGCTTGCT
>Ga0070765_100001777_pt1 | contig 13302 bp, 13 predicted proteins | sample HubBroMetageWFT5_FD_71516 | JGI IMG/M metagenome (GOLD analysis project Ga0070765, IMG submission 71516) | Warmed and freeze-thawed soil microbial communities from the Hubbard Brook experimental Forest, New Hampshire - Hubbard Brook CCASE Soil... | ecosystem: Environmental > Terrestrial > Soil... | reverse complement strand
GGCATGACCTTCGAAGCAGCTCTCGAGCTGCGGAAACGCGATCCCAAGGCGTACGAAGAGAAGTCGCTGGATGCTATGGCCAGACATGTCGAGGGCATGCTGCGCCTGCAGAAAATGGGTTCGGTCACCTTCGACTACGGGAACAATCTCCGCACGTTCGCCTTCCAACGCGGCGTCAAGAATGCGTACGACTTCCCGGGGTTTGTCCCGGCCTACATTCGCCCGTTGTTTTGTGAAGGGCGCGGACCCTTCCGCTGGGCCGCGCTGTCGGGTGAGGCTTCGGACATCGCCGTCACGGACGATCTGGTGCTGGAGCTGTTTCCCGACAACCGCATTCTTCGGCGCTGGATTGAGCTGGCACGGAAGCGAATTAAATTTCAGGGCCTGCCCGCGCGGATTTGCTGGCTCGGATACGGCGAGCGCGCACAGTTCGGCCTTGCTATGAACGAGCTAGTGAAGAAGGGGAAGATCAAGGCGCCCATTGTTATCGGGCGCGATCATCTGGATTGCGGCTCGGTGGCGTCGCCCTTCCGGGAAACCGAGAGCATGAAGGATGGCTCGGATGCAATTGCCGACTGGCCGATTCTGAATGCGTTACTCAACACGGCCGCGGGAGCGTCGTGGGTTTCGGTACACAACGGCGGCGGCGTGGGCATCGGCTACTCGTTGCATGCCGGGCAAGTGACAGTGGCCGACGGGACCGACATGATGGCCAAGCGCATCGAGCGTGTCCTGACGACGGATCCGGGCATGGGGGTGGTGCGGCACGTGGACGCGGGGTACGACGAGGCAAAGGCGTTCGCCGAAGAGAAGGGTGTGAAGATTCCGATGAGGGAAGGATGAAAACCTACCACGCAGACACAGAGGCACGGAGTGGCTGTGGGCTTCTTTCCCACGCTCTCACCGAGGGAATCATCGGTGCTGCGATCGAAGTGCACCGTCAACTTGGCCCCGGATTCCTGGAATCAGTCTATGAGGAGTGCATGTGTGAGGAGTTGCGTCTGCGCGATATCCCTTTCTGCGCTCAGGTGGAATTGCCTGTTGTCTACAAGGGACGGGCCACCAAAGGAATCTACCGAATCGATCTAATTGTTGCCGACGAGATTCTGGTCGAGTTAAAGGCAGTTGAAAGACTGCTGAGTGTGCATGAGGCACAGTTGCTTACCTACCTGAAGTTGACCGGCAAGCAGGTAGGTCTAATCATTAACTTCAACGTTTCGGTTCTTCACCGCGGAATCATGCGACGAGTGCTATGAGAAAGGTTCCTCTCCGTGTCTCGGTGTCTCCGTGGTGGGTGTTGAACCGGCGGGAGAACGCGTGCCTAAATCATCTGCCCTCTTGATGGTCAACGTTGCGCAATATTTCGGTTCTCCACTGCGGAATCATACGACGAGTGCAATGAGAAAAGTTCCTCTCCGTGTCTCAGTGTCTCCGTGGTGGGGGTTGGACTGGCGGAGAACGTGTGCCTAAATCATCTGCCCTACTGGTGGTGAACATTGCGCAACTGGTTACGATGCGCAGCGATGAAGGTAACTCCGTAGCCCGCCGGGGGCGTCGACTCGCAGAACTCGGCATCATCCAAGATGGTGCGGTTCTATGCGTTGGCGGCAAGATTGTTTCTGTCGGCAAGACGAAGGACGCTCTCCGCGATCCCTGGATCAAGAAAAATCGCAAAAAGGTCATCGAGATCGATTGCGCAGGACAGGTGGTGTTGCCGGGATTTGTGGATTCGCACACCCATCCGGCGTTCGTGACTCCACGGCTCGTGGATTTTGAGAAACGAACTTCGGGCGCAAGCTACGAGGAAATTGCCCAGGCCGGTGGCGGAATCCGATCGAGCGTGGAGCCGGTGCGGAGGGCAGGGAAGAGTGCTCTTGCGGAGAAGGTGCTGGATGCGTTGCACGAAATGGCCGAGCAGGGAACGACCACGGTGGAGGCGAAGTCGGGGTATGGGCTTTCGCTGGACGCGGAACTGAAGTCGCTTGAGGCCATCCGGCAGGCGGCCGCGCGTTGGCCAGGAACGGTGGTTCCGACTCTGCTGGGCGCGCACGTGGTGCCGCAGGAATTTCGAGGCCGCTCACAAAAGTACGTCGAACTCGTCTGTTCAGAGATGATTCCGCAGGCGGCCCGCCGCAAACTGGCGCAATTCGTGGATGTGTTCTGTGACCGGGGGGCATTTTCAGAAAAGGAGACAGCCACTATCTTCGCTGCAGCGTTACAACATGGGCTCGAGGTACGCGCCCACCTCGGTCAACTGTCGGCACCGGCTGCGGGCTTTGTGGATTCCACGATCAATTGTTGCCGGCCGGCGTCGCTGGATCACATGGACAATGTAAGTGATCAGGACATTGCGACGCTAGGGGCCAGCGATACGATCGCAACATTCGTGCCTGGCGCTAACTATTTCTTAGGTTTGGACAAGTATCCCGCCGCTCGCAAATTCATTGACGCAGGGGTTCCCGTAGCGCTCGCGACCGATTACAATCCAGGTAGCTCTCCTACCGCCAGCATGCCATTTGTCATGTCTTTGGCGTGCACGCACATGAAAATGTCGCCGGCAGAAACCGTGGCTGCGGCCACGATCAATGGCGCGTGTGCGTTGCGGTTGCAGGATCGAAAGGGATCGATTGAGCCAGGTAAGGACGCAGACCTGGCGGTATTTGAAGTGAAAGACTACAGAGAGATTGCGTATTGGTTTGCATCGAATCGATGCGCTTTGACGATATTGAATGGTGCTCTCGTTGCCTCCGGCGGTTCTGGCGAATTGGGTTGAACTGCCGCAGGGGTGGTCCATCTAAAGAAGGGTAGTTTTAGAAAGACGCTCGAAAATGCGCGAGCGCCTTTTGCTGTGTGCGTGTGTCTCTTCGTCAATTCATGAGGAAAACGGAGTTTATCTTCAGAGATGAAACAATTTGTATTAGGGTGTGCATTTTTGGCGCTGTCCTCATGGGCAGCGGCACAGCGCTTGCCGGAACTGGCGATTCCGGACAATTACCAGATTGTCCTCGCGCCTGACTTTCAGAAGGATAACTTCACAGGCGACGAAACCATTCGTTTGCGGGTACTCAAGCCGACTCGGCAGATTGTCTTGAACTCGGCGGAAATTGACTTTCAGGACGCCTCGCTGATCAGCGGGAAGACCACACAAAAAGCAAAAATAACCCTCGAAAAAGAGAAGGAGATGGCGATCCTGAACTTTGACGAGGAAGTGCCGGAGGGTCCAGCCGAGCTACGCATCCGATATCTCGGAATCATGAACAACGAACTGCGCGGCCTTTATCTTGGCCGAGACCGGGATGGGAACAAGTATGCGGTGACGCAGTTTGAGGCTACGGACGCACGGCGTGCGTTCCCTTCCTTTGACGAACCATCGTACAAGACAACTTTTGATCTGACGGTCGTCGCTGACAGCGGGTTGAGCGCGATCTCCAACGGCAAAGTGCTCTCGGATACACCCGGGCCGGGCGCGGGCAAGCACACCGTGAAGTTTGCCACGACGGCCAAGATGTCTTCGTACCTCGTGGCCCTGGCGGTAGGAAAGTTCGAATACGTTGAGGGCAAGTCCGAGGGAATCCCGATCCGGGTCTGGGGACCGCCAGGAACCAAACAGGCGGGGGCCTACGCCCTTGAAGTTGCCGAGTGGTGCATCAAGTATTTCAATCATTATTTCGACATCAAGTACCCGTTCGAAAAGCTCGACATGATCGGCGTACCGGATTTTTCCGCAGGCGCGATGGAGAACACCGGGCTCATCACATATCGACAGGCAGAATTGCAGATCGATGCGCAGCCGGCGTCAGTTGAGCAGCAGCAACTGGTGGCCACCGTGATCGCGCACGAGATCGCGCACCAGTGGTTTGGCGATCTGGTGACCATGCAATGGTGGGACGACATCTGGCTCAATGAAGGTTTTGCCACCTGGATGGAAGACAAATCGGTGGGGGAATGGAAGCCTGAGTGGCACTTCGATCTGGCCGAGGTGGAGGACACGAACAAGAGCCTCACTGTGGACTCGCTCAAGAACACCCGCCCCATTCACCAGGCCGCGGACACTCCGGCGCAGATCCAGGAGTTGTTCGACGGAATTGCATATGACAAAGCGGCGGCTGTGCTGCGCATGCTTGAGGCGTACCTCGGCCCGGAAACCTTCCGAAAGGGAGTCGATCAATACCTGAAGCGGCATTCGTACGGAAGCGCCACCGCCTCAGATTTCTGGAAGACGCTTGCGGAAGTATCAGGCAAGCCTGTCGACGAGATCATGGCCACGTTCGTGAAACTCCCTGGCGCTCCTGAAGTGAGCGTATCAACACAATGCTCCGGCAATTCGACTTCGGTGAAGCTCTCGCAGGCGCGATATTTCAAGGATCGAAAGCTTTTTGAGGCGGGAAGCGGGGAACTCTGGCGAGTTCCGGTGTGCATGAAAACGACGGCCGAGACCGGCGAAACATCACAGAAGTGTTTCGTTCTCACCGAAAGGCAGTCGAGTCTTTCGATCCCGGGATGCCTGCCGTGGGCGATGGTCAACGCGAGCGCGCATGGTTATTACCGGTCAGGCTACTCTTCCGACGCAATTCGCGCGATCGGTCGCAGCATAGAGCAGGATTTCACACCGTCTGAGCGGCTTGTTTTGCTCGGGGATTCCTGGGCGTCGGTGCTGGTCGGGGAACAGCGGATTGGAGACTACCTGGCGCTGGCGGAAGGGCTGCAGCCGGATCGGACACGCGCGGTCGTGACTGAGATGACGGCGAAGATTGAGTACATCGGTGACTACCTGGTGAGCGACTCCGATCATGCTGCTTATCAAAAATGGGCACGTCGCCTGCTTAGTCCGCTGGCAGAGGAGTTGGGGTGGCAGCCCGCTCCCGGGGAAAGCGATGAGGTTCGGAGTATGCGGCCGCGAGTCTTGCATGCGCTCGGATATGCTGGACAGGACCCGCAGATCATTGCACAGGCGCAAGGTTTGACGGCGAAGGCGCTGCGGGATCCTCGGGCGCTTGATCCCACTGTGGCGGTTGCCGCTTTTGCGCTGGCGGCTGAAAACGGAGACGCCGCACTCTACGATCAAATCATGGCAAAGCTGCAGGGATCGAATGCAAGCCTGGAAGACTATTATCTTTACTTCCGAACGCTCTCAAAGTTTCGCGATCGGAAATTGCTGCAGCGTACGCTCGAGTATGCCATCTCCCCGGCAGTGCGCAGTCAGGACACTTTGGGTCTGATCGCAGCTGTCATGAAAAATCCAACAGGCACCGCGCTGGCGTGGAATTTTGTCGGTCACCATTGGGCTGAGATTGCAAAGGTTGGGGGCGGTTTCACCAGTGCGGAGGTCGTAGCCGCAACTTCGGCTTTTTGCGACGAACGAATGCACGATGAGGTGCAAGACTTCTTTCTGACACATGCCGTGCCGGCTGCCGCGCGAACGCTGAAGCAATCACTGGAAAGCATCCACGAGTGCATCGACCTGAAGTCCACTCAAACGCGCGAATTGTCAGCTTGGCTGCAGCAGCGAGGCGCTGCGTCGGGAAGGTAGGCTTGCGACCGTAAGGCTTAGCAGGCTCAGCTTAGGAGACTCAGGCTCATAGGCGAGCTTTGGGATGCAGTTGAAGGGGATCGCTCGGTTTTGAGGCAGCGAGAAATGGTAAGGCGCAGAGCCGCCGCGGTTTGCGCAGCACGCGTTGAGCGATTCCCATCAGGTTGCTATAATCGGATTCGATTCAACGGACCTATCGCAGTCGATGCGCCGCGAGTCACAGTCTCGCCGCCGACACAGCATGTCCCGGATGACTTGCATTTCACTTCGCAAGTGGTCCGAAGCCGTGGCCAGGTAGCTCAGGTGGTAGAGCGCAGCCCTGAAAAGGCTGGCGTCGGCGGTTCAACTCCGTCCCTGGCCACCATGATTCTAAAGAACTTGCGCGACTCGCCTCGTGACCTTTCAGCCTGCTGTCGGTCCGCTGTTAGGGTTATTCCCTGTACATGCATGAGTTTGAAGAACTTGCCTCGAATGGGTTCTCATCAATCCGCTTTCCCGCCGCCATGCGATCATGGCTGACGGTGTATGGTTCGCCTTCAGGCAATTTTCGTCTGCACACCAATTTGGTCGTTCCCGGTTTGCACGCCCAGCCTCCAACTGACGCGTCGGGTGAAAACTAGGACAATTGCAGAAGGAGCAGGTGCGACGTGCTAGCATGATTGCAGTGTTGGAGTTTCGCGTCCTGCTGAAGCTACCGCTCCAGATCCAACAAAAGCCTTCTTTCTCCATGCGGGATGGTTCCGAAAAAGGAGTTCTGCGCAGCTATGGACGACACTCGAAAAGTAATGCGTGTGGGGAAGGAAGAGGGCTATTCCGCAGACAGCGAGATGAATAACCCCATTCCACCCGGCGGGCCTTCCGCGCAGGATATAGACGATTTGCTTGCCACCATGCGCACCCGTGGCCTCGACGTGCTGGAAGGGGAACCTCGTTTACCGTATTCGTCTCTCGAACAAAGGCTGGGCAGCGAAGCAGATGAAATTGATGTCAACCCGGTACCAGTTGCCGCTGAGGTGGTCAACGATCCGGTGCGCGTTTACTTGCGCGAGATGGGCGCCTCACCTCTGCTCACGCGGGAAGGGGAAGTGGAGATCGCCAAGCGCATCGAACGCGGACAACTCTCCGCCATGAAGGCGCTCTCGCGTTCACCCATTGTGATTCACCGGGTGCTGGCCATGGGTGAGGAGTTGAAGCGGGGTCTGCGTTCGATTAAAGACACGGTCGTCTTTGATGAGGAAGAAATCACCGAGGAGATTCTGCAGGACCGTTTCAAGGAAACTACCCGTCGCATCGATCAGATACACCACAATTACAAATCAGCCCGCCGCCTGGCGGCCCAGATGGCGACTTTCGCGGCCGATAAGAAGGCACGCAGATACCGCCGCTGCCGGTATCAGCTGAGCCGCGAAATGGTTCGGATTGCGCTCACCATCCGCAGCCTTGGCTTTACTCCCTCGGAGCGCAAGCGCCTGATGGAGCGGGTGACTCACACCGCGGACCTCATGCGTTCGCTGGAGCGGCAGCTCGGAAACCTGGAAAAGAAGATTGCGAACACGCGCAGCGAGGAACTCAAGAAGAACTACCGCACTACGCAGCGACAGCATCGTGCCGAGATGAAAAGGCTGGAAAGCGATGCCGGTATGACGTTCGCGGAACTGCAGCGCACGCAGCGTGAAATCATCCAGGGCGAGATGGACGCGGAACAGGCAAAACACGAGCTCATCGAAGCCAACCTTCGCCTCGTCGTTTCCATCGCGAAGAAATATGGCAACCGCGGTCTTCAGTTTCTCGACCTGATCCAGGAGGGCAACGTCGGCTTGATGAAGGCGGTAGACAAGTTCGAGTACCGCCGCGGATACAAGTTCTCCACCTATGCCACTTGGTGGATTCGCCAGGCCATCAGCCGGGCGATTGCCGATCAGGCGCGTACCATCCGGCTACCGGTGCACATGATCGAGATTGTTAACAAACTGGTTCGCGTCTCGCGGCAACTGGTCCAAACCTTGGGCCGCGAACCTACCTCGACTGAGATTGCCAAGCAAATGGACATCCCCGAGGCCAAGGTGCGCAGGGTGCGCAAGATCATGCGGACACCGATCTCGCTGGAGACGCCGATTGGCGAGGAGGGGGATTCCCACCTCGGCGACCTCATTGAGGACCGGGCCCAAGTCTCGCCCGCCGAGGCAGTCATCAACGCGAACCTTAAGGAGAGGACTGCGCACGTTTTGCGAACGCTCAGCGCACGGGAAGAGAAGATTCTCAGGATGCGTTTTGGTATCGAGGACGGCTCGGAGCGGACGCTGGAAGAGGTTGGGCGGTCGTTCGATGTTACCCGCGAGCGTATTCGCCAGATCGAAGCCAAGGCCCTGCGCAAGCTACGCCATCCCTCGCGATCCCGCGAACTCAAGGCACTCTTCGATGACGTAAGCGAATAGGCGAGCAGGGATATGAGCCGATAGGCATAGTCACTGCTGCTGTGTTTTCGAGTCAGTCCCCAGGCATGTAGTTTGTTCTTGCGCGTTCCTGGATCGCCGCAGAGTGGTGGCTACGATCCATGCGCCGAAACCCGTCTCATCTCTGACGATTTGGCCAAGAAGAATTCGGAGTTTCGGTCTCCTGCAGAGCTTTCGATTCCCGCCCTTCCAATTCAGCTTGACGATGTTGGGTAGCCTGAGCGGGATCTGTGCCTGCCTTGAGATTTGTTTTCTCGATGAAGTAGCGCCAGCCTTCGTGTCGATCGGAGGATTCCTGGGCATCCTCAAACGTCTTCAATTTTAATTCTGCGTTCTGCTTGCCCCTGACCACAGCTACCACTCCAGCCGAGCGGTAGGTACGGATGTTGTGTCGGATGATGGCGTAAGAGGATGTGAGGTCGTCGCGTGTCAGAGAGGATCCATTTCTAGCTTGCTCGGAAACGATCAAGCGGCAGTTTGCCTTGCTCGCAGCTCACATCCGATGTCGCCGATGATCTCTGTTCTCAGAATCAGGCATTGGTTCGCCATGAAGCTTCGGACGAGCTTCGTTCACCCTCAGCGCACGCTCGTTGAGCATCTTTCCATCCAGGGCAGCGATAGCGGCGTGGGCTTCAGTCGCCTGCCTCATCTCGACAAAAGCCATACCGCGGGGCTCAGCCGTATCCCTGTCCACGACGACCCTGACGGTTTCGACGGCTCCGTGTGCTGCAAAAACTTCTCGCAGTTGCTGCTCTGTGACCGTGATGTCAAGGTTCCCGACAAAAATATTGGTCACGAGTTCATGCCTGCGGCTGATCTTCGCGAACGTCCCGTATAGAAACAGAACTGAAATTTTCAAAAGGCGACCTGGAGAGATCGCCTTTTCGCAATGCGTTGTGCCTCTCAGACAGGATGTACGTTCTCAGCCTGCCAGCCCTTGGGGCCCTTCGTCACATCGAACTGCACCGTTTGGCCTTCCTGCAGGCTCTTGAAGCCTCCCGCCTGGATCGCCGAAAAATGCACAAAAACGTCTTCGCCACTCTGACGGCTAATGAAGCCATAGCCTTTGGCGTCGTTGAACCACTTTACTGTTCCTTGTTCTGCCATGTTGATACTGTTTCCTTGTCAAATTTGATTTTACGCTGGAGAGATTCGGAAGTACTGAAGGGCAGGTTACTGGCCGTTGAGGCGAGAACTGCTCACGACCGATTCGGTCTAACGCACACAGGCATCGTACGCGTAGCCCGCGCAATTAGCAATGCGATTTCACGATCCATGTCGTCCAAGCACCCGGCCGACTACCACCGGAACGACGGGCATTCCCAACGGTCGGCCGCGGTCCTCTGAGCTGTTTTCTTGCGCCCCTTCGGGGCTGGCTCATTTCGGCCCTGACCCACGGCTTACGCCGTGGGCTTTATTCTTGCGCCGCTGCGCGGCTAAACCGACAACTAGCCTTGAGCATGATTGTCGCAAACAGGGTATACTGGAACTACTTAACCTCGAAGATACGCCGCTAAAGCACTCCAGCGCCTTCGCGATTGAGAGATCGAGAGGCGGATGTTCGGAAGCGTTACTCCTGAGCCAAACACTCTACTCCATGACCGCGAGCAACTGCTCGAAAGCGTGCATCTTGATGCGTGTCGTCACGCTGATCGGGACAGTAACCCTGGCGGCAGCCATATTATTTCGCTCTCCATCGGATTTGAGGATGGGGGTATTCATCATCGTGTCGGTGGCGGCGCCGACGCTTGCGGTTCGCAGTCTCCTCACTGGCACGTTCGTCTGGACACGGCTCTTCCTGCGAGTTCTGGGCGTATTTACGTCGTTCCAGCGGGCTCAGCTTTCCCACTTCATCTCCATATTCGAGATGGCGACTCTGGCTTTTTTCGCGGCTTCGCCAATAATCCTTTGGAAGATCCACCAGCCGGTGGGTGCTTAAGCACCCGACAAGCAATATTGTGATCAACCGGCATTCGCCGTCGAAATGACAGGAGTTGATGATGTCAGCACGGAATGGAGACAAGTCCAGATTTCACCGGGAGCGCAAACAGAAGATCGCGCGACGGAAGCGCACCCACGAACTGCTGGAGCGCCCAGCAAAGGGACGCAAGCCAGAGGGTACCTCGGCCCGCGTGCAGCCACGGTCGGTGTCGGCATGAACACTTCACTACCGCCGGCTTCACTGCTCTCCGCGCCCATCCCTGCAGAAGTCAAGAAGAAACGAGTGTTGCTCGTCGGCACAACGCAAGCGAAGCGCGAATTGCGTGCTGAGGTGATGAGAAAGTGCGGAATCGATGTTGATTGCGCGGCCGACATCGCGGAAGCTCGTTCATGGTGGCGAGCTGCGTTGTACGACCTGGTGTTGATCGACATGGGAAAGGGCCAGGGCTATCGGGACAAATTTTGCGATGACATTCGTAGCGCGACACCCCCGCAGCGGTTGGCGTTCCTGGTTGGCCAACCAGAATATCTCGCGGATTCTCCCACTGCGGATGATGAGATGCCAGTGCTGAACGTCGACGACCCGGTGGTGGGTGGCGTAGACGGCGCCCTCTCCGCCAATCGCGGAGACTTGACGCAACGCTGGGGAATCCTGGAAGCTTCGAGGCGAATCTCCGCCGTCCGCTCCGCGACCCTCGCGCGGACGCAAGCGATGCACACCCTGCCCGCTCCGCCGCGAGATTCTGAAGGACGTTCATCGAAACGAAACCCGACACCGACCAACCTAGATGATTTAGTAAGAGAGGAATTGCGATGAAGAACCTGTACGTTGGAAACCTGCCGCACAGCACGACGGAAGCGGAGCTGCGAAATATCTTCGAGGCACATGGCGCGGTCGAAAAGATCACACTCGTGACCGATCGGGATACGGGCCGCTCGCGTGGTTTCGGTTTTGTCGAAATGACCAACGCGAGCGAAGCCGACAAAGCCATCGCGGCTCTCAACGGAACCGATCTGGGCGGGCGAACCTTGACCATCAACGAGGCCAAGCCCAAGTCTGACCGGCCAAGAAGCGGCGGCCAGCGCTTTGGCGGTGGAGGCGGCCGTGGGCGAGACGATTATCGCGGGCATCCACGGCAACCGCGCGAACCGCGCTGGTAGTTTCTTTCGAACACAGTGGCCGGTGGGGTTACGGGACGTGCCCGCCGGCTACGAATAAAGAATAGGGGATACGTATGCCTAGAGGGCGATCAACATTTACAAAACGCCAGAAAGAACACACCCGGCGACAGCGACAACAGGACAAGGCGGAGCGCAGGAACCAGCGTTCCCAGGAGAAGCCTGTGGAAGGCGGCGTGGATGAGATGGCCGAACTGCGCGAGCATGCTGCAGCACAGGCAGCGCTGTTCAACATCGGTGTGGAAGATACTGAAGCTGCGGAAGAGTCCACGGCCGATGGCCGCGGCGAGTGACTCGTGACTGGAAGTCTACCGCAGCTGGATACCTTGGCAGCGAAATCATGCGTATCGCAATAAACTAGTGCGGGAGGAACAGAGTGGCAGAAGTTCGATTGCAAGAGGGTGAATCGTTAGAGAACGCGCTCCGTCGATTCAAGCGTAAGGTTCAGACGGAAGACATCATCAAAGAAGTGAAACGTCACTCCTACTACTTAAAGCCGGGCGAAAGGCGCCGAGTGAAACAGGCTTTAGCGCGTAAGCGTGCGCGGAAAAAGAATCGGAAAGAAGGCTCATTTGGGGCGGACTCGCGCCGGGAAAAATAATTGATTGTGTAAAGCAACCCGTTGGGAAAATGCCGGGGCCTGATGCCCCGGCAACCAGTTTCGGGAGTCTACACAAAGATCTCTCCGGGCAACGCAGTCAGGGTCCGCGAGGCTAGCGTGTTTTGAATCATTCGCCTCGGTGGTGCGTCCGTCGCGATCTCAGTCTGCTTGCGTTCGATCTTTAACTGGAGAGTGCGTTCAATCTGGCGCAATTCCGACACCTCTACTCCTGCTGCCAAGGTCGAGGCGCGTCCCTCGAGACCTGCTCTGCCGGTGCGACCAACGCGATGGATAAAATCTTCCGCCATTTTGGGCACATCGTAGTTAATGACGTGGGCCACGTCATCCACGTGCAGACCGCGCGATGCGATATCAGTCGCCACCAGCACTTGGAAGCGCCCTTCCTGGAAACCGTTTAGAGCCCCATTGCGCTGAGATTGTGAACGATCGCCATGAATCAGGGCAGCCGCGAAACCGTCGCGCACAAGCTCCCTCGCAAGACGCTCGGCGCCACGCTTGGTGCGCGTGAAAATCAGAGTCTGGCCCTTTTCTGCATAAAGCAGTTGACGGAGGACGTCGAGTTTCTCTCCCGGCCGCACTTCGTAGGCCTGGAGTTGTACGCTTTCCGCGGGCTTGAGCACGGAGCCCAAAGCGACCCGAACCGGATTGCGCATGTACTCACTCACCAGGCCGGCGACGGAGCGTTCCATCGTGGCCGAGAAACACAGCGTCTGGCGTTCCTTGGGGACGGACGACAAGATGCGACGGATCGCAGGCAAAAATCCCATGTCGAGCATGCGGTCGGCCTCGTCAAGCACGAGTATCCTGACGTTCTGCAGATTGGCAAGCTTGCGATTCATGAGGTCCTGCAAGCGTCCGGGAGTGGCAATGATCAGTTTCGATCCGGCGCGCAGACTTTGGATCTGTGCCTTCTCGGATACTCCGCCGATGACGAGCGTGGCGCTGGGCATGGCTTTCGTGCGCAGTTGCTCGTATTGTTCTTGAACCTGCATCGCAAGTTCCCGCGTTGGCAGCAACACCAGAGCGACCGTGTGACGCGCCGGCTCCTGCTGCAAGGTCTCAATTAACGGGACTAGAAATGCCAATGTCTTGCCCGTGCCTGTCTGGGCTGTGCCGATGACATCTCGGCCTTCAAGTGCAGGAGAAATAGCGCGTTCCTGGATGGGGGTGAGGTTGGTGAATTGAGCTGCCGCCAGCTTCCGCTGCAACGCGGAGGAAAGAGGCAGTTCTGAAAATGTGGTCATTCGAATTTGATTCTTTCTGGAGGGGCAACTGTCACGCAGGCTCTGACACACGTCGAGAGCTATTCTGCCGCTCACATTTAATTTGGATTTACGCAAGTAAACGGCGGGCAGGAAAGGCGGAGATAAAGCTAGTCTGAAAAGACGACTACCGCGTGACGAGCAAACCGTAATCAATACGTCAATGCAGTATACCAGAAAAGACGACAAGGCACAGATTACGACAGTCACTTGGGGTTCCGCTCTTGCGTCGTCGCGCCGGCGGTGCCAATAGTGTTTCCTCTCCGTACGACTCTGACCAAAAGGAAAGGCTGTCCAGTGAGAGCTCCAGCCACG
>Ga0070765_100001775_pt1 | contig 13311 bp, 11 predicted proteins | sample HubBroMetageWFT5_FD_71516 | JGI IMG/M metagenome (GOLD analysis project Ga0070765, IMG submission 71516) | Warmed and freeze-thawed soil microbial communities from the Hubbard Brook experimental Forest, New Hampshire - Hubbard Brook CCASE Soil... | ecosystem: Environmental > Terrestrial > Soil... | reverse complement strand
CCGCAGCCAATTGATCAGAGCCAGACGCTTGCAATCAGCGCCACTCTGACGAATGACAGTTCCAGCAAAGGCGTGTCGTGGCGCCTGACCGGCCCGGGCTCTCTCAGCAATCTGACAGGAGCATCTGTTACCTATATCTCCCCCACGACCATTCTCAACAGCGCGCAACAGGTAACCATCACGGCGACCTCCGTAGCAGACCAGACGAAGAGCGCCTCGCTGCAACTTACCGTGAACCCGTACCCGCAGATTTCGATATTGCAAACGCTTGCCAGCGGATCGGTCGGCACGCCATACAGCCAAACCATCGTCCTCACCGGCGGCACTCCTCCGTTTCAATGGAGCGTGTACGACGGCCCCATTGCCACCGGATATGAGGTAGGCGGATCGGTGCCGGACGGACTGGAACTCAATCCCAACACGGGGATCATTAGCGGTACTCCAACCGGTGGCGGAACCTGGTATTTCGAGGCGACAGCAACGGATGCAACTGGCGCAACCGCATACGACGGCCTTTTGAGTATCCAAATCAACCCCACGGCTGCACCAGGAAATCCGGTTCCACTCTTAAATCAGCCGCTGGTGCCGACGGCGGTTTCACCGGCCGCTTCCGGGTTCACGCTCAGCGTGAGCGGGACAGGATTCGTTTCCGGCGCAACCGTCGATTTCAACATCTCCCCGCTGCCGACCACGTTTGTCGACCGCGAGCATCTGACTGCGGTCGTCCCAGCAACCGATGTTGCGAATGCAGGCACAGACGCCGTAACAGTCGTGAACCCTGCACCGGGCGGCGGCGCGTCCAACGTGGTCTACTTCCAGGTGGCCGCGCCAGAAACCACGGTGGCTTTCGCCAATGCCGCCGATTCTCCGCTTCAGGTTCCCGAGCCATCCGGCATCGTCGCTGCCGATTTCAATCAGGATGGCAAGCCCGATCTCGCTATCGCGGCGAACGTCCGCACCTACGTATTCCTCGGGAACGGCGACGGTACCTTTGCGCCGACGCCTGCGTCTCCTATCGGCATACCGAGCCCGCCCTACGATGACTTCGGCTCACCCTACGTCGGGCCGGCGATGGCCGTGGGTGACTTCAACCATAGCGGTCATGCAGGATTAGCTATTGGGCTGTTCCAGAATGAATCCGCAGCGATTTTGTTCGGGAACGGGGATGGATCCTTCACTTACTCGAGCACTCTGGCAAATGCAGAGGGGCAGCCCACGATGTCGCTGACGCCGGCTGATTTCAACGGCGACGGTGACCTGGATTTGATTGCCGTAAATGCCCTCAACGGCCAATCACCCGTTGCCCTGTTGGGCTACGCTCACGGCGCTTTCAACCAGGTCCAGGAGAGTATCCAAATCTCTGGCATCTCGTCAGCCGCCGGGGACTTTAACGGGGATGGAAAGCTCGATGTAGTGATCGATGGTGCAAGCGTCCTGCTCGGGAACGGGGATGGCACGTTCACCCAGGGAGCTTCCCTGAATATTGGCGGCGTTGTCACCGCGGCCGATTTCAATGGTGATGGCAAGCTCGATCTCGCGGTTTGTAGCGGCGCCCAGAACACGGTGACGATTCTTCTCGGTAATGGCGACGGAACATTTACCACCGCATCAGGCTCGCCGATTACAGTCGGCACTCAGCCCTGGGCGCTCGTCGCGGGCGATTTCAATAACGACGGCAAGCTCGACCTCGCTATCGTAAACCGCCCAAACACCGGATACGGCTCAGTAACTCTTCTGCTGGGCAACGGCGATGGAACGTTCACGCAGGCGTCGGGCTCGCCTTATACGGTGGGAAACTCGCCGGTCGCAATCGCCGCGGCAGACTTCAATGGCGATGGAAAACTCGATCTCGCGGTCGCGAACTCGGCCGATGGAACCGTATCGATCTTGCTGCAGCAGTAGTTCGCGTAATCAACGAAGCATTCAGATTGCGGCATAGCAGTTCTATGTTCGATAGACGGGTCAATGGACGCATAACCCGGCCGAAAACAAATGACCACGTCAACCCCTAGTTCGAACCTCGGCCGTCATGTGTTTGGATTGGCGTCTCTGGCCTCTGGCCTCATTACGCTGGCCGGGCACGACCATCACGGCTCGCATCCACTGCACTACATTATCTACGCCGCCGCCGCTGCCCAGATCCTCGGCGGCGCTGCGATTCAGTTTCCTCGGATCGTCAAATCCGGCGCCTTCGTCCTTGCCGCGGCCTATCTTGTCTTCGCCTCGCTCTGCGTGCCGCAAATCGTCACCGCACCGCGGATCTACAATAGCTGGGGCAACTTCTTCGAGCAGTTCTCCCTCCTGACCGGAGCGGCCATCGTTTACGCCCGCTTGTCATCCGCATGGTCACTGCAAACCCTTCATCGCATCGGCAGCATTCTGTTGGGCCTCTGCACCGCTTCCTTCACCCTCGAACAGGCGATTTATCTCGGCCCTACCGCCAGTCTTGTTCCAAAGTGGATTCCGCCCAGCCCGATGTTTTGGGCGGTAACGACAACGGTTTTCTTCGCGCTCGCGGCGTTAGCTCTTCTTGCCGATCGAATGGCGCTTCTCGCGGCTTGCCTGCTCACAGCGATGCTCGTGAGCTTTGGGCTAATCGTCTGGTTGCCGTTAATTCTTTCCGATCCCCACAATCACGGGAATTGGAGCGAAACCGCCGAGACCTTCGCCATTGCCGGAGCAGCGTGGATTCTCGCCGACCTTCTCCGCCAGTAGGCCTACAGTGTTTACCGTATTCAGCATCTCTGTGCACAATGGCTAGCATAGATGGCGCTTAGACCGAGCATCGCCCTCCAGTCGTATTCCACAATGGAGTGGAGTAAGGTAGTTAGGTTGTCGCTACACGATATGCGCGAGCCCAAGCAAGCAGAAGAAATCACGGGTCTGTTGGCGGCCATCGTAGCTTCCTCCGACGATGCCATCATCAGCAAAAACCTCGATGGCACCATCACGAGTTGGAATAAGAGCGCGGAACGGATATTTGGATACACACCTGAAGAAGCGATCGGGCAACACATCACCCTGGTCATTCCACGAGAACGCCACGCTGAAGAGTCAGACATTCTCGCTCGCCTCAGGCGCGGGGAGCGCGTTGACCATTTCCACACCGTCCGCAGGCGTAAAGACGGCAGCCTTCTCGATGTCTCTCTGACCATCTCTCCCGTGAGAGATCCATCGGGGCGCGTTATCGGAGCCTCGAAAGTGGCGCGGGACATCACAGCGCATAAACAGGCGGAGCAAGCATTGCGGGAAAGCGAGCAACGCTTTCGCATGATTACGGATGCTTCGCCCATCATGGTCTGGATGTCGGACACGGACAAGCTTTGCTACTACTTCAATAAAGGATGGTTGGATTTCGTCGGCCGCACTCTCGAACAAGAGTCAGGCAATGGCTGGACGGAGAACCTGCATCCAGAGGATTTCGACCACTGCCTGCAAGTCTACGTCAGCAACTTCGATGCGCGTCGTCCTTTTGAGATGGAGTACCGGATCCGCCACCACACCGGGCAATATCGCTGGATACTGGATCGAGCAGTGCCGCGCTACGCCCCCGATGGAACCTTCGAAGGATATGTTGGCGGCTGCCTCGACATCCACGACCAGAAAGAGGCGGCAGAGAAAATTCGCGTTGCCGATGACATGACGCGCCTGATGAAAGCGCAGGATGATGAACGGCGCCGTATTGCCCGCGAACTTCATGACAGTGCCGGTCAAACGCTTACCGTGCTTGGATTGAGTCTTGCCCAATTGGTTGAACGCGCGGAGGTCATTGCTCCGGAGTTAGCTAAAGAAGGAAAAGAGATCGAAGAAGTAGTTCAACAGCTGCACCGCGAAATTCGAACAACCTCTTACCTTCTGCATCCCCCGTTACTGGACGAGTGCGGCATCGCATCCGCGCTCAAGTTCTATGTAGAGGGGCTGGCCCAGCGCAGTCCCGTAGCCATCACGCTGCAGGTTGCCGCCAATGTTGCACGACTGCCGAGCGATATCGAGCTCGCCATCTTCCGGCTGGTACAGGAATGCTTGACCAATATCCACCGGCACTCCGGCAGCGAGACCGCTCTCATCCGGCTGGCTCGCGAAGGGGAAAGCGTCCGAATCGAGGTGCGGGATCATGGCAGGGGCATATCGCCGGAGCGCTTATCGGAAATTCGCTCCCACCGCTCCGGCGTTGGCATCAGGGGAATCCAGGAGCGTATACGCCAATTCCACGGAGAAATGAAAATCGAATCGAATGCCTCCGGTACCTCCGTGATCGTAAGCATCCCGACGCCCAAGGAAGCCCGCTCAACAGAGCGTGAACAGCTGCCAGCCGCAGTCTAATTCCGCCAATGTTTGATGTTTCTCCCCCACACCGCCACGAAAGAGGCAAGGGGGCAGGTGGCCCATTCAAGCCGTCCTTTGGCTTGAGTGGGGACTTGGCCCGGCCTTTGATTTACTGACCCTATCTCTACAGTGGGTGCCCCGTCCTTCGCGTTTTTGCGAAGGGCGGGCACCACGGCGTGAGTAAGCGAACACCATCAGATCGTCTCGCGCCCGTTCATAGGGCGCGGGCAACCAACACAAGTACTGCGAACGCGACAAGAGTTCCCAACAAACTGAAAACTAGCATAGTCCCCCTCACAACCGGCCCCTCCCATCAACGCGCTATGCGTCGTAAGAGATCGGGACATGCGGCGCCGCATGGCACTTGAGGTAGAGCGGAAGGACCACTTTCCAGCTTTGGCCGTTATAGAAGAATGTTGTGTTTTGTGATGTCAGGGTCCATCCACAGGCACAGCGAGTACCCCCCGTCCGCTGGGAAGACTTGGCAGAGTTCAGAAATTCCAAGATCGATTCATTCAGGGAGTAAGGGGCCATAGCGGGGCCTCCATTCTTGTCCTAGAATATCGGCGACTCCTCGGTTTGTTCTGAGCAGTATTGCTCACAGGTCAGGTCTGCTATCATCCTCAACCGTGAGGGGGATACAACCAATGGGGAGCGTGTCTAAGATCGTGAAGCAGATGAAGAATGAACGAGACAAAGTAGAGAAGCAGTTGTCAGCGCTGAATTTAGCTCTCTCCGCTTTTGTCGGGTCGTACTACGGAGCCAAGCCAACACGCAAACGCCGGAAGATGTCAGTCGCAGGACGGAAGAGAATCGCGGCGGCTCAACGTGCGAGGTGGGCGAAGATTAAGGCGAAGAAAAAAGCGGCCTAGACGAGGTTTTGATTTCGGCGGGTGGCCCAGGTTTTGATTTCGCTGACACTATCTATGCAGTGGGTGCCCCGTCCTTCGCGTTCTTTGCGAAGGGCGGGCACCACGAACGCCTGCAGCGGCGGACCTAAGCCACTCGATTGCGGAACGAAATCTGAGTCCAGCCTTCGTTCACGCGCACCGGCCCAGCTTCGTCCAAGAACGATAACCGGCGGCAGACTCAAGCCGGTTGGCCGATTCTAAATTTCCCGTACTTTGCAAAATTTAGAATCGGGTCCTTACCCTCGAAGCCCGTCACCCGCGCTTAGCAGCGCCGCCACCGACGCCGTAAGCGCCGCCCGCGCCTCCGCCGCATCCTCCGGAAGAATCGCCTTCTCGATCAGCAGCATTGCCGCCCCATGCACCAGCATCCGCAGCGCCGTCAGCAAGCGTTCGTGATCGCCCGGCGATCCACCCAGCTTTTCCGCCACCTTCTGTCGCATCACGTTTCTCACCGGAAGCACCGTAGGCTTGAATCCCGCCCGCAGCGAACGCGCCGAGTAAAAAAGTTCATATTCCTTCTGGAAAAATAGTTCGTACTCCAGGGGATGCCGCAGCGCATAATCCAGATACCGCTCGCATCCCTCCTCCGGAGACGAAATCCCTTCCATCTCCGCCGCAATCTCCCACCGGATGCGCTGCAACAGTCCGCGCAGTATATCGTCGCGGTCGCGAAACCTCCGGTACACCGCCGGCGTGTTCGTCCCCGCCGCCCGCGCTACCGTCCGCATCGTCAGCGCCTTCTCCCCGCCCTTCTTCCACAACTTCTGCGCTGCATCCAGAATTTTGCGTTCCAGTTCAGGGTCTGCTCGCCTCGGCACGTATTCTCCTCCCGGAGGAAACCAAGCCTCGCAGGTTATGTATACATCGTAAACATAACAATGTAAAGGAAATACGCCACGCCGCCGCCCACCGCATCATCTAGTGTAACGTTTTAATAATTATGTTGACATCGTAAACATAACGCTGTATAACTTTTGAATAGCCAGGCCCCCCTGCGGTAGCCAACTGCATTCAGGAGTCAAGGAAGATGTATTCGTGGGAAAATCCTGACGATAGACTGTCCATCGCTCAGATGAATTCAGAACTCCAGCACGCCCAGCTGGAGCTCCTAAGCGCCCATTGTGCGACACATCAGTTGCGGCTGCGGTTTTCGGCGGAGGATTTGGCGCGCTTTGGGCAGCGCGACATTTTGCGCAAGTCGGTGCAGTCGGCGGCGGCGCTCAGCGAGTTTTATTCTTCCATTGAAAAGAAGATACCCGCGGTCGAGGCTGGCACTGAGCTTGCTCCGCAGGTCACCGACGAGCAGATTGCCGAAGCCGTGAAGCGGGTGTCCGCCTATTTCAAGCAGCAGCGCGAGCACTATCTTGCTTCCGCGGTGCCGCTCAGCAACCACGAAAAAGCGCTGATGTGGCCGTTTTTTTCTGCGGCCTTGCTCGACCGCGTGAGGATTGTCGAACTCCGGGGAGCGCGCATCCCGAATCCGCCTTTTTACGACGAATACAAGGCCTTGGGATTCGTGAACCTGCCCGAAGTTACGCACATGCACTCGATCACCTTTCTCGATGTGGTGGTGTTCAACGAGAAGATGACGGAGCGCGCCTTGTTCCACGGGTTGGTGCATGCCGTCCAGTTCGAACTTCTGGGACTTGAGCGCTACAGCGACATTTTCGTGCGCAGCTTTGTGCGGACCAAGCTTCATTTCTCGGTGCCGCTCGAAACCCACGCTTTCGCGCTCGAATCGAAGTTTGCGGGCACGCCCACAAGCCGGTTTTCCGTCGAAGACAAGGTCCGGCTCTGGATCGACCAGGGTCGCTACTAGCGCGATTGTGTTTTGAAATGTCCGGAGGGGAGTTCTCTTCGGATGCGCGGGCCTCCCCCGTCGCGGTCTCCGGGACGGCGCAAGCTGTCCCGGGGACCTATACAGTTTGTTTGTCCCCCAACGCTGCACGGGGACGGCGAGAGCCGTCCCCTTTTGTCTACCCGCCACCTGTTCGTTCCTGATTTAGGTCTCGCTTAAAGGCAGTGTAATATAAAGGGCAACCAGACAGTTGCATATCGCGCGTGCGGCGAGTTAATATGCAACCTGGAGGTTGCCTAAAATGAACGACCGTATTGAGAAGCGCATTGAACTCAAGGCGCCGGTTTCGCGAGTCTGGCGCGCCTTGACCGATCACCGCGAGTTTGGCGAGTGGTTTCGCGTGAAGGTGGACGGACCATTTGTGCCCGGCCAGATCTCCCGTGGCCAGATGACTTATCCCGGCTACGAGCACATCAAGTGGGAGGCCACGGTGCAGAAAATGGAGCCGGAGCGGCTCTTTTCGTTCACCTGGCCCCATCCCAAATCCATCGAAAAAGCGGACTATCCCGCCGACTGCTCAAACGAGCCGACCACGCTCGTCGAATTCCGGCTGGAGAAAACCGCCGGCGGTACGCTGCTGGTGGTGATAGAGTCCGGCTTCGACAAGCTTCCCGGAGATCGCCGCCTGGAGGCGTTCCGGAGAAACGATGGCGGCTGGACTGCACAAATGACGAACATCGAAAAATATGTCACGCAGAAGCCGTAGCCGCACAACCTTCAAACGGCAACCTCGCGCCAGCGTATTTGCCGCGCTCGGCGACGAAGTGCGGCTGGCGCTGGTGGCGAAGCTCTGTGCCGGGCCGCCTCGTTCGATCTCTCAGTTAACAGAGGGTTCGAGGCTGACCCGCCAGGCGGTCACCAAACATCTTCGAGTGCTCGAGAGCGTGGGAATTGTGCGCAGCAATCATCGGGGCCGCGAGACCCGCTTCGAATTCGATTCGCAGCCCATTGAAGGAATGAAGCAATACCTCGAATCCGTTTCCGAGCAGTGGGATCAGGCGCTGGGCAGGCTGAAGGCGTTGGTTGAAAATTGACCTGGGGAAAATCTTCGTCTGCGCAAGCCTCGATTCGCGCAACGAGCCCCGGCGTTTCTCCGCGCAACAGGTGCCAGGCTTCTTTGTAGGCGTCGTATTTTGCGCCCGCCATGGCGGGATACAGGCCCACGGTCGACATGCCGCGCACTACTTTTTCGGGGAGGATGTACCAGACGTCTTCGGGAATTACGTACGCGGCTACGAAATCGAACGAGTCTTTCTTGTAGACGTGGTGCTGGGTTCTGATGGTGCATTGGTAGCAACGGTACTGCTTGCGGATTGTGGACTTCACTTGCACCCTGAAAATTCGGGTGCTCTTGTGGTGCACGATGCAATCGTATCCGGACGGCTCTCCCCAAGGTCTGGCCGGGCGCAGTCCCTCCTCGATAGCCCGCAATGCGAAGCACATCTCGGCCCATGCTCCTCGGTCTTTTGAGTTCTTGATGTTCATCCCGCGAGGTTTTTTCACGCGCTTGCCCTCTTCTCACAGCTTGGTTGCCGATTTGTCGAAATGTGCCGCAACAAGAAACGCGGCCAGTGGTGGCCGCGCTATTTTTGGAACATAGTCCACTTTTACATGAGCCTTAGAGAACGTAAAGCCTACTAAAGTAGAGTCTACTTTAGTAGGCATGCGCCGATCGGGAAGGGCACGAGTTCACCCGTGCCAATCAGTGCCCAACCAGGAGCGCGGCTTCAGCCGCTGAGGGACACCCGACTGCCCTGTCATCCCGAGCGGAGCATGCGGATTCGCCTTACCAATCCGCATGTGCAGTCGAAGGATCCCTACAATCTCATCCGCACCCGCCCGCGTCACGGAGTTCTCCCCGCGTAGCCGGGGCAGGATCGGGAAGGGCACTGGCACGAGTTCACTCGTGCCACATCAGCGCACAACCAGGAACGCGGCTTCAGCCGCTGAGGTGCGCCGCCTTTCCATTTGCTGCGCGGAGGTCATCGAGAAATCCCGGGCGGCATGCGACCGTGGAATCCCACCCTTCGCAAAGAGCGCGAAGGATGGGGCACCCGGCGGAGAATCTTAAAAGTACGGACAAGCTTCCGAACGACTCGCCACTGTTGAAATATCCCCATTTCACTTATTGATCCCAGCCCAAGGGGTTTTGAGTGTAAACGCCCGTTTGCAACAGTTGATCGGTCGAATCTCGAAACCTAATGAGGTATTTCTATGGGGTTTTCCGAAACTCTCTAGCCACGCGATAGGCAAGCTGGTCCATCAGCCGCATGATCACCGTCTGCTCTGGCAATTGTTCCTGCGCCGTGACGAGCCCCGACGCCCACACCTCAAATTCGCCAACTCGCATGAGCTGATATTCAATAGTCGCCGTGTGATACTCGGGAGGTATCGCCCGTGGATCACCTACCCGAGCGCCGACCTCGATTGCGCCTGGGGGAGGCTCGCCATTCTGGGCCCTACCAGCCTCCTGCACCTCGACTACAGTAGTGCGCAAAACGTATTCGCAGTTTTTATCCCGAATTTCAGGGTCGTACTCATCGTTAGAGACCAGAGCTAGGGGTTCGGTGCGCGCGATCTTCCGCTTGGTCACGTCCTTGCTCTTGTTAATTCGTTCAAATGCTCTGATCAACTGGTTTTGCTGCCATGTGGTGTCCACAATGTGTCGTGAGGCGTTCTGGAGCGTGGGAATGCACAACCGAATAGCCTCCGGGGTATTCTGCGCGTGGGCGATGGATACAAACAGGAGCGGAGACAGCAAAAGCGAAGACCGTCGCATGGGTCACCTCCACATCGGAGGATGAAAGGACAGGAAGAGTATATCGTAACCGAAAGCAGCCGAAAATCCCCATGACACTGATTGACCCTGCAAGAGGGTTTTGAGTGTAATCGCCTGGTTTCATCAATTGACGCGAGATACACCGAAGAGAATTCCCCTCCCACCCGATGCTTACTCTCGTAATGCCCCAGAATAGGCACTCCGGTCGCATACTGTATCGAATCAATATGACCGGATTTGTCTGGAATTGGCCAATAGCGCTTTTCTTCCTGCTTGTCGTCGCATGTCTGACGCTTATGGCTGCGGCTCTGCGCCAGGCTAAGTTTCGGCCCAATCCTCTGATACTGGGCGTCTGGTCCCTCTGGATGCTGTGGGTTTCTCTATCCCCGGTTTGGTATCGATTGAACGCGGAGTTGGACGGACAAATCATTTCGGCGCGAGATATTCCTCCCACGCGAGGCCCCCGCTACGCAACCGACTACACTTTGCGCAGCCCGGACGGTCGACAATCTGAATACGTTGCAGGGGCAACGAGCGACTCCCTGCCTCGAAGCATGCCGATTGGAACGTACCTGAAAAAGCCCAAGTGGACTATCTATTACGAGAGGGATGGAACGCGATGTGACACCGGTGTTCCTTGGTTTAGCGTCGTGATCACCTGTTTCGCAATCGGGTGCCTAGTCTGGAGCGTCAGGACGAAGCTCAGCCGGCAAAGCCAACCAGCATCTAATTCGAGTCAGTTGTCGTAACATCGCGATTACACTCATTGACCTCGGCTAGCGGGGACTCAGTATCTATTTCCGCAGGCAGTGCGGGCGGGAAAAACAAAGCGAGGCGGCTTGCGCCGCCTCGCTTGGCTAAAGGCTGGTTGCTATCCCTATGTTCCTTCCGACCAGCCTGCCAGATACTCTTCCTGGTCTGGGGTGAGGCGGTCGATTTTGATTCCCATCGACTCTAGCTTCAGCTTGGCTACGCGCTTGTCTAGTTCGTCGGGAACTTTGTAGACCTTTTTCTCAAGCGTCTTGAAGTTCTTGACCATGTACTCGACTGAGAGGGCCTGGTCGGCGAAGCTCATATCCATTACCGAGGCGGGATGGCCTTCGGCGGCGGCGAGGTTGATGAGGCGGCCTTCGCCAAGCAGGTTGATCTTGCGCCCGTCTTTCAAGGAATATTCGTCGACGAAGGTGCGGGTGGTGCGCTTCGAGGACGACATATTCTCAAGCGCCGGGATATCGATTTCGACGTTGAAGTGCCCCGAATTGGAAATAATAGCGCCGTCTTTCATCAGTGCGAAATGTTCTTTGGTGAGCACGCTCTTGTTGCCGGTGACGGTGCAGAACACGTCGCCTAATTTTGCCGCTTCGGTCATCGACATCACGCGGAAGCCATCCATCACGGCTTCAAGGGCCTTGGTGGGATCGACTTCGGTGATGATGACTTCGGCGCCGTTGCCGCGGGCGCGGCTGGCCAGTCCGCGGCCGCACCAGCCGTAGCCGGCTACCACAAACTTCGAACCGGCCAGCAGGAAATTAGTGGCGCGGATGATGCCGTCGATGGTCGACTGTCCGGTGCCGTAGCGGTTGTCGAAGAGATGTTTGGTGTCGGCGTCGTTCACGGCGACGATGGGGAACTTCAGCACGCCTTCTTTCGCCATCGCGCGCAGGCGGATTACGCCGGTGGTGGTTTCTTCGGTGCCTCCGATTACGCCTTCGAGCGCGTCGGTGCGCTTGGTGTGGAGTATGGTGACGAGGTCGGCGCCATCGTCCATGGTGATGTGCGGCTTGTGATCGATGGCGGCGAGGATGTGGTTGTAATACGTATCGTTGTCTTCACCTTTGATGGCGTAGACCGGAATGCCCTGATCGCGGACCAGGCTGGCGGAAACGTCGTCCTGGGTAGACAGTGGGTTCGAAGCGCAGAGGACTACGTCGGCGCCGCCGTCGCGCAGACAGATCGCCAGGTTCGCGGTTTCTGCGGTGACGTGCAGGCAGGCCGAGATGCGAATGCCTTTGAGGGGCTGGTTCTTGATGAACTCTTTGCGGATAATTTGCAGCACCTTCATGGACTGGTTCGCCCACTCGATGCGCTTCTTGCCCAGTTCGGCCAGTTCCAGGCTCTTGATATCGCTATTAACTTGTGCTGCTGTTGACATACGCCTCCTGTGGCGCTTTCCTGCTGAGAATTTTGGTTGGTTACCTGGTTACTTTGTGTTTGATCGGACTAGTTTGATTGCTTGCCGCTTTTTCAGAATACACGAACCGGGGGAAAGATCATCATGCCTAAATACTCTTCGGGGAGTGGCACTTTCGGCCCAGTTCCCCGGCTGAACTCTTGGTCAGTCGCCGCTACCTCAACTGACGCCTGTCATCCCGAAGCGCCGCGAGGGACCTTGGTTCTTGCTTGAAGCGGCAGGCGTTGCTTGCGCCGGCAAACCCCAAGATCCCTCGCTTCGCTCGGGAAGACAATCCCGCTTGGGATGACAATTGCACTGGATGGCCGACCTTTACTTCCGAACAGCCTGCCCGACTGGCTCATGCACACCGGCATCGCTCGCCAGCTTCGCGGCTTTGTCGGTTGCTTCCCAGGTGAAATCGGGATCATTGCGTCCGAAGTGGCCGTAGGCTGCTGTCTTCTTATAGATGGGACGGCGCAGGTTCAGCGAATCAATGATGCCGCGCGGCGTGAGCTTGAAGTGGGCGCGAATTAAATCGGGAATGATCGCGGGGTCTACTTTCTCTGTGCCAAAGGTATCGACGCGGACGCTTACTGGCTCGGCGACACCGATGGCGTAGGCGAGCTGCACTTCGCAGCGGTCGGCGAGTTTTGCGGCGACAATGTTCTTTGCGATGTGACGCGCCATGTAGGCTGCGGAGCGATCGACCTTGGTCGGATCCTTGCCGCTGAAGGCTCCGCCGCCGTGACGCCCCATGCCGCCGTAGGTGTCGACGATGATCTTGCGTCCGGTGAGGCCGGTGTCGCCCATAGGGCCGCCGATGACGAAGCGTCCGGTGGGATTGATGTGGTACTTGGTGTCTTCATCGAGCAGGTGAGCGGGGATCACAGCCTGGATGACGTGCTTCAGAATGCCGGCACGCAATTCCTCATTGCTGACGGTCTCGGCATGCTGGGTGGAGATTACGACGGCATCCACACGAAGGACTTTACCTTTGGAATCATATTCAACTGTTACCTGGGATTTTCCATCGGGACGAAGGAAGGGAAGCGTTCCGTTCTTGCGAACCTGCGAGAGCCGCATAGTCAGCTTGTGCGCCAGCGAGATGGGAGTCGGCATAAGCTCCTCATTCTCGTTGCAGGCGTAGCCAAACATCATGCCCTGGTCGCCGGCGCCGCCGGTGTCTACGCCCATGGCGATGTCGCCGGACTGTTTGTTGATGCTGGAGATTACGGCGCAGGTGTTGCAGTCGAAGCCGTAGACG
>Ga0070765_100001774_pt1 | contig 13314 bp, 11 predicted proteins | sample HubBroMetageWFT5_FD_71516 | JGI IMG/M metagenome (GOLD analysis project Ga0070765, IMG submission 71516) | Warmed and freeze-thawed soil microbial communities from the Hubbard Brook experimental Forest, New Hampshire - Hubbard Brook CCASE Soil... | ecosystem: Environmental > Terrestrial > Soil... | reverse complement strand
AACGTTGGCATAGGCCGAGCACTTCTTGTCGTTGCGGTAACGATAGTGCAGGCTGCGGGCCAGTCCGTCGGAATGCGTCTCGATCAGCTTCACCAGCCGATATGCGAGCAACATGGCTGACCTTCTTTCGTCTCCTCGCGTGCCTGTTGGGGGAGGGGCAAGGCACGGGCGGAATCCTCACTCTGTTACAGATAAGTGTCAGCTTTTCCCGGCGTTCGAGCCGTGATTCAAATCACGCCACGGAGTGACACGGGTCACGATCTGGGAAACTGTAACAAATGATTCACCCGCGAAGCCCGAGTCCGTGCGGTGCGGCACCTGCCGAATCCGTTGCGCTTCTCGCCTTTCGCTCTTCGCTTTTCGCCAGAAATCTACGATTGCTAAATGAGGGAGGCTGGATCCGTCCACCGGCTTCGCAAGCCGCAATCTAATGCAATAAAGCACGCCGGCGAAAGGCGTACAGCGAACAGCGACTGGCGGTTTGCCATGACATTTGTCACTCGATCGGTCTGACAATCGGCACTAGTGGCCATTGCCGCAATCGACGAATATCGTAATGTGCCCGGGAAGAACGGGTCGCAGGGAGTAAACGATGTCGAGCGCAATCGCCGAACTGACACCTTATCTAAACGCCCGGCCCACCGCCGTGGCGCACACGCGCGGACTGACCAAGAAATATGGGAACGTGGCCGCGCTGAACAACGTGAGTATGGAGCTGCGCGCGGGAGAACTGCTGGCGCTGCTTGGTCCGAACGGCGCGGGTAAGACCACGCTGGTACGCATGTTGCTCGGGCTGGCAAGCGCCGACTCGGGTAGGGTTTCCGTCTTCGGGGCTGATCCCCGCGAATCGCACGTGGGATCGCGCTGTGGCGCCATGCTGCAGGTCGCGCGCGTCCCCGACACTTTGAAGGTTCGCGAGCACATCGACCTGTTCTCGTCCTATTACCCGAGACCGCTACCGCTGGCTGAAACCTTCAAGATCGCCGGGCTGGAACAGTTCAAAGACCGTCCGTTTGGAGAGCTCTCAGGTGGGCAAAAACAGCGGGTGCTGTTCGGCATCGCCATCTGCGGTAACCCCGACCTGCTGTTTCTGGATGAGCCCACGGTTGGACTCGATGTGGAGGCGCGCCGCCTGATGTGGGCGCAGATCCGCAGCCTGATTTCACGCGGCAAGACAGTGCTGCTGACCACCCACTATCTCAATGAAGCCGACGCCCTGGCCGACCGCATCCTCGTGCTGCAACAAGGATCAATCGTTGCCGAGGGAACACCGGCTGAGATCAAGGCGCGTGCCATCGGCAAACAGATTCGCTGTGTCAGCCGATTGACAGCCCACGAGATCCGGCAGATTCGTGGTGTGATCAGCGTAAAAGAAGACCGCAACGCCTTCGAGTTGCAAGTGAGCGTGGCGGAGCCTGTAGTGCGCGAATTGTTGCAGCGCGATTCCTGGCTCACCGACCTCGAAGTCACCAACGCCGGGCTGGAAGAGGCTTTCCTGGCGCTGACCCAGAACCATTCATCGAATTCGAAACGGAGTAATTGAGATGGCAACCACCACGTTTCCCGCAACCTACGCTGTGGCAGAGCGCTCACTGGGGCAGACGATCACGCTCTACGCTAAAGAAGCTAAGTACGAAACTCTAAAGTATGCTCGCCTTCCGATCTTCGCCCTCTCCACCATTCTTTTCCCAGTCATGTTTTACGTCCTGTTCGGCATCGTGATGGCCCCCGCTGGGGCCCGCCGGACTGAGACCGCTACCTATCTGCTGGCCACCATGGCGTGTTACGGCGTGATGGGCGTGGCCATGTTCAGCTTCGGCGTCGGTATTGCCATGGAGCGCGGACAGGGATGGCTGCAAGTGAAGCGGGCCTCTCCCATGCCGCTGCCGGCTTACTTTCTCGCCAAGATCACCAACGCCATAGTGTTTGCAGCCGTAATCTCTCTGGTGCTGCTGGCTGTCGGTTCTGCTTTCGGCGGAGTTCGTCTTAGTTTCCTGAAGGCCGCCGAGCTGATCGCGGTTCTCGTGGCCGGCTCAGTTCCCTTCAGCGCGATGGGTCTGGCGCTGGGATACTTCGCCAAGCCGAATTCCGCGCCTGCGATGGTGAACCTGGTGTATCTGCCGATGTCGTTCTGCTCCGGACTCTGGATTCCGATTTTCATGCTGCCCCATGTGCTGCAGAAAGTGGCGCTGATTCTGCCTCCATACCACATGAGCCAGCTGGCGCTGAACGTTATCGGAGTCAACCCGAACCCCTCACCGGCCTGGGGACACGTGGAGGCGCTGATCGGAGTGACGCTTCTGTTTCTCGGCATCGCGTCTTACGGATACTGGCGCGATGAAGGAGCTTCCTACGGATGACTTGACCCGGCGAGGATTGTCCGCCATCACCTGTCGCCCCGATGCCGGACGAGACTCACTGGTCCCCGAAATTCGCAATAGTGCGGGTTTCGGGACAACACGAACCGAAGCCCGCGTTTCGGTACCCACCACACCGTGACGCGCGGCTTCGGATCGTGAAACAAAACGAAGTCGTGATGCTTGGATTTGGAGTTGGTTATGAACAGCAAAACCGTGCAGTGGATGGTGTGGGCACTCTTGATGACGTTGTTCACAGGGCTCACGCTGGCGGCGCGTTGGATCGACCTGGCGCTGGCCATGACGATTACGGCGGTCCTGTGGTACGGGATTGTGCCCGAGGCCGGTTCCAGACGACAATAGCTTCGCAGGGCGGGCCAAGGTAAGGGAACCGATGAACTCGATTCAGTCAATCTGGCGAAAGCTTTATCCGGCCGACCACGAGCATAAGTGGATGCCACTCATTTGGCTGCCCTTCATGATCTGGTTCTTTCTCGACCCTTTTTGGAAGCACGCCAGCTTGTGGCACTGGGCCTGGAACACAGTCGCAGGCCTGTTTTTCATTCTTCTTTATTTGCAGGCTTTCTCGCGTCCAGGCCGCATCCGAAACATTTGCATCGTCCTGATGATCCTGATGGCGGTGGTTTTCATTCCCCTGAGTGATGGAGCCTGTGGGTTTCTCATCTATGCGGCCGCGGCCGCGGGCTTCAACCCCAAGCTCCGCTGGGTGGTGATTACCCTGTCCGCTGAAGTCGCCATTCTCTTGTTCTATGTCTACAAGCTCCATTTGCCCGTAAGCTTCTGGGGATCGATGTTGCTACTGATCGTACTGGTGGGCCTCGGCAACCATCACTGGGCGGTGAGCCATTGCGCTCAACAGAAGCTGCGGCTTGCCAACGACGAAATCGAGCATCTTGCCAAGGTGGCAGAACGCGAACGCATCGCGCGGGACCTCCACGACGTCCTCGGCCACACCCTCTCGCTCATTACCCTCAAGTCGGAACTGGCACGAAAGCTGGTGGACCGCGATCCTGAACGCGCCAAACAGGAAATGCAGGACGTGGAGAATACGTCGCGTGCCGCGCTCGCCGATGTGCGCGAAGCTATCCGCGGATACCGCACAGAGGGCATTTTTGCCGAACTGGCCCGCGCCCGCGCCGCCCTCGAGACCGCTGGCGTTGCGGTGGAGTGCGACACCGACCGGGTCGCGCTCAGTCCGGCGCAGGAGTCAGTGCTGTCGCTGGCTTTGCGCGAGGCCGTCACCAACGTCGTTCGCCATGCTGACGCCAGCCGTTGCAACGTCACCCTGAGGCGCTATGAGACGCTGTGCACGCTGGAAATTGCCGACGACGGATGTGGTGCCAATGGTCCCGAAGGCAATGGCCTGCGCGGAATGCGGGAGCGCCTGGAAGCCCTCGGCGGCTCGCTTCGTTTGCTCACCTCCGACGGAACCCGCCTGATCATCGATTTGCCACTCGCCTCCGCTGCCTCCACTCTGCGAAACTGAGGGCATGGGCGCCGCCAAGCGCGACAAGATCCGCGTAGTCCTTGCCGAAGACCAGGCCATGGTCCTCGGCGCGCTGGCCGCTCTGCTCGACATGGAAGGCGATATTGAGGTCGTCGCTCGCGCAGGCTCTGGTGATGAAGCCCTGCGTGTTATCCAGCAGACCCGCCCCGACGTCTTCATCACCGACATCGAGATGCCCGGAGGCACCGGCCTCGAAATTGCCGCGGAACTCAAGCGTCGCGGCGTGCTGGTGCGCGTCATCATCCTGACGACCTTCGCCCGGGCCGGGTATCTTCGCCGCGCGTTGGAAGCTGGCGCCTCCGGATACCTGCTGAAAGACATGCCCGCCGAACAACTGGCTGACGCAGTGCGTCGTGTCCACACCGGATTGCGCGTCATCGATCCCCAACTCGCCGCCGAAGCCTGGACCAATGAGCCTGATCCGCTGACCGAGCGTGAACGCCAGGTACTGCGGTTGGCAGGAGAAGGCATGGCCAGCTACGACATCGCCATCGAGCTAAACCTTTCCGAAGGCACCGTACGCAACTACTTATCGGAAGCGATCAGCAAGTTGGGCGCGGCCAACCGTACCGAAGCCGCGCGCATCGCCCGCTCCAAGGGATGGCTATAACTGGATTATCATCGCTCCACACAGGGGAGCCCTATTGACCACCGAGACCGCGCGAGTTGAGGCCTTCTCCGACGGCGTCTTTGCTGTTGCCATCACTTTGCTGATTCTGGAAATCAAGGTGCCGGGCTACGATGGCGACCTGGGCGCAAAACTTCTACTCCAATGGCCGTCCTATCTTGCATTCGTCATCAGCTTCGCCTTCATCGGCGTCATGTGGATCAATCACCACCGTCTCTTCACCCACATCAGGAAGAGCGATGACACTCTGCTGATTCTCAACCTCGCGCTGATGTTCAGCGTGTGCATTGTGCCTTTCACAACCGCATTGCTAGCCGCCCATCTCGGACATCCAGGCGCCCGCACTGCGGTGGTTGTGTACGACGCGACGTATTTGGGGGTCGCCCTCTTCTTCAACTTGCTATGGCGCTATGCTGCTTCGCGCGACGGACATCTCCTGGCCAACGACTTGGATCGGGAGGTGGCCGGCAAGATCACGCAACAATACAACTATGGCCCGGTAGCGTACATGATCGCAGTAGCATTGGCCTGGGTGAGCATACCGGCAAGCCTGCTGATTAACCTGGTGCTGGCGTTCTTCTTCGCGATCCCGCCGCACTACGCTGCCAAAACGCTGCCTTCGAGGAGGTCGACGCGCATGTAAAATTGTTGGGAAAGCGCACGACGTTATGAAAGCCGCCGTTCTCACCAAGCCTGCCCCGATTGTCGAACGCCCATTGCGCATCGAAGACGTCCCTCAGCCGCAACCCGATGCCGGAAAGGTTCTGCTGAAGGTTCGCGCTTGTGGAGTTTGCCGGACCGACCTGCACATCACCGAAGGCGAACTCCCTCAGCGCCGCGTGCCACTCATCCCCGGGCACCAGATTGTGGGCGATGTCGTTGCCGGCGCGACGCCTGAGTTGCCGCTGGGGACGCGCGTAGGAGTGTCGTGGATCGGTGGCATCGATGGCACCTGCTGGTACTGCCGGAGCGGCAAGGAAAACCTTTGCGACGGCCCCACCTTCACCGGTTACACAGTCGACGGAGGCTACGCAGAATATGCGACAGCTCGCGCAGATTTCGTCTTCGAACTCCCTGCAGAGCTAGACTACCTGCGCGCCGCGCCGCTGCTATGCGCTGGAATCATCGGATTTCGCAGCCTGAGGGTAGCTGAGGTGCAACCCGGCGAGCGTGTCGGGCTATTCGGCTTCGGAGCTTCAGCGCACCTGGCGATTGAAGTACTACGCTCTTGGAAGTGCGAGGTCTATGTGTCGACGCGTGGAGAGTCGCATCGCCAACTCGCGCGCTCGATGGGAGCTACATGGGTGGGCACCGAAACCGACAGGCCGCCCTGCGAACTCGATCGCGCTGTGACTTTCGCGCCCAGTGGTGACGTAGTGATCGCGGCGCTCAGCAGCTTACGGAAGGGCGGCGTGGTCGCCATCAACGCCATCCATCTCGACCGCATTCCTGAGTTCGACTACGACCGTTTGTTGTGGGGAGAACGCCAGATTCGCAGCGTCGCCAACATGACGCGGGCGGATGCGCGCGACTTCCTGCAGATTGCCGCCGATATCGAAATGCGTCCCAGGGTGACCGCATTTCGCCTCGACCAAGCCAACGAGGCCCTGCTGGCCGTCAAGCGCGACGCCATCGATGGAGCCGCGGTGCTCGTCATCTGAGCAGCCCGCCTAGAGAACCGCCGGGTCTTGCCCTTCCGTCGCGACTCCCAGTTCCTCGAACGCTTTCTGCGACTTCTGCACGTCGAACTTGCCATCGCGAGCCAGGCGAGACAACGCAGCCGTCGCGATCGACTCTGCATTCACCTCGAAGTGCCGCCTCAAATGTTGCCGATTGTCGCTGCGGCCAAAACCATCCGTCCCCAGACTCACCAGGCGATCGTGCAACCATGGCGAAAGCTGGTCGGGAACTACCTTCATGTAATCGGTTGCCGCAACGATGGGGCCTTCAGTACCGTCGATCGCGGTGACGATGTACGGCTTCTTTTCCTCGTCGCCGGGATGCAGCCGGTTCCAACGCTCCGTCGCCAACGCCTCGCGACGTAGCTCGTTATAACTGGTCACGCTCCAGACGTCGGCCGCGACTCCGTACTTTTCGGCCAGCATTTCCTGCGCCCGCAGCGCTTCGTTCAAGATGGGACCGCTGCCGAACAACTGCACCACGGCCTTACCATTGGCTGGTTCGCGATACTTGTAGATGCCTCGCAGGATGCCTTCTTCGCAACCCTTGGGCATTTCCGGCATCGGGTAGTCTTCGTTGTATAGCGTGATGTAGTAGAAGCGGTCTTCGCCGGCCTCGTACATGCGGCGAATGCCATCGTGCACGATCACCGCGATCTCGTACATGTAAGCCGGATCGTAGGTGTGGCAGGTCGGAACAGTGCTGGCCAGCACGATGCTGTGGCCGTCCTGGTGCTGCAGTCCTTCGCCGGAGAGCGTGGTTCTACCCGCGGTGCCGCCCATTAGGAAGCCCTTGCCGCGCGCATCCGCGAACGCCCACACCATATCGCCGATCCGCTGGAACCCGAACATCGAGTAGTAGGTGAAGAACGGAATTGTGTCGACGTTGTAGTTCGAGTAGGCGGTTCCGGCCGCCGTGAACGAGGCCATCGAGCCCGCTTCGGTGATGCCCTCTTCGAGAATCTGTCCGCCCTTCTCTTCGCGGTAGTAAAGCAGCATGTCCTGATCGTGCGGCTTGTAGAGCTGTCCTTGACTGGCGTAGATGCCCACCTGCCGGATAATCGATTCCATGCCAAACGTGCGTCCTTCGTCGGGAATGATGGGCACGATGAGCTTGCCAATCTTCGGATCTTTCAGCAATTGCCGCAGCATGCTGACGTAGCCCATGGTGGTGGAAACGCCGCGTCCCTTCGAGCCGGCCAGAGACTCAGAGAACTCCTCGATCGCTGGCGCCTCAAAGTGGCTCGGCTTGGGCACGCGCGTCGGCATAGAACCGCCCAGCAGGCGCCGACGCTCGCGCATGTACTTCAATTCTTCGCTATCGTCGGCTGGACGATAAAGCGAACCATCACGCGCAGCCGACTCCGGAATCGGAATATCGAACCGCGTGCGAAACGCCGACAGCGCCTGGTCAGCCAGTTTCTTTTCGGAGTGCGTGGCATTGCGCGCTTCCGCCGAACCGAGACCATATCCTTTTACGGTCTGCGCCAGAATTACGGTGGGAGATCCGGTATGCTCCACGGCGCTCAGGTACGCGTTGTAAACCTTTTGCGGATCGTGACCGCCGCGCGTTAGGCGATGCAGTTCGTCATCGCTCATGTGGTCCACGAGCGCAGACAGCTCGGGATATTTCCCAAAGAACTCCTTGCGGATGAAGGCACCACCCTTGGCTTTGAAGGTCTGGAGTTCGCCATCGACGCACTCTTCCATTCGCTTCAGCAACAGGCCAGACCTGTCGCGCGCGAAGAGCGGGTCCCAGTCGCTGCCCCACAAGACTTTGATCACGTTCCAGCCGGCGCCCCGGAAGCTGGCTTCGAGTTCGTTGACGATCTTGCCATTGCCACGCACAGGTCCGTCGAGTCGCTGCAGGTTGCAGTTGACGACGAAGATCAGGTTGTCGAGCTTTTCGCGCGAGCCCAGCGAAATCGAACCCAGGGTTTCGGGCTCATCGGTCTCACCGTCGCCCACGAACGCCCACACCTTGCGGGGAGTCTTGTTGATCAGCCCACGGTTCTCCAGATAGCGCATGAAGCGCGCCTGATAAATCGCATTCAGCGGACCGATGCCCATCGACACGGTGGGGAAGCGCCAGAAATCCGGCATCAGCCAGGGATGCGGGTACGACGACAGTCCCGGCGTATCACGCAGTTCGTGGCGGAAATTCTTCAGTTGTTCCTCGGTCAGTCGGCCTTCTAGAAAAGCGCGCGAATAGACGCCCGGTGAAGCGTGACCCTGGAAATAAATCAGGTCGCCCGGCTCGTCTCCATAGCTGGCATGGAAAAAGTGATTGAATCCGACTTCGAGCAAAGTGGCGAGCGACGAATACGTCGAAATGTGGCCGCCGATCCCGGGATCTTTCTTGTTCTGGCGATGCACCATGGCCATCGCGTTCCAGCGGATCAGGCTCTTGATGCGGCGTTCCAGTTTTCGATCCCCGGGATACGGGACTTCCTCGGAGGTTGGGATGGTGTTCAAGTAGGGCGTATTGAGCTGAACAGGCACATCGACGCCTGATGTGCGGGCGTGCTGAACCAGAGCACCAATCAGTTCGGCCCCCTTGTTGGCGCCCTCCTCGTCAACGACTTGATCGAACGCCTCAAGCCATTCCGCGACTTCTTGTTCCGAATCCGAATCCGCTTCCGGCTTAACCGGAAACTCGATGAGCGTGTTCAGGGATTTGTGCAGCGCCACAGTGACCTCTAGAATCTGCCGGACCGTCGGCTGGTACGGTGATACATGAACCGCGGGCCACGGCTAAAGAATCGGTTTTGTAGATATGCCTAGAAATTATTGATGCGTTTGCGATGGAATCGCTTCCATTTCAGGGCGTACGGCCCGAATTTCAAATTGAGGGCGGAATGCACCCGCACCAGCGGTAAGCCACGATGAAAGGTTGCTCAGCCGCTCGGCGATCAAGAGCGACATCGATTGCCGGGCTGATAATGTTTCCCCACAAAAAGGCAACCGCTTTTTCGATAGGTAAAGTTTAGCAGACCTGCCCCGAGGAGTGAACCCTTATCCACGCAGCCCTGATCATCTGGCAGCCCGTCCACTGCGGTTACGCGGGCCCGCAGAAGCGGGCCCGTCTGGTTCCAGCAAGATCCCCAACGCCCATCTTAGGCGCAGGGTTCGTGTCCACACTCGCAAGCGATTTCCACCTCTTCGCTGCCTGCGGTCTTGCAGAAGTCGCTGCAATACTTTTCGCCGGTCGGAGTCATGCACTGGCAAGGCTCGTGCGCGCATTGGCGAGTTTCTTGTTCTGCCATGGTAACGGAGATCTCCTTCGTGAAATTTGGGACGAAGTGGCGACTTTTGGCTAGCTGTTTGGCCCCGTTTCGCAACGCCGCTGAGAATACCAGAAGCTGGGACCAGGGCCCGTGAATAGCGTATGAAATCCAGCAGCAAAGCCCGCTTTGGCGCGCGTGGACTTACCCCATCGGGCGGAAGACGCTACCGCCGGATCGTGTCTCGCGGAACAGAGCCGGGCTCTATTTGAGAGGTCCCGCCACGTCAGCGATTAATACACACGGTTCATCTGCTGCCAGATTGCCATACCTGCGATGACCAGGATCAGTAATCCCGAGGCAGCGCCCAGGATACGCACCAAGGGCGTGACCTTTTTCATCTTCATCATCAACTGCTCTTGTTCAGCACGCAGGTTGGACGTTGAGTCGTCGAGAAAGAGCTGATCATCTTCGTGCATGCTGAGCGTACTGCGATAGATCAGGACGATGATCAACGCCACAGTCAGAACAGCCCATACGATAATCAACATCGTCATCGGGGACATATGCCACCTCGGTTCAGGCGAACCGGCCCCGTGCCTTGAATGGGCGTATTGCAATCCCCACCAGGTTTGGGGGCCCTCACGCCGTTATTATATGCCCGCGTCAACGGGCCTCTGCAAGTTTTTAGGTCCGCCTGCAAGTGTAAAGTCAGGTCACTCCGCGCACCCGCCGAGCCCTCCGTAAGTACTGCAACCCCACGCTTATTCAGTCATCTAACAAGTGGAGTGCGCTCCCGCCGCTGCGCCTTGGGCAGGAGTGGGACCGAGCCCGCAGGGGGCAGTTTGTTATAATTCTGCCAAGGCATTTCAGGAGAAGAGGAATGGCAACCACAACCACTACACCGACCACCGTAGCACCCAGCGTTGAAACCAAGCCCGTAGTTTTCACTGACACGGCGATTGCCAAGGTCAAGGAAATTATGGCGCAACAGAATCCGGTACCGGCTGGCTTGCGCGTTGGCGTGGTCGGCGGCGGATGCTCCGGCTTCTCGTACTCGATGTCATTCGAGAATGGCGCCGGCATGATGGACAAAACCTTCAGCTTCGACGATCTGAAGGTGTTTGTGGATGCGACCTCGCTGATGTACCTCAAGGGCGTTACCGTGGATTACGTCGAAACGCTCGAAGGCGCAGGCTTCAAGTTCGAGAATCCGAACGTGAAGAGCACGTGCGGCTGCGGCTCGTCCTTCAGCGTCTAAGTTCTTTTCGCCAACTAGTTTCTGGGGCCCTGTCCGTTGGACAGGGCTTTGTTATTTGTGCCAAAGGCTCTGTCCGGCGCAACGACGCGCCTCGGGCAGGGTTTAAGCACGAGTCAGGGCGAAGAGCTGCGGCTGTCTGTACCCCGAACGCAGAGAGCCTATACAATAAAGAATTCTGTGCACTGTTCTGGCCGGATGAATTCCTGTTAGGAAGACTGGATGAGGTTTTTGCGTAGAACCACGGTCATCGTACTCATTCTCTTGATTCTGCTGTTTGAACTTGGCTGCGGCAATACGTATCGCCCCATCGCCAATCCCATTGTCTCGCCGGGCGGACAGCCGCAGACGACCCATTTCGCATTCGTGCTGAATTACAACCCGAGCGGCGGCGGATCAAGCACCAAGATTGACGTTTCCGGAGATACAAATCTTCAGGTGGTCACCACCGGCTTGGGGTCAGTGGCGCAGTCGTTCCAGGGCGCAAATGCCGGGGCTATGTTCGTGGCCAATCGCGACAGCGACACGGTCAGCGAATTCACTCTCGTCGCAGCTCCCACCGTAATCAGCGTTGGGTTGTTTCCAGGATCGCGTCCTGTCAACCTTGCTTCCACCAGCGCGACCGCCGTATATGTAGTGAATTCAGGAATAACCTCCGTCTGCCCGACCGGTGGTTCGTTGAGCTTGATCAGCACCGCGTCCCTGGTGGTCACCAACACGGTGTGCGTGGGTACCAATCCAGGGCCGGTCGTGCAACAGCCCAACGGCGGGTACGTCTACGTCGCCAACCAGGGCGATAACACGATCTCGATCTACAACCCGGTCAGCCAAAGCATCGTAGGCACGCTTACGTCTGCCAATGGGCTGCATCAAAACCCCATTTACATGGTAGCCAGCACCGACGGGCTCTATGTTTTCGTAGTGACGCAGGGCAACGGGAGCAGTGCGGGTGCGTTGGACATTATCTCCACCACCACTAACACGATCGGCGGGTCCGTACCTCTGGGAGTGGGCCCGACCTTCGGCTATCTCGATACCGTCTTAAACCGCCTGTACGTGACCAACACAGGCGGCAACAGTGTGACGGTATTCGATGTGTCCAACGTGATTTTGAGCGCGAACCCGGCGATTCCTACGCTGGCGACCATTCCTGTTGGTTCCGGCCCGGTGTCGGTTACTTCCCTGCCGAATGGACTCAGCGTTTACGTCGCCAACTCCCTTTCCAACGACGTCAGCGTGGTGAATTCCAGCAACCTGAGCGTGGTTGCGACGGTCCCGGTGGGGCGGAATCCGCTCTTTGTAGCGAGCGAGCCGACTTCGACCAAGGTGTACACCGCGAACGCCGGGAGCGGCACGATCAGCATCATCCAGACGGTAAATAACACTGTAATCCTTGCGCTGCCCGCGCCGCAGCAGGACCCAAACTGCAATCCCGCAACCAGTACTTGTCCGTTGCAGCAGCCGCAGACGATCCTGACGCAATAACGAAGAGAGAAAGAAGCCGGATGAGTCAATCTCGTCCGGCCTTTTGGCTTGCTCCATCGCGAAGCGTCCTCAGGCGAACATGAATTCCTTGCTGCGCAGCTCACGCACCTGATCGCGCAACTTTGCGGCCTTCTCAAACTCGAAGCGCTTGGCGGCTTCGCGCATGTCGTTTTCCACTTTCGCGATGAACGCATCGAGCTCGGCCTGCGAACGGAATTCCGGCAAGTCTTCCGACTCGCTGGTCAGGTCGACATAGTCGGCCGCAGCCACGGCCACCAGCGACATGTCGAGCGGCCTCACGATCGACTCCGGTGTAATGCCATGCTGTTCGTTGTAGGCCGTTTGGATGGCGCGGCGGCGATAAGTTTCGTCGATGGCCTGGCGCATGGAATCCGTCATCGTGTCAGCATAAAGAATGGCTCGTCCGCTCAGGTTGCGGGCGCAGCGGCCCATGGTCTGGATCAGCGATCCGGCCGAGCGCAGGAAGCCTTCCTTATCAGCATCGAGAATCGCCACCCGCGAAACTTCCGGCAGGTCGAGTCCTTCGCGCAACAGATTAATGCCGATTAGCACGTCGAACTCGCCCTTGCGCAAGTCACGCAAAATCTTGATGCGCTCCAGGGTCTCGATCTCGGAGTGCATATAGCGACAGCGTACGCCGACCTCGCTATAGTATTCGGCCAGGTCCTCGGCCATGCGCTTGGTGAGTGTCGTCACCAGCACGCGTTCATTGCGCTTGGCACATTCGCGGATCTCGTGCAGCAGATCGTCGATCTGACCCTTGACCGGTCGCACCTCTACTTCAGGATCGATCAGGCCTGTGGGGCGAATGATTTGTTCCACCACAACGCCGGCTGAACGCGTGAGCTCGTACGGTCCGGGCGTCGCCGACACGTAAATCACCTGGTTGACGCGATGCTCGAACTCCTCAAACGTCAGCGGGCGGTTGTCCAACGCACTCGGCAATCGGAATCCATACTCGATCAGGTTCTGCTTGCGCGAGCGATCGCCATGCCACATGCCGCGTACTTGCGGTATCGTCTGGTGCGCCTCGTCAATGAACATGAGGTAATCGCGAGGCACATAATCCAGCAGCGTAGGCGGAGGCTCGCCGGGCAAGCGGCCGGTGAAGTGCCGCGAGTAGTTCTCGATGCC
>Ga0070765_100001772_pt1 | contig 13322 bp, 13 predicted proteins | sample HubBroMetageWFT5_FD_71516 | JGI IMG/M metagenome (GOLD analysis project Ga0070765, IMG submission 71516) | Warmed and freeze-thawed soil microbial communities from the Hubbard Brook experimental Forest, New Hampshire - Hubbard Brook CCASE Soil... | ecosystem: Environmental > Terrestrial > Soil... | reverse complement strand
GGCCAGGGATACGAATTTGGGGGCGTGATGAAATTTGCCGACAAGGAATCGCTGGAGCGTTACGGCACGCATCCAGTGCATCAAGCATTATTGCAGTGGCTGGTTCCCCTCATCGAGCCTATTGAAGTGGACTTCGAGATATAACGCGGACTCTCGCTGACGCTAATCCGTTCCGTGATCGGGAAGCCAGCGGTTCGCCAGTATTTATGCTAGCGGGCACCTTGGCTCGATGGATGTGGGTCGCAAGCCCAAGTCGCCCCAGAATCCAGATTCCATACCAGTTGAGGTCGATTTCGTACCACGTCAGGCCATGCCGCGCCGAAGCCGGGTGGGCATGGTGGTTGTTGTGCCAGACCTCGCCAAACGTCAGCAGCGCCACCCACCAACTATTAGTCGACAAATCCCGCGTAGGAAAGCGGCGCGAACCCCAAATATGCGTGGCCGAATTGACCAGCCAGGTCGTATGAAGTCCCACAACGATTCGCAAAAAAATTCCCCACAGTAGGAAGGGAATCCGCCCACGGCGAAGAGTCCGGTTCCAAGGATCAAGATGGGCACAAAATGAAATTCCGTGATCCACACACCACGGCACCAACGTGAAACAGCAGCAAAAAGGCAGAGATCAACCAGTTTGGCTGGTGCTTGCCGGGCTCATTTATTCTCGAAGTGTTAAACCGCAAGACGGGCATAGAGGTCGTTGGCGTGGTGAGTCTAGCAACTGGCCCTCAAAGAAGACTGTTCAGAACTGTACACTTCTCTTTTTTCGAATTGTTCTCCAGGAATCGCGAACGACGTGCCGCTGTCCATCGGAACGGTTAATGGCTTGAGCTAAATATGCTCAATTCAAGGAAACGCGGGAAGAGTTGAACGCTAGGATAGGGCTTTGGAACTACCTCATGAGCCGCAACTACACTTTGGAATGGACACTCCTTCTCGTTTCGCTCGTTGCAATTGGCTGGTGGTATGTCGTTCAGATTCGTTTCCTGCTTCGACGTTATCGCAGCAAACTCTGGCCTGTCATCGATGCCACGTTACAAAAAGGCGCCGTCGGGCGAATCTCATTTGGAAGGGGAGCATCGTGCCCTGCGACGTTCATGGGATACGCGTATAGCGTACAAGGTGTGCGATACGCGGGATTCGTTGCTCTCTATGGTGACGACGACCGCATCAACGAGCTGCATGACCATCTCACCGGTGCCGCCATCCAAATCCGGTATAACCCTTCTGACCCCAATATCTCGTATTTGGTCGACTACAATGACGCGCGTTTCGAAGGCCTTGTTGCAACGCAAAATCCCGAATGGCTGGACCAGTCTCCGGCATTCGACCTTCAAGACGCCATTCGGTAGACCGATAGCCAAGGTGGATTCCAAACAGAGGTCTAGAACAATGAGAAGAAATGACGGGAACTTTGGTTTGCTGGTGCTGAAGTTTGGCTGCGTCTTCTCGTGTCTGTTTTCGCTATTAACATTGACTCCGCGGTTCCGCTCCGCCGGTTCGCACAATCATCTACAAGATTTTGTTTCCTTACTGAATCTATTTATCTTTGCCGCAGGATTTTATGGCATTCAGCGGAAAGAACGGCTTACATGGCAGCTCGGATGGTTCGCGGGCGGCATACTTTTGTCCGAGTGGCTAGTCCTCTCGTTGGCCCCTATTCTGAACCACCCAAGACCGAATGAATGGATTGCGCCGGCCGTTTTTGTGATTTGTGGATTTGCCGTCGCGTCGTATTGGGGATATTGGTGGAAGCGCCAGAAGAGCTACTTTATTCAAGATAGCGCGGCATGTTTCCACTGATTCCGCGCCTATCGGGCGGTGTCAGGCACCTAATCGCGGCCGGGGCCGCCATGTGACCCCAACTCATTCCATAACTTTTCCCAATTCCACATACCGGACGTCACCTCATTCGACAACGGGAAACCGAGTTGATGCGCCAGCATACACACCTGTCCGCGATGGTGGGCTTCGTGAGAAAGCATGTAGCACAGCATTTCCGGGCCAACCGGCCAAGGTTTAGCCCAGCCGTCTCTGAGAAATTTCTCGACGCGGCCTCCACTTCCGCCGAGCGCCTCAGCGAGCATCTCCTCGCAGCGAGCGGCGCTCTCCGCTAATCCCGCGCGAGCCTGTTGCGGCGTGCAATGCGTGCGGTTGAGCTGTGGCGGAATCTTCAGGTGCGGGGCGGTAAGCCTGATCCACTTTGTGCGGACGTTGTGCATGTGCGTGAAGATCGCCGCGATGGTGCGGCCTTTGCCGGGCGGTTTAGCTCTCCAGACCGCAGGCTCAAGGCGCTCGATAAGCATCTGGTTTATACGATCATTGGCGGCAAATATCTGGACCGCGGCTCGGCCGAGTTGTGCGTCAGCCTGTCGCCTGTGAACCTGTTGAGTCTGAACCTTACGTTGACGCGTAACCACGAGACCGACTCCTAAAGCGATCCTAACCCGTCGTTCATTCTATTTCTTCTGCTGCTTGCCGAAGTTAAAAGGACGCAGCTCCTCCGGATGGTTTCTGACGTAGGTAAGGACGCGCTGGCGTTTTTGAATGCCTCTTGTTCCGTCTGCGTCAGGAGGGCAGAGATCCGGTCGTACAGGGGCAACGCGTCCAAAGATACTCGCCCAGCGGCGTTTGATGGCAGGCACAGTCACGAATAGGGATTTCGATGCCGACGCATCATCAACACCATCCAGTGCCACCTCGAGTAACTCTTGCTCGGTCCGGGTGAACGCAAACTGAGGTTGATGGTGATGGTGAAACAGTCCCGCCGCAACGGAGTGAGGATCGTCGTGCATACTTTCAACGGTTACCATCCCGAGCGCCCGATCGGGGTTCCATGCTGTTTCAGGATTGGCCCGCCGGTACGCCTCGAATCGATCAACAACCTTGAAAGACCGATGGCCATCTATATGCCACAAGTCCAATTGATCCACGCATTCGAATAAAATTCTGGAAAAGCTGTAGCCCGAAAACAGCTCCTGGTACGCGCGTCCTAACAGGACGCGCACTTCGTCTACCTGAGCGGCACTTAACCCGCCGTTCTTCCAACTTGTATCGAGAATCACCTGTTGCAGGTCGCTTCGTGTGTTCGCATCTCGCACTTCTTCATAAGTCGCGATCACAGAGTTCCCGCTAACGACGCTATCGATGATTCTGGAGTTCAAACCCGGCGTTGGATGGAGCACTTCGGCTTCGACAAAGTTTTTCTTCACAAAGGCGGCAAATCCGAAACCAACAATCTCAACTTTGCCTTTCCACTCCATCTCCACGACAGCGCTTCGCGACGCGTGTGTAATCTCGAAGATCTGCTTCCAGGCCTGCATCGCACGACAATCGCCGACACTTTCCGCGCCATTCTTGGCTGGATGCAACTTTAGGCAGTCCGAAAGGTCGCCCGCGGTAGTTTTCCTCCAGGAGAAGAAGGCGTCCATTGCAAACTCCCCCCAAAAAGTATCCTAAAAGGCTATTGCAGCGCGAACGTTTGTTTCTTATATAGGAGCGACTTAGGGCCTGACACCGCGACCCGGCTCAAGTGTCAAACCCCGCTACAAGCCTCTAAGGTCGACGACTCTGCTGACCAACAAAGTAAGGCCTACGCTCTGTTTCAGAGGGGCCGAAAAACCATGTTCGTGATAGCTCAACTTCTAGGAGAAAAACCATGAATCAGATTCTCGGAGTCACCTTGAAAACACTACGGACCCGCGGGTTCGCAGCTCTGGTACTGGCGGTGTCCCTCATGCTCTTGCTGAGTGCCTCTCCAGCAAACGCCGGTTGCGCCGTTCCCTACAAACCGGGAGCCGGCCCCACCATGCCTTTCGTCAGCCCTCCCGCTGACGACGAGTGGAACGGACCCGCCACCATCGTGGGTTTGTGGCACGTGCTCTACCTTGCAACTTACGATGATAATTTCCCTCCGGGAGCCGCGTTCAGCGCACCCTTCCCGTTCCTCGAATCCTTAAAGACCTGGCACGCGGACGGAACAGAATTTGAAAATGCGTTTATGGCACCCGCTGGCGGAAACATCTGCTTCGGCGTCTGGAAGGACCTGGGGTCAGGTCACGTCAAGCTGCACCATCTCGGTCTGATGTTTGCACAGGCAGGCACGCCCCCCGAATACGTAGGGACGCCGCCTCAATTCGTTACCAACATCTTCACCGAAGACGAAACCAATGCGGTCGCCGCCAACGGCAAAACCTACACCGGCTTCTTCGATTTCAAACTCTACGCCCCCTCCGCGTGCGAGAACAAAGCCAGCGGCTACGTCTGCAGCGGAACGCCAATCTCAGAGGTCCGGGGATCAATCTTAGGTACCCGCATCACCGTCGATTGATCAACTCAACTCTCAAAGCAAAAAAATGCTGATGCCGTGGCGAAGGGGATCGCTTTGCAATCCCCTTCGCCTCCGCTAGAGTCAGGGCTGTAGCATTCCCTCCAGGCGAACGTAGCTGGCTTCCATTCCACGTTCCATCCCTGTCGCCAGCATCATCGCGCGCGTCTTAGCATCCGGCAGCGTCATGCGCATGGTCATCAACGTTCCTGTGCCGTCGGCATCAAATCGAGTTTCAATGTGATTGTCCGGCGTGGGATCCGGCAGGTGCATGCGCTCGATATGTACGATTCTGCTGTAAGGCTGCAACTCCACGATTTCGCCAGTGATGTAGAATCCATCGCCTTTGGCGTTCTTCCATTCGTAACGGAACTTGCCACCAGGCTTCCCCTCATTGATGCAGACTGGCATCGTCCAACCTTCCGGACCAAGCAGCCATTTCTGGATTATCTTCGGATCTGTGTGCGCGCGGTACACCGCTTCTGGTGGTGCGGCGAAGCGCCGCGTCACAATCACGTGTGTATCTCCTTCGGTCTTCAGTGTCAGTTTGCTCATCGCGTTTTTCCTTTCTCTTGTCGTTCCATCGCGGCCAGAACGTGGTCTAGCTGGTCATAGTTCTTCTCGAGGGCTTTTCGCAGGATCGCGAGCCATTGATCCATCGCTTCAATGCCCGCCTTTGCGAGACGGCGAGGGCGCTTTGTGCCGTCAACTCGACTGATAACGAGTCCCGCATCTTCGAGCACCTTCAAATGCTGGGAGATCGCTGGCTGGGTCATCTCGAAAGGAGCCGCCAATTGGTAGACGGTGGCTTCTCCTTTGGCAAGGCGCGCCAGAATCGCGCGGCGCGTCGGGTCCGCCAAGGCGGTGAAAGCGGCATCGAGGTTGGGAATCATTTCCATAAGACTATACTTATATAAGTAATGTCTTACTGTCAAGGAGAAAGTAATTGCTCTGACTTTGCAAACATGGTTGGTGAACGTTAGAGTAGCCCCGCGCACATTCCAAGATGCTCTCGCTCTGCCTTCATCACAAACATTCACTGAAAAGGGAATCGAAATGGAATCCACTAACCGACGCTTGATGTGGCATGGCATGTTCTTGTTTCTGATTGGCCTGCTAACGGGTTTCGCCGAGCAGCATTTCGCCAACACACGGATGGCGCTTGCCGCGCACCTGGAAGGTGTGCTGAACGGCATCTTCCTGCTCGCACTCGGAGCCGTTTGGACCGAAGTACGCCTGTCGCCGCGGACCAAAACGATTGCGTATTGGGTCGCTCTCTGCGGCACATACGGGAACTGGCTTGTAACCAGCCTAGCTGCAGCTTTTGGTACGGCCGCTCTTTCTCCCATTACCGGGGCTGGCCACAGCGGACTGCCGTGGCAGGAAACCTTTGTGACCCTTGGCTTCCTGTCTGTCGGCATCACCATCATCGCCACCTCTGTGTTTGCTCTTTGGGGCCTTCGCGCAAAAACTCATCTGCAATAACGCGAAGTACACGGAGCTAATCCTCCGGACTCTCTTGTGATAGGCTTTTCGGCACTCCGACGGAACTCGCTCTTCGAGTGACGTGAGGCAATAATTCGCCAGGTCAATAGCGGGAGGATTCGCGGATGAACGCGACTGGCGGCACAAAGCCTTTCTCGACCGTTTATCGCACTATTCAGATAGATGGCCTCTCCATCTTTTACAGAGAGGCTGGCCCGAAGGACGCGCCGACGCTCCTCCTCCTGCACGGACTTCCGTCATCTTCACGGATGTTCGAACCGCTGTTCGCGCGGCTCTCGGATCGCTATCACCTTGTCGCGCCAGATTATCCGGGCTTCGGACACAGTGACTGGCCCGACCCGAAAAAATTCGCGTATACGTTCGATCACATCGCCGAGATCACGAACCACTTCACCGAAGCGCTCGGGCTCACGCGTCACACACTATACATGCAGGATTACGGTGGCCCCGTGGGCTTTCGTATGGTGTTGGCGCATCCGGAGCGGGTAGAAGCCCTCATCGTCCAGGATGCTGTAGCGCACAACGAAGGACTGGGAGCGAATTGGAAGGCGCGGCGGGCCTTTTGGGCCGATCGCGCTGCCAACGAAAGCGCGTTGCGCACAAACCTCTTGTCGCTCGCGACCACGCGCTCGCGCCATGCGGGCGGCGATCCAATCGTAGAACGCCACGACCCTGATCTTTGGACCGACGAATTTTACTTTCTCAACCAGCCCGGCCAGGCCGACATTCAAAGCGACCTCTTCTACGACTACCGCACAAACGTCGACAACTACCCGAAATGGCAAGCGTGGATGCGCGAGAAGCAGCCGCGCTTGCTGGTGATTTGGGGCAAATATGAGTCCTCGTTCGACCCCTCCGAGCCGGAAGCCTATCGCCGCGACGTGCCAAACGCCCAAGTGCATATCGTCGACGGCGGCCACTTCGCGCTGGATACAGCAGCGGATCAGATTGCGGAGCTAGTCCGCACCTTCATGAAGTAGCAACGGCGCAAAAGTGCTGTAACAATTCCACAGACTCCTAATAGCCGCAACGCTAGCGGTGCAAGTGGATTCGCTCAGAACGGACACGGGTGTTCCTACGGCTGTGATATAAAACTTTCGCCCTTCTTCTCGGCCCGTTGTGCGCGCTGGCCAACAGGGATGGGCACGCTCAATGCACGGAGGCTCGCTTTCCATGAACTCGCAATTCTTTAGGTTTGCGTCGGCGCTTTTGCTCCTTGTGGTCTCCGTCACCGCTGCGAGCGCGCAAGAGAATGACGATGGTGCCTGGTCGAAAAAGAAATCCGCGTGGTTGTCGCTTTCCCCGGCGCAACGCGACCAGACCAAAGAATTCGCCGAAGATTACAAGGCCTACCTCAACGCAGCTAGAACCGCGCTGGGTTCCACGCGGGAAGTCATTCGTCGCGCAAAAGCGGCTGGTTTTGCGGAGTTCACCGATCCCAAACAGATAAAGCCGGGCGCGCGCCTGATCGTTCCGAATCGTAATCGCGGAGTGATCCTCGTGGTGATCGGCTCGGAGCCGATCGTCGATGGCTCGCGGGTTGTGGGCACGCATCATGACAGCCCGCATATCGATTTAAAGGGCCGCCCCATCTATTCCTCACACGGTTTCGCTCTTTTCAAGACCATCTACTACGGCGGTATCAAGAAATACCAATGGGCGAATATTCCTCTCGCGCTTACCGGCCGCATCGACACCACCGATGGCCGCGCTATCGATGTTTCCATCGGCTTCAACCCTGGCGATCCCGTCTTTGTAATTCCTGATAATGCGCCGCATTCGGATTCGGAGTTGCGCAATCGCACCTACGAAGATGTGCTGAAGGGCGAAGAACTCGATCCGGTGGCCGGCAGCATTCCGGGCGAAAAAGATTCCGTGGTCGCCGAAGTAGCCAACGTGCTGGCCAGCATGTACAAGATTAAGGAAGAGGACCTGGTGAGCGCGGAACTGGCCCTGGTGCCGGCAGCGCCACCGTCGGATGTCGGCATCGACCGCGGGCTCGTGGGTGCGTATGGCCAGGACGACCGGTTGTCCTCCTTCTGCGCCGCCCGCGCGGTTCTGGACTTGAAGGGCACTCCAAAATATTCTGCATTCGCGTATCTTTCTAACTTCGAAGAAGAGGGCTCAGTAAATAACACTGGCGCGAGTTCTGAGTTCTTAAGTTCTACGTTCGCCAATTTGATCGGCGCGCAGAAGGGCGCTAACTACAGCGACCTGGACTTGCGCCGCGCACTCCATAATTCCCAGGTGATTTCCGCGGACACCAACGATGGTGTCAACCCGGTCTTCCCCAATACCAGCGAGCGCAGCAATGCCGCGCGTTTAGGCTATGGCGTGACCATCAAATTGTACGGAGGAGCCTTCAATGCTACATCCGAGTACATCGCACGTCTTCGCGCGTTACTGGATCAGAACGAAATCCCCTGGCAGACGCATACCTACAAAGTGGATGCTGGCGGTGGTGGTACGCTCGGAAAATTCATGTCCCGCGAAGATATGGAGGTGATCGATATGGGCGTTCCGCTGCTTTCCATGCACTCGCCATTCGAAATGTCTTCCAAAGTGGACGTCTGGTACTTCTATCGCACCATGAGCGCCTTCTACGTCCAGCAGTGAGCTACATCCCATAGGGTCTCGGCGTAAGACTTGAAGGCAACGGAGGAGTTCCATGGAATCAAAACTTCGGAGTCGGCGGCAGGTAATGAAAGATTGCGCGCGCCTGGCCGCGGGCGCGGTGGTCGCTGGGATTGCGTGTCGCGAAGACGCAATGGCGCTGCAACTACAGTTGCCCCCTCCGGTGCCGCTGGAGGATCCCAGCCTGACCTTCGTGACCACCACCGAGGCCAGTGCGTGGCAGACGGGCAAGATGTTCAAGCCGAGGTTCAGCTGGGACACGCTAAACCTCAATGTCGATCCAGCGGACTCAGCGCTAACGGTGCGAACGGCAAATACCATGAAGGGCTTCGGCGGCTGCTTCAACGAGCGAGGCTGGACCTCCCTGCAAGCTTTGAGCGATGCCGACCGAGAAGCGGTGCTTCACGCGTTGTTCGATCCCACCGCCGGAGCGCGCTTCACTTACTGCCGCACGCCGATCGGCGCCAACGACTTTGCAACCGAGGCCTACAGCTACGACGAATCGGACGGCGATTTCGAGCTGAAGAACTTCAGCATCGAGCACGACAAGCAAACGCTGATCCCCTTCATTCACGCGGCGCAGCGTTATCAACCAAATTTGCGGCTATGGGCTTCGCCATGGAGCCCGCCCAGCTGGATGAAACGCAATCATTTCTACGCGGAGGCGCAGTCGTTTCCGGGAATGAAAGAGAATGGCATCCGCCCCGAGCAGGTCGGCCACGAGGGCGAGGACATGTTTATTCTGGAGCCGAATTATCTCCAGGCTTACGCGAAGTATTTCGGCCGCTACGTGGATGCGTACCGCGCGGAAGGAATTCGTATCAGTATGGTAATGCCGCAGAACGAGTTCAATTCGGCGCAGAATTTCCCCAGCTGTACGTGGACCCCGGAAGGACTGGTGAACTTCCTGAAATTATTGGGACCCGAAATGCAGAAACGCGACGTGGAGGTGTTTTTCGGTACGCTGGAACGCGGCGATCCGAAACTCCTCGAGAGGGTAATGGCGGATGCCGGTGCGGCGCGTTTCGTCAAGGGCATAGGCCTGCAGTGGGCGGGGAAGAATGCGCTGCCGGCAATCGAACGCCAGTTTCCGGCCTTACTGATTTACCAGTCGGAGCAGGAGTGCGGAGACGGTTCGAACAACTGGAGGTACACGGGTTACTGCTGGCAGCTGATGAAGCACTACTTCCGCAGCGGCGCCTGCGCGTACATGTACTGGAACATTTCGACCGGGGACCCGACAAGCACCTGGGGATGGCCGCAGAATTCGCTGGTGAGCGTGGATACCGCGGCGAAAACGTTCCGTTACAATCACGACTACTACTTGCTGAAGCACTTAACGCATTTTGTCGACGTGGGATCTCGGCGCTTGGAGACCACGGGCACGTGCGACGATGCGCTGGCGTTCGCAAATCCGGATGGTTCCGTCGTGTTATTGGTGCGAAACGAACTTCCGCATCCTCAGATGGTGCAAGTGCAGGTTCGCGAGCGTGCCGCGGTGCTCGAATTGCCACCGGACTCGGTGGGCACGCTCGCGATGAAACCCGCGTGACATCGAAAATTTGCCTGCAGCGGCTATTGAAGCCTGACTAGACGTTCATCAAACAGGTTTAAATGACGCGTACGACCGCGTACCCCCAGAAGACCAACTCTACGAGCGCGAGCCATCCGATAGCGCGATAAAGCCAGACCGGGCGTTGGCTGTTCAGAGAGTTTCCCAACAGAATCGCTCGGACGGACCAGACACAGGCGATCACAATAAACCCGCGCCGCAGAGCCAAGCCAGCCACAACCACAAAAACGTACGCTCGCGGAAACCGTGGGATTGGGGTAAGCGGCTTACTAGAAAATTACCTAAGATGGGGCCGAACGTGCCAACAGCATAGCGGACCCAGAACAACATTCTATTTTTTGGTGCAAGATTCATGGATTGATTGCAACTTCCACCGGGCACGTCGAATTCGCCGGGCAAAGTATGCAGAATCGCTCATTTTGAGGCAGTGGCCGGAATCACCGGAATCAGCAATGCCGACGGATGCTCGGCGTCGTGCAGGATCGAGTTGGTGGCCGAGATAAAATCGCGGCTGGTCGCTTGTTCCGCGCCGGTGTTCAGGTTGCGATCGAAACGCGGGAAGTTGCTGCTGGAAACTTCCAGGCGAAGGATGTGGCCCTTTTTAAAGACATTGCTCGTAGCCCACAGGTCCACCGTGATTTTGTAAACCTGATCCGGATTCATCATCTCGGGCTTCAACTGGGAATCGCGATAACGCATGCGCAGAATTCCGTCGGTCAGATTCATGGCGAAACCAGTGGGCGAAACGTCCGCCAGCTTGGCCGTGAAATCCGTATCGACCGCGGAAGATTTGGCCCACAGCTCCAGCGTGACGGGTCCGGTGACTTCCATATCCTCGGTAAGCGGTTTGGTGGAATAGACAAGCACATCATTGCGGTTTTCAGCCGCGCGTTGATCGCGCGGACCGGGCTCATAGTGCTTCTGGTCGCAGCACAGCGAGCCTCCGATGGTGGGCACAGGATTTGCCGGATCATAGGTGAATTTGTCGGCCGTTTCTTTTTTCGGCGGCGTCACGGAAAGCCCGCCATCGCCACGCAGCGAATTGGCTGCACCGTCCGAGTGCAGGTAGTAGCGCGTAACTTTACTCTCCGGCAAGGGCCAATCCGATTCCGTGTGGTAGGCATTCTCGCCCATCACAAAAATGTGCACGGGCTTGCCGGCGTCGGAAAAATCGTTCTGTGCGCCCTTAAACAGATAGTCATACCAGGCGAGTATCACCTCGACGCCCGGAAATTTACTCGCCTCGGGGCCGAAGTCCATGTCGCCGATGTGCGGTCCAAACCCGGCGTGCCCACCGATCTGTACCAACAGACGCTGGCCATTGCGCGCCGCGTCCGTGCCACCGTGAGCCTTAATTCCCATGTAATTCCGCAGCGTGCCGGTCAAGAAAATGTCGTACCACCCGCCGATGTGCAGAGCGGGAATTTGAATGTCCGAAAAATGTTCCTCGATCGACCATTGTTTCCAATAGGCGTCATAGTCGGGATGTGCCAGCCAATCGAGATAATACGGTGCAAGTTGCGCTGTCGAGTCGGCGCCCGCTGGGAGCGCCGCGTAATTAAAAGCCGGGTAATGCGTGAGCGGAAGGGTGGGCGCGCCCAGCAGGGCATTCGTATCTTTCGCGATCAATCGCCAGAGCGTGTTCGTAGCCAACTGCGTCGTCCAATTCTGGTCGAACCATTGTTCCAGCGCTCCGCCCTGATACGTCCAGCCGTCGTGATAATTGCTGGCCGTCACCGACGGACAAATTCCCGCAAGATGCGGAGGATGCGCAACTGCGGCGAGCATCTGTGTAACCCCGACGTAGGAAGCACCGGTCATGCCAACTTTGCCATTGGAATAGGGAAGTGCAGCAGCCCATTCGACGGCATCGTAGCCGTCCGCCATCTCGTGCCGGAAGGGGTACCACTCGCCTTCCGAAGTAAAGCGCCCGCGAACGTCTTGCACAATGGCGACGTAGCCATGCGCGGCCTCCTGATACGCTGGCCCCGCCATCCAGCTCACGCTTTTGTCATAAGGCGTGCGCGTCAGGATGACGGGAAATGTCCCGTCAGCCTTCGGACGATAAATATCCGCATAGAGCGTCACGCCGTCTCGCGTTTTCATGGACACACCACTTTGGGTAATCACGGCGTAGCTTTGCGGCTGTTGTTGCTGCTGCGCGTGAACGCAGCGCGGCACCGATACCCAAGCCGCATAAATGATCAGAGTTGCGTATAAGATTCTCCGCTGAAACAAGACCGCCTCCTCGCACAACATGGAAATAAAGTAGCGCCCACCAAATTGGGCATTGTATCCCACAATGCGTTTGGGGTTTCGTTCGGACGTTGTACCGCTTCCGGAGAAAGCATCTTATCCCTTGCGCTCCCTTCCTTTCTGAAGGAGAATCCCCGCCACTTACTGTTCCTCTCTTTCTTGATTCATGCACCGGGTTTTGCCGCAAGGAGCATCGTGTACAAGCCATCCATTGGCGCGATTCTGTGGGCGCTTGTTCCCTTTATCGCCATTTGCTTCTCCGTGTCGTTGTGGGACCGCATTTATCCCATGATTCTAGGTTTGCCGTTCAACTTTTTCTGGCTGATTACATGGCTGCTCCTCACTCCAGTCTGCATGTGGGGCGCATATCGGCAGGAGACGCGCCGCGCTTCGGACCCGCGTCGTGAAGATGGCGGTACGCCGTGAATCCAGGCCTTATTGCCCTGGCTTTCATTTCGGCCATCGTCTCGGCAGGCGCGTTCGTCGGCTTTTACGCTGGAACTCGCCGCAAAATGGATCTGGAACAATGGATCGTGGGCGACCGGGGCTTCGGCATGCTGTTGGTGTGGCTGCTAATGGCGGGAGAGGTCTACACCACCTTCACATTCCTCGGAGCTAGTGGCTGGGCGTACTCCAAGGGCGCGCCGGTTTTGTACATTCTCGGATACCAGCCTTTGATGTATGTGGTTTCTTTCTTCATTCTTCCGCAGGTCTGGGAGGTGGGAAGGAAATTCTGCATGCAAACGCAAGCCGATTTCTTTCACGTCCGGTACAACAACAAATATCTTGCCGCCTTCGTCGCCCTGGTGGGAGTCATCTTCATCATCCCCTATTTGCAGTTGCAGCTCACCGGGCTCGGAATGATCGTGGAGGTCGCCAGCTACGGAGCGATCCATCGCACTCCCGCCATGATCATCGCTTTTTTGATTGTTGCCGCGTTCGTCTTCACCAGCGGAATCCGGGGTGTTGCGTGGGTCAGCGCCTTAAAGGACTTGCTGCTTTTATTTTCGGCCGTCTTCGTCGGAGTGG
>Ga0070765_100001771_pt1 | contig 13322 bp, 9 predicted proteins | sample HubBroMetageWFT5_FD_71516 | JGI IMG/M metagenome (GOLD analysis project Ga0070765, IMG submission 71516) | Warmed and freeze-thawed soil microbial communities from the Hubbard Brook experimental Forest, New Hampshire - Hubbard Brook CCASE Soil... | ecosystem: Environmental > Terrestrial > Soil... | reverse complement strand
GATGAAGGACCGCACGGCGCGGGGGACCGCGGCCGTGAACCTGGTCCCCCTGGCGCCGAACGAGTCGATCACCGCCATCATCGCGACCCCGGAGTTCTCGCCCGACCAGTACCTCGTTTTCGCCACGGCGCAGGGACAGGTGAAGAAGACGGCGATGAGCGAGTACGACAAGTCGCGACGGGAGGGCTTCATCGCCATCAACCTGCGCGACGGCGACGAGTTGGTCCGGGTCGTGAAGACGTCGGGGAGCGACGACCTCTTCGAGGTCACGCGCAACGGCATGACGATCCGCTTCAACGAAGAGGACGTCCGGCCGATGGGCCGCGACGCCGCCGGCGTGCGGGGCATCCGCCTGCGCCAGGGCGACATCGTGGTGTCGTGCGACGTGGCCGACGACGACGAGACGGACATCCTGATCGTCACCGACGCCGGCTACGGGAAGCGGACCAAGCTCGAGCGGTTCAACCGTCAGGCCCGGGGCGGGCAGGGCGTGCGCGGCATCAGGCTCACCAGCGTGCGCGGGACCGTGGTCGGCGCGTTCATGATCGGCCTGGACGAGGAGATCCTGCTGGTCTCCTCGGGCGGCATCGTGATCCGCACGGCGGCCCGGGAGATCGCGTCGCAGGGCCGCGACGCCACCGGTGTCCGGGTCATGAACCTCGAGGACGGTCAGACGGTGGCCGCGGTGACCCGGGTCGCAGCGGAGGAAGAGGGCGTGGACGGCTGACGCCGCCCGGCCGCCCCGACGAAGCGGCTAGCGGCTAGAAGAAGCCGATCGACGAGAGGGGCCAGACCCGCATCTCGACCTTGCCGACGATGAGGGACTTGGGGATGGGTCCCCAGTAGCGGCTGTCGCACGAGTCCGTCCGGTTGTCACCCATAACGAAGTAGTCGTCCGCCGGCACCTTGTAGGCGTGCTGGAGGCTGTAGAGGGTGCCGCCCGGTCCCGCCCGCGTCACCCCCTGCTCCGATGCCGGGAGCCAGGACTCGTCGAGGGCCCGGCCGTCGACGTACACGTGGCCGCCGGAGAGCGTGAGCGTCTCGCCGGGCAAGCCGACGACGCGCTTGACGAGGTCGTTCACCTCGGGCCCGCCGCAGTTCTCGGCCGGTGGCCGGGAGAAGACGACGATGTCCCCGCGCCCGACGCCGTGCAGGTGGTAGCTCAGCTTGTTGACCAGGATGCGGTCGCCCACTTGGAGGGTCGGCTCCATGGAGCCCGAGGGGATGAAGAAGGTCTGGACGACGAACGTCCGCAGTAGGACGGCGACGAGAACGGCGACGACCACGACGATGATTGCCTCGCGCAACCAGCGCGACGTGCGCGGTGGATCGGGGGCCCCCGCACCGTCGGTGGCGGGGTCGCCGGGGGGCGGAGCGCCACCCGTGGCCCCGAGGATCTCGGCCCGTCCGGCCGGCGGCTCGTCGACGGCGAGCGCCGGGTCGTCGGGTTCGGGCGTCACCGATTGCAGGCTAGACGGAGGGGCGGGCCCCCTGGTTTCAGGCGGCGGCGGGAACGACAGAGGCGGTGTCGCGGCCGGAGCGCAACAGCGTCCCGGGCACCGCGCCGGTCGGAGTACCGTCCCGCACGATTTCGACGCCGTTCACCAGGACCCGCACCACGCCGTGCGAGCCGGCGTAGAGCCTGGGCGTGTCACCCGGCAAGTCGTGCACCAGGCGAGCCGGCTCCGACGCGACAGTCGCGGGATCGAACACGAACAGGTCCGCCGCGTAGCCCTCGCGCACGAGGCCCCGCTCGCGCAGGCCGAACAGCGCCGCGGGCTGGCCCGTCATCATGTGCACGGCGCGCTCGACGGGCACGAGACGCCGGCCCCGAAGGCAATCGGCCAGGAAGGCCGTCGGATAGCTAGAACCGCACATGCGATCGAGATGCGCGCCGGCGTCGGAGCCGCCGACCATGGCGCGCGGGTCGGCCCAGATTTCGGCGCGCATGTCCCACGTCGCGTTGTCGCCGTCGTCGGTATTGGGCCACAGCACGGTGCGCAGATCGTCGGCGATGACGATGTCCAGCAGCGTGTCGAACGGCGCGGTGCCGCGCTCGGCCGCGATGTCCTCGACCGTGCGGAACGCGTAGCCCTCGTTGGCCGGGGCGTACGTGTCACCGATGACGTAGGTGCCCCAGCGCGAGAGACCGCGGAAGACCCCGGCCTCCTTGCTGCGGGCCCGCTCGTCGAGCATTGCGCGCACCGCCGGATCGGCCAGCTGCGCCATGCGTTCCTTCTCGGGCAGGCCCATGACGTCGCCCCAGCCCGGGATGAGGAAGAGGGCGCAGTGGGTGCGAAAGCTCATGTTCATCGGCACGAGGGTGGGCATCGTCAGGGCGACGATCCGTCCTCCGGCGGCCGCCGCGGCGGCGGCCGCCGAGAGCTGGTGCTCGATGCGCTCCGCCGAGCGCACGTCGACGGTCAGGACGTTCCAGTTGAGTGGCCGCTGCGCGGTGACGCTCATGGTGGTCATCAGCTCGATCTCTTCGGGACTGAACGAGTCGAGGCAACCGTTCGTGATGTACTCGAGCGTCGTGCCTTCGTGCGCCGCGACCTCATCGCAGAACGCGAGCATCTCCCGCCTGTCCGCGTAGCGTGAGCTGATCGGACGGCCCTCGCCGTCGGAGTGGGTGCGCGATTGGGACGAGGAGAAGCCCAAGCCCCCGGCGGCGAGCGACTCGGCCAGCAATGCCCGCATCGCGGTGATCTCCTCGTCGGTGGCGACCTCTTCGCCGCGCGACGCCCCCATGACCTTGCGCCGCAGAGCGCAGTGCCCGACGAGGAAGCCGGCGTTGACGCCGAGGTTGCCCTCGAGCGCGCCGAGGTAGTCGCCGAAGCTGGACCAGTTCCACGGGACGCCCGTCTCCAGCGCGGTCAACGGCATGCCCTCGACCTTCGCCATCATGCGACGGATGTAGTCGGCGTCCTCCGCGTTGAGCGGCGCTAGCGTGAAGCCGCAGTTCCCGCCGATCACCGTGGTCACGCCGTGGACGTTGGACGGAGAAGCCGAGGGGTCCCAGAAGAGCTGCGCGTCATAGTGCGTGTGGGGGTCGACGACACCCGGCGCGACCATGAGCCCCGCCGCGTCCAGCTCGGTGGACGCCGTTTCGTCCACCTCCCCCACGGCGACGATGCGGCCGTCGCGGATACCGACGTCGGCCGTGCGGGGCGCCTCGCCGGAGCCGTCGATGAGCGTGCCGGATCGGATGACGTAGTCGAGCAATGGAACCTCCGAGGTGCGCCGCCCGAGCCGGGCTCCGGCGCCAAATCTGACGACCCGTCAGCTTATCGCCGGGTCTCGGGGCGACCCCGGGGCACAAGCTCCGCCCGAACTTGCCCGGCAATGCCTGTGGACAACCTGTTCGCTCCTGCCACACCCCCGTGTCGCCTCGCCCTGTCCCCAAGTCATCCACAGGCTGTGCTGTGGACAATCCCCAATTTCGACCTTCCGTGCGGCCTTCGCGCGTGCTTTGCTCTGACCGTGCCGACGCCCTCGATGCTCAACCTGCAGTCGACCGCCGAAGGGGTCCTCCCCGGACAGATGCTCGAGGGGGCGATCCGGGCGGGGTACGTCGACGCGGGGCGCTTCAAGATCCCCGAGGCCAACGTGCAGCCGGCCAGCCTCGACCTGCGCCTCGGTGAGCGCGCGCTGCGCATCCGTTGCAGCTTCCTGCCCGGGACCGATTCGGTGGAGCGCAAGCTGAAGGACTACATCCTCGACGAGATCGATCTCCGGGGTGACGGCGCCATGCTCGAGGCGAAGTGCCCGTACCTCATCGAACTGAAGGAGCGCCTCGACCTGCCGGCCGGTCTGCGCGGCAAAGCGAACCCCAAGAGCTCGACCGGGCGCATCGACGTGTTCACGCGGGTGATCACCGACGGCAGCGATCGTTTCGACGAGATCGCTCCCGGCTATTCCGGTCCGCTCTACCTCGAAGTGGTGCCGCTCTCGTTCCCCGTCCGCGTCAAGGAGGACCTCACCCTCAACCAACTCCGCCTCTCCCTGGGCCGACCGTGGCTGACCGACGACGACGTGCGCGCCGCGCACCTCGAGGTGCCGATGCTCTACCGCGCCGGGGAGCCGGTGCCGGTCGGCGAGCTCGTGCTCTCGAACGGACTGTTCCTCGGACTGGACCTCAGTGGTGACGAGCGCGGACAGGTGGGCTACAGCGCGCGCGACAGCGCGCCGCTCCTCGACCTCACCAGCGGGGGCGAGGTGGACCCGCGGCCCTTCTGGGATCCCGTCTACCGCGAGGAGGGTGACCGTCTCGTCCTGTCCCCGAAGCGGTTCTACCTCCTCATGTCCGACGAGGCGGTGTGCATCCCGCCCGACCTGGCGGCCGAGATGACGGCGTACGACCCGACGAGCGGGGAACTGCGGACGCACTACGCCGGGTTCTTCGACCCCGGGTTCGGGTTCGATCCCACCGGCGGATTCAAGGGCTCCCGCGCCGCGCTCGAGGTGCGGGCCCACGACGTACCGTTCATGGTCGAGAACGGCCAGTCTGTGTGCAAGCTCACATTCGAACGAATGTTGGAGGAGCCGACGGCCCTCTACGGCTCGGGCATCGGGTCGTCCTACCAGCAGCAGGTGGAGACGTTGAGTCGATATTTCCGCCGGACCGGAACCTGACCCCTCCGTCCACACGCGCCGGCGCTCGCGCGGTTGCCGGACGAAGTGATCGGAATTGAATCGGCGTTGCGTGGGACCGGTGACGAAATGTCACGCAAATCGGCGCGCTTCGTGCAGAAAATTGCTTGCCGGCAATGCTGGTGGTCCGCACCGTTGCTAAGAAATTTTTAAAACCAAGGCGAAGTTCACGGCGGTTTCGCTGTTTCTCTCAGTGGGTATATGCACGAAAGTCGCGGGCTCAGAGCGGGTCTGTGTAGCCCATACACAGAGAATGGAGCAGGACATTGAGGCGGAACCCTCTGTCGTCAATAGCTGTAGCAGCAGGCGGCCTTGTTTTGGCCGCAGCCACCGTGTTGGCGGGTGTCAACCCGGCCGGTGCGGCAACGACCCCGACCACGACGGTCACGGTGCCCAAGGTCACGGCGCCCGCCCCGGCGCCGGCCCCGACGCCGGCACCGACGGTGACGCCGGCCCCTGCGCCCGCTCCGGCGGTCAAGCCGGCAACGCCGGCCCCGGTCACCTCCACGCCCAAGGCGTCGACACCGGCCAAGGCCCCGTCGACGCCGTCCCTGACCGGGCTGCCCATCTCGTTGTCGCTGCCGATCACGTTGCTGGCCAACGAGATCGGAAGCTCGTTGCTGCCCGGGCAAAACGCCCTCACCGGGACGAACACGACGACCCAGAAGTCGCCGCTCCTGAACCTCGACGCACCGATCAACGCATGTTCGCTGTCGATCGGCCTGTTCGCCAACGCAGCCAGTAGCTGCTCGACGACATCGGTCGGCCTCGACCAGCTGGGTGCCATCGGAACGATCAACATCCCGATCACCGCGCAGTACAACGCGATCGGCCTGCTCGGCGCCGCCGCGAAGTCGCTCGGCCTCACCACCGGGCAGTCGTCGGCCTCGACGACGCAGGACGGCGCCATCAATGCGTACGTGCCGATCAGCCTGTGCGCCATCAACGTCGGCCTCGTGGGCAACACCGCCAGTGACTGCAACCTCGCCGGCACCAACGGCACGGTCAAGCAGACCGGTGTGATCGACGCCGCCGTCCCCGTGACGGTGTGCGACATCATCGTGCAGATCGACGGCAACAGCACCTCCAACTGCCCCCAGTACCCCGACACCATCACGCAGAAGGGTCAGCTGGCCGACGCCTACGCCCCGATCACAGCGTGCGGCGTGATCGCGGTGGTTGACGGCAAGGCCAACGGCATGTGTATGCCGGTCGACGGCTTCCCGCTCGTCAACGACCTCCCGACCAACGACGTGAGCCAGAGCGCACCCATCGACGGCGTGCTCCCGATCAACGCGTGCTCCATCGTCGTGGCGGTGGACGGTACGGCCAGCAACCAGTGCGAGCCGACCCACCTGAAGACCACTCCGACAGGCAGCGTCCCGGTCAACGTGCCGGTCACGGTGTGCGCGGTGACAGCTGCAATCGACGGCAACGCGAGCGGTACCTGCACCGGCGCCGGCACGCAGGTCGGCCCGATCGGCACGCCGGGAGCTCCCGGCACCGGCGTCACGCTTCCGATCACCATCTGCGGCATCGAGGTGGCGCTGGGCGGCACGTCCGTCGCCTCCTGCCCGCAGCCGACGGTGACCACGTCGCCTGTTTCCACGTCGCCGTCCACAGCGCCGGCGACGACGGCGCCGGCCAAGACGGTGGCCGCTGTCACTCCGACCGCGGTCCACACGACAGCCGCTGCTGCCTCGGGGCCGCTGGCTCTGACCGGTGCGCCGCTCCTGGTCGAGCTGCTCATCGGCGCTGCGGCGGTGATCCTCGGCCTGGCCCTCAGCCGGCTGAGCCGCCGGCGGGGAGCGCACCAGGCCTGATCGCAACGGGCTTACACCACTAGGAGGCGAGGGCCGAGGCTCAGCCACCCAGGACGGGATCCGATGGAGGAAGGAGGGATCGATGTCCGACCAACAAGAGACGGGTGCCGGTGTCATCCTCGATCTCGAGGAGCTCTTCCTGTCGCGGGAGTTCGGCCGTAGGCCGATGCACCGGACCTCACCCGCCATGGCGGCGGTGGAGTCCGCGTCGGCGCAACTCGAGCAGGTGTTCCTCTCCGAGGTCTTCGGCCATCCCGAAGTCGTGATGGCGGCCACCCGGGTCGTCGAGGAGTCCGCTCCGGCAGTGTCGGGGTGGCCCGGCCTCGTCCTTCTGAAGGGCGGCGGTGAAGGCGCCGTCGAGCGCGACAACGCGCACTACCGGGCCATCGCAGCGGTCAGCGGCGTCGCCGCGGCGGCCCTCGCGGTGGCCGGCCTGAATTCGGGAACCGCTCCCAGGCCCGGACGTCCTCCCATTACCGAACAGGCGCAGGGTGTACCTCTGACTACGGGCACACCCGGGTCCGGCGCGTCGAGTCCCGGCCCGGCTGGCCCCGTCGCACAGCTCAGTCTCCCGGCGCTCTCGGGCGCGCCAGGAGCGATATCAGGCACGTCCGGTGGCGGAGCCACCTTTGCCCAGATCACCTCCGTCGTGACGCCGGCGGCGGCCCCGATCCCTCAAGGGACAGCCGCAGGCGGGGCTGCACCGTCAGCGCCAACGCCAACGGCTCCCACGACGCCCAGTGGTGGCTCGCCGCCGGGCATCCCGACGGGCGGCGACGGTGGTGGGAGCACGCTCGCCCCTGCCGTCCAGGTAATCGGCAACGAGGTATCCAGTGTGGGTTCGGCCGTGACGACCACCTCTGGTGACCTGGGCCAGGCCCTCCCGATGTCGTCGGTCACGAGCGCGCTCGGAACCCTCGCCACATCGGCGGTGAACAACCTGGGCGGGGGAAGTCCGCCTCAAATCCTTGCGAGCGCTTTGAAACAGTAAGAGGGGGACGCAACGAGCGTTACCTGTAGTGGACGGGATCCGGTGGAGGAAGGAGGGATCGATGTCCGACCAGAGGCGGGCTGGTGACGTCATCAGTCTGGAGGAGATCTTCCGATCGCGGGAATTCGGGCGGCGGCCGACGCAGTCCGCCAGGTCCCCCGTCGCGACGGTGGAATCGACTGATCCGGCCCTCCTCGAGCAGGTGTTCCTCTCGGAGCTGTTCGGACATCCCGAGACGCTCGCCGAAACTCCCACACCGAGCCTCCTCCCAACCGGTCCGTCGGTCACGGGGCCGACCCTCGTCCTCCTGTCGGGTCGCGCGGACGCCGAACGCGACTTCACGCGCGCTCGCGGCGCCATCGGAGCAGTGAGCGGTGTCGCCGCCGCGGCGCTCATCCTGGCGGGCATGACCTCGGGCACCGGCTCGCCGTCCGGACAACCCACGGTCTCGGCGGAGGGCCATCAGCCCGGGCACGGCTCGCCGCCGGGCGGCGGCGGCTCGCTACCCGAGCCCGGCGGTGTCGCGACCTCGCCGAGCGCTCCCTTCCCGGTCGACGGCCAGCCGTCCGTGGCAGCAGGAGGCTCAGCGGGAGGGACCCAGATCGCCCAGCTCGCCTCTGCCGCGACCCCCGCCACCCCGGCACTCGTGGTCGATGTGCCACCGCCGGCACCGGTCTCGGTAGCTCCCTCGCCTCCCGCCCCGGGTGGCGGGACGGCGCCGTCGGGCACCTCGCCGGGTGGCGGAGGCAACGTGCTCACGCCGGTCTTGATCACCGTCGGCAACACCGCCTCGACCGTCGGCTCGACGGTGACGGCGGCTTCGAACGACCTCGCCCACGCGGTGCCGGCGGCCTCGCCGGTGACCGGATTGCTCAGCAGCATCGGGGCAACGGTGACGAATCTCGGCCAGTCCGTCGCCGGCGCGTAAAAGTGAACGACGGTAACTTATGGACGGTCCCGTCCGAGGGCGGCTGAATTCGTGCGCAAAACACTGGTAACGTGACTCGGAATCCACACTTGGAAACGACCGTTCTCTCCAAATTGACGGCACGTTGTCGATGACCTGTTCACGGATCGGCCCTGCCGTTATAGGGTGACAACGAGGGGGCAACAGCACAATTTCCGGGGGCAGAAGACTGAACTCCGGAATGCCCCCGTTATTGACGGTTCCTGCTGCGGAGGAATTGGGAGGGGCAGTGTCCGATTGGTTTCGGGCTGACGATTACAGGACCTTGGAAGAGGTCTTCGAGTCACCCGATTTTACGCGGGAGGTCCCACCCGAGACGCTCGCTGCGGAACCGGCGCTCCTCGCGACCGCAGCAGTGACTGCCGGAGCGGCCGCGGCAACCGTCCATCCACTACTCGGACGATCGTTGCGCGACCGTGCCATCGCGTCGCTGTGTGCCGCCGGCGCCGCAGTGTCGGTCGTGGGAGCACTCGTCATCGGCGGTGGTCCGGTCGGTGTTCCCCTGGCGACTGCACCGAACCCACACGGCGGGCAGAGCGGTCAATCGCCCGCCGGTTCCCAGCCGGATGGATCTCAATCGCCCGCGCCGGGCGGAGGTGCGGCGGGCAACAGCGGAGCGGGCAGCGGGAACGCAGCAGCGGGCGGTGTCGTCGTCGGGCCCTCGTTGCCGGCCGGTGGGAGCGGGGCCGGCGCAGCAGCAGCGGCGGCAGGGGCGGCACAGCACTCAAGCTTGGTGGCCGACACGTTCCCGGCACCGGCACCGGTACCGGCACCGACACCGGCACCGACACCGACCACGACGACTACGACGCCGCCGCCCACGACGACCACGACCGTGCCGCCGCCGCCAGCTCCGCCGGTCGTTTCGGCCGGTCCCGCACAAGGCACGGGGAACGGCAACGGCAACGGCGGCGGGCAAGGCGAGGGCAACGGCAGCGACAACGGCGGCGGGCAAGGCGACGGTCACGGCAACGGCGGGGGTGCCGACAACGGAGGTGGCAACCAAGGGCAGAACGACGGCCACGGGCAGGGTGGTGACGGCCACGGCCACGGAGGCGACGACGACGGCGACGGCGACGGGGGCCATGGTGACGGCCACGGAGGCGGCGACTGACTCCAGCGCCGCGGACCGACCAGGCGGAGAGTCCGAGCCCTGAACAGCTGACCCCACGCACCTGGTAAGCCTGCCGGGATGCGAGCAGAGCGAGGTCAGCCATGAACTACACCAATCTGGGTACCGCGGGGCTGCGGGTGTCGAGGGTCTGCCTCGGCATGATGGGTTTCGGCAACGAGAGCGAGCGCCCCTGGGTGATCGATGAGGACGCCGCCGAGCCCATTGTGCGCGAGGCCGTCGAAGGCGGGGTGACCTTCTTCGACACCGCCGACACCTACTCGGGCGGCGCGAGCGAGGTGGCGACCGGACGCTTGGTGCCCAAGTTCCTCAGCCGGGACGAGGTCGTGATCGCCACGAAGGTGTTCATGCCCGTCACGCCGGGAGAGAACGGCGGCGGGCTAGGACGCAAGCACATCCTTTCGGGGATCGACGCGTCGCTGAAGCGGCTGAAGATGGACTACGTCGACCTGTACCAGATCCACCGTTGGGACCAGCGGACGCCGATCGAGGAGACGATGGAAGCGCTGAACGACGTCGTGCGCGCGGGCAAGGCGCGCTACATCGGCGCCAGCAGCATGTTCGCCTGGCAGTTCGCCAAGGCGCAGCACACGGCCGAGCGGCACGGCTGGGCCAAGTTCGTCTCCATGCAGAACCACTACAACCTCGTGTACCGCGAGGAGGAGCGCGAGATGATCCCGCTCTGCCTCGACCAGGGCGTGGGGTGCATCCCCTGGAGCCCGCTGGCGCGAGGGATGTTGGCCGGCAACCGCACGCGCGAGGGCGGCCGCCAGACGACCCGTTCGAAGACGGACACGTTCACGGACTACCTCTACGACCAGCCGACCGACTTCGACGTCGTCGACGCGGTGAACGAGGTCGCGGCGGCGCGCGGCGTCCCCTCGGCGCAGGTCGCGTTGGCGTGGTTGCTGCAGAAGCCCGGCGTGACGGCCCCCATCGTCGGGTCCACCAAGAAGAAGCACCTCAAGGACGCCTTGGCCGCAGAAGCTCTGACCCTGGGCGAGGACGAGGTCGAGAGGCTCGAGAAGCCCTACGTGCCGCACCCGGTGCTCGGACACTTCTAGTCGTGCGCCGGGGAGCGGCGCCCTCCGAGGAGCGGCGAGCCGTTCCGGTATGGTCGGCGCCGGTGGGGCGCGCCCGGTGGGCGCCGAGAGATTGGGGCTGAGATGCGGGTCGCACTCACGGTGGCCGACTTCATGGACCGGGCTGCGCTCGTCTACGGGCACAGGACGGCGGTCGTGGACGAACCGGGAGCGGCCGGCTCGTTCGGCAGCCTGACCTACAGCGAGGTCTCGGCCCGGGCGAGGGGCCTGGCCCTGGCCCTCGATGACCTCGGCGTCGAGCACGGGGAGCGGGTGGCCATCGTGAGCCCCAACTCAGGGAGGTTCCTCACGTCCTTCTTCGGGGTCAGCGGCTACGGGCGCATCCTCGTGCCGATCAACTTCCGCCTCACCAGCGACGAGATCGCCTACGTCGTCGAGCACTCCGGAGCGTCCGTCCTCCTGTACGACCCGGACATGGACGACGAGGTGGACGCCATCAAGGTGGCCCACAGGTTCCGCTTGGACGGCACCGAGGACGCCGGCTTGTTCGCACCGGCGCCAGAGGGTGCCGAGCCGAAGGCATGGGTGGCCGACGAGGACGCGACGTGCTCGGTGAACTACACGTCGGGGACGACGGCGCGGCCAAAGGGTGTGCAACTGACGCAGCGCAACTGTTGGCTGAACGCCGCCTCGTTCGGGTGGCACACCGGCGTCAGCGATCGTGACGTCCTGCTGCACACGCTGCCGATGTTCCACTGCAACGGCTGGGGGATGCCGTACGCCGTGACCGGCATGGGCGGCGCCCACATCGTGCTGCGCAAGGTGGACGGAGAGGAGATCCTGTCGCGCATCGAGCGGCACGGGGTCACGCTGTTGTGCGGCGCGCCCGCCGTGGTCGCGGCCATCCTCGGGGCCGCCGAGGCGCGAGAGGCGGCGGGGCGCACGGTGCCCGGGCGGGGGACGGTGCGCATGGTCGTGGCCGGCGCGCCGCCACCGTCGAAGACGATCGAGCGGATAGAGACCGAGCTCGGCTGGGAGTTCATCCAGATCTACGGCCTCACCGAGACGGCCCCGCTGCTGACGATCAACCGTGCGCCCGCCGAGTGGGACGCGCTCGAGCCGGCGGAACGCTCACAGCTGCTGAGCCGGGCCGGGGCGCCGGCGATCGGCGTCCGCATCGAGGTCGACACCGACGGTGAGGTCCTGGCGCAGTCGAACCACGTGTTCGCCGGCTACTGGGAGCAACCGGAGGAGACGCGGAAGGCGCTCGAGGGCGGGTGGTTCCACACCGGCGACGGCGGCTATCTCGACGGCGCCTACACGGTGATCTCCGACCGCAAGAAGGACGTGATCATCACCGGGGGCGAGAACGTCTCGTCGATCGAGGTGGAGGACTGCCTCTACCAGCACCCCGCGGTAGGAGAGGTGGCTGTGATCGGCGTGCCCGACGAGAAGTGGGGCGAGACGATCAAGGCACTGGTGGTCGTGCGTCCCGGGGAGACGGCGTCGGAGGCCGACCTCATCGCGCACTGCCGCGACCGGCTGGCCCACTTCAAGGCGCCGACGAGCGTCGAGTTCCGCGACGCCCTCGACCGCACCGCCACCGGCAAGTTGCAGAAGTACAAGCTGCGCCAGCCCTACTGGGCCGGGCGGGAGAAGTCGGTCAACTAGGAGGCTGGCGGACCGGCGCCCGAGCCCTCCTAAAGGTCAGCGCGCTGCCTTTTCGGCTTCGCCGCCACCCCGCCCCGCCGCCGGACCCGAGTCCGGGAGATCCGTCGGGCTCTATACGACTCGAACCGAAGGCGTTTCGTCGCGCTGCATACGCCTTGCTCTTGTATAAACCGCCTCCTTCCACAACCCCTGCGTTGTAAGAGTGCGCTTTTACACCATTGCCTTATGGAATTTGGCCGTTTCCACAAGGAAGACCGCAAATACACCGGAACACAAAGCTCCGTCCCCGTTCCCTATACGCACTCAAGCGCACGGGGCGATCCCCGGCGGAGTGTGCGGTGATGGCGAGCTCTTGCAGCCGCCGTCAGGCGCTGTCGCCCGGGCCCGGCACGGGGCGGTGTGAACGTTCCTCGAGCACCAGGTGGCCCCGGCGGTCGAAGGCGGCCGCCACCTCGCCGGCGATGAGGCGGCGCAGCGGGTCGCCGACGATGGTGCGCCGCCAGCCCGAGTCCAAGCGGCTCGGCTCGTTGCAGAGCAACTCTGAGATGTCGGCGCGCGTGGCCAACAGCGTCTGATCGAAGTCGAGGTCGTCGGCGATCTGGCGTACCAGGCCCGAGCAGACGGCGACGGCGCCGGCCGGGGCCTGCGCTTCCCGCCCCGCCGACGGCATGCGGATCCGGTCGACGGGGAGGTCGAGCCCGCGGCGGACGGCCGCCAGGATCTCTGCGGCCCGCCCCTGGGCGAGGTGGCGGCCGTCGACACCCCGCGCCCGCCGGAGCTCGCCCTCGTTGTGGGGCGGGCGCTGCGAGATCGCCATCAGCCCCAGATCGGACAGCACCTGGCGCCGGGGCTTGTTCGATTCCGCGGCCGTGCGCTCGCGCCACGCTGCGACCTCCTGGGCCACCGCCCGGGAGCGCCGCGACATGCTGCGGATGTCGCCCAGGCGCCACCACGCCTCCTCGGGCACCCGTGCCGGTGGGGTGCGGTCCGTCAGGACCTGATCACACTCGCTCAGCGCCCATTCGAGACGGCCGAGCGCGCG
>Ga0070765_100001770_pt1 | contig 13324 bp, 19 predicted proteins | sample HubBroMetageWFT5_FD_71516 | JGI IMG/M metagenome (GOLD analysis project Ga0070765, IMG submission 71516) | Warmed and freeze-thawed soil microbial communities from the Hubbard Brook experimental Forest, New Hampshire - Hubbard Brook CCASE Soil... | ecosystem: Environmental > Terrestrial > Soil... | reverse complement strand
CCGGTGCACAAGTACCCGTTGTGTCAGTTGCGAGGTTTCTGGAACTAGGTACAGTCCATGAAAAGAAAGATCCCTTTATGACGAGAGCATTCGAGACACTCAAATCGTCGCTGCTAGACAAGATTGTTTCCGGGATCAAAGCGGCATCGGATGAGCTATCGAAATGAGATGGCTTCGTTTTCTATACGTGCTGCTGCTCTTCGTTTGGTTCGTAGTCAAGTGGGCACCTCTCTGCCTGATCCTGCATTTGCACAGCGGAGAAGAGTTGGAAATTGACGCCGATCTAGCAAGAATGAAACGCATCGTTGAGAAAATATAGTGCCAACGAAACCACCAGTAGCATGCAGCCAGTGTGATCGCGGCATCTGTTCTAAGCATGGGCAAGTTCCCGCCACGCCCAGCGCGGCCCTTGAAAAGCCACACACGCATCAAAAAGAATATCAGTACCTTTATGACCGCGGCAGATGGCGGAATCCAAAAACTGGATTGAAAGCCGCCTGTTTTCGTCACTATCCGATCTGCGTTGACCCATTCAAGATCGGCTGCCGTCAACCAACCACAGTTGCCGACCACATCATCGATCATAATGGCAACGAGCAGCTATTCTTCGACTTCAAAAACTTGCAAGGCCTGTGCGAACAGTGCCATAACCGCAAAACCGCTAGCACGCATGGAAAAGGCGGCAAAGACATCACACCTTGCCAGCCTGCGCTAGTTGATGGGAGGATTAACGCATGACGCCAGATACGACTGTGAAGGTAAGAAGCGTGTTCCAGGATGACCCGCCAAACATCGTTGTCTGGACAGAAGCAGCAGGCGTGGCGGCTAGCTGGTGTGTCAGCAACGGACATGAGATCGCTGCGTGCGACCCCGAAACTGGCAAACCTCTCAGGTGCTACTTTGCCGCTGACCTGGATTCTCCGTGGCTGTGGCTTGATGGCGAACGTAAAGAGTGGCGGCCCGTTGAAGACCCTGCCACAGTCGCCCACCTCTGTGAAGTTCGTAAAGCGGCAAACATCCTGCGACTCGAATGGACGAGTCCCGTCGTTCAGTGAACGCCCAGCAATCGCGTTAAACATCACCTACAAACCTATTACCCCAGCCAGGAACGAAAGCACAAGACCTCCACGACATAACAGTCGCCCGGCCCATAAACAGCTAGAGATCCTCATGCGAAAGCTCACAGAACATATGAAAGTGGCTACGATCCACGTGTATTCCACGGATATCTCAAACGCTCGCTGCTAGAGCTGCATTTATGCAGGTTTGGTAGCTCCTTGTAACTTGCTGAAAACACGACCGGATAGGGCTATTTTGTTTCCAAACGCTGCTCGCCTAACAAGCGCCGCGTGCCCGTTCATTTACACAGGCGTAATTGAAATCTGAATTCAAGCCGCCTGTCGCAGCAGCTAGCGAGCAAAAAGTTTTGTTCGTGAGCATCACGCCGATCATCGCTCGCTGCCAAGAAACTGAACGCCCGCAGCGTCTGCGTTGTCTGAGCTTTGAAAAGAGTCGTAACATGCCGGGAACGAATCGCCACTCTGTGGCAGGCAAGGGTCCATCTCCAAACAATTATTTCGTTCTTCACGTGCCGCTGTTTCTGACAAGTTTCAGCGCGCCTGTGGACCTGGAGCTTACTAGCACCCTCCACTGCTAGTAAGCTCCGCCTTACTTCGTAGGAGCCTTATGCAAACCGTTGAAATGATTTCTGTGAACGACTTGGCGAAAGAATTGGATGTCACCGCCAAGGAAGTGATTCTTTATCTGCCCAGCATTGCTGTTGGTGGAAAGAAGTCGCACTCAAGTTTGTTGGAGCAGCACGTTGCCGACCGGGTGCGCGATTACTTTGAAAAGCCGTTCGCGGAACAGACCACGGAAGAACGCTTCGATAGTTGGATTCGCAAGCAGGAAGAACCGGCTGACGAAAGATGCTACATCGTCAAGGAACCGCAGGGTGAGCCGTATCCGATTGGATTCTTCTACGCGCAGACTCGCGAAGGCAAGAGTGCAGGCTTCGGATGGAGTTGCTATGACTGCCACCAGAGCATTGCTTTTGGTGCACCGCATGAAATTCGTCATTGCGGCGACAAGATGGATGTGCTCGACACGAGGGCACCGATGCTCACGCATGTGCTCGGTTCGCATAAGACTTACAGGGAAGTCAGAGTGAAAGACCCTGCCGCAATTATCGAGCACGATCTTTTTGTTGCTCGCCGAAAAAGAGAGCGCGAAATAGAAGCTGCCGCGCAGGCAAGGAAAGATAATGCCGCCAAGGGTCACAGTAGGGTGCGCGTCTGGTTCGAAGGCCTTTGGGACTAGCCGTAACACTGCACTTGACGCAATGAGGAATCTAAAATGTTTCTGTGCACCACTGAGCTTGAAAACAGAATGAGAGATTTGCGCTCGCAGATGGGAAAAGCCGTTGACCTTGAACAGGCAAATCGGCTGAACGAAGACATTACTCGCTGCCAACGTGCACTCAACGCGGAGCGTGAAATAAATGCTCCTGTCGGACGTGCATCTGCTGAGCGAAGCGTCGCAACACTTGATGCCGATGAATGGCGTGCCAAGGCAGAAACAGATTTGAATACGGCAACCGTGACACCCGTTGGTGTCGATAGGTACAAGCATCTCGACGGCCAGCCGGACTAAAAAGTTTTCCACGGGACACACTTCAACCTGCAAGGCGCAGGTGCGAGCAACGTGGAATGTAGTAACCGCAGCACAAGCAGTAACCGCAGTCGTAATCCTCGCAGCACGGTCGCAATGTGAAATGCTCACAGCGAACCCGGAAGGTTCTCCATGACTAACTATTTTGAATCAAAGCAGTTGCGTGAGCAACGTGCCGCAGCATTCGCTGCTGGCCACGCTTGCCTCGCAGCTAAGAACGTTACCCCGGAAGTACGGGCGACGTTCGACCGTTACATGAAGGAAGTCGATTCCCTGGGCAAAAAGATTGATGCAGTTGAGGGGCGCGTGGCATCTCAGTTCCCTTCGATTGACTTCGACCAGGAATTTGCTTTCAGCCGTTTCGTCCGACACGGTCAACGCAACTTGTCTGACCTTGAAAAGCGTTCTTTGGAACGTCGTGACGTTGCAGAAGGCGCTCCGATGCTGACGCATATCGGAACGTATTCCGGCCTTGGCTATTTGGTGCCGACTGGCTTCACGCACGCCATCGACCAAGCAACTAAGTATTTCTGTCCGTTGCTGACCGATGGTGTTTGCAAAGTCATTTCGACGTCGACTGGGCAGCCTCTGCCTTTTCCCGTCAGCGATGACACGGCCAACGCCGCTGTAATCGTTGGTGAAGCAGCAAGTGTGCAGGAAGAGGACATCACTGCAAACCAGGTGAACCTCGCTGCATACAAGATGACGTCCGGCGTCATCAAGGCCAGCATCGAATTGCTTCAGGACAGCGCCTTCGACATCGAAGAGTGGCTGACGGGACGATTCGGAGAACGGTGGGGTCGTGGACTAGAAAACTTCTTCACGAACGGCACCGGCGGTGGCCAGCCAACGGGTATCCTGACTGCCATTACGGCAAACGGTGGCCCACAAACTGTTGCAACCGGTTCTTCGGAATCGACGGGCGGTGCACAGACTGGTGCGAACAGCATCGGTTACACTGACCTCGTTTCCCTCGAGCATTCGATTGACCCGACTTACAGAATGGGTGCGCGGTACATGTTCCACGATACGACGCTCGCGGCTATCAAGAAAATTCTTGATAAGTACGGCCGTCCTCTGTGGGCAGCCGGCATCGCGGTCGACGAACCCGACACAATCAACGGATACCCGTACACCATCAACCAGTCCATGCCGCAAATCGGCAGCGTGTCTGAAGCGGTGACGGTCGTCTTCGGTGATTTCTCGAAGTTCGTTATCCGTAAGGTAAAGGATCTGTACGTGCAGCGTTTGGATGAACTCTATGCCAACAATGGCCAAGTGGGCTTCCAATCTTTTGCGCGTGTCGATTCTAACCTTGTGGTTGCGTCTAGTGCGCATCCGCTCGGCGTCCTCGTCCAACATTCCTAAAAAGAGTGCTGGATTCAACTCAACCCTCAACCACGGCCCAGGAGCAATCCTGGGCCGTTTTCTTTGTCACATCGTTGACAGGATATATGCGACGACATCTGGATATCAGAGGCAAAAAATTTGGCAAGTTGCTTGTGCTCCGGCGCTCTGGCCGTGACCCGTTTGGCCATCTTGCTTGGGAAACAAAATGCGATTGCGGCCGCCGGTACAGAGTGGCTGGATATCTGCTTACGGGTCACAGGTCAAAACGTTGCAGGTATTGTGTGCAGCCACAACGTGGGCTGTTGAAAAAGTACAAGCGCGAATACGTGTCGTACGGTGCAATGAAAGCCCGATGCGGTTGTACTTCCGACACTTCCTTCAAAGACTATGGCGGCCGTGGCATAACAGTTTGTGACCGCTGGCTTGGCCCAGGCGGCTTCGTCAATTTTATTTTGGATATGGGCCGCCGTCCAGAAGGCAAGACACTTGACCGCCGCAACCCAGAAGGAAACTACGAACCAAATAATTGCCGGTGGGCCAGTGCTCGGACACAAGTAAATAATCGGCGGTGCTCCTACACAAAAGAAGAGCTGGCTGTGTTACAAACAGAAGCCGAATCACTAGGCTACGACCCGCTCGAAAATGATATGTTATGACACTCGCTTTCACGCAAAATGATTTTGACGAACTCGCCGCGCCGAAGCATTTTCAAGTGCAGCCGGTTATGGACTATACCGACCGCCTACGTGCAAACTTCGGCTGCACGTCTCGCCTCTCTAAAAACAAGAATTGGTTTCCAGAATTTGCTTCAAACGATGCTCAACTCCAAGCAGTTATACTTCGTGCAGCTGTCAAATACTGTTTCCGTGATAAGCCTGTGCCGCCGGGCTTTGCCGCTGACCTTGAAACAGTAATTGCTCTCGCAAAGCAACGCACAGCCGACGACATGGCACGCGCTAAGAACAGCAGAAACATTATTCAGCAGAATCTCTTCCAACATCTTGTCGTTGTGGAAAACGCGGGCGGGTACGTTGCGCTTATGGGAGCGATAGCGTACCGCTCGTGGCGTCTCGCACACCCAAACGCACTTGTTGCATCTGAACTCGGCATCTCGCGGGAATATGTTGAAGGTGCCACACAGGTTCTCATTGTGTACGCTGAGAAGCTTGGATTCCCAACGTACAAGCATTCGTTTCAGAAGGGTGAAATCCGTGTTAACGCGGATGACATTGCTGCCATGTGGGTTCAGAAGAAAAGCGTGAAGCAAATTAGGTCGGCCACCGGGCACGACCTAGCTACCATTCGCAGAGTGTTGAAAAAGTTTGGGCTGATGCCAAGCCAGCGTCACAGACTCGATGCCGACACAATTGTTGAAATGTATGCCCTGGGAGCTTGCACTGCTGAAATCCATCGTCGCACAGGTTATGGCAAGGTTGGAATCCTGAAAGTACTGAAGGAGCGTGGCGTGCACGAGCATCAGCGTTTTTACAAAAGGTTGCCACCACCTCTTACGCAAAAAGAACACGGACGTCTCTACTGGTTAAGAAAACGTGAGCGTGAGCAAAAGAAAAGGGCCGCCTGAAATCGGCGGCCCGGTGGTTCTTCGTGCAGGCAGAGTGCCCTATTGTGGAATCACAACACCGCGTCTGACGAACTCCGCGATACCGTCGTCCGCGTGCTCGATCTCCTGAATCTTCGCCTCGACCTTCACAAGCAGGTTCCGCAGTGCCACCTCTTCGTGCTGGCAGATCGCCAGCGCAAAGTGAATCTGACTCGCCAACAACCGGAGTAGATGCGGTGCCGCTCCGATTGTGACAATGCGGTGAAACGAAGTGTGAAGCGCGTGCACAAGCCCGAGGGAATCATGCTCAGCCGGTGCAACTTGGGTTGCGGTGTTGGTCGAGTTCACGATTTCACCGCCTTGCTGCCAGCAGGCACTGTGGGGAGCTTCGGGTTGTACTTCACGACCTTGACAGTTTTGGCCTTCGCCTTCGGTTCGGCCTTCTTCGTTTCTGCTTTGATGAGTTTCGCTGCTTTTGCCGCCTCACGTGCCGCTGCTTTCTTCACCTGCTTCTCGTGCTTCGCAACTGCCCACTTGTTTGGCTTCGCGCTGACCGAGCCTTCCATCGTCCGGAGGTTCACGTAAATCGTGTGGCCATCTTCTAGCAAAAAGCGTGCATAGGCATGCCATTGCGGTTTGCCTTCATCACGGTAAGACGTGCGGCGTTCCAGATCGGCAATGATGGGTGACTTGTGTTCAAGGGCTAGCTTGCGGGCTGTTGCATCCAACTCCTTCTTCTTCGCCTCTCCGAATTGCACATGCTTGGTTTCGTTAGCCATTTTTCTCTCCTAGTGACGTTCCCTGGCGGGTCGTCATGGAGGCAACCTCCCCAGGATCGCGAGCACAGGACAAGAGGCGAAAAGTACTGTAAAGGTGTGGCCCGCGAGTCGCGCTACTTGTGGCTCGAGCGATAGTCAATGTGCCTGGCGTGCTTACGATTGTTGCACCCACCACGCGAGCCGGGTTTTCTGGAATGACAAAGTGGTTGAATGTTTCCGATATCGTTGCGGCCGTTGAATGGTGGGGCAAGCGGGATGACGTGGTCGGGAGATAGAGTTCGGCGAAGACGTTTCAATTGTTTCTCGGTCTTGCCACACGCCAGGCAACGAAAGCCGTACTTTGCTTTCAGCGCCAGCCATTCGGCCAATGTAAATGAACCGCCGTTGCCCTTTCTTCGTGCGCGTCGAAGGTGGTTTGCGGCTCTTGTAATGTCAGGGTTTACTTTCTGCCAGCTCAAGCGATACTTGCTGACACGGTCCCAATGCCTGACGCGATAACGTTGGCCGCCCTCTCGGTTGCGTTGCATCCCACGTTCCGTCTTGTGCCAGCGCCTCTCCTGCTCTCTGGCGCGAGCGGGATGCTTCTTACGGTAGCGCTTGGCAATTTCCGCCGGCGTAAACGGTCTACCATGATAATTGTCGGCGGTAAGAGGTCTTCCCACATTGGCAGCATCACCTAACTTCGCGAGAAAGGACAACGGACGTACAATGCTGCGTCAGGAGGCTCCCGAGATGAAGCAAAAGCTCATCGGGGAACATTGGAATGAATCGGGCTACTCAAAACTATACCAACTCTACCGCAGGGTTGCTTTCGTGGCTCACCGACTAGAGAAACGAAGGCAGTGCGGATGGGTACCAACAAGGAAGTACATCGCCGAGCTTTACGACATCTCAACTCAATTGAAGGTGCTCGACAACGAAACAGCGAGAAGAAAGTAAGGAGCAACGTAATGAACCTCAGAAAGCTGACCACGATAGCCGGATTGGCCACGGTAATCGGACTCGGACCATGTCCAACGAGCAAAGCGCAAGTTAGTTGCTCACCCAAAGTTCTGGCTAGGACCTGTAAAGACGTCGCAAGTCTTCTCGACACACCCCTTAGATTAAAGACTGCCCGTGGAGGAGTTCAATTGGAACTAGTGTCTCCTGCAGAATTTGAAGCTCGGGTAAATCAATTTAAGAAAGACCTTCGTTTTGGCCCAATCGAAACTCCCGGGTGTGCGCCCGGCTCCGATAAGTTATTCTTTCAAAATTGCCAGAACATAGATGTTCTTTTCCTTCGGGATAACCCTTCTGACCGGACTCCGAAGCGTCTGCTCGTTTCGAGCAACGAAGCCATAGACGCTCTTGCGCTATCGTATTTCATTCAAGGCTACTATGCTGGGTTGACAGCGGCGATGCCCGAGCCATCAAAATGAAAGTGGCGGGAAGTGACCTTGCGCGCAGGTGGCGCGATCTGCTTTAGGCTATGGGCTGCACGGCCTCATGGACGCTGACAACACAACGGGAAGAGCATTTACACCCGGGAGATGCTTTGTGTCAGAAGGGAACGACGCGAAACCAATCTCGCAACAGCTGCTTTACGCGTTCTACTTCTTCGTCCGGAATATCGGTCATGTGGCAAATCGCATTACGCAGATGACCAACTCGGCGTGCCTCTGAAATCAGCTGTTTGTCGCGGACTACGGGTTCGAAAACATCATCCCAGCAGAATTCCATGATCGCTAAAAGCTGAGGATAGGTAACTAATGCGAGTTTGTCGCGCGGTGCCAAGGCCATCCATTGCTTCGTTTCTTCCTTCTCTTGATGCTCGGCAACGTACCTTCTGGTGCCTTCATCAATTTTGTCCCACCAATCAGTCTTGTACGTTTCCGTTAGAACCGAAAGAACAAATTCGCGTAGATAGTTTTCAAATACGAAGAAAAGTTTGTAGACGAACGCTGCACGGATCGCTCTCCGCACAGCGGCTGGCGAACCGACAGCGAGGTCAACTGTGTCAGAAATATTCAGAGACTCTGGTGGAACCGTCTCAGGGTCTTCTTGTATTAGCTGTTCGACCGTTCGACCTAGCATCATGAATAAAGCTAGTCTTTCATCACGGTCACTCACTTGAAGGTCCGACGGAGAGCATTAAAAATGTTCAGATAAGTTTCTTCGGTGCCGTTCCCCGGCAAATGAATTTGAATGTTGTAGTGAAACTCGGGTCGAAGTCCACCAGAGATGCCAATCTGCCGCGTTTTATTCTTTAGTTTGTCGGTTTCATCACCGCTTTCATTTGCATCGTTGTCCGATTCCTCCTCTTCCTCGTCGGGAGGTTTCACCCCAGAAAAATCTGCGAGCTGCGCTAGTGCAACGAATGTCCTGGCGCTCAAATTAACCATCTTTTCATCCGCCCCCGACACCTGCGACAACAGTCCCTTTAGATCAGTTAAAGTCAGGTCATTTGCTTTTTCATTCGCTTGAAATAAGCTTTCGTACGCTTTCCTGATGCCTGCCGCAATCGCGGTTTTCGCCGTAGCCTTGTTTTTCAGCAAGTCGTATGAAGGTGTTGGCACATTGGCGGAATCGAGAAAGCCCAATGTTCGAAGCAGCGGAATCAGGGGACGGTCGTTTGTACCCTTTAAGCCGATGGTGTTTTGAAGAAATGTGTGCGTGAAGGTAGTTGGCTTCTGCGCGGCAAGAATCTGCGAAAAAAGCTTTGAGACGTTTTTGTTTGAGCTGAGGTAAGGCAGACTTTGAGCCACTTCAAGCCTCCAAGGGGTTGGATCCCGGGACGGCCATTATTCTTTCATACAGTGCATACCACTTCAACTGGCTCAGCACGAAAGTCGCGCTAGGATTCCGCGGACTGGAAACCGTTGATAGCGGCGTAGAGCCCGAGTATGAAACCTAAGATTCCCAAAACATAGATCAACCAATTGCAAAATTTTATGAGCGTTTCGATTGTCTCTTTCATCAGTTGGGCACTCTTCTGTGCAACGTCTCCAAGGATAATTATCGGGAGTTCTTGGACCAACGCCATAACCATAGCCAGTTTCGCCCCTACCCAGCGGTCTATGTCGTCTTTAGGCTTAGCGTCGAGCATAGTGTTGACGGTCTGATCGGCTTTCTCGACGCTTGTGCGGAGTTGATCTCTGAGCTGCCGAAGTTGTTCTGTTCGGCCAGGAATCGCATCTACGAGTTTCGAAACGCCCTCGAAGTCCGCGCGCATCTGCGCCTGAACTTGCCTCGCTTCCGTAGTGGCTTGCAGAATCTCCAAAGCGTAATCGTGGTGAGGGTCACTGCGTGCTGCCTTGATCTCTGCGGTCTCAAGTTGTTGTCGCGTTGTAAGGATCTGTACTGAAATAGCTGACTGGTCAAGCTGACTACTGAACTGATTCTGCGCGGAAACAATCGAGTCACGAAGGTCTTTCAATTGCTCTTTGAGAATCTCTTTCACGACGAAGGTAGCGAGAAGGATTAGGACTGTGGTCACGGCTAGACGCTTCGCAGTCCGAGCCTTCTTTCGGCGCGCCGCCGCCCTGTTCCCAAAGGTTCCTTGTTGTTTCATGTGGTGATAGTTTACCAGTAAGCGAAAACCTGACCTAATGGACAGGTAGTCGCGAGGTCAATTGCTGTTGCAGACTAGGTGTGAGGTGACACGATGGCACAATTTTTGGACTTCAAAGACGAGAAAGAATGGAAGGCGTTTCGCTTGGGCTTGGTGGAAGGCTATTTCAAGTGGCTAGACCTCATCAACGACAAGTTGCCAAAGGCGTCGCGGCAGAGCAGCTTTCAAGTTACAGCGAAGGCAAACGCAGAGGCCGACAAGAAAATTGCTGAAATGAAAGCTAGCATTGAAGAAGGGATGAAGGTGGCGCTGCAGGGCTAACTGTTGTTGACTAATTTCGAGGAGACACGGTGGCGAAGAAGCACGGCCATACGTCGGGCAGCGGGGTGAAAAGCCGGACTTACAATTCGTGGAACAGCATGAAGTATCGGTGCGTAAATCCACGCGGGCCAATGTTCAGGTATTTCGGCGGTCGTGGCATCAAAGTGTGCGACCGCTGGCTGCATTCGTTTGAAAACTTCCTGGCCGACATGGGATTGAAGCCGAAGGGAACCAAGTTAGATCGTCGCGATAAGGACGATGACTATGAGCCGGACAATTGCCGATGGGCAGTCATCCCGCCGAAGCGTCCTCGCAGTAATGTTAAGTAATGATTGACGACCCTGCCGCAATACGAAAAACTGCGTAAATCGGGGTGATTTGAAGAACTGGTGTAATTTCGATCCCCACCGCCCCTACCAAAACCTTGTCAAGTCAGCGGTGGTACCAATCATGTCCTATCTGCGGGTTCTTCCTCGCTTCGTGACGCTGCGAAGGTGCCGGGACAAAGGCCCGAAAAAGATTGAATGGTTGATCCTCAGGATGGAGCATCAACCGGAGGCCGCAATAAGGCGAGCATGCGCAGATCCATCACCGCATGGAAAATTATCGGAAGCAGAAGATTTCCGGTCAGCAGAAACAATAGGCCAAAAAGAGTGCCGACGATCGCAGCCCCTGCGACTCCGCCAGCACCCTGATAGAGGTGGTGTACACCGAACATCACGGAGGAAATCAGCAGCGCGAGCGTAAGATTCAGCGTACAGGGGAAAACGTGCAAATAGTGCAGAATGAAGCCGCGGAAGAGAGTTTCTTCGCAGACTCCCGCGGTGATGCTGATGAACACCCACCAGCGGCGCTCGGTCCAGGTGCCGGGCAAGAAGTAGTTGAGCGATTTTAATGCGGCAGCAGAGGAATACTTCAGCGGCCGCTTCGTGAGCTTTTTCCAGATCACAACCCCGACCGGAAGTACCACAATAATAATAAAGGCGATCGCGATAAGCGCTTCTACCAGGTAGCGAGCCCAGGGGTGCGGTAATAGCCAGGAGATTTCACCGGGCGAAGGGTTGATGGTGAACAACGGGCGGAAGCCAATGGCGAGAACCGCGAGCGCACTCGCAATCCACATCCAGGCGCAAAGGAGCTGATAGTAGCGAATTTTGTATTCGGAACTGAGACTGCGCTTCAACTTCGGGATGGCGTACCAATCCCAAACAGGAGCAACGACCAAGAGAAAGAAGAAGAGCAGGTGCTGCAACAGCGTCACAATCGAAACGTTGAGCATGCGATTCCTTTAACCTCCCAATTCCTATCCCGGATATCCCCGCAGCCAGAAAGCAGCCGGCGGGGGATCCATTGCCCTTAAACGTAAATGTAAATTTACATTTACATTCTCGTCAAGTATTATTTTCCCGAGTTTGCTATGGAGGAAAGCCATGACCAGCAAAACACTCGCTCCGCAACAAGCCCGCAGCCGGGAATCGATGCGAAAGTTGTTGAAGGCAGCGGGGGAAGTGCTGGGACAGCACGGGCTGGAGGGCGCCACCATTCCGCGCATCGCCCGGCACGCGGGATTGACGCCCGGGGCAATCTATCGGCGTTTTCCTGACAAGGACGCGCTGCTGGAAACGGTGATCACCGGCATCCTGGAACGCCAGGACGAGAGGCTGCGCATGATGCTCACGCCGGCCATGGTGCGCCAGATTCCGCTGGCCGTGTTAGCCGAGCAGCTGATCAACAACATGCTGGTGAGCTACCGCGCCAACGCGGGACTGTTGCGGGCCCTCCGGCAGTTCGCGCAGGGCCGCGATCACACTTCGTTTTACAGGAAAATCACCAAGCTGGAGATGCGCAGCTACCAGTATCTGGTGGACTTGTTCCTGGTGCATCGCAAAGAGGTGAAACATCCGGACCCGCAAATGGCGGTGTCTTTTGCGCTCGTGACGCTGATCAGCACTCTGATCGAGTTGATTCTGGTGGATCATGATATGCAGTGCTGGCAGGCGGTGATTCCAAGAGACAATCAGCCGCTTAAGAGCGAGCTCCTGCGGTCATTTCTGCGCTACCTGGGTGTCGAGCAGAAAGGCTCTCCGAGCCGGGGTACGCTACGGGGCCGTAGAATGGATGGAGGCTCTTGAATCAAGTCCGCGTCTTGCGGTTTGATAGTCACTCTTCTTCAAATGGGAGGCACGTATGTCCGACAGCATCCTGCCCGCCGAGAGAGGGCGGATGAGTGCAGTTAGTTCCCGGTGGCTATGGGCGGCGCGGTGCTCTTCCTTGATTTACGCGATTTTTTTAGCGGGAGAATATGCGGCTGAGGCTCAATCTGATCCAGTGCTCGCCCGGTCCGGGTTTCTATACGCGTTTGGTCTTCGGAGCTTGCTGAGCGTTGTACTGCCTTATCTTTTGTTCCGCAGAGGGAAGAAATCACTGGCATTTGCGCTAGGTCTCGGCGCGGCGAGTGGTTTCATTGCGGTGTTTGGGGTCGCCTCTAATGCGCTGTTCTGGCCGATCGGGCGGACATTCAACTTGGTTATAGCGATGCTAATCTTCGTTCCGGTTGCGCCGCCGTTTCTCGAAATGGTGCATCAGCCCGCCGCAAAGCTAGCCACGGAGGGGTTGTTGCTGTTTTGGTCCTTCGGTATCTGTTCCGCGGTGCTTGGGTTGAGCAGCGTCGCGACATTCAAGAAAATGGCGCACGGAGCAAATGAGATTACGGGACTGCGATTGGCCTTTCGCGGCGGAATATTTTGCCCGCTCGTTGCTTGGCTGATCGTCATGCTACTTATTTTCACTCTGCTTCCCTTCCACGTTTGATTATTTCTCTTAGAATCATTCGGCACGTCGTCAAACGTGCCATCGAGTAGCAGCTTCGAGACCTTCCGTAGGCCAGGTTGCCCGCGTCGCGAGAATCACTCGGGTTTTGGCTGCCAGAGCTCGATTCGATTCCCCTCTGGGTCCATCACATAGCCAAACCAGCCGTTGGATTCGTCGCCGATGATCTTGTCGTCGACCGAAACGCCCTCCTGCTTGAGCTGCGCGAGCAATCGCTTGAGATTCGCGACGCGAAAATTCACCATGAAAGGAGAGGTGCTGGGC
>Ga0070765_100001769_pt1 | contig 13331 bp, 6 predicted proteins | sample HubBroMetageWFT5_FD_71516 | JGI IMG/M metagenome (GOLD analysis project Ga0070765, IMG submission 71516) | Warmed and freeze-thawed soil microbial communities from the Hubbard Brook experimental Forest, New Hampshire - Hubbard Brook CCASE Soil... | ecosystem: Environmental > Terrestrial > Soil... | reverse complement strand
ATTATCGAGGGACGCTTCACCCCTGCCGAGGTCAACGAACTGATTAACGTCCTGAACGCCGGCGCGCTGGAAGTTCCGCTGATCACCGAACCGATCAGCGAATTGACGATTAGTCCCACTTTGGGACTCGACGTTCAACAAAAAGGCATGACGGCGATCGTGTTGTCGTCCATTCTCGTCTATGTCTTCATGCTGATTTACTACCGGTTCTCCGGCCTGGTCGCCGACATCTGCCTCACGCTAAATCTCATTCTGCTATTAGGCAGCATGGCCGTTATCGACTCGGCCTTCACGCTCCCCGGTTTGGCCGGTATCGCGCTGACCATCGGTATTGCCGTCGACTCGAACGTGCTGATTTACGAGCGCATGCGCGAAGAATTGGAGCGCGGCTCCAGCCTGCGCATGGCTATCAAAAACGGCTTCGACCGGGCCTTTTCGGCCATTATCGACTCCAACGTCACGACGCTGATTTCCGCGGTCATTCTCTACATGATCGGAACCGATCAGATTCGCGGCTTTGCCGTGACTCTGTTTATCGGACTGGTCGTGAGCTTGTTCACTGTGCTGTATTTCGGGCGACTGCTGTTCGAGATCGCCGAGAGAAAGCGGTGGATCACCAAGCTGCGGATGATGAAGCTGCTGGGCCACACCGATATCGATTTCATCGGCAAGCAGAAGTACTGCTGGTTCGGCTCGGCCGTGATCATCATCGGCGGCCTCGCGTGTTTCGCGTATCGCGGCAGCGACAACTACGACGTCGACCTGAGCGGCGGGACAATGGTGACATTCCAATTCACCGATCCTCAAAACATCAGTGAGGTCCGTCAGAAGCTGGAGAGCAAGCTCGGAGGCATTTCACTCGAACGGCTGACGATGCCCGGCGAACGCCAGACGGGCGACGAAGGCAAGCAATTTCGAGTTCGCACGAAGGAACAGGATCTGACGAAAGTCCGCGAAGAGGTCGCCGAAGCGCTGGCAGGTACTGGCCTGCGTCGTGTCGAGATGAAGTACAGTCCAGTGACTGACATTCCCGCCACTCCGACGGTCGCGCCCGGCACAAAGGATGCGCCGATACCGATCGCCGACGTTGATGCGTCGCGTTTCGCCGGCGGACATGAAGCGCCGGTGAGCTTCACCTCTGAAATCAACACGGCAACCGCCCACGATTACTTCATGGGCGAGTTGGACAAGCTCGTGGAGGCGAACGGCCGCAAGAAATACGAACAAGCCTCCAATTTGGTCGAGTTCGTCGGTACGGCCGGCGCGGGAATGAAAACGGGTGACTTCCAGGTCAAACGCTTCTCAAAGATGGAACTGAAGACGACCTCGGCTATCGCCAAAGACGATGTCCAGAAGGCACTGGCCGCCATGCAAAAGACGATGGCGGCGTCCCCCGCCTTCGACCAGGTCAACACGTTCGAGGGCGGCGTCGCCGAGGAGATGAAGCAGAAGGCTGTTCTCGCCTTGGTGGTGAGCTTCATTGCCATCATCATTTATTTGTGGTTCCGGTTTGAGCGGGTCGTTTACGGTCTCGCGCTCATTCTCGCCGTCATCCACGATTGTTTGCTCGTGCTGGGCATGATCGCTGTTGGCGCCTACGCCAGCCGGCTTCCATTTGCGCATTACCTGGGGCTGGAAAACTTCAAGATCGACATGGACATGATTGCCGCGTTCATGACGATTGCCGGCTATTCGCTCAACGATACGATCGTCGTTTTTGACCGGCTGCGCGAAATCAAAGGGAAAAATCCGATGATCACCGGCAAATTGGTGAACCTGGCCGTCAATCAGTGCCTCGCCCGAACCTTCCTCACGTCGTTTACGGTCTTCATCGTCGTGTTCGTGCTTTACGTTCGCGGCGGAGAGAGCCTGCACGGGTTCGCGTATGCATTGTTCTGCGGCATGATCACGGGAGTTTACAGTACAGTCTACATTGCCAGCCCGGCCGTCTTGTGGATTGCCGGCCGCCAAGGCGATAAAACGGCCAAAGCGCCGGCCGCGACTCCCGCGGCTGCCGTTCGCTGATCCGATGATCTTCCGCGGAAAGTGCGTCGCCGCCGGCATTGCCGAGGGGCGAACGCACGTTGTCGACGTCGGTAGTTGGCTCGCGTCGGCGTTGGCCCGTGAAAGCTTGCGCAGCGCCGACCAGGAAATCGAACGCCTGGAGGCGGCCCGCGGCCGTGCGGGACGAGAGTTGGAGCGCGTGCGACTTCTACTCGCGCAGCGCGGCCGCTCCCAAGATGCCGGCATCTTTGCGGCTCAAGCGATCATGCTGGGAGATCCCAAACTGGTTGGGCGGATGGAGGAAGAAATCCGCAAAAACCTTCAGGCAGCCGAGGCCGCCGTGGCCCGCGTTTCGATCGAATTTCACAACGCGCTTAAAGCCAGCGACGTGTCGATGATTCGGGACAAGGCAGCCGACGTTCTGGACGTCGGCCAACGATTGGTGCGCTGCCTCGACGAATCTACGAAGACGGAAGCCCCAACGGCCGATGTAATCGTCGCGTCGTCGGTCGTACCGAGTCAATTAGTCCGTTACGCCCATCAGGGCATTGTCGCCGTGATCGTCGAAAACTGCGGCTCCAAGTCGCACACGGCGATTCTCGCCCGGGGACTTGGCATTCCCATGGTCACCGGAATCGATGGCGCGGTGACTCGCATTCGCGACGGTGCACCGGTTGCGATCGATGCAACCGCCGGCCTCGTGATTGTCGATCCTGGGCCGGCCGACGAGGAAACAGTGCGCCGCATCCGCGAGTCAAGGACTCCGGCGCCTCTGTCGCGATTGACCGCCGTGCCTCGGGCTACCAAAGACGGCGTTCCGGTTTCGATTTTGCTCAATATCAGCGATCCGCTGGAAGCGGCAAACGCGTCCGCAGCGGGAGTTGCGGGCGTCGGACTGTTCAGGACCGAATTCCTCTATATGGACCGCTCTTCCTGGCCGGACGAAGAAGACAGCTTTCAGGCCTATCGCCAGGTCGCTGCCGCTCTCGGCGAGGGCGAACTCAATATCCGCCTGGCCGATTTCGGCGCGGAGAAGTGCCCCGCCTACGCCGATATTCCCGTCAACCGCAACCCGAGCCTGGGAGTCCGCGGCATTCGCCTGCTCTTGGCTCGTCCGGATATTCTCGAGCCACAGGTGCGAGCGCTTGCCCGTTTGGGACGCACACGTGACCTGACTGTTCTATTGCCCATGGTCGACACGCTCGACACCTTGCTGCAGACTCGCGACGAACTATGTCGCATTTGCGGCGTCCCGGTGGCCGGGGCGTTGCCGTTTCGTTTGGGAAGCATGATCGAAGTGCCGTCGGCGGCGCTCTTGATCGAGGAATTCTTCGATCATATCGATTCGATCTCGGTCGGCTTGAACGATCTGACGCAATATCTGTTGGCCGCCGACCGCGATGATGAATTCGTCGAGTCGTACCACGATCCTCTGCAGCCGGTCGTTCTGCGTTTGCTGCATCAGCTCGTCCAATCGGCGAACGCCCACGGAAAGCCGGTCACGATTTGTGGCGAGCTGGCGGGCGACCCCAAGCTGACGGCCCTGATGCTGGCTTTGGGAGTTCGCCGCATCAGTGTCTCGCGCTCGCACGTGAGTCGGATTGCCGCCGCTCTGGCTAATTTGTCCATCAGCGAGGTGACGTCTCTCGGTCCGACCGTCTTGCAATGTTCAACCGGTCGGGAAGTGCGGCAGTTGCTTCATGCCCGCGGCATGATCGTTTGATCCCCAAGTCTTCCGCGCACTTGATCAGGAACGGCGTTGCATTGCTAACGTTTGCTTGAGCTCTCTGTCCGCGTCCGCGTCGTGCGGTGACACGGACAGGACATAGTTGAACTGGTCAATCGCCTCCTTGAATCGATCCTGGGCGCGCAGCGCTACGCCGATATTTAAGTGGCAATTTAGCAGACGAGGATCGAGCGCCAGGGCCTGTTGGCTGTACTCAATCGCCTTCGCGTATTCGTGGGTTTCAATGCAGAGCGTTCCCAAGTTCACGTATGCCTGGACATGCTCGGGATTGATGGCGATGGCGAGTAAGAATTGTGCTTTCGCCTCTTCGTAGCGTTGGTTCATGCCCAGCAGAACGCCGAGATTTGTGCGTGCTTCGGTGTCCTGGTCGTTGAGTTCCAGCGCCGCCCGGTAATGTTCGGCTGCCTCAGGAAGGCGACCGACAGACTGCAGGCCGACAGCCACGTTGTACTGCGTCTGTTCATCTTGCGGCGCCATGCGGACGGCGGCTTCCAAGAGCGCGATGCCCTCGCCGGCGTGGCCCTGCGACATCAGTGCGTGTCCAAGGGCACTCGTGGCTAAGGGATTGTTCCCTCCACAGTCGACGGCGTGACGGAACAACGTGATGCTGTCTCGCCAGTAACCAACCTGGACAAAACACGCGGCCCCCAGCACGACGAGCCCCGCGACGGAAGTCACTGGAAGCACGCGGGTCGGAAGCGTGCCCACGGGCACGAGGTCGCCGACGAGCCACACGACGGCCAGAAACAAACCGATCAGCGGAAAGTATGTGTAACGATCGGCCATCTGCTGGCTGCCAACTTGCACGATGCCGATCATCGGGACAAGCGTCCCGAGAAACCAGGCCCATCCGACAAATAGATACGGATTTTTGCGCGCCCGCACAACGACAACGGCGCTTGCCGCCAGCAAAAGCGCGGCAGAGGCTCCGACGGTTCCCCAAGCAATGCTTGTCCCTGGGTGCGGATAATAGACCGCCAGGTTGAAAGGGAGCAGAGTCTGGCGCAGGTAGGTCGCGTAGACGGCGATCGCGTTCATGCAGCGCGCCAAAAGGGGCAACGTCGACAATGAAGCAACGGCATGGCCGCTCTTTTGCGCGATGACTGCGAACACCGAGAAGGCAATAGAGACTGCCAGGAAAGGAATCTTCTCGACGACCACTCGCCACTGCGACAATCGCTCTTTGAAGCGGCCAAGCGGCCAGAAGTCGAGCAACAGGAAAACAAACGGCAAGGTCACCAAGGTTTGTTTCGAGAGCAGGCTGGCGATGAAGCACACCAAGCAAACTGCGAAGCTCCGCGCACGTCGGTTCCCGGCATAGCTCACATACGCGAAGAGTGAAAGCAGGCCGAACAGCGTGCTTAGCACGTCCTTTCGCTCCGTAATCCAGGCGACCGATTCGACATGCAGCGGATGCAGTGCGAAAAGCGCAGCGACGCACGCGCTCCGCAATTGATGCCCCGTCGCACGAGCAAGAAACGCAAAGAGCAGCATCGTGTTGGCGACGTGCAGGACCGCGTTCGTTAAGTGATACGCCCCGGCGTGAAAGCCGAACACGGTCGTATCGAGCATCAGCGACAGCCAGGTCAATGGAATCCAGTTGCCATCATGGAATGCCGCGAAGCTCCAAGTGATATCGCGGATTGTCAAACCGCCCTGGACATGCAAGTTGTCGCTGACATAGACTGGGTCGTCGAGGGCGATGAACTCGAACCCGCCCACCTGCCAAAAGACGACCACGACGGCGATCAGGAGGCCGGTCGCCAAAGCGAACGGTCTCTGCCATTCGTGAACCTGATTCGGCGAGCCGTCCTGCTGCCGTGTCGAGTGAGTGCCGGGCGTGGTGTTTTGTGCTGACTCGGCGGCATGCGGCTTCGACGAGGACGAGCGATGTCGGCGCCGGCGCGGAGCAGGACCCGCGTTCATGGCCCACCGCCTGCACCGTGCGGCATCGCCTGTGTACGATCCAGCTCGCGGCGAGCATCTGCATCGCCGGGCGAAACGCTCAATAAGTATCGAAATTGCCCAATGGCCTCGTCCAGCCGTCCCTGGGCGCGCAGGGCCAGCCCGATATTATAGTGGCAAATCAGCAAGGTCGGGTCGAGTTGCAGGGCGCGCTCGTTGTATGTGATCGAGCCAGCAAAGTCGCCCATCTCGCCGCACAAAGCTCCCAGGTTCTCGTACGTGCTTACGTGATCCTGGTCGATTTCGATGGCCCGCAGGAAATGCTGTTTCGCCTGCTGATAGTCGTGCCGCTTCCAAAGGAGCAGGCCGAGATTGTTGTGGGACCGTGCATCCCAATCGTCAAGAGCGAGCGCGGCTTGGTATTGCTCGATGGCCGCATCGATTCGTCCGAGTTTCTCGAGCCCAACCGCCAGATTGAAACGCGATTCGGCGTCTTTTGGCGCGAGCTTCACGGCCAGTTCCAACAACGCGAGGCCCTCGGTCGCCTGTCCCTCTGCGCCGAGCGTGCTTCCCAGAGCACTTGCCGCGACCGGATTGTTCTCATCGCAGCCGAGTGCGTGTCGGAAAAGGGAAACGCTGTCGTGCCAATATCCGGCTTGCACAAACGCGGCTACCGCCAGCGCCGCAAGCACGACTACAGCGGCCGTGGCCAAAGTGCGTGCGCGGAGGGCGCTGTTCGGAACAAGCTCGGCACACAGCCAGACAACTGCCAGGAACAAACCGATCAGCGGAAAATAGGTGTAACGATCGGCCATTTGCTGTCGGCCGACTTGCACGATGCCGATCATGGGCACCAACGTCCCGAGAAACCAGGCCCAACCGACAAACAGAAACGGATAACGCCGCACGCACACCAACGCTGCCGTGCTGATCGCCGCCAATAAAAGAGCGGCACCACCGACGGCTGCCCAGAAATAGCGCTCACCGGGATAAGGATAGAACACTGCCAGGTGATACGGAAAGAAAGTCTTGAGGAAGTACTCGGCATAGACGACGAGCGCGTTCAAGCATCGTGTTCTCAGTGGGAAATCTGTGAGCGATGCGACATTGTGCCCGCTTTGTTGAGCGACGATGGTGATGGCGGAAAAGGCGGCGGAAATGGCCAAGAAGGGGCTTTTTTCGAGGAGGACCCGCGCCCGCGACGATTGCTCCGCAAATCGACCAAGCGGCCAGAAGTCCAGGAGCAAAAGGACGAATGGCAAAGTCACCAAGGTTTGTTTCGACAGCAGACTCGCCGCAAAGCAAACCAAACACGCCGCGAATTTCCAAGCGCCCCTACGCTTCACATAGCTGACGTACGTCGAAAGCGCGAGCAATACGAACAGAGTGCTCAAGACGTCCTTGCGCTCGGTAATCCAGGCAACCGATTCGACGTGCAGCGGATGCAGCGCGAACAGCGCCGCAACACACGCGCTCCGCAATTGGTTGCCGGTGGCCCGTACGAGAAACCAGAACAGCAGCGTCGTGTTCGCAACGTGCAAAACGACGTTCGTGCTGTGATATCCCGTCGCCTGAAGGCCGAACAGGCTCGTGTCGAGCATCAGCGACAGCCACGTGAACGGGATCCAATTACCGTCGTGAAACGTCGTGAAGCTCCACGCGATGTTTGCCAAGGTCAGGCCGCCGCGCACGTGCGGGTTCTCGCTGACATAGGTTGGATCGTCGATCAGAACAAATCCAAACCGCCACGCCTGCGCGTAGACCAACAAAGTCGCCGCGATTATGGCCGCGGCAAGCGCGAGAGGGCGTCGCAGGTCGTAAGTACGATGTTCCGCGACTGCTGAAGCCGGCGCCGCCGGCACTTCCAAACCGCGTTCACTCGCCAAGCGGGAACGCGAACGGCGCTTCTGGGACTGCATCTCTCTATTGTGGCGCGTGACCGGAGGACGGGGCAACCAGATGCACCAGAGACGCCACGTGAACGATCCCGCCTCGCCCGTTCCCGCCGTTTCAGTCGCGGGTCTTGATGCGGTTGGCGATCCGATCGAGCAGGGCGATGAGGTCGCAGCCCGTCCGGTCATGAGCCGTCAGCGCCGTCACCAAGACTTGCATGCTGGCAAGCCCGGTCCGTTCGGGCAAGTCCTCAATTGCCGCCTCAACGCCGATTCCCATCCGCATTCGCTGGACGGCCGGTCCGATCGCGTCGCCAAGGGGAGCTGGCGTGTCGGCAGCCGTTAATTCCAGACCGTGTGCGAGGCCGTGACCCTCGCGGGCCTCACTCGCGAGCCCCGCAACGAATGCGGGTATTTGCCGCTCCATTTTCCGCTGGCGGTTCGCGCGGACTACCACCACGGCGGCAAGCGGAATCAAAGTGCCGAACGCAAGAGCGACCGCGGTCGAAAGCAGGTTTTCGGTCGCGACAAAGGCTGCGCCGCCGAAGGTCACGCCGCTCAGAATGCATAAGCGCAGAACTACGTCCGGCGACAGAGCCGTCCCGGATTGGGCAACCAGTCGATCGAAGCGCCCGTTCAAGCCGGAGGCGGCCGTGCCGGCTTCCGGCCGGGCGAACGATTGTTCGTCGCGGAGGATCTTCGCGAATTCTGGACGCGGCTCGATCCGCGGCCGGTTCGCCGTGCCGGTTGTCATCGCCTAGCCTTTCATGACGTAGTTGCCGCCGGCGACGAGCTCCCGCGGAATAAAAAAGTCTCGCGGTAATTCAACGCCCATAGCGGCCAGACGCGAAAGCGAGGCCGGCTCCGTTCCGGTGGAGTAAAACAGACCTTGAGCATGTCCCTCCTCGTCGCAGCCTGCCATCCGGTAGACGAAGAGGTCTTCGATCTGATACTGGCCTCCGGCAACCCCACACAGCTCCGATATCCGCACGACTTTCCGCTCGCCAGAAACCAGTCGCGCGACGTGAACCAGAATCTGCACGCAGGAGGCGATATAGGCCCGAGCCGCCGGCAGGCGAAGTTCCAAGCCGGACAGTGCGGCCAGGAGTTCGATACGATCCAGTGCGTCGCGCGTGTCGTTGGCGTGGATCGTGCTCATCGAGCCGTCGTGGCCGGTATTCATCGCCTGCAGTAGATCGAGCACCTCGGGGCCGCGCGCGTCGCCCAAGATGATGCGGTCCGGTCGCAAACGGAGGCAGTCCTTGAGCAATTCGCGAGGCGTCGCCACAGTCCCCGTCACGGCCGATGTTGGTCGCGTTTCGAGCGAGATCACATCGAGTTGGTCGAGCCGCAACTCGGCTGTCTCTTCGATGGTGACGATTCGCTGATTGCGGGGAATGGCTCGTCCCAGGCTGTTCAGGACTGTCGTCTTGCCGGCGCCGCTGCCGCCCGAAACCACGATATTGAGCCGACCGCGAACGGCCGCTCCGAGGAATTCGGCCATTTCGCCCGCAAGCGTTCCCCGCCGCACCAACTCCTCGAACCGCGATCCGCTCAGATCGTTGCGGCGAATCGAAAGCGTCGCGCCGCGGGCGGCCAACGGCGGAATGATCGCGGTCATCCTCGATCCGTCTGGCAGTTTGGCGTCGATCATTGGGGAGCGCTCGTCGATCCGGCGGCCCGCATGCTCCACCAGTCGATGGATCAGCCGCAAGAGATGGCCCTCGTCGGCAAAGCGGACGTCAGTCCCTTCCAAGAGACCGTTTCGCTCGACCCGCACGCTATCCGGGCCGTTAACCAGAATGTCATTGACGGTTGGATCGGCCATCAGCGGTTCGAGAGGACCAAAACCGTAGATCTCGTCCATGATCTCGCGGACCAGCGTCTCCCGAATTTCGCCGGGTAGATTCGCAGTTTCTTGAGCGCAAACATGGGCCGTCAATGCGTGCAGCTGGTCGCGTAATTCGCCCTCCTCGAGCGCCGGGGTTCGCGTTAGGTCAATCGCGTCGACGATGCGGCGATGCAGTGACGTCTTCAGTTTTTGGAACGATTTGCGGTCGTCAATCCGCATCCGCGGGCCGGCAATCATGGTTGATTGCCCTCGGAATGCAGGGACGCACCATCCGCCGGAACGACAGCAGCGGGCCGATCAAATTGCACCGTCGTCCGCGCGCTCCCCTTGAAAGTCTCGCTGATAAAGGGATGCTGATTCACGATGGCGGCTGGGGACTGCGGCTTCGAGCCTTTGAAGCCAAGGATTTCATCCAGCGTTGCGCGGTCTTTGCCGTCGACGGCCGGGACGCCGTTGCCTTGACCATCGGGATTGTAGCTGAGCGCGATCTCCCCTTTTTCTCGCGCCAGGATGAGAGCGTTCGCCTGTTCGGGAGTGAGTTCGAGGGTGACGGTATTGGCCGAATCGGAATTCGTCGATTCGGCTGCGGTGATTACGCCAACGGCGAGCACGCGTACCCCATTCAAGAGGGTCATCGTTAATCCGCCATGGAATCGCGGATCGTGGGCATCGTCGAAATGCGGTGTCACGTGGACGTCGACGTATTGGCCCGCCCGCAGCAGTCCGCCGACAAATGAGCCGCGGGGAGCGAAAGTGATCGACACGGCACGCATCCCGGGGCTGACTGCCAGCGGAGGCCGCTCGCCCGGTTGATAGAGCTGGCTGGAGCGAATCGGCATGGCGGCTTGAATCGGCTCTTTGACGACACGGCCGATGAGTCCGCGATCAGAAAGCAGCGTTTCCGGCTCGACGGCGTCGGCCCGGACGCGGCCTGTGCCAAGGTGGGCTGGCGTCACTTTCGTGCCCGGCTCCAGCGCTCCCAACGCCATGGGAATTTCGCGGAATTCGACGGGTGACGCTTTGGGCGCCTCAACCAACTGCGCCTTCGGTTCCTCAGCGAGCATTATCTTTGCGTAATAGGACGTCACCAAGAGCACGATCACGACGACCGTCATCAGGGTGACCGCCGCAGGCGTCAGACGCTTCATAGTCGAAATTCCCGGCAATCTCGGACGACAGGGCAAACAGGCCGCCTGCCCTCCGGAGCGCTGTGCTTGTTTTCGTCATTCCGGCGTCGCCATTCGTGCTTTGTCCGGCGCGTCCGCACAACCGGGTTTTCGGCCAGGGGTTAACTGCTCGATTCGATTGGAGTCGTCCGAGCCAATCCGCAGCGACGAGCGCCGGCGCAAATACCGGATGAAGCGATTCGGCCCGCAGGATTTGCAAATTTGAGACGATTCGCCGAGACATTCGGCCCGGTAATCGATCTTGCCGCCACGAACGGACGGCTATTTCTTCTTCTGCGGCGCTGGCGCGGGGGTAGGGGCCGTTGAGATTTTCAATTCGACGGGCTGATTGATGGCGACTTTGCCGTTCGCCAGCGACACGGCGATCGAGACATTGGGAAGCGTCCGCGCGGCCAGTTCTTTGGCCACCGTGATCGGCATCTCGAAATCGGCTTTGTCGCCGGGGACCGTCACGCCACTTGCCGAGTAACCGGCGGGCAACCCCATCAAGACTAAATTGACCGGCTGCTTAAACGCTGGATGTCGGATCAATTTGCCGCGGAGTTTTCCCGGTGATCCCGTGACGAGACTCAGGCTGGGACCATCCATTTGCAGGCCGACTGGATCCTGCACGAGCATCCGGAATGGCTTGGAGTAACTTGTTGCCAGCACGCGGTTCGAGTAGGGGTTGGAAACGACATCGGCCTTGACCACAAAATCGATGGCCGGCTCGACCACGTCGAGCGGGACGGAGACTTTAAGGCGGCCCTTGCCGGCGGCCGCGGAAATTGCCTGGTCGGGAAGTGCCGCAACGACAGGTTGGACCTTGCGGCGTTTTCCCGTTGGATTCGGACGCGGGGTTTCTGTGGAGATGAGCGACAGCCGGAGCCAATCGGCCGGCTGATCGGCGGCGGCGGCCGCCACGACGGGCCATTCCGTATCAACCCCCTTGAGCAGAAACGAGGGCAGGCCGTCGGCCGCGATTCGAGCCGGCGATTCCCCAGTGGGGGCAAAGGGGATCGAATCGAGAAATCCGGCAAGTTGGGCCTGGTTCGGCGATTCAATGACCGCCACCCGACGGATCGCTGGTGCAACCCCGACGGATTGGCCTACGATCCGCACGCGACCAACAGGTGGAAGCGGTTTGCCGGTGGCACTAAGAGTGACCAGGACTTTGCGGCTGGCTCCTTCGGCGGGAAGCTGCGTAGGAGCAATCGCGACGTTTTCATCCCCTTCGATTTTCAAATCGATCGATCCGGCGTACCCGGCGCGGTCGACTCGCAGTTCCGCCACGGTACTTCCATGACGGGGAATATTCAGCCGCGAGTCGAGCAGCGTAAGATTGAAATTCGGCCGTCCCGCGGGTGCGATGCGGAGTCGGTAAACGAAGTGCGGCCCTCCACGTCCAACCAAATCGCGGACGGCGACTTCGACGGACGACACGTCGGCCGGCACCTGGTATTGCATTCCCTTCGCGGACGCGCCCGGTGTCCCGCCATCGGAAGCCAACAGCTTTGCTCCTGGGAACGAGAGAACGGAAATCTCGCCTTCGACCGGCGAGTTGAGCGACCGGTCGTCGAGCGAAAGTGCCAGCGGCTGTCCGGGTGTGACAGCCAACAGATAGCGGTCCACTTCCCCCGCCTTCGAGAGCCGGCCATTTACGGCGACCGACGCGACACGCTTGTCGGCGAACCGTGCGTCGATCGTCTGAAGCTGTTTGCCGGGCTGCGGGACCTCAAGAATCTCGACGCCCTCGCTGATTCGCAACGGCGGCAGCGGGCCCGAGGCATGGAGTCCCCGTGGCAGAGAGAGGTATGTTGCCAGGCTGCCGGGAGCATTTTTCAAGTCGGCATGAATGACCGTTCCTGAGGGAAGCCCCGTGCCGACCGGCTCGATATTCATCTCGCTTCCACGCTCGGCGAATGCTGGAAAGTATTGGTCGACCGCTCGAAAGTCGCCGACCAACAGACGAAACGGACTTTCAGAGGGCGCCCGATATTCCAGATCGTGCAACTCAACGAAGTACGTGCCGTCAATCGGCAGGATGGCTTCAATTCGCGCGTCGCCGCGCAAATACGACTTTCCCCATTCGATGGCCGCGGTCGTGCCGGCAACGTTTTTGAGTTCGAGCACGGGATCCAGGCCCGAACCAATTCGCTTGGCTTCGACTTCGGCCACGACCCGCGCGCCGGCCTTTCCGTTGAAGTAAACGCGGCCTTGGGCGGCGCCCGAAAGCAGTCCTGAAAAGGCGGCGGGGAGTGCCGTCGGGTGATCGGGCATGCTGTCGCCGACGAGCCATTGCGGCAGCCCGTCCACCGCGATTCCAACAGGTTTGCTGATTCCGTCGGTCGTCACGACGCTCAGCGGATAAATTCCCGGCGGCACATCAGGCGGTAGCGTGATATCGATCATCAGGTGGCTCTTATCGGAACCGTGCGCGACGGTTTGTTTTAGTCCGACGATCGGCAGATCGATTCGCGGCTTGCTTCCTAAACGGCTACCTTGAATCGACAAGCGGGTCGTCTGCCCGATTTGCAGGCCGAGCTGCGAGATCGACTCGATCGCGGGAGGCGTGGAGATCGGCCTCGAGAGCAGCTCGCGCCGGGCCAACTGCGCGCCGTTCGGACCAGCCACTTCCAGAAAAAGACGCCGCGCCTCGGTCGGCGAAAGTGCGCGGGTGAAGAGCAGAAACTCGTCAAACACTCCGCTCGTGAATTCGCTTTGCGGCGTGCTGCTTCCCAGGGTTAAAGGGGAGTCGTTGAGCA
>Ga0070765_100001768_pt1 | contig 13331 bp, 15 predicted proteins | sample HubBroMetageWFT5_FD_71516 | JGI IMG/M metagenome (GOLD analysis project Ga0070765, IMG submission 71516) | Warmed and freeze-thawed soil microbial communities from the Hubbard Brook experimental Forest, New Hampshire - Hubbard Brook CCASE Soil... | ecosystem: Environmental > Terrestrial > Soil... | reverse complement strand
CTCCGGAGACCACGCACCATCCGTGTCCCGGCTGGCTCGCCAGAAAGTTGGCCGGCCGCAGGATCCGGTCCTCCTCGTCGAGGTAGGCGTAGACCTCGCGGTGGCGGTAGGTGTGGTTGCCGAGCGTGATCACGTCCACACCGGCAGCCAGCAACTCGCGCGAGATCTTCGGCGTGATCCCGACGCCGCCGGCGGCGTTCTCGCCGTTGACCACGACGAAGTCCGGCGAGTACCGGTCGCGCAGCGTCGGCAGCAGCGCCAGCAGGGTGCGCTTGCCGAGACCGCCGACGACGTCGCCGACGAACAGGATGGACACGGTTCCACTCACGTCTTGTCGGTGCTCATACTTCCAGTTGCATGCGTTGGAGGTTCCCCAGGCGAACGGGCCGCGCCCAGCCCACCGCCGGCGAGGGCGGCGAGCGTACCGATCCCGACGGGCTGGTCGGGGATTCGGTTGCGACCGGCGGTGCACCCGCGACTAAGCCAGGCCTGACCGAGCCCCGGGTATCGCCGCCACCGGTCGTCGTACCGCGCTGGGTCCAGCTCGTCGTCCTACCCCTGGCGGTCCTTGGTCTGTGGGCGCTCGCGCGGGCAGTCGGAACGGTCCTGCTGATCCTGTTGGGCGCGAGCACGATCGCGCTGATCTTGAACCCGATCGTCAGGCTGCTCCACCGCCATCGGGTTCCACGTGGCCTCGCGATCCTGCTCGTCTACCTGGCGGGATTTGCGATCGTCGGCGGGATCGGGGTGGCGCTTTCGGACCCCGTAAGCACGCAGGTCACCCATCTCGAGCACGACGTACCGCACTACATCGATCAGGCGAACCGCGACCTCGCGAGCTTCCAGAGATGGCTCGATCGCCGGGGAATCAAGGTGCAGATCCAGCGGCAGGGTCAGACCGCGCTGCAGACGCTCGGGGCCCAGATCCAGAAGCGCTCCAGCGACATCGTGTCGTTCTCCAGCAACCTGCTGACGCAGATCATCACGACGTCTTTCGACTTCGTGCTCACGTTCGTGCTGTCGATCTACCTGCTCGTGTACGGGGAGCAGATCGGCGAGCTTGTGCGGCGGATCATGCCGCCCGGCGACGGGACGCCCGAGGACGACTATCCGCTGTTGGTCCAGCGCGCGGTGTACGGCTACGTCCGCGGGCAGCTGCTGTTCAGCCTGATCATGGGCGCGAGCGCGGCGGTGTCTCTCTGGATCTTCGGGCAGGTCGGAATCTTCCCCGCCGGCGCCACGTACGCCGTGTTCTTCGGCGCCTTCTACGGGCTGATGGAGTTCATCCCCTACATCGGGCCAATCATCGGCCCGCTCCCGGCGGTACTCGTCGCCCTGTTCGTAAACCCGATCAGCGCCGTCTGGGTGGTCCTGCTGTTCATCGCCCTGCAGCAGCTCGAGGGGCATTTCGTGGCGCCGCAGGTGTTCCGCATCTCGCTGCGGATCAACCCGATCCTGATCATTCTCGGGCTGCTGATCGGATTCACGATCTACGGAGTGGTCGGCGCCTTGCTGGCGCTGCCGATCGCCACCGTGATCCGAGTGACGGTGCTCTATCTGCGCAAGCATCTGGTGCTCGAGCCGTGGGGTCCGCTGGGGACCGGCGTTATGGCGACCGGGCCGACCGGGCTCGAACGATGTCCCGATTGCGGGACCGCCGCCGGCCCGAACGATGCCTATTGCCGCTCGTGCGGCGCGTCGCTCGAGCCGCGAGTCAAGCTGCCCGGCTGACGGGCAGGGCAGCGCGAGGCCCCGGCGCCGCCCGCGTCAAAGAACTTTCACGATCGCGTTGTAGCCTGGTGCGGCGTTGTCCATCGACATCAACACGGGCGAACGCACGGCCACGGTGGCGGCCCGCGCGCTGACGAAACGCTACGGCGCGAGAATCGCCTTGGATCGGATCAGCTTCGCGCTCTACTCCGGCGAGGTGGTGGCGATCATCGGCCCGAACGGCGCCGGCAAGACGACGCTCCTGTCGATCCTCGCCGGCGCGCTCGAGCCGACCGAAGGCGAGGTCGCACGGGCCGGCGACAAGCGCTTCGGCTGGGTGCCCCAGGAGCCGGCGCTGTACTCGAAGCTGTCGGTCGCCGAGAACCTGCGGCTGTTCGCTCGGCTCGAGCGCCTCGCCGATCCCGAGCAGGCGGTGGCGCGGATGCTCGGCCAGACCGGCCTTGAGGACCGGGCTCACGAGGAGGTTGGCCGCCTCTCGGGCGGGAACCAGCAGCGCGTGAACATCGCGCTCGGCCTCCTTTCCGAGCCCCCGGCGCTGCTTCTCGACGAGCCCTCGGCGTCGCTCGATCCGCGCCAGCGCGAGCGCCTGTGGGAGTTCATCTCCGCGCTTGCCGGCCATGGCACGACGGTCGTGTTCTCGACCCACAACGTCGCGGAGGCCGAGCGCTACGCGACCCGCGTGCTCGTCCTCGGAGACGGCGAGCTGCTGTTCACGGGGACACCCGCGGAGCTCGAGCGAGCCGTGAGCGAACCGGACGCCGCCGCCGGCGCCGTCCGCGACCAGCTCGTCGGCGACCTCGAGACCGCGTTCGTCCGCTTTCTCCACGAGCGAGGCCATTGATCACACGTGCGCTGGTTATTCGTCAAGGACCTCCAGATCCTCAAGCGCTCGCCGCTGCTCGTCGGGCTGCTGATCGTCTACCCGATCGTGATCGCGCTGATGATCGGGTTCGCGCTCTCGAGCCCGCCCGGGAAGCCGAAGGTGGCGCTGCTCAACGAGGTGCCGACAGGACACGGCCAGCTGAGCTTCGGCAACCAGAAGATCAACGTCGCCAAGTACGCCAGCCAGCTGTATCAGTCGATCGACGCGATCAACGTCAACTCGCGCGCAGAGGCGATCTCCAAGGTGCAGAGCGGGCAGGCGGCGGCGGCGCTGATCATCCCCGCGGACATCGTGTCCCAGATCAACAGCCTGGTCACACAGGGGGCGGGAAACCCGACGGTGGATCTGATCCTGAACACCAAGGATCCGCTCGAGCGGCAGTTCGCCGATCAGGCGATCAGCTCACGCGTGGCTCAGGTCGAGCAGGCGGTGTCCAAGCAGGTGCTGCGGGTCGCGGTTACCGACCTGCAGGAGACCCTCAACGGCGGAACGCTCAAGTTCCTCGGGCAGACCGTACCGCTGCTGGGGCTGAAGAACTCCCGCGCGATCGTCCAGGGAACGATCGCCTCGCTGCCGAAGAACTCGCCGCTCCTGCCGGCGCTCCGACAGGTGGTCAACTTCGCGACGCTGGCCATCGACGGCCTCGGCTTCGCCACACCGGTGCTGAGCTCGATCGGCTCGCCTCTGACCGTCAACACCATCAACCTCGCCGGGAAGACCACCCCGACCGATTCGTACGCCGCTTCGATCGCGGTGATCGTGTCGCTGATGTTCGTCGGAGTGCTGTTGGCGGCCGCGCTGCTCGCGCTCGAGCGCTCCGAGCACACGTACTCGCGTCTGGTGCGCGGGCTGATCAGCCCGAGCGGGCTGCTGTCGGAGAAGATCGCCCTGTCCGCCAGCGCCGCGGCCGCCGTCACGCTCGTGATGTCGGCGCTGGTGTCGCTGTTCGTGCACCTGGAGTGGGCTCGGTTCCCGCTGTGGGTCGTCACGCTCGCGCTCGGCGGCCTGGCCTTCGCAGCACTCGGCGTGGCCATCGGCGGGGTCGCGCGCGAGGTCAGCGTCGCCGCCCTGCTGGCGTTCCTGATCTCGCTGCCGGTCGCCTTCGTCGCGCTCGTTCCCGGCGACGCGGTGTCGGGCACGCTCCGCACGGTCCTCGATGCGGTGGCGTTCGTGTTCCCGTTCAAGGCCGCGCTGCAGGCGGTGTCGAACGCGTTCAGCGGGGCGGCGCCTGGGATTGGGTGGCCGCTGGTCCACCTGGCCGTGCTGACGCTCGTGTTCGGCGCGCTCGCCCGGCTGGCGATGCGAAGGTTCGCCTGAGCGCCGCTACCGCGGGAAGCGCCGCTACTGCGGGAAGCTACTGCGGCCCGACCATCCGGCGGAACATCACCGCGCAGAGCACCGCGACGATGATCGAGACCACCGGGAGCGTGAAGCCGATCGCGCCGACCACGGCGAGCACCAGCGACACGACGCCTACCGCGCCGGCGATGCCGCCGGTTACCACCAGTTGATACGCCCGCCGCTCGCGTGCGCGGCGCGGGGTGTAGTTGCCACGCTTCTGAATATCGGCCACGCTGGCAGCGTAGCGCGGCGGTGCCATAGGGTGTTAGCGAAATGGCAGATACTCACTACATCCTCTTCTACGACTACGTCGACGACATCCTCGAGCGACGTGGCCCCCATCGCGAGGCTCATCTCGCGGGGATTCGCGCGGGCAACGACGACGGCCGGATCGTGATGGCCGGTCCGCTCGGAGCCGACCCGCCGCACGGCGCGGCGATCGTGTTCACGGACCGCGCCGCGGCCGAGGCGTTCGCGCAGGCGGACCCCTACGTCGCGAATGGGCTCGTCACGAACTGGCGCGTCGACAGCTGGGCCGTCGTCACGTAGGGACCCTGGTTTCCGGTGCATCGGGACGGCAGGTCCTCGACGCGCCACCAGGGCCGCGGCGCGCGCCACCGCCAGCCCCGGCCGCTTGGGAGCCGCGGGTATCCTGAGGTCTCGATGCCGTTCCCGCAGACCCGCCTTCGCCGGCTGCGCGCCACCAGGGCCCTGCGCGGCCTCGTCCGCGAGACCACGCTCAGCCCATCGGACTTCGTCTATCCGATGTTCGTCGCGCACGGCATCGACCGCCGCGAGCCGATCGAGTCGATGCCCGGCGTGGACCGTCTGTCGATCGCGCACGCCGTCGCCGAGGCGAAGGAAGCGAGAGACCTCGGCATCCCGGCAGTTCTGCTTTTCGGTCTGCCGGCGGCCAAGGACGAGGAGGGGTCGGGCGCGTGGGACGACGAAGGGGTCGTGCAGCTAGCCACCCGCGCGATCAAAGACGCCCACCCGGACCTGATCGTGATCACCGACCTTTGCCTGTGCGAGTACACCAGCCACGGTCATTGTGGGGCCCTGAGACCAGACGGAAGCGTCGACAACGACGCGACCCTCGACCTTCTTGCCCGCACCGCGACCTCCCAAGCGAGAGCCGGCGCTGACATCGTCGCCCCGAGCGACATGATGGACGGGCGCGTCGGCGCGGTCCGCCAGGCCCTCGACGACGACGGTCACACCGACACTCCGATCCTCGCGTACAGCGCCAAGTTCGCGTCGGCTTTCTACGGCCCATTCCGCGAGGCGGCGGACTCGGCGCCAGCGTTCGGCGACCGCCGCGGCTACCAGATGGATCCCGGCAACGGTGACGAGGCCGTCCGCGAGACGCGGCTCGACGTCGACGAGGGCGCCGACATCGTCATGGTCAAGCCTGCGCTTCCCTATCTGGATCTGATCCACCGCATCAAGTCCGAGACCAGAATGCCGCTGGCCGCCTACAACGTCAGCGGCGAGTACGCGATGGTCAAGGCGGCGGCAGCAGCCGGCTATCTCGACGAGCGCGCGACCGTGCTCGAGACCTTGACCTGTATCCGTCGGGCCGGGGCCGACATCGTCATCACCTACCACGCCAAGGAGGCGGCGCGATGGCTTCAGTGAGTTCCGGCTTCGGCCCCAAGCTCCGCAGCCGCAAGGATGGCGCGGCGACCCCGCTCGACGACCTCGACAAGCGCCTGCTGAACCTAATGCAGGGCCGCTTCCCGATCGCGCCCAGGCCGTACGACGCTGTCGCAAAAGAGGCCGGGATCACCGAACAAGAGGCGATCGGCCGCGTAAAGCGCCTCCTCGACGAGCGCATCATCCGCCAGGTCACTCCGATCTTCGACACCCGCGCGCTCGGGTACTCCTCGATGCTGGTGGCAGCCAAGGTCGATCCCGAGAACCCGTGGCGCGCCGCCAACGTGATCAACGAACACCCGGGCGTATCCCACAACTATCTGCGCAACCACGAGTTCAACATCTGGTTCACGATCGCGACCGAGCCGGATTCAAGGCTAGGCCTCGACGGGACCCTCGAAGCCCTGGCACGCGAAGCCGGGGCCGAGTCGGTCCGCCAGCTTCCGACGCTCAAGTTGTTCAAGATCCGCATGGACCTCGAGATGGAGGGCGGCACCGACGCGCTCGCCAAGGCCGTCGAAATAGCCCCGCCCGCCGAGACCGAACCACAGCCGTACGACGAGTTCGACATCGAGGTCATCCGCGCCACCCAGGGCGACATGCCGGTGATCCCGGAGCCGTACGCGCCCGCGGCCGACAAGCTCGGAATCCCAGTAGAACGGCTCCTCACCCACATGGGGCAGATGCACGAGCGCCGCCTGCTTCGCCGCGTCGCCGCAATCCTCTTCCACCGCCGAGCCGGCTTCAGCGCCAACGGCATGGGCGTGTGGAACGTCCCCGACGACAAGATCATGGAGCTCGGGCCTCAGATGGCGGCCTTCCGCGGCATCTCGCACTGCTACCAGCGCCCGACTTACGAGGATTGGCCGTACTCGGTGTTCACGATGGCCCACGGGCGCTCCAAGGACGAGTGCGACGCGATCCTCGACTCGATCGCGACCCACACCGGGATCGAAGACCGGGCGACGCTGTACTCCTCGACCGAGTTCAAGAAGATCCGGCTGCTCTACTTCACCGACGAGCATCGCGCCTGGGAGCGTGAGCACGCGGGCGTGTGAGCAACCTCGCGGCCGACCCGACGGCACGTTCGTCGCAGCTTTACCAACAGGCCCAGCGCCTCCTCCCCGGTGGCGTGAACTCGCCCGTGCGGGCGATGCGGTCGATCGGCCGCGATCCGATCTTCATCGCCTCCGGCCACGGCTCGACGATCGTCGACGTCGACGGCAACGAGTACATCGACTGGGTCTCCTCATGGGGTCCCCTGATCCTGGGGCACGCCCACCCAGACGTGATCGCCGCCGTCATCGAGGCGGCCGAGCGGGGGACGACCTTCGGCGCGCCCACTGAAGCCGAGGTGACGCTCGCCTGGGAGGTCGCCGGCCGGATGCCTTCGGTCGAGATGATGCGCATGACCTCGTCGGGTACCGAGGCCACGATGAGTGCGCTGCGACTCGCTCGCGCGGTCACCGGGCGCGACAAAGTCCTCAAGTTCGCCGGCGCCTACCACGGCCACGTCGACGGCCTGCTTGCCGAGGCGGGCTCGGGGCTGGCCACCCAGGGGATCCCGGCGAGCCCGGGCGTGCCGGCAGCCGCCGCCGCGGCGACGGCGGTCGCGCCCTGGAACGACATGGCCAGGACCTGGGACCTGACCGCCGACCCGGACCTGGCGGCGATTCTGGTCGAGCCGATCCCGGCGAACATGGGCGTGGTCCCGCCGTGCCACGGGTTCCTCGAGATGCTCCGCGAGGCGGCCGACGAGGGCGGCGCGCTCCTGATCTTCGACGAGGTGATCACCGGCTTTCGCGTCGCCCGCGGCGGTGCGCAGGAGCGATACAGGGTGCTTCCCGACCTCACGGTCATGGGCAAGATCATGGGTGGCGGGCTCCCGGCTGCCGCCTACGGCGGGCGCCGCGACTTGATGGAGCGGATCGCGCCCGCCGGCGACGTCTACCAGGCGGGCACGCTGTCCGGCAACCCGCTCGCCACCGCGGCCGCCCTCGCCACGCTGCGCCGGCTGAACGACGCCGCCTATGCGCGGCTCGCGGCGACCACCGAAAAGCTCGCGCACGGCCTCCGCGACACCGCGGCCGACGCGAATCGCCCCGTCCAGGTCCAATGCGTCCCCGGCCTGCTCACCGTGTTCTTCTCCGACCGCCCGGTCCACGACTACGCCAAGGCCGCGGCCTGCGACACCGATGCTTACGGCGCATGGTGCCGGGGGCTGCTCGCCCGTGGCGTGTATCCGCCGCCGTCGCAGTTCGAGGCCTGGTTCCCGTCGCTCGCTCACACCGACGCCGACATCGACCGCACGGTCGAGGCCGCCGCCGAGGCGTTCGCGGAGATCGCAGCGGGATGAGCACGAGGCTGAGGACCGCTCGCGACGGCGCCGACGCCCTCCGGGAGGCGCTCCGTGCCGAGGGCGGCACAGTGGCCCAGGCCCTCGACGATCCGCCCGGCCCCCGAACCGGCGACCCGGACCGCCCCGGCCGCCAGACCGGCGACCTCGACCGCCCCGGCCCCGCCCAGCTCGCGGCCGCCGGACCGCGAGCGCGCGGCAACGAACGCGAGTACGAGCTGCTGCTCGAGATGATCCTGGAGGGGTACCGCCTGCACTACGACGAACCGGTGGTGGTCCGCACGCCGGACGCCGACCTCGCGCTGCTCCTCGGCGACCAGCTGTACGCGCTCGGCCTGTCGCGACTCGCAGCGCTCGGCGATCTCGACGCCGTGGCCGAGCTCGCCGATGTGATTTCGCTCGCTGCACAGGCGCGCACGGCCTCGGACTCGGAGCTCGCCGGGGCGATCTGGGACGCCGGCGCGGTCTCGGTCGGCTGGGGCGCGAGCGACGCACACGCCGAGGCCAAGGCGTGCGCCCGAGCCCAGGATCCGGGCGCGACCGAGGCGCTCCGCGCGGTCGCGAGCTCCGCCACCGCCACCGACTAGAAATCCCCGGAAAATCCGCATCCTTGTGCGGTTCGTATCGACCTGTCGCCCAACCCTTGTGATGTTCGTATCGAGGTTGTTAGGCCGGTGCGTACCGGGCGCTCCGGTCGTGACCTTTTCGAGGCCGTGGCGGTACGCTGTCGGCATCTAAATTTGCCGTAAGGAACTCGTGCCCGACCGTCACAGGGAAACCAAGTCCAAGTACACGCTCGACCGGGGCATTCCTGGTGCGTTCGAAGGGGAGACCGTCACCCGGCGGCGACTGATGGTTCTGGGGGCGAACGGCGTCGGCGCGGTGGCCGCCGCGGCCTTCACCCTCCCGGCGCTCGGGTTCGCCATCGCACCGATCTTCAAGCGCGAGGCGTGGACTTGGCAGGCGATCGGCACGCCGGCCGACTTCACTCAGGCCATCTACCAGACGAAGGTGATCACGATCACCCCGGGCATCGGCGAGGCCGGCAACACCATCGCCTACGTCAGGCAGCGCAATCCCGCCATCGACACTGAGCCCGAGGACCAATACAACCACTGGGTCGCCCTGTCCGACCGTTGCATGCACCTGGGCTGCCCGGTCCGGTACGTCCAGGCCGCCGAGCGCTTCATCTGCCCGTGTCACGGCGGCGTGTACGACTTCCGCGGGATGGTCGCCGGAGGGCCGCCGGTGCGCCCGCTCGATCGCTTCTACACCCGGCTGAACCCCAACACCAACCTCGTCGAGATCGGACCGCGGTACTCGGTCAATAGCGAGCTTCAGCGGTTCAATCCCCGCTTCCCGGGTGAGCCGCTCGACGGGATCGGACAGTTCCTGTATCCGTCGACATTCGACACCTCGAAGCGACCGTAGGGGTAGGACAGATGCCGCGCATTCCAGCACCGCCACTGCCGAAGGCCCTCCGACCGACGCCGAAGAGGCCGGGCGAGTCGAATGGCGAGGTCACCCAGTACCCGGCGCCGCTCGACGCCGGGGTCACCGTCGTCGACTGGCTCGACGAGCGCACCCAACTGTCGGGCGGTCTGCGTTGGCTGCTGTTCCGCAAGGTCCCGCGGGGCATCAACTGGGCTTACACGCTGGGCTCGGCGACGCTGTTCGCGTTCCTCAACCAGGCGGTGACCGGCGTCTTCCTCGCTATGTACTACCGCCCGGACGCATCCGGCGGCGCGTACGAGTCGATCCGCCACATCAACGACGACGTGTTCCTCGGCCAGCTCGTGCACGCGATGCACAAGTGGGGGGCGTCGGTGATGATCATCTTGATCTTCCTGCACATGGGCCGCGTGTTCTTCTACGGCGCCTACAAGTACCCGCGCGAGCTCACCTGGGTGATCGGCGTCGTGCTGCTCATCCTGACGCTGGCGATGGGCTTCACCGGCTACCTGCTGCCGTTCGACCAGCGCGCCTACTGGGCATCGGTGGTCGGGATCAATATCAACGCCGGCGGTCCGTTCATCGGCCCGTTCCTTTCGAATTTCCTCCTCGGCGGCGCAGACTTCGGTGCCACGACGCTGTCTCGGTTCTACTCAATCCACATGCTCCTGATTCCCGGCCTGATGGCGGCGCTGATCGGCCTCCACCTGTACCTGGTCACGAAGCTCGGCATCTCCGCCCCGCCGTGGCTCAAGCCTGATCGCGCCCACGATGGCCACCACGACCTCGAAGAGGCCGAGGTTTGACGCGCCCCGCTGTCGTCAAACGCGCTAGGCCAGGATCCGGGCGCTCATGAATCAGGCCGAGAAGGAAACGTACCTCCGCGACTACTCGCAGCTGAAGAACGAGGGCGAGCCGTTCTTCCCGTACGCGGTCTTCCACGACGGCGCGATGGCGTGCATCGTGATGGCGGTCATCATCTTCCTCGCGCTGATGTTCGGCGCCGAGCTCGGGCCGAAGGCCGACCCGACCACCACCACTTACGTACCGCGACCCGACTGGTACTTCTTCTTCCTGTTCGAGGTCTTGCGCGTGATGCGCAACGTCCCGAAGTTCACGCCGATGGCGACGATCGGCGTGCCGACGATCTGCATGATCCTGTTGTTCCTGCTGCCGTTCTACGACCGCAGCCCGGAGCGCCGGATCGAGCGCCGACCGGTCGCGCTGGCGGCCGGGGTGGCCACGATCGCCGCCATCGCGTATCTCACCTACAGCGGCGCGAACACCGGCTCACCGAACACGGTCGACCTGAAGCCACCTGCCACCCTGACGGCGGCGCAGCAGGCGAGGTGGCAGGCCGGAGCGGATGTCGTCGGCGAGTCGGGCTGTCTCGCCTGCCACGTGATCGGCAGCAACGGCAACAACGGCCCGGGGCCGGCGCTGACGCACATCGCCAACACGGTTCCAGAGCAGCAGATCGCCTCCACGCTGAGGAACCCGACGCCGCCGATGCCGTCGTTCAAGGACCTGCCGCCGGAGAAGTTCAACAACCTCGTGTACTTCCTGTCGAATCTGCAGTAGTCGCGCCATCGGGACCATGGCGAGTGCAGACTTCGCGCCGGGCGGCGCACCGGGGACGCTAGACGACCCACAGGTCCGGGCGATGTTCGACCGGATCGCCGGTCTCTATGACCGGATGAACTCGGTCATGACCGCCGGCCTGCACCATGCGTGGCGCCGGCGCGCCGCCGACCTCGCCGAGCTCTCGCCTGGCGCTCGCGCGCTCGATGTCGCCACCGGCACGGGCGATCTCGCGCTCGAGCTGGCCAACCGCGTCGCCCCGGGGGGCGAGGTGATCGGCGTCGACTTCTCCGAGAAGATGCTGGAGCTGGCGAGGGCCAAGGCCGAGTCCCGCGTGCCGCGCGTAAGCTTCGAGCACGGGAACGCGCTCGCGCTCGACTACGCGGACGGCGAGTTCGACGCCGCCACGGTCGGATTCGGCGCCCGCAACTTCTCAGACCTCCAGCGCGGCCTGTCGGAGATGGCGCGAGTCGTCCGGCCTGGGGGCCGGGTGGTCGTGCTCGAGATCACGGCGCCGCGGCGCCCGCCCCTATCGACGTTCTTCGACCTGTGGTTCGACCACGCGATCCCGGCGCTCGGCCGGGTGGTCGACTCCCAGGCCTACAGCTACCTGCCGAGCTCGGTCAAGCGCTTTCCGGGTCCAGACGAGCTGGCTGCCCGCATGTGGGACGCCGACCTGCGCCGGATCCGTTACGTGCTCACCGCCGGGGGCATCATCGCCTTACACGTCGGAGTGGTTCCCACCTGATGAGTACTGGCGCACAGGCAGTGGTGGACGCCGGAGGCGTGGCCCTCACGCGCGTGATGGAACGCGTAGAAGCGCGAATGGCGGAGCTCGCGACCGGTCACGGACCGGTGCTCGCGCGCTATGCCGGCGACACGATCGCCGCCGGGGGCAAGCGGCTGCGGCCGCTGCTGGTGTGCATCGCGGCCGGGGCGCCGCCGCCCGAGACCGACGGGCTCGTGCGGGCCGCGGTCGCCGTCGAGCTCGTACACGGAGCGACGCTCGTCCACGACGACGTGCTCGACGGTTCCGCGCTCCGGCGCGGCCGTCCGACCGTGGTCGCCATCGGCGGGCGAGCGCTCGCCACCGCCACCGGCGACCTGCTGTTCTCTCGTGCGTTCGCCGAACTCGCCGCCGGCGGCTCGCCCGACGCCGTCCGGGTTCTGTCCCGGGCGAGTCGCGAGCTGGCCCTCGGGGAGCTGGCTCAGCGCGCCGATGCCTTCGACACCTCGGTGAGCGTGGCTCGCTACCTCAAGCGCTGCCGGTTGAAGACAGCCGTCCTGTTCCGCGCGGCCTGTGAGCTCGGGGCGCTCGAGGCGGACACCGATCCGGGGGCGCTCGGCGGCTTCGGCGAGCGCATCGGGCTCGCCTTCCAGATCCTCGACGACGTCCTCGACGTGTCCGGGCCGCCCGAGCGCACGGGGAAGCCTCGAGGGGCCGATCTGCTCGACGGCACGGTCAACCTGCCGTTGATCCTGGCCCGCGAGCTCGATCCCGAGCTCGCCCGGCTCGACGTGCGGACCGTGCGAACCGCCGCCGACGCGGCCGTCGTCTGCGAGGCGATCACCGACACCGGCGCGCTCGACGATGCGCGGTCGCGCGCGCGCCAACTCGTGGCCGATGCCAAGGACGAGCTGCCGATGTTGCCGGCGCGGCAGCGGGCGGCGCTCGAGCTCGCGGCCGACATCGTCGTCGAGCGCTACGCCTAGTTTCAGGGGCCGCCTGCGGCGGCCCAGCCCCTAAAAGTCCTCGGGAAGGATGTGGTCGGCGTTCAGGGCGGTGATGAACCGATCGATCTGATCGGCCATGTTCGCCTGCGTCAGCCGCTGGAGGTCCCGGAGCATGTCGGCCAGACCCTCGTCGAGCCGGTCCTCCAGCTCGCGGACCTGGTCCTGGGTGTAGAGGCCCTCGGTGTACCAGTCGCAGTTCGGGCAGGACAGCAAGAGGTTCCAGCACTCCTCGGGAGCCTCGGACCAGTCGACCGGCTGCACGAGCTCGGACGCGCAGTCCGGGCACACGTGCAACCCGCGGGTGGCGTGGTTCTGGTCGCCCCACCGGACCACTTCGATGCTGCGTCCGCTGGGGAGGACGATGCGTCGGACTGAAGGCTGTTCTGGCTGCTGGTTCATTGGTGTCTCCGTGCCCTTAATCGGCCCGTGTGATGGGCAACTTGAGAGGCCGGTACTGCAATCGGCAACCGGCCGTTTCTTGCCCCCCGCAGCAGACCGGGTAACCTTCGAATCCCCCATCCGGAGGACCGCCGAAATGTTCCGCAACCCCACCACCGATCTGATCGTCGTCCTGGTGATCGTCCTGTTGATCTTCGG
>Ga0070765_100001766_pt1 | contig 13341 bp, 9 predicted proteins | sample HubBroMetageWFT5_FD_71516 | JGI IMG/M metagenome (GOLD analysis project Ga0070765, IMG submission 71516) | Warmed and freeze-thawed soil microbial communities from the Hubbard Brook experimental Forest, New Hampshire - Hubbard Brook CCASE Soil... | ecosystem: Environmental > Terrestrial > Soil... | reverse complement strand
ACCGGTGCCGAGCGCAGACAGGCCGCGTCATTCGGCTGCGTGCAACCCAAGACTGCGTCGAAGCCGGCGCCGAAGATCGCTCCATACACCACTTCTGACGGCACATCGTGCAACATGTACGCGCCACTCTCGACGATCGCGCCACGGAACAGACCCTTCGCGGTTGTAGTCGAAGCCAGATTGCTCGAGACGCTGAGGCCGCCAGCCGATTCGCCGCCGACGGTTACCTTCCTTGCATCACCGCCGAAACCGGCAATGTTGCGCTGCACCCACTGCAGGGCGAATTGCTGATCCATCAGTCCATAGTTGCCGGCGTCGCCGATGTTCTGGAAAAAGCTTGGAGTTTGGGCGATTAATCCGGGCTCGACCAGCCAGCCGAGTGCACCCAGGCGGTAGTTGATCGTCACCACGATAATGTTGTTTTCCGCCACCATCACCGAGGGGTCATAGTCCGCACCCGTTCCGGTAACCAGCGCGCCACCATGGATCCAAAGAAAGACCGGCAGCTTCGAATGCGGCTTGCTTGTTGCGGGCACGTAGACATTCAGGAAAAGGCAATCCTCGGACTGCGGCAGAGGCGCGGTGCTGCCAGCCTGTGGGCAGGCGGGTCCGGGGAAATCCGCCAAGACAGTGCCCGCCGGTGGAGTCGGCGGTTGCGGCGGTGTCCAGCGCGCCGCCCCTTCCGGCGCTGCCGCGTAGCGGATGCCAAAGAAGACATCAACCGCGGCAGGGTTGCTCGGCGACGGTACGCCGGTGAACGTGCCCGTGTCGGTGACAACAGTCTGAGCGGAAGCGGTTGCAAAAGCCGCAGCCAGGAAAAGGGCTGCCAGTGTGAAAAGTGCCTTGCGGCCAGGGACAGCATTGCTCAACATATTCCTCGACATGGAGATACTCCTTGATGGTCTGGAAAACGACATCAACATGGGCGTCGTCGCGTTCAGATGATCGCCGCTCCCCTAAGGGCGTCGGATGTTCTTATTAAGCGGCGCGAGCGTATCTGACTTCTGGAAATTCATCAAATGAATTGTTTGGATGAAGGAGAATGCCTGCCGGGAATGCTTGTTTGGGGCTCACTCCCGTCCTTCCAGCCGAAAGGTTCGGCACGTAGCAAAACTACGAGTGTCAGGCTAGATTACAGAAAACGTACATTACATTGCGACCGTCGCTCCTCAATCACATCCAAAGAAAAGGGATCCTGACGCCAAACAAGTCATGCATAGCCCTCGACTCGTCGCGAAACGCCGCTTGGCTCGCATGTGCCGGTGATCCTCAATGAGAAGTCTAGTCCTTGGTAGCAACTTGAGGCCAGAAGCACAACCCGAATTGCAGCAATCCCGCCTAGCAAGGCACGAGGCCCTTTTTCGTGTGTCGCGCGCCATCAATGTCCACCGCGACCCTAAGGAATTATTTAAGGTTCTTGCGATTGAACTGCGGCACATCGTCGACTTCGACTTCATCCGTGTGTCTCTGTATGACGAAGCGGCAAATAAGCTGCACAACGTCGTTCTCGAGACGCTGGAAGGGCCTGGATTCGGAATCCCCGTCGACTTTCCCGCCGAGGAAACGATCACCTGGTGGGTGTACCACCATCAGGAACCAGTGCTCATATTATCGCGAGATGAAGACGTGAGGTTTCCCAGGATCATGGAACTCCACAAACAGTACGGGATGGAGTCCTCGTGCATCTTGCCGTTAACAACAGCCTATCGACGTCTGGGAAGTCTGAGTTTCGGCGCCCGGCACCCCGGGGCCTATGCTCACGACGAAATTCGTTTCCTCTCGCTGGTTGCGGAACAAGTTGCTCTGGCAGTCGACAATGCGCTGCGTGAAGAGGAACTGCGCAAGCAAAAAGCTCATTTTGAAGGACTGTTTGAATTGGCGCCGGAAGCGATTGTTTTGCGGGATCTCGAGAACAAGGTCTTGAGGGCGAATCGGGAATTCACAGAGCTGTTTGGCTACACAGTTGAGGAAGCGCTTGGACGCAACATCAATGACTTGATCCTCCCCGCAGGATCGTTGGAAGACTCAGAAGCGCTACGCGTGGCGCTGCAATCCGGCGAACGCGTAGATGCAGAACTGATCCGCAAACGGAAAGACGGATCCCATCTTGATGTTTCTTTCGTGGCAGCCCCTGTCTCGGTTGATGGAGGTATGCCGGAAATCTACGGAATCTACCGGGACATAACCGAGCGTAAGCAGGCAGAAGAAGCCTTGAGGCGAAGCGAGGCTTATCTATCCGAGGGGCAACGACTTAGCCACACGGGAAGCTGGGCACGAAGCGTTTCGACCGGGGACGTCCACATGAGCCAGGAGAGCTTCCGCATTTTCGGCTTGGAACCAACGACGAAGATGACCCTGGAAGCGATCTTAAGCAGAGTGCACCCCGATGATCGATCGTCATTTGCGGAAAAGGTTCAGAAGGGCATCCGCGAGGCGTGCGATTACGAAGATGATTACCGCATTATTCGCGAGGATGGGACTATCCGGCACATACATGTTCTAGCGCATCCGGTGAAGAATGCAGCGGGCAATCTCGTCGAATTCGTTGGAACGCACATGGATGTGACCGAGCAGCACCTTTCGCGCAAGGCACTTGAGGATGCGCTGGTGGAAATCAACGCCTTGAAAGAGCAGCTGCTTCAGGAAAATGTTGCGTTGCGGCAGGAGATTGATGAAACCTCCATGTTTGAGGAGATTGTGGGGAAGAGCAGCGCATTGCAGAAGGTGCTGAAGGAAATCGAGACCGTCGGACCGACGAACTCTACGGTTCTCATTTACGGAGAAACTGGTACCGGCAAGGAATTGATTGCACGTGCCATTCACAATCTGAGTTCGCGGGAATCTCACGCTTTTGTGAAGATTAATTGCGCGGCGATCCCCACCGGTTTGCTTGAAAGTGAGCTCTTCGGCCATGAGAGAGGCGCGTTTACGGGGGCAATTTCGCAGCGCATCGGGCGTTTTGAACTAGCGCATCACGGAACAGTATTTCTTGATGAGATCGGCGAGGTTCCCCTCGAGTTGCAGCCAAAACTGCTGCGCGTGCTTCAAGAGAGAGAATTCGAACGGCTCGGGAACTCGCGCACGCAAAGCACGGACGCACGCTTGATAGCGGCAACCAACCGCGATCTTTCCGTAATGGTGGCGGAGCAGAAATTTCGTTCCGATCTTTTCTATCGCTTGAACGTCTTCCCTCTTTATGTCCCGGCTCTGCGCGAGCGCCCTGAGGATGTTCCTTTGCTTGTGCGACATTTCGCCGAACTCTTCAGTAGGCGCATGAACAAGGTGATTAAGACAATCCCTCCGGAAACAATGAATGCCCTTATGCGGTACGATTGGCCGGGAAACGTTCGCGAGCTTCAGAACGTGATCGAGCGCGCCGTGATTCTATCGACCCGCGGCGTGTTGCGTGTGTCGATTGCGGAGCTCAACGCCAAAGGGAATGCGGCTCCCAGAAGCAAAGAGCCGGTGGCGCAGACCCGCAAGCGGACCCGGTTAACCATTCCTCCTCTCAACCGAGACCAGGTTTTACGAGCTCTCCAGGAATCAGGCGGACGCGTGGGCGGAGCCGATGGCGCAGCCGCTCGGCTCGGTTTGAAACGAACTACGTTGATCGCGCACTTGAAAAGGCTTGCCATCGACCCGCAGACTGTCATAAACCAGTCCTGACTCTTGTGACAGTGTCATAACGGCTATGACACCGTGACAGCAATTCGCAATTCCATCCGTTCCCTTCCCTCCAAACTTCCCTCATTCAATCAGATGCGGTGATTTCCAGGAGTTCCGTCAGAGTGGTATGGCCTTTGCTTTCTGTATCCATGAAGTGAACAGGCACAACCTCAAGCCATGCTAAGAACCATGATCACCGACACGCCATTTGAACAGAGATGGGTCTTGCAGGGCCGACTGTATAAGCAGTGGGCAGCCGACCTGAAAGAAAGATGGGAGAGCACTCGGAGCACACGAAAAGGCAGGAAGTGCACCATTGATCTCGAGGACGTGATTTCAGTGGATGCAGCTGGCGAGGATGTACTGCTGGAGATGGTTGCTGAAGGGGCAGCGCTCCGCGCCACCCGGGCCTACATGAAACACATATTGGAATCGTTGCACGTGCCGCCGCAATCGGCGCGGAGAGGCGAGTAGTCAATTATTCGGCCGGTACGCATGCGGCCTCCTGGGGGGAATTTCCATGTGGATTGTTCGGGTTGCGCTAGATCGTCCTTACACGTTCATTGTCTTGGCTCTGCTGATCCTTATGTTGAGTCCAGTGGTGATCTTGCGCACGCCGACTGACATCTTTCCGAATATCAATATTCCCGTGATCGCGGTTGCTTGGCAGTATACCGGCCTGAATCCGGAGGAACTCGAAGGGCGGCTCACCAGCGTATATGAGCGCGTCCTCACCACGACAGTCGACAATATCGAACACATCGAATCCACTACAGTGAACGGTCAAGCGATCGTCAAGATCTTTCTGCAACCAACCGCAAGCCTCGATACCGCGAACGCTCAGGTGACGGCAATTTCCCAGGCTGTCCTGCGTCAGCTTCCACCCGGAACCCTGCCGCCGCTGATCATTAATTACAGCGCTTCCAGCGTGCCGATTCTGCAACTCGGGCTCAGCGGCCAAGGCCTCTCGGAGCAGCAGCTAAACGACATGGGCCAGAACTTCGTAAGGCCGCAATTGGTAACAGTTCCAGGCGCGGTCATTCCCTGGCCGTACGGGGGAAAACAGCGCCAAATAATGATCGACCTCAATCCGAACCTGCTCCAGGCGAAAGGTCTATCTCCACAAGATGTGCTCAACGCGCTGACCGATCAGAATCTTGTCCTTCCGGGCGGGACCGCGAAAATCGGCGAGTTCGAAGATGACGTGCGCGTGAACTCCAGTCCAAGAACGGTCGCCGAACTCAACGACCTCCCGATCAAACAGGTGGGCAGCTCTACTGTCTATCTACGCGACGTTGCCAACATTCGTGACGGTTTTGCTCCCCAGACCAACATCGTCCGTCAGGACGGGCATCGCGGAGTGTTGCTGAGCATAATGAAGGCAGGCACGGCATCGACCATCAGTGTCGTGCAAGGGGTCCGTGATCTGTTGCCTCGTGTTGCCCAGACGCTTCCACCTCAACTCAAAATACAGGCGCTTGCTGACCAGTCCATCTTTGTGAAGTCCGCTGTCAGCGGCGTGATCCGCGAGGCCATAATTGCCGCGTGTCTGACCGCCTTAATGATCCTGCTTTTTCTTGGGAGCTGGCGCAGTACGCTCATTATCGCAGTGTCGATTCCGTTATCGATACTGACGTCGGTAATTTTGCTGAGTTTATTGGGGCAAACCATCAACATTATGACGCTGGGCGGACTGGCTCTTGCGGTTGGCATTCTGGTGGACGACGCCACGGTCGAGGTCGAGAACATAAATCGAAATCGAGAGCGAGAACCAGAGAAGAGTTTGAGAGAGGTTATTCTCGACAGCGCCCAGCAAATTGCCGTCCCCGCGTTGGTGTCCACGCTCTGCATTTGCATCGTGTTCTTGCCGATGTTTTTCCTCGCCGGCGTTTCCAAGTTTCTCTTCGTGCCTCTGGCTGAAGCCGTTGCGTTTGCCATGCTCGCGTCCTACTTCTTTTCCCGGACGGTGGTCCCCACAATGGCGATGTATTTGCTGAAGACGAACGAGCAGGGCGATGACAAACCTGGCTTCTTTGCGCGCTTCCAACGCGGTTTCGAAAGATTCTTCGAGCGGATTCGGTTGTCCTACCACTTGTTCCTTACCACGGTTGTACATCGCAGAGGGGTTTTCATTCCCGTATTTCTCTCTGCGGCTCTTGCAGCTTTTCTGCTGGTTCCGTGGCTGGGTCAGAATTTCTTTCCCGCCAGCGATAACGGGCAATTCATCCTGCACATGCGTGTGAAGAGCGGAACACGCATTGAAGAAACCGCCAGGCTCGCCGACCTGGTCGAGTCGTCTATCCGTCAGCAGATTCCACCCCAGGAGGTCGACAACATCCTCGACAACATTGGGCTGCCTTACAGCACCATCAACTACATGCACGCGACCTCCGGTCTGATTGGTGCTGGCGACGCGGACATCATGGTGTCCCTCAAGGAAAAACACCATCCCACGGCAGACTACATTCGGGGACTGCGGCGCACCCTGCCTCGCGACTTTCCCGGAACTGAATTTTATTTCCTTCCGGCAGACATGGTTACACAGGTGCTGAACTTCGGATTACCAGCGCCCATCGATATTCAGATCGACGGAAACGACATCGATGGCAATCGGCAAATAGCCGAACAAATGCTCGCCGAACTTCGACGCGTTCCAGGGCTCACGGATTTACGTATCCAGCAACCGTTCGATTACCCCACCTACGACATTAATGTCGATCGCACCAAAGCAGCTCAGGGCGGCCTGACTGAGCGGAGCGTTGCGACCAGCGTCTTGAATTCGCTCAGCGGAAGTTTTCAGATCACGCCGATGTTCTTTCTTAACTGGAAGAACGGCGTGAACTACAACCTCGTCGCTCAGACTCCGCAATACAGGGTCGAGTCCCTGCAGGATCTCCAAAACACGCCCATCACCGCCGCGGCGACGTCGCGTGCTGGAATCCTGGCGGATCTGGCTTCGATCCATCGCTCGACCGAAATGGAAGCCATCAGCCACTACAACATCCGTCGCATCATAGAAATTTATGGCGCGGTTCAGGACCGCGATCTGGGATCCGTCGGACGTGACATCAACCGTATCGTCGACGCCAATCGAAAATCACTGCCGCGAGGAAGTTTTGTCACGATTCGTGGACAGATTCAAACCATGCGGAGCTCTTACATCGGACTGTTAGGCGGTCTGGTGTTCTCAATCGTGCTGGTTTATATGCTGATCGTGGTTAATTTTCAATCATGGCTGGACCCGTTCATCATTATTACTGCGCTGCCGGCCGCGCTGGCAGGGATTGTTCTCTTTCTGTTCGTCACACATACAACCCTCAGCGTGCCCGCACTGATGGGAGCGATCATGTGCATGGGGGTGGCCACGTCGAACAGCATTCTGGTTGTCTCTTTCGCCAAGGAACGCCTACTGCATCACGGAGATCCGATCGAAGCCGCAATCGAAGCAGGCTACACGCGCTTCCGGCCAGTTCTGATGACGGCACTCGCCATGATTATTGGCATGATTCCCATGGCGCTTGGCCTCGGCGACGGCGGCGAGCAGAATGCGCCGCTGGGGCGCGCCGTCATCGGAGGTCTGCTCTGTGCCACGGTTGCCACACTCGTCTTTGTTCCGGCCGTGTTCAGCCTGTTGCATAAGAAGCACCCAGAAGCTGATCAAACCGTAGAGACCGAGAGGGAAGGACAACCAATTCATGCTTAAGCGAGGCGATATGGCAATGAAATCCGATGAGACCAACGCGATTGCAACAGATACAACAAAGGCAATCGAAACGAGCTCAGCAGAGGTCTCACAAACGAAACCTCCGGAACGGCAATTTCCAAGGGGTAGCCTCATTCTGCTTGGCGCGACGGCGCTCGTGGTCGCGACGGTAGTTGTCTTTGGCATTCATTCTCGAGTCGCGGCTGAGACTCTCCTCCAGCAAGCTACATTGCAAGCCGCGATTCCGAGCGTGAACGTCGTGCATCCGCAACCTGGAGATCACGCTCAGGAGTTGGTGTTGCCAGGCAATACACAGGCCTTCATCGATTCTCCCATCTATGCCAGGACAAACGGATATCTCAAGCAATGGTACGTCGACATTGGCGCCCGCGTCAGTAAGGGGCAGTTGCTGGCGGAAATCGAAACTCCGGAACTCGATCAGCAGTTGCGGCAGGCGCGAGCTGAGTTGGCCACAGCCCAGGCGAACGTTAACCTTTCGCAAATCACCGCGGCGCGCGATGAGAATCTGCTGAAGACACACTCCGTCTCTACTCAGGAGCGGGACAATGCGGTCAACGGGTACGCTGCCAACCAGGCCACGGTTCAGTCAAACCAGGCCAATGTAGCACGGCTCGAACAGTTGCAGTCTTTCGAGAAAGTGTACGCGCCGTTTGACGGAATCATCACGGCCCGCGAGACAGACATAGGTGCGCTCATCGACGCCGGCGCCAACGCGCCCAAAGAGTTGTTCCATATCGCTTCCATCACCAAACTGCGCATCTACGTCGCAGTCCCGGAGGTCTACTCGGTCGCCGCACAGTCGGGCGCTTCGGCAGATTTGACCCTCGACGAATATCCGGGAGAGACGTTCCACGGTATTTTGGTTCGGAACTCCGATTCGATCGACCCGGCCTCGCGAACCTTGCTGGTCGAAGTGGATGTGGAGAACGCTGGTGGCCGTCTCAAGCCCGGCGCATACGTTCAGGTCCATCTAAAAATGCCGGAGGGCGCTCGTTCGCTGGTGGTTCCTGCCAACACACTGCTTTTCCGCAAAGAAGGTTTGCAGGTCGGTGTAGTGCGCGATGGAAAAGCAGAGTTGGTCCAAGTGACGCCCGGCCACGACTATGGCGACCGCATGGAGATACTTTCCGGCCTGCAACCTACCGACGATGTAATTCTCAGTCCCTCGGATTCGCTGACCAGTGGCACGCCCGTCCAGATCAGCGGTTCGAAGATGGGAGGCTCTGGCCAATGAAACGCTTCACACTTATTCTCGGCGCATACTCGATCATGTTGCTCGCGGGCTGCACAGTAGGCCCCAAATATGCGAAGCCGAACGTCCCAACCGCGCCCGTAGACGCGTTCAAAGAAACGGACGGCTGGAAACCAGCGCAGCCGAGCGATCAACTTCTTCGCGGGAAGTGGTGGGAGATTTTCGGCGATCCGCAATTGAACGCCCTGGAGAATGAACTCACAGTATCGAACCAGGACTTGAAGGTGGCGAATGATCGATTTGTGGAAGCGCGAGCCATGGTTCACTTCAATCGAGCGGCGCAGTTTCCGACTATTTCCACATCGCCAGGAATCGAATCCGTTCGCGAGTCGGCCAATACACCCTATCTTCCCGCTACCAAGACCACCGGAGATTTTGTTCTGCCTTTCGATGTTTCTTACGAACTGGACGTTTGGGGGCGGGTTCGCCGAACTGTTTCTGCGTCGCGCGAAGAAGCCCAAGCCACGGCGGGAGATCTGGCAACTGTCAACCTGAGTCTACATGCCGAACTGGCATACGACTATCTCGAACTGCGAAGCGCAGATGCTCAGAAAAAGCTTCTCGACGACACCGTGAAAACCTATCAGGATGCTCTGCAGCTCACCGTGAATCGCTTCGAGGGCGGCGCCGCTCCAAAGTCCGACGTAGCACAGGCGCAAACGCAGCTCCAGGCCACCATGGTTCAGGACACGGATATTGCCGTTCAGCGAGCACAGTTCGAGCATGCCATCGCCATTTTGATCGGCAAGCCGCCGGCGGCATTCAGCCTGCCTGCAGCGCCGCTCAATTTGGCGCCTCCTGACATTTCTTCTGGATTGCCTTCACAACTTCTCGAGCGACGGCCCGACATCGCCGCCGCCGAGCGTCGAGTCGCCGAGGCCAACGACCAGATCGGAATTGCTCGCGCGGCATACTTCCCAACCATCACATTAGGAGCGTCGGCAGGCTTCGAAGGAAATTCCATCACCAATTGGCTCACATGGCCAAGCCGGTTTTGGGCTGTCGGACCTTCGCTCGCCGAAACTCTCTTTGATGGTGGCCGCCGCCGTGCGACTTCAAACGCCGCGCGCGCTAACTACGATGCCACCGTCGCCAATTACCGCGAGAGCACCCTCACCGCATTTCAGCAGGTGGAGGATAATCTGGCCGCCTTGCGAATCCTCAGCCAGGAAGCGCAGCAGCAAAAAGAAGCAACGGCCTCTGCGGAAGAATCATTGCAGATATTCACAAATCGTTACATTGGCGGAGCGGATCCTTACCTTCAGGTCCTGACCGCACAAACAATCGCCCTTCAGAATGAACGAAATGATGTCGATATCCTGAGGCGTCGCATGGATGCCAGCGTATTGCTAGTCAAAGCCCTTGGGGGAGGATGGACTGCATCCGAACTTCCCAAAACAGCGGAACTGCGCTAATCGAGGTGCGTGCTTCATGCTAAGACAGTCTTCCTTTTCGGCTCATTACAGACTTTTACCTCACTTAACGATCTCTTTACCTTCGCCAGTCGCCCGAAATGTTAGTTAGAGTAGAGGGCCAGCTCGGAGGTTTGAAAAACGAGTTGGAGAAACCAAACGCGCCTGAAACAGAGAGAGGTATGAATGCTAGAAAGCATAGTTGAGTTCATCGGCGGGCTATCTTTGACTGCTGTGATTTTGCTTCTCGGCTCTAGCATCGTGGGCTCGACCATTGCGGCGTTACGCGCGGTAAAACGGAGCAGCGCTGCTTCGACAAGCAGTCAGGACAAGTTAGTCGACTATGCGAGCAGCGGCCCGGAAGGTTTCCCTCGCGCTAATCCGAAGGTGTTATCTGCCGACAGCGTGTTCAAGCCGCATGGGCTTGCAAGAAGCCCGATCTCGCTCTGGAAGCCTGAACACCTTTCTCCGGCAAGGAAAAAGAAAGCCGGGTGAGGACGTGCAGCCCGAGATCATCCTGCGCTCAGACGCGATCCGTCACCTCGACGCCAGCAATAGGATTGGGGCGGACCCGGCATAAATCGCAGTGAGAGTGAATGGTTCTTGCAGCTTTGGCCGTCGAAGGAGGCCGAAGCTCGGTGGTCGCTTTGCTTCAGGCTTCCACTGTTACGCGCGGCTTCACCTCGATTGTGGTGGCAATGCCGGCCACTCGCCGATAGGAATCGACCCTGTCGGCATGTTCGTAGGTGTCAGTTACGACGATCACCTCATCAGCCGCCGTGTCACCCACCAACTTCTCCAGCCCCGCCTTCACCGTCGCATTCGATCCTACAATCGCCGAGCGCAATCTGCTCTCCACCGCAGCACGCTCGTCTTCCCGCCATAACGGCTCCATGGAGTCGACTGGCGGCAGCAGTTCGACCGGCTGGTTTCGAATGAGTCGCAGAAAGCGCTGCTGCGGTGTGGTGAACAATCGCCGGGCTGCCGCATCCGTCTCCGCAGCAATCACTTGCACCGCTACCATGAAGTACGGCTTCCGAAGTATTTTGCTTGGCCGGAACTCGTCGCGGTATAGCTGAGCCGCTGCATACAAGTGCTCCGGAGCAAAGTGCGCCGCAAACGCAAATGGCAAGCCCCGCATCCCCGCTAGTTGCGCGCTGAAGCCGCTCGACCCCAGCAACGTGATCGGCACATTGCTCCCCTGTCCGGGAATCGCTTTCACTGGTTGCCCCGGCCGTTCCGGGCCCAGGTAGGTTTGCAATTCATCGAGCAACGCCGGAAAGTCATCCCCGCTCTGCCTCAAATCCCTGCGTAGCGCCCGCATCGTTTGAAAGTCGCCGCCCGGAGCCCGTCCCAGCCCTAAATCAATTCGACCTGGGTACAGCGCTTCCAGCGTCCCGAATTGTTCCGCCACCACGAGCGGCGCGTGGTTTGGCAGCATCACTCCACCACTGCCCACGCGAATCGTCTTTGTCGCTGCCGCCACATGTCCGATCAGTACGGACGTGGCTGAACAAGCCAGTCCAGGAATGGAATGATGTTCCGCGAGCCAATAGCGCTTGTATCCCCACGGCTCCACGTGCTGCGCCACGTCCACCGATCGGGCAATTGCACTGCCTGCAGGCTCTCCAGCTCGCATTCCTACAAGATCCAGTACTGAAACGGCTAGCCCGTAACTCATGATCCTTTAGATGAACCCGCCGGAAAAGCGATGCACGCGGCGTCGCAACCATATCAAAATGCAATTCCATACTTGAGGTTTAGAAAGCACTGCAAGCGGGAGGGCAATGCTGCTGCAAGCTCCTGCCAAGTCAGGAGCTTGCACCTGGTCTTCAGCTCAGCGGAACGTACGCACTTCATGATGCCATACCAGTCTTCGACCAGATCATCTCGTCGCGAGTCGAGCAGGACGCAAAAGGACAGGTTGAGCGCTTGAGCAGCGAGCACATTCCGCAGCAGTTGATAAGAAGCATACTCGCGGCCGCGGCGTGGCAGTTCGCTGCACTCAAATACTTCTTTCAGGTCGCGGTATCCTTCGACGATCCTGGCATTCTGGGTTTGAAACCCTGACTCCGTAAGTTTTGCCTCGAACAGGACGGGGCCGAGCTTCATATCAACCTCGGTCCGTTCCACGAATCCTGAAACCAAGGGGACCCTCGGCTTGAATCCAAACTCTGGCAGATCTCCGATCCCGGCTCCCAACATCAAGCTGACTTCCCTTCTCGCAGTCACACCGGGATAGCAAAAGATGTTCATTAACAGTGCGTCAGAACTCATTGAGGAATCGAGTTCCTTCCAAACGCAATCGCCTTTCGGAAAGGCGCGGTCGGCTTGACTGTGTACTTTCTCGAGTCTTTGCCGCCATTGCGGCCGGCGTAGAATCGCTCGATAGCTCGCAGAAAGAAAGTTTCCGTGCTTCGTTCCACACGGAGACGCCTGATAAGCGACAATCGGGGTTGCGCCGTAACTGGTCAGATGAGGAAGCTGCTCGCGCGCGGCGTATGCGGCGTTTCGAGCGCACAGTTCGCTACGCAAGTGAGAAGCGCAAGGATTTGGCTCGTTCCGCATAGTCTTATGTGAAGCCCCGAAAACGCGCCCTCCCGGTCACGGACAACAGTATAGGCGAACAAAAGGAGAATATCATCCACACGACAGTTCCCTATCGGCCCTCAACCGGCGCTTCGCGGATACCCATCCTGACCCTGACGTTCGTCAATTTGCTTATGACTGCTTGAAATTTCTTGAGATTTCCTGAATTCTGTCGAATGGGTCGCCCCTCATCCGTCATACGTTCAGGCGCACAAAGGCGCTCACAATACGTATAGGAGAAAATCTGATGCAATTTGCCCTGCTGATCTACGAAGCACCGGAGGCTTTTGTGGCCCGGAAGAGCGATGGAACCGACCCTTACACAGGTGCCTGGCGGGCGTACCATAAGGCTCTCGTCGAATCCGGCGCCTACCTCGCCGGCGATCCGCTTGAAGTGCCGGAGACTGGAACCACAGTGCGACTTAAAGAAGGAAAGCGGCGCGTACAGGACGGCCCCTTCGCCGATACCAAGGAGCAACTGGGGGGATTCATCATCATGGAACTCCCGTCGCTAGACGCGGCACTCGATTGGGCAGCGCGCTGTCCAGCATCCTCGACTGGTGCTGTGGAGGTCCGTCCCCTCGCACCTGCAGCCAAGCACCGGATCATGTGATGAATGAAAACGGCCACGAGAGCACTCATCGCGCGATCGAGCGGGTGGCCCGCGAGTCGTACGGTCGTCTTGTGGCCTATCTTTC
>Ga0070765_100001765_pt1 | contig 13347 bp, 11 predicted proteins | sample HubBroMetageWFT5_FD_71516 | JGI IMG/M metagenome (GOLD analysis project Ga0070765, IMG submission 71516) | Warmed and freeze-thawed soil microbial communities from the Hubbard Brook experimental Forest, New Hampshire - Hubbard Brook CCASE Soil... | ecosystem: Environmental > Terrestrial > Soil... | reverse complement strand
CATACGATTCGGCTTGACCCAGGTACTACAAAGAACGGACAGGGCCGCGTCGTGACGTTTGAGGCGCAATCAACTCTCTGTGAACTGCTGGCCGCATGTGTTCACGGCAAGTCTACAGATGATTTTGTGATTACCCGCGAGGATGGCAAGCCGGTCCGAGACTTCCGCGGCACTTGGGCGAGAGTCTGCAAGGCCGCTGGCTCTCCGGGTCTGCTGTTCCACGATCTGCGGCGTACTGCGGCGCGCAATCTCAGACGTGCGGGCGTGGCAGAGAACGTCATCATGCAGATTGGCGGATGGCGGACTCGCAGCGTGTTCGACAGGTATGCGATTATCACTGAAACTGACATTGTGGATGCGGTTCGCAAGTTGGAAGCTGATCGCAAGCAACGCGAGGCCGTTGCGGTCGAACTCGCACCAATCAGTCACGAATCAGTCACGAAATCGCCACAAGTGCAGACTCCGGTTGCAAAGGTGAACCTGCTAAACTAAGCTGTATCAGAGCCTTCCGATTAGGCCGGGATGGCGGAACTGGCAGACGCAGCGGACTCAAAATCCGCCGAGGTTCACCCCTCGTGGGGGTTCGACCCCCCCTCCCGGCACCAAGCTAACCCTCGACGAAATCCCGCATCGGTAGAAGCCACTCGTGGGTGCTGAGCAATTTTCTCCGCACCCGCGAGAGCTGTGACTGAACGATTGAGCCGTTCATCCGACGGCTGTCGACATCGACCAATCTCAAGCAGCAACCGATGGCCGCTTGTTGTCCGAAATTGCTTTAACGGTTTGCGAAACCTTCTCCGGCTTGTCATTAAGCGCCAGGTCAGCTTGCGCGACGATGCCGATCACTCGATTCTCGCCATCGACAACCGGAATTCGCCGGACCTGGTGCTCCTGCATCGCCTTCTCGCACTTGTCGACATTCTCTCCATCGCGACACGTCACAAGGTGAACGCTGACAAACTCCTTGATCTGCGTCGTTCTCGAATCCAGCCCTGCGGCAATCACCGAGCAACATAGGTCACGATCGGTGATCATCCCTAGCAGTTCACGAGAATGCTGGTCCACGACGACCGGGACCGAACCGATGTTGTGATCGCACATGATCTGTGCAACCTTCTGGGCAGTATCTTCTGGCACGCAACAAACCGGGTTTGAACTCATAACGTCTCTGACCTTCATGGAAAACCTCCTCTGTCATGTTCGGTTAGTAGCAAGAAATTAGAAACGCCGATTGTCGACGACCGACGGCGCATTGCTGACGTTTCCATTTACCGACCCACATAGGCTCAATCGCCTCTAGCCGTCCGCCAGTAGCTAATTCTGAGGCGGAATAGTGGGCGGCGGATTTGGCTTCTTCCCGCGAGTCTTCGGATCTTCCGTGTTCGCGCTGGGAGGCGCCGTCGTCTCCGGAGGTAGCGGCGCCGCGTCAGGCGCCATCGCCCCGTTAGGATTGTCTGGAGTTGTGTTCGGTGTATTCGAAGGCTCCGCATTCGAATTCGGAACCGTCTGCGTATTTGGGCTCATCGTCTCGCTGCTGGGTGTGTTCTGCTGCTCCGAAGTCGGCTCACTTGTATTCGGAGTCGACTGTTTACTCGGGGGCGCTGGATTTGCTTGCGGAGCAGTTTGCGCACTCGGACTCTGGGCCTGCGGCTGTTCTGGGCAAAGCTTGCTGAACTGACAAGAAGCAACAAGCCCACCGACAAGCCTGTAAGCACGATTCTTTTCATCGCTGATGCCCTCCTGCATGTTTCGATCATTCACTCTTCTGCAATGTCCGTGCCGTTTTCGGTGGACGAAGGAAACAGAGGGGTTACTGGAATCGGTTTCCGGCATCCACGGGGAACATTTACGCGACCGCGCAAAAGCTGCTAGTCCTCAAAGCCGTCCGCTTATTTGGTGCTCGTGCAACTACTTCGACATACCGACCGAAAGCCGACTAGTCGTCTGGCGCTCAGCTTCCGCACCAATAGAAAAGACCCGCCGCGCTTACGCGTCTGGCGGGTCCTTCCGGTTAGCTGTTTGGGATTGGCTTGAGGCTGTCCACTCTCGTGGCCTCAGCGAATCAACTCGACAGCATTTCGAGCGATGCGAGATTTAGAGCGGAAGCCCTAAGCTTCAGCCACCTCACTTGGGATACAACTGTGACAATCAGATTTCATATATTTGGATCACCCTCCTTTCCAGTGTGAGGAGACAATACCATCCTCCGCGCACACCGTCAAACCAGCTTTTGACAGCAACGCTGGACCGTACAAACGGAATCGACGAAGTGGGGGCTTGATCCGGCAATCACGCCCTGCTAAACGCTGATCAGATGCCCCGACAACGTCATGCGCGACAGTCCGGCGCTCGCTGGCGAGTCGCGGTCGGTCCGCAACATCACGGTATTCCCGGCATCGGCGTAGAGCTTCACCATCCGCCCGCACTGGAAACAATCCTGGCTTCCGAACGACCCAACCACGGTCGACTCCAGGTAGTGCCAGGTGCCAGTGCTCTGGCCCTGCAGCGAGACTATGACGGAGAACAACGCCTTCTGGCCGCTGGGCAGAAACGCCTGCCCCGACACGTACTCGATGACCAGCCTCTTACCGGCGGGCACGGTGACGACACCGTTCTGCCCCTCGGTTCCGGCCGGCAACGATACCTGCACACTCGCCTGAAAGGGATACTTGTCAGGATTGTTGACCTCGCACACCGATGCGCAATCCGGCTTCGGCTTCGGTTTGGGATCTGGTGGCTTCTTCTTGTTGGCAGTTGCCTTAGGCATGATAGGTACCTCCGCCGCGGAGTGTACTCTAAATTGGCGGAGCTTGGCCCGACTTTCACGCGAACAAAAGCGAGTTCTTTCAACCGATTCCCTGCCTCACGCCCCGACCTATTTATTCGCCAGCTTCTGCTGGATGCTCTCCACCCAACTCATTTGGAACTCCGGTTCCACCGTCTGCGCCAGCATTAGCGCTTTCTCGTACGACTGCCGTGCTTCGCCTTTCTGGCCCATCGCGGTCAGCACATCGCCGAGCACCACATTCGGATTGACCGCATTCGGCCACAGTGCAACCGCCTGCTGTGCTTCCGCTAGCGCCTCAGGCAGTTGTTTGGCTGCCAGCAAGTCTCGAGCTCTCTGCGCGTGTCCAATGGCGGCCGCCTTTGGAATTGCGAAGTGTCCGTCGTACACAAACACCTCGTGCGCAATCACCGCCGTCGGAGTCAGGCTCTTGAACTGTTCATAAGGATTCAACTCTCCCGGGCCATATTCGAACCCCGAAAGGTTGGCCGCGCTGATCAGCACCGGGCCATCGATCTCGGCGGGCGGATAGAACTTCTCGTTGACCCACATGGCGTCGGGCGTGGGCAAAGCCTTGCACGGAATCCCGTAATACGTGTAATCCACAACGCCTTCGTCAAAGTAAACGAACCAGCAATCCTTCACCCCACGCTGATCGAGGTACTTCTTCGTGGCCTTGAGTTGCTCTCCCCAGTCGGCGTTCGAGTCGCTCAGCAACTTATAGGTCTGCGACTGTCCTCCCCACAATTCGTTTGCGTAGGGAACGTAAACCGGAAACGCGTGCAACGAAGTTACGATCTGAAACACCACCAACACGGCGACCGCGTACATCCATCGCCGGTTGCGTCGTATCAATGTCCACGCCGCGCCCGCAATCAGCACCGTCAAAAACGGATACATGGGCAGGATGTGCCGCATCCCGATGTTCATCCGCGAACTCATGGCGACGGCCAGGTACAGCACCGGAGGCACGCTAAGAAATAGAACTTCGCGCCAGCGAGTAAACCTCCGCGTGGCGATCGCCCATATCGTAATCGCGAGCAATATCAAAAACGGCAGCGTCGACTTAATCACCATCGCCAGCGGAAAGTAGAACCAAACGCCATGCGGATACGTCTTGCCCAGCAGATAGCTGCTGTAGAAGTCGGCGATCATGCGCACATCCGCGAGGCCATAGATATACGACTCGGGCAGCAGGTGGTAATGCGCGATTGTCGTAAGCAGTTTCGCTTCGCCGGGACGCGAGAGTTGCTGGAGATACTCGGCCGACGTCGGATTCAACTCCAGCCCCGCAGGGCGCGCAGCGTAGCGGAAACCGTAGAATCCCCACAGAACAGTAAGCGAGATGGCGGCCACCACAACCAGTGCGCCCAACATCCGCAAGAATTGCGTTCCAGTCGAAGCCGCGACTCGCTCTTCATCCTTCGCCGCATCTCGACTCCGCCACACCTCGCAAAGCGCCAGCATAACAAGGATCGGCGCAGCCAGTACACCCGTATGTTTGGCGGCGAAGGCTAAGCCGGTCGCCACTCCAACCACCACCAACCGCCACGCAGTCGGCGTCTTCACATAGCGATAGAAGGCGTACACCGAAGCGAACAGGAAGCACGACAATCCGGCGTCGGTCGTCACCAGCGCGCCGTGTGCAAGCAGATTTGGATCGAACACCAGCAGCGTGAGCGCCACAAAAGCTGCGCTCGTGCTGAACATTTCCTGCGCCGCCAGAAATACCAGCACCGCCAGCAGCACCGTCAGCAACGACGCCATCATGCGAGCGCGAAACAGCATGGTATTGGCGTCGTTCTTGAACAGGAAGTCTTTCCCGCCGAGAAACGCTTCATGTTTGAAATACCGCCGTTGCAGTTCGGGAACCTTCAATTGCATGCTGAGTAACGGCAGCGCTGCCAACATCTTCACCATCGGCGGATGCTCAGGGTTCAGCCCGAAGTCGCCCGTCTTCCACGACATGTATCCCGAATAGAGGTGATCGTCCTCATCCCACGTAATCGATTCCTGCCGGATCGACAACGCCAGTTGTAAAACCAAAATTCCAAGAAGACTTATGACTCCGGCGACGACCAAGAACTGCCTTTTACCCGACTCTCTCCCCAAAATTCCTCCCAGAAAGGACTCACCAATATAGCCGACCTGTCAGCGATGCCGAGTCTCGCCTCGGGTGACACGGGCAAGTTGCGATCGCCACCCTAGATTCCGCGGAGACTATGGCGAAGGATTTTGCTTGTGTCGCGCCCGCGAACCCTTACAATGAGCAGCCATGAGCACGACACCCGCCACTTACGACACCAGCGATCCGATCATTGCCCGCCTCGAAGACCAGATCAACTGGTACGATGCCAAGAGTTCCAAGTGCCAGAAGATGTACAAGTGGATCAAGGGGATCGAGATCGTTGCGGCCGCCGTGATTCCCTTCTTGTCCGCCTTGCACCTGTCGGATGTCAGTTCCCATTTGCCCATCACTCTCGGTACCGTCACCGCTTTGCTCGGTGTCCTCATCACCATCCTGGAAGGCGTGCTGCAACTGAACCAGTATCAACAGATCTGGGTAACCTACCGTGCCACTTGCGAGGCGTTGAAGCACGAGAAGTACACGTACATCGCCAAGGCAGGAGTCTATGCGACGGCCGCCGATCCGCGCGCGCTGCTGGCGGAGCGCATGGAAACCATCGGCTCGCAGGAGAACACCAAGTGGGCCTCGCTGCAGCAGCCGCAAAAAGCCGCGACTGGCAAGCCGGCGTAGCAAAGCTCTACAATAATGTTCGTCATGTTGCGTGATTTTTTCCGCTCGATGAAGACTCGCGAAGAGCGCTTGGCTTGGCTGGTGGCCATGGGCGCTGATGCTCTGCAACTCGCCGTCATGCCTCTGTTCGCTGAGGGAGCCTTATCGCCCGCCGACGCCGTGCTGGACGCAGTCGTGGCTGTGGTGCTCGTCCGCTTGCTGGGATGGCATTGGGCCTTCCTGCCGACCCTGATGGTCGAAGCTCTTCCCGGTGCCGACCTGTTCCCTACCTGGACCGCTGCGGTTTTCTTCGTGACCCGACAATCGCACAATCCTGGCGAGCCCGTGATTCTGCCGCCGGAAAATACCAGCCGCACTCGAGCGTAGCTTCGTACCGCATTCGCGACTTACATTGGTCCACCGGAATTCAGCCGTTCTTCAGCTTGCCTTGTTTAGCATGGTTGGTTCGCCAATGCACATAGCACGGCTATCATAATGAAGCGCGGAGTTCGCCACTGACCGTGCGCTATTCCAGCGATTCTTTAGCCGGGGACAGAGAAGGACAATTTGGGACTAGTCAAGCGATATTGGGTTTGGATTCTCGTGATCGTAGGGGCCGTTGCTGCGTTTACGGCGTTCCGTCTCAATCAAGATCCGGAAGAGCAGTACTTCACCGCGAAGGTGGAGAAGGGCGACATTCGGCAGGTCATCGACGCCACTGGAACGATCAATCCCGTTACCTCAGTTCAAGTTGGATCGCAGGTTTCGGGAATGATCTCGAAGCTATACGTTGATTTCAATTCCAAGGTCACCAAGGGCGAGGTGATCGCCGAAATCGATCCCAAATTGTTTGAGGGCGCGGTCCTCCAGGCGCGGGCCGACCTTGGTAACGCAGAGGCATCGTTAGCGGCGGCGAAATCGAACCTGATAAAAGATCAGGCGACGATGAATCAGAATCGATTGGACTACGACCGTGCCGTCGGCTTGGCGAAGCAAGGAGTGGTGAGCCAGCAGCAACTCGACCAAGCCAAGGCGACCTACGACGCCATTACAGCGCAGGCCGGGTCTGACCGCGCGGCGATTCAGCAGGCGGAGGCGCAGGTAGCCCAGAAGAAAGCCAGTTTGAGCGTGGCCCAGACGAACCTGGACTACACCATTATTCGCGCACCGATCAACGGAACGGTAGTGAACCGGAGCATTGACATCGGGCAGACGGTAGCTGCATCGCTGCAAGCGCCCACGCTATTCACTATAGCGCTCGACCTGACCAAGATGCAGGTTTACGCCAAGACGGATGAAGGGGATGTCGGAGAGATCCGGCCGGGGCATAGTGCGGACTTCAAGGTGGACGCCTTTCCGAAAGAATCATTTCACGGAGTCGTGCACCAGGTGAGGATGAACGCCACGACGGTGCAGAACGTGGTCACCTATGACACGATCGTGGACTTCGACAACCCCGACCTGAAGCTCTTTCCCGGAATGACCGCTTATGTTTCTATTCCCGTCGCTTCGGTGAGCGACGTTGTCAAAGTTCCGAACGCAGCGCTACGCTACAAGCCCGACTTGCCGCCAGCAAAAATACAGGAACTGTATCGGAAGTCCGGGATCGAGGCCCCGCAGGCGGCACCTGTGGGACTTGCGCAACGCGCTGATCAGCCCGGCGGTGGAACGCGGCCCCAACCGGCCAGCGTTTCCAGTGGAAATGGCGCCAGCGATCGTGCCGTCGTGTGGAAATTGCTTCCCGACAAATCGCTGCAACCCGTGCAAGTTTCGATCGGGCTGACCGATCACACCTACACTGCGATGACCGGCGGTGAGCTGAAGCCCGGAGAAGAATTGGTGACGGGCGTGACCACGGCCAAGAGCGGGAGCGCAGGTCCAGGGTTGTCTGGACCAAGGCGCTAAGTCATGGCCATCTCGAATCCAACCACAATCGAGAGTGTTGCAAAGTCCAGCGGCAGCGCACCGTTAATTGAGGTTCGCGGACTCCGGAAAACCTACCAGCTCGGCGAAACCGAAGTGCATGCCTTACGCGGAGTGAGCCTGAGCATCGCGGCAGGAGACTTTGTCGCCATCATGGGCGCCAGTGGAAGCGGGAAATCCACCTTCATGAATATTCTCGGCTGCCTCGACAAGCCAACAGCCGGCGAGTACCTGCTGGATGGAATTGATGTATCCGGCCTCGCGAAGAAAGAACTTGCGCGCATTAGAAATCAGAAGATTGGCTTCGTATTTCAGAATTTCAATCTGCTGGGCCGGACTTCGGCATTGGAGAATACCGAGCTCCCGATGTTGTACTCGCGCGTCAGCAAGAAAAGCCGTGAGAGCCGCGCGCGCGAGGCCTTGGCGTTGGTGGGTCTTGCGGAACGCGAGGACCATTTTCCATCGCAACTCTCCGGAGGCCAGCAGCAGAGAGTGGCGATCGCGAGGGCGCTGGCCAACCAGCCATCGCTGTTGCTGGCGGACGAGCCGACTGGCAACCTCGACAGCCGCACCGCGGTAGAGATCATAGAAATCTTCCAGCGATTGAACGCGGAGGGCCTAACTATCGTGTTGGTGACCCATGAGCCGGACATCGCGCAGTTCGCTAAACGAGAAGTCGTTTTTCGCGACGGCCATATCAAGCGGGACGACGTCGTTCCGTCTCCGCAGGTTGCGAGCGAAGTACTAAAGACGCTGCCCACGATCGAGGATTGACGTAGTTTGTTATGGATTTCTCGGCTGCATTCCTGCTTGCGATTCGCGCGTTGGCGCGCAACAAATTGCGTTCCGCGTTGACCATGCTCGGGATCATCATCGGCGTGGGAGCGGTCATTGCCGTAGTTGGCATCGGCCAGGGAGCGGCCACCAAGGCCCAGGAACAGCTGGCGGCGCTTGGCTCCAACATGCTGTTCGTCGGCTCCGGTTCGGTGAACCGCTATGGGCTGAATGTGGGAAGTGGCCAGACCAAAACCCTTCTCATAGCGGACGCCAAGGCCATCGCTCGCGAGTGCCCGTCGGTATCGAAGGCTGCGCCAGGCACGGCGACAGGCCAGCAAGTTGTGTACGGCAATCAGAATTGGGCGACCCAGATTACCGGAACCGAGCCTCAATATTTCGAGGTGCGCAATTGGCCGTTCGCCAATGGTACTTCGTTCGGCGATGACGATGTGACCCAATCCGCCACGGTGGCGGTGCTCGGCGATACCGTTCGCAAATACCTGTTTGGATCAACCAACCCAATCGGGGAAACCATCCGGATTGGGAACCTTCCGTTTAAGGTTGTCGGAGTGCTTGCGCCCAAGGGCATCAGCGCAGAGGGCGGACAGGACCAGGACGACGCGATCTTCGTTCCGCTTAGCACCGTGCAGAAGAAGCTGTTGGGCCAGACATGGATTCGTTGGATCATGGTGTCGGCGGTCTCCCGTGACGCCAGCTACGTCGCACAGCGCCAGATTGTGAGCCTGTTACGCGACCGGCACAAGATCCGCACGGGTGATCCGAACGATTTTGTTGTGCGAAACCTGGCTGATGTTGCCGATGCTGCCGCCGAGCAGGGATCTGTCATGACAGTGCTGCTGAGCATCGTCGCCAGCATAGCGCTTCTGGTCGGTGGTATCGGAATCATGAACATCATGCTGGTTTCGGTCACCGAACGCACGCGCGAGATTGGGCTCCGACTGGCGGTGGGTGCCACGGAAGAGGATGTGCGAAAGCAGTTCCTCATCGAAGCCATGTTTCTTGGCTTGATCGGGGGAGCTGTCGGAATCGCCTTCGGGATCACCAGCTCGCTGGTCGTTTCACGCGCACTGGAATGGCCAATTCTGATCCCGCCGTACATCGTAGTGCTGGCGCCGGTTTTCGCCATCGCAATCGGAACGATCTTTGGCTTCTATCCGGCAAAGAAAGCGTCGGAGCTTAATCCAATTGAGGCGCTGCGCTATGAATAACACGATGAAGGAGCACCGTTTAGGACTGTCATGTTGATGTATGCCCATTCGATCTGGAACGAGGCAATGAAGTCATTGCGGCGCAACCGGATCAGGACGGTCCTTACCATTCTCAGTTTGGTGGTAGGCATCGCCGCATTCATTTGCGTCGTGGGAGTGGGCAAGGCCGGGTCTGCGAAGGTCGAGCAGCAGCTTCAGAAACTCGGCGACAACATGATCTGGATCGAGGCCGGCAGCCGTGCCACCAACGGAGTACGGTTCGGCACGCGCGAAACCAATAGCCTTACAGTCGCAGACGCTCAAGCCATCATTGCGGAAATCCCGGGCCTCAAGGCGATGAGCCCGAACGTCGATGGACGGGTACAGATTGTGTATGGCACGCAAAACTGGAACACCACGTTTCGCGGCGTGGCTCCCGAGTATTTCGACATTCGCAGGTGGGAGATTCAGACCGGGACCATCTTCACCCACGACGATGTCGACCGGGATGTGCCTGTCTGCATTTTGGGTCAAACGGTTGCCGAAAGTTTGTTTCCAAACGAAGACCCAGTGGGCAAGAGCATCCGGGTGCAGGCCATGCCGTGTCGCGTAGTCGGGACCTTCCGGCCCAAGGGAGCGTCTGCCAGTGGTTCAGACCAGGACGATTTCGTCGCCATGCCGTATACCACTGCAATGAAGCGCATCAGCGGCACGAGCTGGCTGGATGACATCTTCTTCTCCGCGACTTCGAGGGCGGCGATTCCAATTGCGACGAAACAGGCGATAAGCCTGTTGCGAGAACGCCATCACCTGCATCCCGATGAGCCTGAAGACTTCAACATTCGCAGTCCCGAGGACGTGATCCGGGCGCAACTGCAGGCCAGCGAACTGTTCACCTTATTGCTGGGAGTCACGGCGTCGTTAGCGCTGCTGGTCGGCGGCATCGGGATCATGAACATCATGCTGGTCTCGGTCACCGAGCGCACCCGCGAAATCGGCATTCGCTTGGCCATTGGCGCGACCGAGGGTGATATTCAGTTTCAGTTTCTGAGCGAAGCGGTCGCGATGAGCTTACTGGGTGGCGGCTTGGGAGTGGTTGCTGGTATCGGAACGTCCGCTCTGATGCAGGACCTGCTTCAGTGGGAGATCAAGTTGACGCCACAGCTGCTGATATTCTCCGGCCTGTTCGCGGCAGGGATCGGAATCTTCTTCGGCTACTATCCTTCGCGCAAAGCTTCGGAGTTAAACCCGATTGAAGCGCTGCGGTACGAGTAACTGGCTATCAATACCCCGCCAGCTCCACCAGCGCCTTGTACACGTCGTTCGCCTGCGGCAGGATTTCGTCTTCCACCTGCGGCTGGTAGGCAACGAAGGTGTCTTTGGCGGCGACGCGCTTGACCGGAGCGTCGAGGCTGTCGAATAATTCGTCCGCAATTCGCGCGGCGATTTCGGCGCCGTAGCCCCAACTCAGCGTATCTTCGTGTGCGACGATCACGCGGTGGGTCTTGGAGACCGAGTTTGCAATCGCTTCCCAGTCATATGGGCTGAGGGTGCGCAGGTCGATCAATTCGACACTGACGTTATGCTCGCGTTCCATGCGCTGCGCAGCCTGCAGAGCGCGCGGCACCAGCGCTCCGTAGGTAATGATGGTGAGGTCGTGTCCTAGCTTTACTACCTTGGCCTTTCCGAACGGGATCATATAGTCCGGCCCGGGATAGAGCGCGCGCCCGAAGGTTTCGCGGTACAGCCGCTTGTGTTCTAGGAACATCACCGGATCGTCGCAACGGATGGCGGTGCGCAGCAGTCCGTTGGCGTCGAGCGCGTTCGAGGGGAACACGACGCGCATGCCCGGCGTGTGGGTGAAAATGCTCTCGCCGCACTGCGAGTGATAGATGGCGCCGCCGGTGAGGTATCCGCCAATGGCGACGCGAATCACCGCGGGGCACGAGAAGCCGTTATTGGAGCGCCAGCGAATCGTCGGCAGTTCGTTGCGCAACTGGTGCATCGCGGGCCAGATGTAATCGAAAAACTGAATCTCGACTACCGGCTTCATGCCGCGCGTGGCCATGCCGGTGGCGCGTCCGACGATGTTGGCCTCTGCGAGCGGCGAGTTAAACACGCGGTCGGAGCCAAACGCGGCCTGCAACCCGGAGGTCAGCTTAAAGACGCCACCCTTGCCCTTGACCTGTTTGTCGCGCAGATATTCTTCGCGGCTGCAGTCGGCCACGTCCTCGCCGAAGATCACGATGCGCTCGTCGCGCTCCATCTCGTCTTTCAGGCAGGCGTTGATGAGGTCGGCCATGGTCTTTTCTCCACCGGCCGGTTTCGCTGGTAGCGGTGGACGGATCGGCTCGGTCTCAAATGCCGATGACGTGGGATCGAGATATGGCGAATACAGATACTGCATGTAGGTGCCGGGCTTGGGAAACGCCGCTGCGACCGCCTTGTCTGCCGCATCCTGCACTTCGTCGGTGAGATCGAGTTCCATCTCGTGCAACTTGGCTTCGTCAACGATGCCTTCGCCCAATAGAAACGCGCGGAAGCGTGTGATGGGATCGCGCTCGACTTCGGCCTTGCGCTCGGCGTCAGGACGGTAAAGCTTCTCGTCGTCCGACAGCGAATGCGAGTAGGGACGAATCACATGTCCATGCACAAACGCCGGGCCGTTGCCGGCACGAATGTAGTCGATAGCCGTTTTCAGCGCGGCGTAGCTCGCGAGAACGTCGGTACCGTCGACCTCGGCGAAATGGAAGTTGGGAAAACCTTGCACCAGCTTGCTGATGTTGCCGCCGGCCGTGTTTACCTCGACGGGCACCGAGATGGCGTATTCGTTGTCTTCGATGACGAACAGCAGGGGCAGCTTGAGGTTGGATGCGGTGTTGAGCGACTCCCAGAACTCGCCCTGGCTCGTGGTTCCGTCCCCTGCGGAGACATACACCACTTCGTCGCCATGAAACGTGACGTCCTTGAACTGGCGATAATCGCCAATGAACTTCTCGGCTGCGCCGGGATGCAGGTTGAAATACCGTCCCGCTTCCGCACAGCCAACCGCCTGCAGGAACTGCGTGCCAGTCGGAGATGAGCCGGTAACGATGTTGAGCTTGGGATTGCTCCAGTGCGAGGGCATTTGGCGTCCGCCCGACGCGGGATCGTCGGCTGCGCCGACAGCCTGCAGCAACATTTCGTAGGGCGTGTTGCCGAGCGCGAGGCACAGCCCGCGGTCGCGGTAATAAGGATAAAACCAGTCGTACCCAGGCCGTAGCAGCACGCCGGCCGCCACCAGCAGCGCCTCGTGTCCCGCGCCGGAGATCTGGAAGAAGATCTTCTGCTGCCGCTTGAGCATGATTTCCCGATCGTCGATCTTGCGCGACTGGTACATCAGCCGGTAGATCTCGATCAGGTGCTGAAGCGTTAGCCCTTCATATTTATTGGCTGGCACAGGCTGTGCAGCGGCAATCTTAGGCTCGACCTTGGTGGTTGCCATCCATGACCTCTGGCTAGAAATGAGGGACCCGCTAATGGCGCAAACCTGACTATTGTAAATCCCCACGCGGCTTTCGCCGTAACCTTTCCGGCGATTTCGGCAGGAACCGTCGGACAGCGACTTGGGCCGTCTCTCTATCTATACTAGGCGTGAAATGATACGCATTTTTCGCACCATCCCGTTAAAAAAAATCAAGCTCATCCTCTTTGATCTCGACGGCACCCTGATCGATTCAGAACAGGACCTCGCGAACTCTGTGAACGCCATGCTGCGCCACTTCGGACGCAAGGAGTTGCCGCTGGAGGTCATCGACACCTATATCGGCGACGGCGCGCCCATGCTCATTCGCCGCGCGCTGGGCGATCCCGCGCATGCAGCGTTTCTGCAGGAGGCGCTGAACTATTTCCTCCTTTATTATCGCGAGCACAAGCTC
>Ga0070765_100001763_pt1 | contig 13358 bp, 10 predicted proteins | sample HubBroMetageWFT5_FD_71516 | JGI IMG/M metagenome (GOLD analysis project Ga0070765, IMG submission 71516) | Warmed and freeze-thawed soil microbial communities from the Hubbard Brook experimental Forest, New Hampshire - Hubbard Brook CCASE Soil... | ecosystem: Environmental > Terrestrial > Soil... | reverse complement strand
CCCACATCATCGGCACCCCCCACGCGAGCCAAAACCACAAATTCATTCCCGAATTGGTAATGCAGCGCCGGGATGAAATTCAGGCTCTCTTCGCCGGCCGTCTCGCCATTGGGACCGGTTGCGACTTCCACCTCAGCTTCGAAAATCTTCAGGACATTCGTTCCCATCCCACTCGCTACACGCTCAACCAGAAAAACTATTTGCTCGTCGAATTTGCCGATTTCTCGATTCCCGCTTCCCTCGACCAGGCCCTGCACCAGTTGCAGCTGGCCGGGCTTCGCCCCATCATCACGCATCCGGAACGCAACCCGCTCATTCGCTCGCAGCCCGAACGCCTCTACCGCTGGCTGCGGCAAGGCTGCTACGTGCAGATGACGGCGCAATCACTGCTGGGAAAGTTTGGAAGGTCGGCGCAGGAGATGTTGCTCGAATGGCTCAACGTGGGCGCAATTCATTTTCTCGCCAGCGACGCGCACAACGTCACTTCACGCCCGCCGCGTTTGAAGGAAGCCTACGACAAAATCATGGAGATGATGGGAGAGGACGTGGCGCGCGCGCTGCTGGTGGATAATCCGCTGGCGGCGTTCGAGGGCCGTCCATTGCCCTGGGTTCCCGAACTCCCCGAAGGCCTCGGGATGGACGAATCGGGTTCGCACGTCCCGCGAAAACGCAAACGCTTCTGGATTTTTTGAGCGCGATCCCGCACTCGATCAGCCGACGCAATCAACGGAAAAGCTCGAGAATTTCTTCGTATCTTTTAAACGGCGGAATCAAATACGCGCCCGCAATTCCTTCGCCGCGCGCCGTGCGCGCCCAATCCAGCATCTTCCGCGCCAGCACGAAGCCGCGGTCCCGCGCCGCATCTCCCGCATCCTTCATTTCTTCGAGCGTCGCTTCGGGAATCACGATGCCGGGCACTTCGTTGTTCAGCCGCTGCGCTTGCTTGTAACTCGTTAACGGCCACAAGCCCACCAGAATCGGAATCGGCGATCTTCCGCCCAGCCTCTTTAGAAACGCGCTCCAGTGCGCCGGATCGAAAATTGGTTGCGTCATCGCGAAGTGCGCTCCCGCTTCCACTTTCGCTTCGAAGCGCCGCAATTCTTCGTCAATATTTTCCGCCACTGGATTCACCGCCACGCCGATCGTGAAATTTGTCGCGCCCCCAAGATTTTTTCCCGCCCAGTCGGTTCCCTGGTTCAGCCGCGAGAGAACTTTCACCAGTCCAATCGAATCCAGCTCGTACACACCGGTAGTTTCAGGATAATCGCCAACCGACGGAGGATCGCCCGTGATCGCCAGCACGTTCCTCACGCCTCCCACGGCCCACGCTCCCAGCAACATCGCTTGCAAACCAATAATGTTCGCGTCGCGCACAGTCAAATGCGGAATGGTCTCGAAGCCATGCGCTTCCAGCGCGCCCGCCAACACTAGCGCGTCCATCCCCACGCGGGCGAGCGTGCCGCTGTTGATGTCGATCGAATCCACTTCGCCCGAAGCCATCACCCGGCCCACCTGCTCCACAATGCGGTCAATCGTGACGCCCTTCGGCGGATCAATCTCCACGGAGACGACGAATTTCTCCGCCTGCATTTTCTTCCAGAGATTGCTGTCGGGCTCGCGCGCGGCGATGCGCTTGAATCGTTCCGCTGCTTCGATCACTTCCGTTTTTGAAGCCGCGGCAGCTTTTCCGGCGCCGGATTTTGCGGGACGTAATTTTTTCACAGCCTCGGCGATAGCGCGAATGTGTTCCGGCGTGGTTCCGCAGCAGCCTCCGATCAGTCGCGCGCCAATTTCGGCTGCCTCCTGCGCAAACAGCGCGAAATACTCCGGAGAAGAGCGCGGATAGACGATGCGGTCGCCCACGCGCTTCGGAAATCCAGCGTTCGGCATGGCCGAAAGCGGCAGCGTGCTGCAGGCAGCCAGCTCGCGCAGCACCGGCAGCAGAAGTTGCGGGCCAATCGTGCAATTCGCCCCGGCGATTTGAATGTCTTTTGTTTTCAGGATGGCCCACGCGTCCTGCGGCCGCATGCCGCCAAATGTGGTGCCTTCGTCCGAATAGGTCAACTCGGCCACAATCGGAATTTTCGAAAACGAACGGATCGCGTCAATCGCCGTCGTCAGTTCCTCCACATCGCTGAACGTTTCCAGAATAAAAAAATCCACGCCGCGCTCTTCCAGCGCTCCCGCCTGCTCCTTGAAAATAGCGGCGATTTCTTCGGCGGGCATCTCTTGCATGTGCCGAATAATCCCCAGCGGACCAATCGAGCCCGCGATCAGCACTTCCTGTTTAGCCGCCTCGCGCGCCTCGCGCGCAATTTTCACCCCCCGATGATTCAGCTCCGCCACACGCTGGCTCATTCCGTGTTGCCCCAGCTTGTGCCGGTTCGCGCCGAAAGTGTTCGTTTCGATCACCTGCGCGCCCGCTTCAAGATACGTCTGATGAACGCGGAAGACAGCTTCGGGATGCGTCGTGTTCAGCTCTTCCACATTGCGCTGCTGGCCCACCGCTTCGTAGAGCAGCGAGCCCATCGCGCCATCGGCCACCAGGATGGCCTGCAGCAGCCGTTGATTGAAATCGTCAATTCGCATCGTTTTTCCGCGTCAATTTCTGCAAGTAACCATAATATTTCGAGGGTTCGTTTACGTTTGACTAGAGTTGATTCGAAATGATGCCCGCCCCTCATTTTCAATTACTTACGAGGTCTTTCCAATCCCTCCGCCGCAAATTAGAAATGCGCTTCGCGCCCCTTCACGCAGGTTCACATTTTCCCCCATCAAGAATCCTACAATGTTAGCCAGAGTCATCGCGGGAAGCAAGAAAATGGCAGCGAAGGGTCGAAATTGAGGTCCGAAATTCGAGATTCGCGTGGTGAAAAAAAGCCGTGGGAGAATCAGCCGGATTGCGCTAGCTCAGCCTCTACTGCTCGATGCGTAATTCGTGAGTTTTGCGGTTGTAGCGCGCAATAACGGGTCCAGGCGCATGAATATCCCTGCTGCCTTCAACGCGAATTACGACCCAGTCTCCATCCAGCTCCAATTGTTCGGCGCCCAAATATGCGGGCCTCGGAAGCAGCAGGAACGCGCGTTTATCACTTACGCCCCAGACGCCTCCTTTGAACAAAGAAGTCCAAACAATCTTGAGTTCGGGATCCTCCACGTTCGTGTCATTTTCAGTCCAGCGCTCAGGTCGCGGGAACCATTGCGGCTCAAAGTTGAACTTTTTCCGACCTTTGTAGCGAATGGCCCAGAAGATATCTGCCTCCTCCCGATTCGAGGAGTCAAATAAATCTGGAGAAAGGAGATGGTAGTCCACGTCTTCGTAGTCCACGTAATTCTCGCCGTTCCATTTCAGACACCAGGCGGCGGCAACTCTAAGGTCGTGGTATCCATCGTGTAAGACCGGAAGGATATCGAAGCGAGGATCATTCACTTGCCATCCGCCTTCTTTCGGCAGCAGCTGTACCCATTTAACGCCCTTCGATTGGTACAAGATATAGGTCTCACCAGCTGTGCCACTCCAATCACCGCCGGGAAAGACCAAAAGTTCATCCACACCGTCGTCGTTGACGTCGCCAGCCCAGACTTCGCCATTATCTTGAAAATCTTGCCAGCATTCTTTTTCTTCACGAACCTCGCAAAGGTCCTTCTCGATGACGCTTCGCGGAAGGAGTTCCTTGGACACTTTATGAAAATGTCTTATGGCAGTGTTTGGGCGCGCCGTGAGTAGAAGAAAGGAAAGAAGCAACGTAAGTAACATAGCTGAGCCATTGTAACGCGCTTCCCGCAAGATGGCAGAACGCAGATCCACAGTCGAGGAAGTTGCTTCCGCAGCCGGCGCAGTGAAGGAAGCTGCTGCTACAAAGAGGCCCGCTAAGGCTTAGGGATCGGTACCGCGTGCAACTTAAACGTTCCCGGATCCTGATCCTTCAGCTTCGGATCGTTCATCAGGTTTAATTTCCCTTCCACGACCCAGGCCATTCCTTTCGTGGCTGTCACCCCGGGAGTGGCCGGCAATCCTTCTTTCAAATTCTGAATGCCCACGGTCCCCATTCCAGCGCCGCTGAAAGTCACGATAGACATCGTTCCGGAATTTTCGGCCAGCAACAACCGTTGCGGGCCGATCGTGCGCATCCCGTCAGGACGATCCAGCGCGCGAGGAAGCTTCAGTTCAACCACGCTCTTCGATTTTCCGGCCTTCGTCAGCTCAACGCGCAACAGCTTGTTCTTCGTAACGCTATTTACATACAAAGTGGAATCGTCGCCAAAGGCAAGGCCGTCAGCCCCATCGAGGAGCAAATCCTTGGCGGCAATTTCTAGAGCCTTCGCGCCGGGCTTCAACATCCACACGACGGCTTGATTGGTGTCCGATACGTATGCCGCGCCATTCGCCGAAATGGCGATATCGTTGCAAAGAGCGTCGTCACCCGGCAGCAAGTAGGTTTTTTTCGGCGCGCCGGTCTTCAAATCGAAAGTCTTCACCGCCGCCGCTTCACCTGTATCGTGAAAGCGATTGGAGCACACCCACAGCAGCTTGCCCTTCTCGTCGGCAAACACGCCGAGCACGTTGTTCAGTCCATTCGTGCCCGCTTTAATCCACTCTTCCGCCGTTGTGGTTCCCGGTGCAATGCGCAGAATGTTGCCGCGTCCCAGGCTTCCTATGATTAAAGTCCCGTCGGCGGTCGACGTGATGCTCTCGGGAAAAACCCGCGTGCCGGGAAGCGTGATTTCCGTCGCACTCTGAGCCACGCAGCAGCCCGCCACCAGCGCTATGAATGCAGCCCCAAGAATTCCACGGAAAGCTCGTGCAGTGTACTTGCCTTGTTTCATTGCCTCACCCCATTTTCATTATCGGCGCGCCGCGGCATTGCTCCTGAAACTGCATTCACAGGTGCGCGCCCCATTTGACATCCACATTCTATGATGTGCGTCCATGCGATGAACAAGAAAATCGCGGAGGTGGGCGATCATGCTCATGATCTGATTTTCGGCGATTCGAGGAGCCGCAAGACGGGATTTGCCGTGAATGTTGCCGTGCAATGCAGTGAAGCCGTCCTTTGGGGATTGGCACGGAAGTATGTCATTGTTCGCAGGCGCGGGCAGATCGTGTGCGCAGGCAGAAATTTGCGAGAGGGGGAAACCTGGGATGAATCCAAAAGTACGCGCCGCGATTTTCGCAATGGCGGCGCTATGCGCGGCACTGGCTTGCGCAAGCGCGACGACGCCGCAGGATCAGTCACGGTCCGCGACCCCAGATATGCGCGCGCCGGGGCTGCCAATCAGTCTGCACCCCAAAAATCCGCACTACTTTTTATTTCGCGGGAAGCCGGTTGCGTTGATTGGCAGCGGCGAACATTACGGCGCGGTCCTGAATGCAGGCGTGGATTACAACCGCTACCTCGCAACCATCGCGGCGGATGGATTGAATTACACGCGGCTGTTTGGCGGCAGCTATGTCGAGGTGCCTGGGCAATCGTTCGGGATTCTGCGCAACGATCTGGCGCCCGAGCCGGGGAAATTTATCGCCCCGTGGGCGCGCAGCGACGTGGCGGGATACGCGGGAGGTGGAAACAAGTTCGATCTCGCGCGTTGGGATGCCGAATATTTTTCGCGGCTCAAGAAGTTTCTCGCGGAAGCGGGCAGGCGCGGTATCGTCGTCGAAATCAGCCTGTTTTCGTCGCAATACGGCGAGGCGCAATGGAAACTCAGCCCCTTCAACGCGGCGAACAACGTGAACGCGACCGACGCAATCGACTGGAAAAAGCTCGAAACGCTCGAAAATGGAAATATTCTCGCGTTTCAGCAGCAGTACGCGCGCAAGCTTGTGCACGCGGCGGCCGCGTTTGACAACGTGATTTTCGAAATTCAAAACGAGCCATGGTCGGACCAGCCTGCGCTTTCCGGCGTCATCAACTCGTATTTGCGCCCCCCGGCTCGCGACCAATTCCCCAATTCCGTGGATCTCGCGGACGATCTTTCGCTCGCGTGGCAGCGAAAAGTAGCGGACTGGATTACGAGCGAAGAGAATTCTCTGACCCAGCACCACCTGATAGCGCAAAATTATTCCAACTTTCGATTTCCCGTCGCGTCATTGCTCTCCGGCGCAAGCATCGTGAATTTTCATTACGCCTACCCGGAAGCCGTCGCGTGGAACTACGGGCTCGACAAAGCAATCTCATATGACGAAACCGGCTTCCTGGGCCGCGGCGACGACGCGTATCGCCGCGAGGCGTGGAATTTCATGCTCGCGGGCGGAAGCGTCTTCGACCATTTGGATTATTCGTTCACGCCGGGGCACGAGGATGGCATGGACGCCGAGCCAAACGGTCCCGGCGGCGGAAGCGCGACACTCCGCCACCAGCTCCGCGTGCTAAGCAAGTTTTTGCAGGAATTCTCGCTGGTCGATTTGCATCCCGACGCGCATGTGGTGAAGCATGCCAGGGGAGTTGTCGCGTACGCGCTATCGAACCCCGCCCACGAGTATGGAATTTATCTCGATGGCAGCGGCCCGACGGAAGTAACGCTCGAATTGCCCTCGGGAGAATATTCCTGCGAATGGGTCAATGTGGAGACAGGAAGCATCGCGGGACGTGAGAATTTTCGCCATAAGGGCGGAGAGAAAACTCTGCTCTCGCCGGAATTCCGCAACGGGATTGCGCTAAGAACAAGTGGAGTAACACACTGAAACGCCCAAATTGCCAATGGATTTCAAGCAATCACCGCATTTTGCGCCTTTTTTCCACGCGAAATAACCTGCAAGATTTCCCGTCACAATCGTTCTAATATCAGACGGCGAATCGCAACACCAAAATTGCCCGTCAAGGATGCTCCCGTGAACGAACAAAATGGCTCGCCGTGCTGGAAACGCGCGCTTTTGCTCACGTTTATTGCGCTCCTGGCGGCAACGATTGTCCAAGGACAAGCCGAGAAAAAATCTAAAGTCACAGTGATCGTCATCCAGGACGAGGCGCCTTGCTTCTCCGCAAAGGTCGTGATTCGCCCGCGCGGCGGTGGCAGTGGCAGTGCACAGACCAAGACAAACGACGAAATCGTCCTGGAAACAGACATTTCGGGAAAGGCCGTCACTCAATTAGCTCCGGGGCGGTATCGCATCACGGCGGTTGATTCCATACAGAACAAGATCCCCGCGCTCGCTTATTTCGAAATCAAGGAAGGACAAACCAAGCCATTGAAGATTCGCCTGACACTCATCTATTGGGATTGCTCGCATGTCACATGCGAATTGTGAGATGCAAACGCACAAGGCCGCCACGCCCGCCGCGTCTGCTGCCCAAGTCGTCTTCTACCGCATTTGCCCCACAAGCCCCGCAATCGTGTCCATCAAATCAAATTTTGTAAGCACTTCCAGCTTCCCGCCAGGCATCTCCACAAATATCGCCGGACTTTCATGGCTCAAGATGTGCGTCACGCGATCCACCGGCGCGTTCGACGCCACTTGCGGCAGCGGCGGCCCCATCACTTCGCGGATCACCAACTTGCGCAGATCCTTCCCCTGCAGCGCCAGATTCAAAATTTGATCTTCAAAAACTGTGCCGATCAAATTGTCTTCCTCGAAAATCGGCAGCTGCGAAATATCCTGCTGCTGCATCGTGTGCAGCGCGTGGAACACGGTCTGGTACGGCCTCGCCACAATCATCTCGCGCGATTTGCCGTTCTGCCGCTTCACGCGCACGACGTCCGCGGCCGTAAGCGTCACTTCCGCCTCCGTGTAACCGTGCTCGCGCATCCACGCGTCGCTATATATTTTGCTCAGGTAGCGCGTCCCCGAATCCGGCAGGAACGCTACGACCATATCTCCCTTCTTGCAATCCTTCGCCACGCGCAGCGCGGCCGAAACCGCTCCACCGCCCGATCCGCCCGTGAAAATTCCCTCCTGCTTCGCAAGCCGCCGCGTCCATACGAAGCATTCCTCGTCCGTAATTTGCAGAATGTCGTCCAGCACTTTGAAATCCATGGTCCCGGGAAAAATATCTTCGCCGATTCCCTCCACCACATACGTAAGCGCCTTCCCGATTTTCCCTGTTTTCACATATTCGTAGTAAAGCGACCCATACGGATCGGCTCCGATCACCTTCACTTTCGGATTCTGCTCCTTCAGGTACCGTCCCGCCCCGCTGATCGTCCCGCCGGTTCCCATGCCCGCCACAAAGTGCGTGATTTTTCCTTCGGTATCTTTCCAGATTTCCGGTCCGGTGGTGCGGTAATGCGCCTCGGGGTTCATCGGATTTTCGTACTGGTTCGGATAGAACGCGTTGGGAATTTCGCGCGCCAGTTTTTTCGCCACCGAATAATAGCTCCGCGGGTCCTCGGGCTCCACGGCCGTTGGGCAGACGATCACCTCCGCGCCAAACGCCTTCAGCAAATCAATTTTTTCGCGCGATTGTTTGTCTGTGATCGTGAACACAACTTTGTAGCCCCGCACGCACGCAACCAGCGCCAGGCCCATGCCCGTGTTGCCCGAAGTTCCTTCGATGATCGTGCCGCCGGGCTTCAGCAGCCCTTTTCGCTCGGCTTCGTCAATCATATAGACGCCGATGCGATCTTTCACCGAGCCGCCGGGATTCATGTAATCGGCTTTCACGTACACTTCGGCGGCCACGTCTTTCGCCACGCGATTCAGTCGAATCAGCGGTGTGTTGCCCATCGTATCGAGGATGCTGTTGCACTTCATGCGCGCGGTATTGGCTCCCTGAATTTTCGGCTTCGTTAAGCTTAGAGTCTTCGCGAAATGAAGTAAAGAAGGAAGCGGCGCGGCGGTGATGTAAGGCGGCACCTGGCGCGCGAACGCGCGTGCAGGCGCATAAAAACGCCCGCCCATGCAAGCGTGCTATGCTTTTCAGCAGGATGCCGCCCGATGCCAACACCACGGAAATGCTTTTTTACGATGGGCACTGCGGCCTCTGCCATCGCGCCGTGAAATTCGTCCTCCGGCACGACCGCACGCAAAAAGCATTCCGATTTGCGCCCCTCCAGGGCGAAACTTTTCAGGAGCGCGTGCCCGCCGCCCGACGCGCTGGATTGCCAGACAGCATGGTGGTGCTCACGAGAGATGGCGCGTTGCTCACCCGCTCCGACGCGTTCCTTCATATTTTGCGCCGGCTGGGCGGCGCCTGGAAAACCCTCGCAGCCGTGATGGGCATAATCCCGCGCGTCGTGCGCGATGCCGTCTATGATTTCGTCGCGCGAATTCGCTATCGGGTGTTTGGCAGGCGCGTCGACGTCTGCCCGGTTGCCGCGCCCGAATTGCGCGCGCGGTTTGATCCTTAACTCCTCAGGGGAGCGTGAAAAATGCAGCGGCAGAATATTTCATCGGGAACTCCGTGGGAACCCATCGTCGGATACTCGCGCGCCGTCCGCGTCGGGCCCTACATCAGCGTCGCGGGCACCACGGCAACCGACGCCGATGGAAAAATTGTCGGCGTCGGCGACGCCTACGCACAAACCGTGCAGACGCTGCGCAACATCGAAGCAGCGCTTTCAAAAGCCGGGGCGTCCCTTGCGGACGTTGTCCGCACGCGAATTTTCGTCCTCAACATCGCGGACTGGGAAAAAATTGGCCGCGCGCACGGCGAAGTCTTTGCCAAGATCCGCCCGGCATGCTCCATGGTCCAGGTCAGCGGATTCGTCTCGCCCGAAATGATCGTGGAAATTGAAGCGGATGCCATTGTCGCTGGTGACGCCAAGCCATGAATGCCGTCCCACAACTGGCCATGGCGAGCCACAATCGCGGCAGAGCCCGTGTAACACAATTTTAATGTTCCCAAACATCACTTCCGCTAGAATGCGCTGTTATGGCGACGGAAAACCTGCAGATAGTGCGATCCAGCGGCCCCCGCAATGGCACTTTAATCCTCCAGCTCAAAGGGTCACTGAATATTCACACAGTATTTGATTTTCAAAACGCGCTCCGCTCGGAAACTGCTCCCGCGGTAATTCTCGATTTCAGCGGCGTTCCCTATATTGATTCTGCAGGGCTTGGAGCCCTCGTCGCGGCGCATGTGGCAGCCCAGCGCGCCAGCCGCAAAGTCGCCTACACGGGAATGAACACCCAGGTCATGGCCTTGATTGAGATGACTCACGTCAACCAGGTGTTCCCCACATTCGCATCGGTCCAGGAAGCCGAACTCGCGATTTCCTGACCAATTTTGCGCCAAGGCCGGCGCGCCCGGGCTCGCTGATCCCCATACCCCGTTGTCCTGCCTTTCCTCCTAACTCAATTCTTTACAACCGGGCCTGGATTGCGCAAAATCCTCCGCACAAATGGGCCCCTGGCAGCCGCTCTGCCCGGCGAACCCACGCAGTCCAATACATCTCAAAGAGGCAATCATGGCCACATCGAAGCGCGTGGGTTACGCAGTCGTAGGGCTCGGCAGCATCTCGGAAAACGCTATTTTGCCCGCATTCCGCACCGCCAAGAAATCAAGGCTGGTCGCGCTGGTCAGCGGCGACGCAGCCAAGGCCAAACGGCTGGCAAAGAAATTTCACGCTCCGCTCAGCTACACCTACGAAAATTTCGACGAATGCCTGCGCAACCCGGATGTCGAAGCCGTCTTCGTCGCCACCAACAACGGGACGCACGTGCGCTTCACCCTGCAGGCTGCCGCATCCGGAAAACACGTGATCTGCGAAAAGCCCATGGCCAACACGGTGGAAGAATGCGAGCGCATGGTCGATGCCTGCCGCAAGAACAAGGTGAAGTTGATGATCGCCTACCGGAAATATTTCGAGCCCGCGAGCCTGGAATTCAAGCGGCTGATCGCCAGCGGAAAGCTGGGGCGGCTGAAATTCCTGCACACGGCGTTTTCGGTGAATCTGCCGGTCAGCAGTCAATGGCATCTCAGCCAGTCGGCGGCGGGCGGCGGCGCGCTGCTCGATGTAGGCGTGTATTGCGTGAACACCTCGCGATTCGTGCTGGGCGTAGACCCGGTGGAAGCCTCGGGCGCGTATGCGTGGACGGTTGACCCGGTGCGCTTTGCCGAGGTGGAAGAAACCATGTCGTTCCAGCTGAAATTTCCAGACAGCCTCTACATGCAGGCCACCGCCAGCTTTGGGGCCATCATCGCATCCTTCCTCCAGGTGCACGGGGAAAAAGGATGGGCGGCGCTCGATCCGTCTTACGCCTTTGACACGCAGCGCCGGATGTTTGGCGAGATTGGCGGCAAATGGTTCGAAAAAAAATTCCCGCCGATTGGGGAGTTCGACCTTGAACTGGATCACATGGCCGAGTGCATTCGGAAAAAGCGCGAGCCGCTCGCCGATGGCGCGGTGGGATTGCGCGACGTCCAAATAATGCAGGCGATTTACCAGTCGGAGCGGACGAAGGCGCCGGTCGCGATTCCTCCGGCGGGATAGCTCCGCAGGGCCTCTCGGCTCTGCCCGGCGCAAGCCCTCGGTGCTTCAACCGCACCGTTGAAAGTACCGCACAAACAGGGCACAAACCCCACGCGCGACGCGGCGCGTCTCCCACCGATGCGATAGAATGGCGGAGAAATGGAACGCCTCTATCGCGCGACGATGAAAATCGGCGGCGGCACTCTGATTGGCCGCCTCGCTTTCTCTTTTCTGCTCGTTTGCGCCATCGCCGGCGGCGCCGCGATCGGTCTGCTTTTCGTTTATTCCAGTGACCTGCCGGAAATTCACGCCCTGGAAGATTACCGCCCTAATGTGGTCACCGAGCTGTATGCGGACGACGGCCAGTCCATCGGAACCTTTGCAATCCAGCGCCGCATCCTGATTTCCTTCAATCAGATTCCCAAGATTCTCCGCGACGCGATTCTCACCACCGAAGACCAGCACTTCCAGGAACATTTCGGCGTGGACCTGCCGCGCGTCCTCGAAGCCGCATGGCACGATATCGCGCGACGCCGCATGGCCGAAGGCGCCAGCACTCTCACCATGCAGCTTGCCGGTGGTCTTTTCCTGAACCGCGCAGACCGCAGCCTCCACCGCAAGATCGAAGAAACCATGCTGGCCATTCAAATCGAGCGCCATTACACGAAAGAACAGATTCTCACGATGTACTGCAACCAGATCTATCTGGGCGCGGGTAATTACGGCTTCGAGGCCGCCTCGGAATATTATTTCAGCAAGCCCCTCAGCCAGATCACCATTCCCGAAGCCGCGCTTCTCGCCGCCATCATTCGCGGTCCCATTTACAATCCCACCACCCATCCTGATAAGGCTCTGGCGCGGCGCAATCTTGTGCTCGCGCTCATGGCCAACGACCACAAAATCACCCGCGAGCAGGAAGAGGCGGGCAAGAAATTGCCGATCGGCCTTCGCATCGCGCAATCGCGCAACGACCTCGCGCCCTATTTCGTCGAGGAAATTCGCCAGTACCTCGAACATACCTACGGCACCGCTGCCGTGCACGAGCAGGGTTTGCGCGTCTATACCACGCTCAATTTCTCGATGCAGGCGGCCGCGGACCGCGCCGTCCGCGATGGCTTGCATGCCTACGATCGCCGCCACGGCTGGCGCGGAAACCTGCCGAATATACTCGCGCAAAATCTGGCGACGCTCGACAAATATCAAAATGACGACTGGCGCGGCGCGATTCAAAAGGGCGATTACGTCGCGGGCCTCGTCACCTCCGTCCAGCCCACATTCGCGCTGATTAAGATTGGTCCACTCCATGCCATGTTGACTCCCGCCGATTTTTCCTGGACGGGACGCAAGCAGCCCAAGGATTTGCTGAAGCCCGGCGACATCGTTTGCGTTTCAATCAAAGGGATTTCCGGCACCACTGCAGAGGTGCAGCTCGAGCAGTTGCCCACCGCCCAGGCCGCGCTCGTCTCCATCGACAATGGCACCGGCGAAGTGAAAGCCATGGTGGGCGGCTACGATTTTGAGGAATCGAAATTCAATCGCGCCACGCAAGCCCAGCGGCAAACCGGCAGTTCCTTCAAGGTCTACGTTTATGCGGACGCGATTCAGCAGGGCGCTTCGCCCTTTGACACGATCGTGGATGCTCCCGTCACCTATCACAGCGGCGCGCAGGAATATTCACCGCACAACTACGACGAAAAATTCGAGGGCCGCATCACCTTGCGGCGCGCTCTGGCGGATTCCCGCAACGTTCCCGCGGTACGGCTTCTCGACCACGTCGGAATTCAAAATGTGATCGAGCTGGCGCGAAAGTTCGGCATCACCAGCCCCTTGCAACCCTACTTGCCCTTGGCGCTCGGCGCTTCCGATTTGACGCTAATCGAGCACACCTCCGGCTTCACCGTTTTCCCCGACGACGGCATCCACATCGAACCGCATTACATCCGCCGCGTCACTTCTTACGACGGTGCCGTGCTGGAAGAAGAGCGCCCCCAGGTGACCGAAGTGGTTTC